>Ga0209624_10000830_pt1 | contig 26201 bp, 24 predicted proteins | sample JacPinW_OM2H0_O1_FD_188565 | JGI IMG/M metagenome (GOLD analysis project Ga0209624, IMG submission 188565) | Forest soil microbial communities from Algoma, Ontario, Canada - Jack Pine, Ontario site 1_JW_OM2H0_O1 (SPAdes) (version 2) | ecosystem: Environmental > Terrestrial > Soil > Boreal...
TAGAGGCCACGATGTTGAAGGTATCTGCCTTCGAATCGAACATGGCGAAGCCATCGTGATGTTTGGCCGTGATAACGATGTACTTCATACCCGCCGCCTTCGCCAGCGCGACGATATCGTGCGCATTGAACGCGCGGGGGTTGAAGTTGCGGGCAAGCGTCTTGTAATCGGCAACCGGGATGGAGGCGTTGTTCATGATCCATTCACCGATGGAAGGGACTCGCTTGTTATTCCATGTACCTGCCGGAATCGAATACAGCCCCCAATGAATGAACATGCCGAAACGAGCTTCGCGCCACCAAGCCATACGCGCGTCACGCTGCGCTGGCGTCTCCGTGTCTTGAATCGCCGCCACGGTGTGATCCGCATTGGTTTCGATGTGGTGGCCCTCAGTCTGTGCAAGGGAGGGGAGTGCGTTCAAAAACAGCAATGCCGTCGCGACGGTGAAGTGATGTGTTTTCATGAGTCCCCCTGGCCGCAAGCTAGCTCAATCGAATGGCGGGTACAATCGTTGCCCCGTAGTTAGTGTAGTTAAAATCAGATGATATAGTCGGTTAGGCGATCGATTGCTGATTGCCCCATCACCGGAACCAATCGAGACGATGGCCGCCCGATCAGTTGCGCTATGGTGCGAATTCCGTTCCGAATGTCCCGAACGGAAGCATATCCAAAATTCAGGCGCATACAGTTGCCATAGTGGAGTCGTGCGGAGAACATCGGTCCCGGCGCAATGCTGACGCCCTTTGCGAGCGCAAGCCGGTATAACTTGAGAGAATCGACATCCTTCGGCAGCTCCACCCACAGGACAAAGCCTCCGGCAGGGTGATTCATCCGGCAGCCGGCCGGGAAATCCGCTGATATCGCTTCAACCATCACTTCGCAACGAGCCGCCAATCTCTGACGCAAAAGGCGAAGGTATCGCTCAACGTGCCCCTGGGCGAGGAACTGTACCATCGCTGCCTGACACAGCGGCGAGGTGTAGAGGGACAGTTGAATCTTCGTCCTCACCACTTCTTTGAGGTACTTACCGGCCGCGATCCAGCCGATCTTGTAGGCGGGTGAAAGCCATGTTGCGAATGATCCGCAATGCAACACATGCCCCGAGCGATCAAATGCTTTCACAGGTCGGGGGCGAACGTCATTGAAGTACAGCTCGGACACGCGATCATTTTCTATGACAGGAATCTCATAGCGTGCGGCGAGCTCCGCGAGCGAGTGCTTATTCTCATCCGACATTCTGAAGCCAAGAGGATTTTGGAACGTCGGCATTACCAAGCACGCTTTGACGGATCGTGTCCGAAACGCATCTTCGAGGGCACTTAGGTCCATGCCGTCGCGGGGATCGGTGGGGATCTCCCGTACTCGCAGTCCCATCCCGATGAGCTCCCCAATCTGGGGCCACGCATTGGGTGTCTCGATCGCGATTGTGTCGCCCGGTTTGGTGAGTGCGCGCAGGCACAGAACGACGGCCTCGAAGCCGCCGTTCACGATCACGATTTCATCCTCGGCGCTACCGACGCCCGAATCCAGGTAGCGCAACGCAATCAGTCGCCGCAACTCAGGGTCGCCAGGCGTCAGGCTCCGAATGATCCCAGCAGGTTTCAGTTGGCGCGCAGCCCTGGCTGCGGCGCGATTGAGGTTCTCCCCCGGGAGAAGTTCGGGATTCAGGATGTCGAGCCCGAGTGATATCAGGTGCGGGCGTCTCATAGCCGTGACGAGCTCGACGATCACGTCGCCGACGACAACCGGGGTGGCATCCGGAGGCGGCGATGTCGAAACGGACGCGCGCATGCGCGGCAGCTCCATTCGGCGAACATAGTAGCCCGAACGCGGACGCGATTCGATCAGACCCCGCGCCTCGAGGTCGCGGTAAGCGCGCAGAACCGTGCCCGGACTTACGTGGTGGTTACGAGTGGCGCGCCGAACCGACGGGAGCCGGTCTCCGACGCGCAGTACTTGCTTGTCGATCAGGCTAACCAGTTCCCCGGCAATTTTCTCGTAAGCGGTCATGTAAGGAGCCTCCGGCTCCATGGCGCTAACCGGTCGGCAGAAAACTGAAGGCGGCGAGCCGGAGCAAGCCGCCATCATGGCTATGTTTCAAATCCGAGCGTCAGACGCTTACTTGTTCTCTACGGCGATGTTGTTAACGACTTGCGTCACGCCGGCCACCTGCTGGACCTCCGACGCGGCCGTTCTCTTCTCAAGGCCCACGTCGACTTCACCGTTCAGGTATACAACATGGTCGACTGTCTGGACCCTGATCGAATTGGGGGCCCCGAGGTCCGGAGATTGATTCAGCCGTTCCTGGACCTGCGATGTGATTGCTGCATCGTCGCCGCAGCTACCGGAGTCGCACTTTCCAAGTGTTGCACAGCCTCCGAGAGCGCCGGCAAGAGTAAGGACTGCGGCGAATGCGTAAAGTGGTGTGGGTATGTTCATTTTGGTTGCCTCTGCAATGGTTTCGGGACAAATGCGTTCAATCCACCGCCGGCCAATGCACGTTGCCGGACGGTGTATGAGCTATCCTGCGAGCGACCGGTTGTCCTTCTATTGCTGAAGGCGCGGCGAGCGTTACGGTTGAAATAAACGCACCTCGGTCGGAGGCAAGTATAATGATTGCGGCGCGTCGCCGTGCAAGTGTGGAGTCGAGCTCATGCAGCGATCCCGTCTTGTTCCATTGCAGCAATCGCGGCGGCACTTTCTCGCAGGCGTCGGCGGCCTTGGTTTAACAGGATTGCTTGGTGCGTCGGCGTGGAGCGGTACTGAAGATTCCCCCGTTGTCTTTCCCTTCGTCAACGGCGGACGCAATCTGGTTAAGACCTTTCCGCAGAAGGGTGCGATGGTTCTGCAGCGCACGCGCCCGCCGTTGCTGGAAACTCCCTTTGAGGTTTTTGATCAAGGTATTTTCACGCCCAACGATCGCTTCTACGTGCGCTGGCACCTTGCCAATATTCCTACGGTCGTTGATCCCGCCACCTTTCGGCTCAAGATCCGCGGTCACGTAAGGCAGACGATAAGCTTCACGCTCGATGACTTGGTTCGGAAATTCAAACCGATCGAGATCGCTGCGGTTAACCAATGTTCAGGCAATTCACGTGGATTTTTCACTCCCCGCGTGGCGGGCGGCCAATGGGCGAACGGCGCAATGGGCAATGCCCTGTGGAGGGGCGTGAGCCTGAAGGCATTGTTGGATCGCGCGGGCGTCAAGACGGGGGCGCTTCAAGTCCGATTCAACGGGCTCGATACCGGTATTCTTCCGCAGACACCCGACTTCATGAAATCGCTCGACGTCGATCATTCACTTGATGGAGAAGTGATGGTCGCGTACGCGATGAACGGCAAACCACTACCGCTCTTGAATGGCTATCCGCTGCGCTTGGTCGTTCCCGGCTGGTATGCGACCTATTGGGTCAAGATGCTCGATGACATAGAGGTGCTGGAAAAGCCCGACGATAACTTTTGGATGTCACGTGCCTACCTAATTCCCGATACACCTCTTGCGGACGTGGTACCGGGCCAGCAGGGCGTGAAAATGATTCCGATAAATCGTATGCCCCCGCGTTCATTCTTCACAAACGTTCAGGACGGAGCGAGATTCGAGGTTGGTGAGAAAAGGCTCGTGCGAGGCATCGCGTTCGGCGGGGATGCGGGACTCGCCAAAGTCTTATTTTCGGCCGATGGCGGAAGCCGTTGGCAGGAGGCGCGACTAGGGCCGGATCACGGCAGATATAGTTTTCGGCAATGGAACGTAGATTTCCGGCTTTCGTCGGCGGATCCACAAAAACTCATGGTCAAGGCGTTCAATACCGCCGGCGCATCGCAGCCCGATCGCGCCAACTGGAATGGATCGGGCTTCATGCGCAATGTCATTGAATCTATTTCCGTCCGGTCGGTTTAGCTAAAGATCCCGCACGAAAATGCGCAAAAAATCGCAATTCCGGGGTTTGGTATTCGTCACATCAACCGTCGTGATACTTGTCTTGGTAGGCGGCGTCGCGTGGTGGAGTTGTGCGAAAGCCGGCTCACCGTCGGGCAAGAAGGACGAGTCCTCGCGACAGTGGGCGATCGTCAGTGTTGAATTGCCGGCGAGCGATGAGAATTTCCCGCCCGGGGCCGGGGCGAACATTGCCACCAGCCAATGCCTGATCTGCCACTCGGCAGGAATGGTGTTGCGACAGCCGCCTCTCACCAAAGAGGAATGGCGCGCCGAGATCATGAAAATGCGTACTGCGTACGGAGCACCGATACCTGACGATCAAGTGGATCGATTGTCGGAATATCTGAAAGGCATTAACGGTCGACAATAGAACTTCGCGGAACTCTGAAGAGTGCCAGCAACCAAAGTGGCAATACCGTGAATAGGCCCACCAGAGCGGTCACGGCTTGGATGTCGTGTAACTGCCATGCTTGCCCGACCGGATCCAACACGGTGCCCGAAGTGGAACTGAGCGTCAGACTTAAGATCGGCGCAATTACGATCGATGAGTAGGCGAGCAATGGTTTCACCCAATAACCGGGAATGGAGTCAGGCGTTGGGGACAGACGACGGGCATACAACGCAAAGGCTTGCAGGAACACATAGACCGTGAGGTACCAACCAAGGAAATTCGCCGGCGGCACGCCAAAGTAACTGCCGCCATCTCGCCATATCCAGTTGCTCGTGATTGTCGACATCTTCGGGTCGATGGTCAGATCCCAGCACACCATAATGAAGCTTGCAATCATTGGCGTTGCGAAGACCAGCCGGCCGGCAAGTCGGCCATTGGTATCGCCGAGGATGGCGCGCGCCAGTGTCCAGGAAAGATAACCAACGCCGAAATACAAAGGGCCAATCAGAAGCGGTACCAAGAACAGTCTGGGGCCCATTTTTTCGCTGTAGTGATACCAGCCGAACGGGAAGCCGGTGAGGATGCTGAGGTTCTCGAAAGCGTTGCTGATTCCCAGGCACAAAGCGATGAACAATGCTATGCCGCGCCAGCCATAGGTCGTTGCACCGTGAAACAGCCCGAATAACATGAGGGCGCCTGCCAACATTGCGCCGGCGATGGCCTGCGGAAGATGCAACAGGATTGAAGTGAGGTGAGACAATACGCTGCTTGCGGCCAGCAGCCACAAAAGGGGCGATACCCAGTGTGGAGCGTTCCGCGATGTCGTCTGGTTTGTCATGCTGGTACTCATTGGGGCTCCGACGCGTAAGCGGGGCGGAGAATACTATATAGTCGCCGCGTCAATAAATAATAGGGGATGCCATGAAGCTAGCTGTGTTCGGGCTTGCAGGATTGATCGTCTCATCCGCTGTGTTGGCCGCCACGCCGAGTCGTACAGCGAATTCGCCGCCTTTGAAAATCTACATTTCCGTGGACATGGAAGGCGTTGCCGGCACCGTCACCAGCGACCAGCTAGTCCCTACGGGATTTGAATACGAGAGATTTCGCCGCTTCATGACGGACGAAGCCCTCGCCGCCGTGCGCGCCGCGCAAGAGGCGGGTGCTACCGAGGTGGTGGTCAGTGACTCTCATGGCAACGGAGAAAATCTACTGATTGAATTGTTCCCCAAGGATGTCCGAATCGTGCGGTCATGGCCGCGGCACGGGGCTATGATGGCCGGGCTCGATTCCAGCTTCGCTGCTGCGCTATTCGTGGGTTATCACGCATCCACGAGCAATCCGAGCGGTGTTCGTGCGCACACCATCTCGAGCGCCCATTTCACGCGGCTCGCCTTGAACGGCACGCCCGTTACAGAAGCTGAGCTGAATGCAGCGTATGCAGGTGATTTGAACGTCCCAATCGTGTTCGCTTCGGGTGACGATGCGGCAATCAAGGAAATCACGGCGCGACTGGGTCCGCTCGACACCGTGGTCACGAAACACAGTCTGGGTTTCCATGCAGCCGAAACTCTGACGCCGGCGGCCGCGTGCGACCTCATTCACCAAGGGGTGATCGCCGCTCTAGCCCATCGCAATCAACGTCATCCGTATAAGTTGTCGCATCCCGTCACGCTCGACCTGTCATTCAAAAGCTACATGCCCGCCGAGATCCTGTCGTATCTGCGTTCCGTGGAACGGGTCGATTCGCACACGATTCGCTTTGTCGGCCGCGACATGAGCGAGGTCACTGATTTTATCGATGTCATCGATTGGTACAATCCCGACATGACACCGTAGTGGGGCACCGATCATGACTAAGATATTCTTCGCGGGCGTCGTTGCCGGCTTGATCGGCGGTATTGTCGGGGCGTATGTTCTCATCCATCTTGACGGCCCTGTGTCGTCGCCGCCGTCATTCGCCGCTACGACGCGTCCGCAGAATGTGATTTCCGCGAACAGGATCCAGCTCGTAGACGTGGGCGGCAAGGTGCGCGCAGAACTCGCGATCTCCAAGGACGGTGAACCTTCGCTCTTTTTCTTCGATACTGCCGGAAGAAATCGCCTGGCGCTGGGGTTATATTCGCCCGCCGAAGGCGAAGCTCCGACTGTCGTACTGAACGATGCTCAACAGAATGCGGCCGGCATATTTCGCTTATTCGGTGCGCACGATACTCCGGTGGTCGTGCTGAAAAGCCAGGGTCGCGACCGCTCAGTGTATGGCCTCAATCCGAACTCACTGGATCCATTTCTGGCCAATTATGCGGGCGATGGAAAGAAGACCGACCTATTCGGTAACTACTGAATGAAACGCGGACTGATTTTGACGTGTATCGCATTGATTGTTGCCGCCGTCGGCTGGCAGTACTACGCAAGGCCGCATCGTGCCCAGTACGTGCTTATCAACGACACCGGACAGCATGAGTACGATCTGGCGTTCAAGATGAGCCTCAAGCTTGCCGAGAGGAAGTCCGGAATTGAAAATGCGCTCGTCTTGCTAAAATCGCTGCCGCCGTCTAAGACCATAGAGCAAACAGCGGCCGAACTCTTTACGCAACTGCAGATCGGGGCGCGGCGCAATGGCCGAGGCATTCTCTATGTGTATAGCGTCAAAGAAAATCTGCTGAAGATCGAGGTGTCATACGCGCTCGAAGGGGACATTCCAGACATCTACTGCCGCCAGCTCGAGGAGGCGGCAAAGACGTACATGCTCTCCGAAGTGCCTCAGGATTTCATTTCGGAGCTCATTATCACGACCAATCTGCGAGGTGCCGGTTCGATGAGCGCTGCCGGCCAGCCGTCACGCCCCAAGTGGATCAATGGCGATTTTCTTTCGGGCGGTGGCGGGGCGCTGGTGCACGGTTACGGCAAGACCTTGAGCGACTACGAGGGCGCCATCCGTCATCTACCGGAGGCGCAATTGACGCAGTTCCTGCCCGCTTCGGACGCCAACGTGTCGGTGGAACGCTATCTTTCATCGCTCGCGGCGGGCATCGGTGATCCGCGACTCCCACTCCTCACGGAGGGGAGCCGACTGTTTCGGGCCATCGTTCCACGAGACGGTGCTCAGCAAGAAAGGATTAGCGAGTTCTTTCGAACCGCCGCGCCCTATCGATTGATATTCGCGGGCGATATGGCGCTCGCGGTACCGCAACCCAATCACTCGAATTTGCCTCTCGTGCTTCGCCGTGGAACTGACAATCTGTGGTACGTGGACGAAGCGAAGGCTTGGACATACTTTCACCGCTTCGAGGACAACGTCAATTTTTTCGTGAAGTACTCCGACAATCCGTTTCTTGGGGCATTGCGCGAATTGAAGACACCCAATATGGACCACGCAATCTACGGCGAACACGTCGGCACGCCGGCTTTGGGCGCATACCCCTATTCACTTGCTGCAGCTATCAAAATGCAGGAAGACAGGATTCGCGACGCCCCGCAGGAAGCCGCAAACCATGCCGCGCTTGGCGATCTCTACCTGTTCGAGTCGAACTGGCTTTCAAGAGCGATCGCGTCCTATGAGGCGGCGTCAGCTTTAAGTCCGGACGACTTGGCGTATCGGTGGCGACTCATGGATCTTTACCTGAATTCGTCGCAGGTCGACAAAATGCTGGCAGAGCTGAAGTTTCTGTCGGAGCACTTGCCAAGGGATCGGCAAGCGCAAGAGTGGTATCAAAATTATAAGAAGGAGTATGACTTCGGCCGCGATTAAGTGGCTGGAAGGAGACCTATTTCGCGGTCGGTTTGAGGGATTCCGATCACAATAGAGGCGCCTACACACTCAAGGACTGGTTCGATGGCGCATAGATCTCGTGTCTTTGGCGACCTTCTGGATTTTGTCTCCACTTCGCGGTCGAGATCGGCCGTAACCTTGGCGGCGCTTTCGTTTGCTATCTGCCACTTTGTCGTTTTGGGAACCGGACCCGCTTCTCCCGGCGTAACTGCTGACTTGGACGCCGAGATTCCCAGCCAGCTCATTCATTTTGCCGCCGAGCTTTGCCGATTCGCGCTGCCAATTGGTTTTATGGTGGCCGGATTCGCGACCCGGGCCAAGACGGCGCGAAGCACTCAGCGCCCGCGATAAGGAAGCGTTGCGCTCTGTCGAATCTCATCGCCGGCCCCTCCCCCGCAGCGCGGGGGAGGGGCAGCGCCACATCTTAATTAATGCGTCACTCTCGACATATTGAACACATCCATCGTGCCCAATCCGACAGAAGGGCTATAGCCGTTGCGTGCGTTGTAGAACCAGTTGTCGCCCGCCGAAATAGTGTGAATCGGCGCGTGGGGGCCGGATGTCTCCCCGAACCGCGACAAGTTATACAGTTCAAAGTTGAGCAAGCCCAGCCTGTGCCCTGCGTTCTGGCCCAGCAGCGACGTCACGCCGTTTAGCTGCGGCGCCACGAAACTCGTGCCACCAAAAAACGTTTGAACACCAAACCCGGCGGGAAACTCGGTTCCGTCGGAGGTGTAGAAAATGATGTATCCCGTTTCCGGGTCTGCGTTGAACGAGATGTCTGGTACGTTGCGCCCCGGGAAGTGCGCTGGAAGAGTGGCCTTGGTCACCACGGGCGTCGAGAACGGATTCGTGTAGGTCTGATTTGGCTGGCTTGTCTGCGTACCGAAAATTCCCAGCTGATAGTCGGGTATCGGAAAGAAAACGCTGACGCCGCCGCCGCTACCGGTCGGAAAGATGCCGCAGGTTATAAAATCAAGGTCGAGGGCATTACACAGCGGCTCCAGGTAATCCCAGGCCCAGACTCGTTCCGTGGGAACAGTGATATTGATGATGGTTCCGTTCGGCCCGTTGAACTGCTGCAGCCCAGGCAGCGTCGTGCCGCCGGCGGCCGTGATCGCCGAATCGCTGCCGGGATTATCCACGCTCAGCGGATTGAAGGGCGGGATCGGATTGAACTTCGGATCCTCCTGCTCGAAAGCATCATAGGCGCCGCAGTCGCCAGAGGAAACAAAGCCGCTCTGGCCTTGCAGAGCTGCTACGACGAACACTTCGTGCGTTGCCTGCAGTGCACTGACGGTCTCGTGAAAGAATTCATCCGTGACCGGCGAGGTTGCGAGATTGTCGAACAACTCCCACTCGCCCCAACTGGAGGAAAAGGTGTCCGCTTTGTTGTCGTGGACTGCGCTCGCAAACGCATCGAGGAAACCCTGATTGGTGTTCGGCGCCTGGTAGACAATGATTTTAGCGCCCGGGGCGATGCCGCCGGATTGCTCGACATCCAGCGAAGTCTCGATTGAACCGGAATCGTCGCTCGGCGCCCCTGGGCCGCCGTCGATATTGACCACTTTGAGACGATTTGGATCGACATTCAGGTTCAAGGACTTCCAATAGGCGAATACATCGCTCGGTGTGAAGTTGGCCAACGTAACGATGGCAAGGGTTTGACCCTTGCCCGAAACGCCTCGAGCGTACAGCGGGTTCACGTCATACAGGTCGGCGAAATCCTGCACAGTTAAAAACCCCGGCGCGTTACCGGTGGCCATGCTGCTCGAGGAGCCCGAGGCAATCCGCGAAACCGGCGTACCGCCAAGTTTGCTCGGGGCAGCAACAAGATGCGGATGGTAGACGGAATTGGTATTCAAACCGATCACGCCGCGCACCACCGACGCGATCGAAGCGGGCACTACCGGCGTCCCGACCGCGGCGCGAAATGTGGAGGCCGGAGCCTTGGCAGTCGCGGGCGCAGCGAACTGATGGAGGCTGGTCTGAAACACCGTCTCGAAAGTTGCGGCCTTGCCCGTAACCGACAGCGTTGTGGACGTCGCTCTTTGTGCGCTCAAGCCAGAAGCATTCAGAGTCGCAATCACTCTGGCGACATCGGCCTCATTCGGGCCGAATTGTTGCTCCACTTGCGCCGGCGTCAGAAATTTTAGGTACATCGAATCGCCGGGCGTAACGAGTCTTTCCATCATGGATTCCGCCCCGGCCAAGTCGCTGAGCTTCAAAGCGACCGTCACCGAGATCGTTTCGTTGCGCGCATTCGCGTTGAGCGCCCCGAGATCCGCCGCGCGCGCCGCGCCACACACAGCCGACGCGCCAAGCATGCCGAGCATCGCGGCTGCGATGCCTGTTCTGAATAGAGATAACTTCACTGTAGTCTCCTCGATGGGTTGGATTAGTTCTGAGAGTGAAGGGATCATTTGACACGCTCAAGCGGCGCTGCAAAAGAACCGACACGTTGTTGCCCGCGCCGATATTAGCCCTTACGGAGGGAGAGCAACAACTATTGCGAACACCGCTGCATGGACGTGGGGACTGTGAAGATTTCAAAAGGCGTACCCTAGACCCATATCCGTAGAATTGGTAAAGACGCGCCCACACTCCTAGAATGCCTCCGATCATAGGAGACGCAGATGGAACTCTGGACGTACTGGCTGGGCGCCATTCAAGGCTTACTCACCTTTTTCTCATCGGAAGTTGGCTTAGGAGCGGGCCTCGGTATCGTCGCGCTAACCCTTGTTCTTCGAACGGCGATTCTGCCGATCTCTTGGCGCGTTGCTTACCGTGGCTCGATTCGACAAAAGAAAATGCTGCGGCTGCAACCGGCGCTTGCGCGATTGAAGTTGGAGTGTGCCGCTGAGCCGCGGATGTATGCGGAACGAACGCTGAAGATATATCAAGAAAACGGCATGACCCTTATGGATTGGCGCAGCATCTTGGGCTCGCTGATCCAAATGCCGTTGTTCTTGGGTATGTATCAGGCGCTTCGAGCCGGCGCCGATGGCGCTCGTTTTCTTTGGGTCGAGACTCTGTCGCGTCCGGATCCGTGGTTCGCGCTGTTAGCGGGACTCACGACCGTGTTGGTGATGGCCGCAAATCCGGACCTGCCCGAACAGATGCGGCTGATACTCATGTTGGTGCCGAGTATTTTGGCCGCCGTCGCAGCACTCAAGTTTTGTTCCGCCTTGGCGGTCTATTGGACGGTTTCCAATTGTTATTCGGCCGTACAGACCGGCGTTTTGCACTATGTGATTGCGAGGCGCATCAAATCCGGTGTGGTGTCGATCTAGATTATGACAAAGGCGATGGGCACTTTCGAGGTAAAAATCGGTTCGTTACCTCAGTACAACACGTCGCAAGACGCGAAGCTCGCGCGCATGTCAATCGACAAACAATTCCATGGTGACCTGGTGGGGACCAGTCAGGGCGAGATGTTGAGTGCGGGCACCGGCACCAAGGGTTCTGCCGGGTATGTCGCGATCGAGCGAGTCACCGGGAAACTGAACGATCGAAACGGCAGTTTCGTCTTGCAACACAACGCGACAATGACTCGCGGAGCCCCTTTCTTAAATATCATCGTGATTCCGGACTCCGGAACCGAAGAGTTATCCGGCCTCAGCGGCACCATGCGCATTGTCATCGATAAGGGAAATCACTCGTACGAATTCGAATACAGCTTCCCGGACAAAACGTAGCGGGACTGGGCGGTCCATACTGCATTGCAGTGCACTCGAGCACCGACTTATCCGGCGGATTGGGTGTAGGCTGGAATCTGCGATCCCAGGGAAGAGAGTCGTGAAAGTAAATCGTCTGCTTTGGTCGGGAGTGATACTCATCGCGGTAGCGCCGGCTTGGAGCGCGCCACCTCCGGCCGCGCTGACTTCACCAGCGGTAACTCACCATGGCGGCTACCAAGTCTTTAATCGATTTACGGTGGATCCAGAGCGACATGCCGTGATATCGCTGCCGGCCGACACCCGCGCGGGCGATCTGCTGTGGATTCGTCCGCTGCGACTGAACGCGGATGAGTATCTTGTGCTTCAAAAGTGCAATTCCGCAGATTGTTCCGCCGCGCAAGTGATGCGCGCGTGGAACGCCGCCGGCGCCATGGGCCCGTATCCGATCTTGTCCAACAAAGTCCGTGTCGAAGCAGGCCAAAATTATATGCTTTGGATGCAACGCATTTCCGTTAAGGGTGGCGACAGCTTCTCGTTATTTAAGAGGGATAGCCCGCCACTGGTGTTTGCACCGACGGGCCCCGCTAGACTTTTCTCGGCTGCCGACCTCAAAGGCGCACGGCAATCCGGTCCAACGCCGATCGCGAAGTCGACCACAGATGGGGCCGCATTCGTCGGCACATTTGAGGGCGGCTCCGTGGTGAGGATGGAAATTCTGCGCCCGCAGAGCGCGCACTAAGACTCGGCGGCGACAAGTAGGCAAATACTTACGACGTGGTGAGCGGTCGGATAGTCCGTGGGTCGCCCGGATGTGCGCTAAGTTGTGTAAGTTCATGCTGAATTACTGTCCGAAACGCTTTCCGCTATTTTCCTGGATAGTATTGCTGGTACCACTGGGTATGGCCGGATGTGCGTCATTACCGCCCGCAGCCTCTGAATCCAAAACCGTTACAAAAGCATTAGATCCGTCACTTGAGAGCCGGCTAGGTGACGCCTTTCAGCCGATGGCAAAGAGTCACGGCAGCGATTCCGGTTTTCGAATGGTGTCGACTGGCATCGAAGGTCTGACGGAGCGCATCGAAATGATCGATGCCGCTCAACGTTCGCTCGACCTTCAGTACTACATATTCCGCGCCGACGAGTCAGGAAACCTGGTCGCCCAAGCCTTGTTGCGAGCGGCAGATCGCGGCGTGCGCGTACGTCTACTCGTCGACGATGGGGAGACCGTGGCAGGCGATGAGAAAATCCTCTCGTTGTCCGCGCATTCGGGCTTCGAGGTGCGGATCTACAATCCCCTCACATACCGCGGTCATAATAAAATCCGTCGCGGCGCCGAGTTCTTGTTTGACAAGGCGCGGGTCGATTATCGAATGCACAATAAACTCCTGGTCGCCGACAATGTGGTGGCGATCATCGGTGGTCGCAATATTGGCAATCAGTATTTCCAGATCGATCCTGGTTCACAGTTCGGCGATGATGATGTTGTGGTCGCCGGCCCAATCGTCGCGCGGCTATCGGACGTGTTTGATGAGTTTTGGAACAGTCCCATCGCCATTCCTGCCCAAACGGTCGACAAGCCCGATGCCTCTGAAGCAGCCTTATCGCGCTATCTGGCGGCACTCGCGGAAGTCCGGGAACGACCCAATGGCGAGGCGTCGGCTAATGCGCAAGGTGCGCCTAAGCAAGCGTTTGCGGACATCATGTCGGGTCATACGCCCTTGCATTGGGCAGCTGTGAAATTGGTGTACGACAGCCCGGATAAGAAAGACGTCGGCAAAGGTGATGCGCCGGGAAGGTTGATCTACAGCGCCATAGCGGAACAAGCAAACAGTGTGTCCACCGAGCTACTGATGGTCACGCCCTACTTCGTTCCATCCCCCAATGAATGGGCGCGGCTAGCAGGTGCGCTCGAGCGCCATGCTCGTGTGCGAATTTTGACCAACTCGTTGGAGGCAGCTCCCAGCGCGGAGGCGCAGTCCGGCTATATGCATTACCGGCGGCAATTGCTGCAAGGAGGTGTGGAACTGCACGAGGTGCGTGCAATGCTGGGAAGCGCGCGGGGTAGCGGACAGGGTAAGGCCATTTCTCGGCATGGCAATTACGCCTTACATGCGAAAATGTATGTTTTCGATAGAAAAACCTCGTTCGTTGGTTCCATGAACTTCGATCAGCGCTCCAAGCGCTTGAACACCGAGATCGGTTTGTTGATAGCGAGTCCAGAATTGTCCGGAGAGATAGCGACCCGGTTCGATGCCCTGACGCAGCTCGACAACTCATACGCCGTTACCTTGAGCGACGGCGCGACAGGCAAGCAGCATCTCGTCTGGACGACCCAGGAAGCGGGCGTGGTAATCCATCGTGACACCGAACCTGCACGAAATGTATGGCAGAAAATGAAGGTCAGGTTTTTGTCGGTGCTTCCGATGAAGCGGGAGCTCTAGCGGCGCGTCAAGGTCAGGGTTGCCATCGACAGCGCAATGAAGGCACCCACGCCGACCGCGATGTCGTTTACGGGTACGCTGAGGAATACCGCCGCTGTGTAGCCGCTCACCAGTGCAAGCATGCTTAAGTTCTCGAACATGTTCTGAATCGCAATCGCCGACCCCGCTCCGACGCCGCTCTCGCCTTCTTTTTGCAAGAGAGCATCGAGCGGTACAACGAAAAATCCACTGCACAAGCCTACGAACGCCATCACGGCAAATGCGAGAGGCCGCGTTGTAACAAGCGGCAATAGACACACACCCACTCCGATCAGAATGCCGGCCGGAAGCGCTCGATGAACGTGTTGGAGTCGCACGAAACGAGCTGCAAGCGCGGCGCCCACCACAATACCAGCGGCCACCATCCCCGTGAGAAACCCCGGCAACCGATTGTTGGTCACCTTGAGCGCTACCGGTACCCAGGCGATGACGAGGAAGCGAAGCGCCGCTCCTGCGCCCCAGAAGAGGGACGTTCCGATCACTGCCAGTCGAGCGTTTGAGCTCTTCAAGAGTGAGTGGGTCTGTAAGGCAAAAAATTTAACGATTGAAACAACGGAATAGTCAATCGTCGGGACCGCACGCCGCTTTATGCGTGGAACGAGAATTGCACTCAACGCTGAGGCTGCATAGCAGCCGGTGATCACCGTCAGCGCGCCTTCAATGCTCCAATCCGTCAGTGTCCCGCCCGCAATTGCACCCAGCAATATTGCCGCAATCGTCGAGGCCTCCAGCAGGCTATTGGCTTTGACCAATTTCGCCGGCGTCACCAGTTCGCCCAAGATTCCGTACTTGGCGGGCGAATTGGCAGCCGCGCCGGCACCCACGAGCGCGTAGCTTAAAAACGGATTCACGTGCAGGCACATACCCAACGCCCCGGCAAACTTAACCGTATTGGCATAGAGCATGACGCGCCCTTTAGGACGGGCATCGGCGAACACGCCGACAAAAGGTGCGAGCAGTATGTATGCGCCCACGAAAAAAGCTTGCAGAAGCGGCCCGCTCCAAGCGGGATAGCTCTCCTTTCGGACCAGCGCGAGCGCCGCAAATAAAAGTGCGTTGTCCCCAAAAGCAGAGAGAAACTGGGCTCCCAGCGTCGCGAACATTCCGCGCGACCAAAGGCCGGCAGGTACGAACTTGCGCCGCGCGCGCTTAGAACGCCTCTGTTTATTCGCAGACGTCATTGGGCTCATTCATCGCCTAAATTTGACTCCAAAGGATGTAGCGGCGTTCTGCCATCCCGCACTTCGATGCGCTGCAGCGAACGATGATAACCTGATCGATGCTCGTTAATGACAGCTGAAGAAGCTACAATGCGCCGTCAAGAGACAGGGAGGCGGGCTAAAGTCATGGAGGGCATCATTTGGCTTTTTCTAGCTCTCATCGTTGCTTTGATCGCGCTCGGTGTCGTGCTGGCGGGTCTTCGCGAGCGGCCACCTGGGATCAATCAAAAATCAGGTCATTGTCCTAGCTGTCGGACGCCGATGTCTCTGCGTCGGGTTTCGATCTTTGAGTCCCCTACGCTTCGGAGCCAATGGCTGTGTCCTCACTGCGGCACCAGGATGGATAAGTCGGGGAGGAGTGTGTCGGGCACGCTGGAGTAGTTCCGGCAAACGCGCCCCTACCAGCCTGCTTGTTCGGTTGCCGCTTCTGCGGCCGATTCGCCATCGCGTCTTCACAATGTCTTAACGTAGCGAAGTCAGAAAGTCTTCGTCAAGACGAAAAGCAGTTTACATAAATGTAATCTCGTCGAACCGATCGAACGAGGGCATATTGAGGTGCCGGCTGGATAGACTAGCGATGGACGGCGTGGCATTGAGGCGCTCGATGCGGCCGGTGGGTTCGCGTTAACTATTAAGGTTGACAGAGTCGATGAAGAATTATTTGGTCAGTGTGAGTATGGTCGTAGCGGTACTCGCAGGATCCGTCGGTTGGACATCCGCCCATGCGCAGAGGATAGCGGCTTCCGCGAATGGCAGGGTCGATGAAGTTGTAGTCAGGGGCAAAAGGCAAATCGATCCCGTGGCGGACGCGAATCTACAACGACAAGTGGAGACAGCGCTTGCAGCGGACCCTTATTTTTTAAGCGAACACGTGTCAGTCACTATCCGCAATGGGGTTGCGACTTTGCACGGCATCGTATTCGATGATTGGGATTTGCGGAATGCGTTGCGCATCAGCAGGCGGATTCCTGGAGTGAAGCGCGTGGTCGATGATTTGGAGATCAAATTGGGCGGCGAGTAGGGCTGCCGAATTCAGAAACCGTCAGGTCGTATTCTGGGCCGGAACTCAGAAACCGTCAGGTCGTATTCCGGGCCGAAACGCTGTTTCGACTTCAGAGATCGCTGCTTTTGCATGACAAACCATGCGACAACGCCGATCACCAGGGCAAACAAGAGAACGGCAACAATGAGGGTGTTGGTGGGGATCGTAGTCATTAAATACTTCCTACAGTTGGCCTGGCGTGCGCCGCCGTGTATTCGCGTCGACACTCAATTGGGATACCCGCTGGGGCTTCGGTCGCAGTTTTGTCCAAAATCAGGCAGGACGCAGCCAGCTACTTTCCGACACTGACGTAGGAAATAACCCACTTGCATGAGGTAGTGGCGAAGATTGTCTCCTAATGGAGACGAATGATTGCCGGCTCTACTTGCCTGCGGCAATCAGCTGTTTGATTTGGTTTACCGCAAAAGAAACTTTGGCATCGGTAAATGTCTTGCCTAATTCAACCGTTGCCTTGGTTTGATCGCCGTCGACTCCCGTGCCGTCGCCCTCGTGAGCGTTAACCAGTTTCGCCGCATGGACCCACTTGGAAGACTGTCCGTTTACCATTTTTCCGACGTACAGCAGTTCCGACGTATCGTCCGTGCCGGCATGTAAATCGACCGGCAAACCGTGCTTCTGCATGTATTCTTTCATCACATCTTTTTCTTTGTAGTACAAGTCCGGAATGTAGTACACATGGACGCCCTTCGGCGACCACTCCGTGTTCAACTTTTCCGCCACTTTTGCCAGTTGCGATTGGGCTGCGCCGCCGTGGTCGCACATCAGTGCGACGTTCTTGAAACCGGCAGATATGGCACTTAAGGCGACGTCATGAGCCACTGCGCCGAAGGTCTCTTCCGCGAGATTCACGCTACCGGCATAGCGCATGTGACCTTTCTTTTTCGCAGGGTCAATGACGCCTGGCTCGGTCAGCCCAAAATCTCCGGTCGGGGCAAACGACATGGTGGGATAGACGAGAGCATTGCCGAGCTGCGCAGCAATCTTCGGGGCAAGATAATGAGCGATAAAAACATGCTTCCCCAGCGCCACACCGGGCCCATTTTGTTCCATGCTGGCCGCGTAATAAATTGCGGTGGTCTTGCCGGCGGCGATCGCGTCACGCACTTCCGTCCACGTCATGTCTTCGATCAGCAACGAGTTCGTCTGCGCTTTCAGTGCCGGACTCAACAACATAAGAAAAACAGTTGAAGCAGCGACAGACTTCATAAGCCGGGAGTCTCCTTTAGTCGAGCCAATGGCCGAAGAATCTGAAGGTGCGATCCCACGCCTGTTGTGACCAGACGGCGTCGTATTGGGTCTGGGGGATACGGTGCGGCCCGACAGCAGTCTCATTGGCAAACGCGTGGTGCGCAAGATAGCGGTGGAAGTCATGCGTCACATTCGCTGCGCGTAGCTTCTCCTCGAGCTGATCAACGGTGGCGATCTTGAAAAACTCGTCCTGCGTGGCCCAATGCCCCTGCAGAGGTGCCTTGATCTTGGTCGCATCGATGTACTCGAGCGGCGGACAGCCGTACCAGACAACGCTCGCGTCGATCTCCGGCGCCATGCACGCGGCCAGCAGTGTCAGCGCGCCTCCCATGCAAAAGCCGGTCACGCCGACCTTGTTGCTACGCGCTTTTAGGAATTGCACGGCGCCCCGGACATCTTGAGAGGCTGCATCGGCAAAATTTAAGCCCGTCATCAGGTGGTGCGCCTCTTCGGCCTCGACCGTGGACTTGCCGCGGTAAAGGTCGGGCACGAGGGCACGGTAGCCGGCAGTGGCCAAGCGCTCGGCGACGCCACGGATCTGTTCGTTGACGCCCCACCATTCCTGGATGACCACGATCCCAGGGGCGTTGCGAACACCTGCAGCTTCGGCAAGATAGCCGTCTACTTTTTTTCCGTCCGGACGATTGAAGGAGATTGTCGTTCCCATTGCGAAACCCTCGAGTTTGGTCGAATCACTATGCAGCTGTAAGCCTATCCGTGCCCGGCCGCCCAAACAACTGAGAAAAATTTGGACCTTCGGAATTTCCGCTCAACAAGAAATCAGCGGCGGCACGTCCGGAACGGCTATGTCAATTTCCAACAGTCTTTTCCCGATGGATTAATTGCGCTGCTTGGCGGAGGGAGATTTGCGAGAGCGCAAACCAGCGAGCTAAAGTCAGTGCTTGGCTTGCCAGGTCAGTATCTCAGCATCAAGTACATCCAAAATGTTGCCTTGAACCAGCGCGATGTCCTGCGGATGAACTCCCCAACCGGGCGCAACTTCATTGGCCTTCATAATTGCAGTGTTGGCGGCGGCGAACATCCCGGGTTCCACGGTGACGACGAATATGTTGGCTCCCGATGAATCTGCCTGGCACACACCGGAAATCTGTCCTAGCGCCTCGACCCAAGGCGGATTGCTATTCGTATGGTAGAACTTGAGCATGGCCGAGCCGCCCGCGGGAGCGGAAGGGCTGACGCAAGCGCTGACGAGACCGTCGGAGCGTGCTCCACCGAACATCGGAGGCGCCGAAGTGTCGCCGGCGAGGTAACTCGACCACACATAAACACAGCCGGTCTGTGCGGCATCAGAGCACGTCGGGATATGGGCGAACGTGCCTCCAACGACGCCTCCCGGAGGTACCCCAAGGGACGGGTTGCCCGGTAGAAAGGCCGATACAAGCAGCGCCTGGTTGGCTGTCCCGTCAATGCTGGCGGCCATCAATCTCTGCAACAGAATTGTCCCTTGGCTATGTCCGATGATAACGACGCCTCGACCCTGGTTGTCGTTTTGCAAGTAGTAATTCCAAGCGGCCTGCACGTCGAGCATGGCCAAATCGGGTTGCGTAGCGGTAGACGGGTGGTTCAGGCCGTACGAAGTTACTTGACGATAAATCGGCGCAAAAACTCGACATCGCGAAGAAAGTCGGCCCACTTGCGCTCTTGTTATGGTCTGGACCTCGGGGCTGTCCGTGAGATCGGCGTAATATGTGGTCTCTTGAGATACCGTGGGGTAGACGTAGAAACAGTCGATGGACGGATCAGCCGCCGGCGTAAACGTCTGTGACGTTGTGCTCCCATCGGCGTTCTCGATATTCGCGTCGAGTCCTTGGGTGCAGACAGCGTCCGCGCCAGGACGGCACACCCAGTTTGCTACCACCGAGTAATCGGTCCCACCGCTCGCCGGCGTGGCGGTCGATCCGGTCGAGGCTGTCGATCCAGTCGAGGCAGTTGATCCAGTTGAATTTGCGCTGCCTCCCCCGCAGGAGGCGAGTGCGAAGGCGAGACAAGCGGCCGCTGACATAAAAGGTAACCGAGGCGCAGCCAAGGGTTTCGCGTAGGTGGTGCTGCAGTCTTCAAGTTTCATTGTCATTGCGCCTACTATGCCGTCGGATGACGTCGCATCATGCCTATGTTCAATCAAGCGTAGCTGCGGATATCCAATATATGACATTTCGAGCGATGTACTCGTTCGGAAAACATTTCCGAAGCCGGCTGGCGGATAGTATTTCCCAAGCCATGCAGGTAAAAATTACAACATGAGAGATGGCGTCCCGCATCGAGATTCGCGCGTCCTAGCGGCGCTGCAGCGCGCGTAGGGCGCGTACTTTGGTGTTGAGCTCAGCGGAATTGTCGCTTTCGATCACACAAAGCTGAAGTTCGTGGGGTGCGGTCGCGGGATCGCAGGCGTGAATTGCGTGGCCGTCGATCAATTTATCGCACCAGACACGGGCGTACGGGAATGGCCTCGGAATCGGACCGCAGATGCCACCCGGGTCATCCTTGATGACGAGTTCGCGAAGCGCCGCCAGCGGCACTTTGGCTGATTGCGGATCGTTCCATCGGCGTCTGACGACAACAATCGATTTAACTTCTTCAGTCAATAGCTCGCCTCCAACAGCACCGTCGCCCGCAACCCCGGCGCGGCGTCCGCCAGTTCAAGGGTCGCGTCGTGTACTTTGACAATGGCGTTCGCCATGCTCAAGCCTAGGCCGTTGCCTACCGTTGTACGGCTCGATTCCAGCCGAAAAAAGCGCTGCAGCACCTTGTCTCGAAAATTCTCCGGGATGCCGTGACCGTTGTCGATCACACTGATTTGCGCACTGGAACCTAAGCGCCGCGCGACAACGGAAATAGTCGAACCCCGCGGTGTGTGGCGCAACGCGTTTTCAATGAGATTGGCGAACAGTTGCATCAACAATTCACGCTCACCGTTCACCTGCAATGACGGCTCGATCGATTCGATCAATATTTGGCCGTTCTCGTCCGCCATCGGTCGATACAGCTCCGCAATCGTGCCCAACAATTCACTCAATGGGACCGACTTGAATCCAAGGCGGCGATTGCCGCTTTCTATTTGCGCTATGCGCAGTAAAGCGCTGAATATCGCGAGTATGGAGTCGATCTCGACCACCGCGTTCTCGAGTGTGAGGCGTGCCGCGGCCGCATCTTCACCCGGCCGGATTGCGAGCTCGAGCCGTTGCCGTAATCGTGTCAATGGGGTACGCAGATCGTGCGCAATATCGGTAGTCACTTGGCGCAGATCATTCATCAAGGCTGCGATTCGATCCAGCATCGCATTGATACTGACTGCCAGGTGATCAAGTTCGTCGCCGGCTCGCGTTACCGGCAGTCGTTGCTGCAAGTCCTCGCCAATGATGCTGCGGCTGGTCACGCTGATCGTTTCAATTCTGTGCATCAACCGCCCGCTCATGATCAAGCCGCCTACCAATGCCAATACAATTGACGCGGCCAAGCCCCAGGCGAACGACCCGACAACCATTTCCTCCATCTCGAGAAGTTGATGCGTGCTCCAACCCACAAAGAGGTAGGCGCCCGGCAGAACGACCCCGCGGCCCCGGATGGCGGAAAGTCCAACATTTTTCGCCTTTGTAGTTTTGCGCCACTCGCGGACGCCCGGCTCTGGATCAATGGCCGGTAAATTGCCCGCCAGCACTTGGCCCTTGGAATCCTGCAACAAATAGTAAAACCCCGATGGATGCTCGGCGAGCCCCTGAACAACTTGTCCAATGGCATCAGGGTTTCTGCCCGGCGAGTCTTCAAAAATCTCCTCTACTTCGCTGTTGACGCTGTCATCAATTTGATGGCGCATGAACCGAGTCGTGGATACGAAAATCACGCTCAGAAGAATTAAGAATGTAATACCAGTCATCGTCGCATACATGAGTGCGAGGCGAAAACTGGAGGTGCGAAATAGTCTATATCGGAACACGAAGTGTATAGCCGGTACCGCGCAGGGTGTGAATCAACGGGATCGATTTGCCGCGATCGATCTTGCTTCGCAAGCGGCTGATGTGCGTTTCCACTACCGTGGTATTCGGTTCGAAGTGAACATCCCAGACGTTTTCCAGCAGCATGGCGCGTGTCACCGTCTGCTCGGCGTGTCTCATCAAGTATTCGAGCAGCCGGAACTCGCGCGGTAGCAACTCGATTGGGGCGCCGCCGCGAACAACAGTGCGCGCGAGCAGGTCAACTTCAAGATCGGCGATCTTAAGATTCGTTTCCACCGCAAGTCGGGGGCTTCTGCGTCCCAAGGCGGCCACACGCGCGAGCAGCTCAGCAAAGGAAAACGGTTTCACCAAGTAGTCGTCTGCACCCGCGTTCAGTCCATGCACCCGGTCATCGACGCCGCCCAATGTGGTTAGAAATAGTATCGGAGTGATGCTGCCCGCAATACGCAGCTCCTGCACGATGCTCAAACCATCCATTTCCGGCAGCATACGATCCACGATGAGTAGATCCCATTTCTCTGAGCCGGCCAGGCGCAATCCTTCCCGGCCATCGCGCGCAGTTGAAATGTCGTGACCGTCCTCGGACAAGCCGCGCGAGATGTAGTAGGCCGTCTCAGCATCATCTTCGATCAGCAAGATTCTCATGGCTCATTTTCGCTCAAGAGTAGCGGCGGCCCGCGCGCTCAAGGCGCTATTGTAGCCCTTAAGCGCTCTGCGGCACGCGAACGTACCGCTTGGCAAGTGCCGGCAGGACCAACAGATTCAGCAAAGTCGAGGATAGCAGTCCACCCAGTACCGTCACAGCCATTGGACCCTCAATTTCCTGGCCCGGGCGATTGAGGCCGAAGGCCAGGGGCGCAAGTCCCAGCGCCGTCACCGCAGCGGTCATCAAAATGGGCACGAGACGCTCATTGGCGCCACGAACCACGAGATCTACGTTCCACGCCGCGCCTTCGACTTCGACCAGATGCTCGTAGTGGGCCAATTGCAGTATGGCATTGCGCGCGCTGACGCCAAATACGGTCACCAGGCCTACCACGGTCCCAAGGGAAATACCCAAGCCCGTCACCGCGATGGCGAGCACGCTGCCGATCAAACTGAACGGAAGATTGGCCAATACGAGCCAACTGTTGGCGCGCCAATGAAACGACATGAATAGAATCATGACGATCAGCGCCAAGGCCAATCCGGAGTACAGCACCAGCTCGTTGCGCGTCTTCAGTTCCGCTTCGGCGGCGCCCGTAAACTCCAGATACACCCCCACGGGAAGCGCCACGGTCTTGGAAATGACAGCCTGCGCCTGCTGAACGATGCTCTGTAGCGAGCCAACGCCTACGTTAAAGGTGACGGTGACAAGCCGTTGTCCGCCATCGTGTTCGATGCTGTATCGATCTTGAGTGACTTCAACATTGGCGACCTGAGACAGCGGTACGGGCCCCAGGGGCGTTGCAATCATCAATTTCTCGAGCTGTGCGGGCTGGTGCCGCAGTTCGTCGGGCAGCAAGACCACCACGTCCACGGTGCGCGTACCCTGAAAAGTCTGGCCTACTTTGGCACCCGCATAGGCCGTCTCGATGGTGTCGAGAACGTCCGTGACTTTGAGTCCGGTTACAGCCAGGGCCTGAGGAATGAGGTGAATCGAGATGGCAGGAGTGCCGCTTTGACGTTTGAATTGCAACTCGACGATGCCCTTGACGTTGGCGAGAGCCGCAACGACCTTGCCGGCACTTTTGTCCAGAACATCCAAGTCGTCGCCGAATATTTTGATGACGGCTTGAGCATTGACGCCACTCAAGCTTTCGCTGATTCGATCGCCTAAGAAAGTGACTACCTCGCTCTGTATCCCAGGATAATGTTCAGGGATGCCGCGCAGTTGCTCTTGGGCCACGCTTTGATCCACTGTGGCGTCCGGTTTGAGCTCGACGTGAAACTCGCTGCGGTGCGGACCCCATGTGTCCTCACCCAATTCGGCGCGCCCAACTTGCTGCTCAATGCTCTGGACGTATGGCAACGCAAGGACATCGTGGCTGATGCGCTCGCCTAGCTTAAGCATTTCATCGAGCGATGTACCGGGGACTGAGCTCGACACCTGCATGACGAAATGTCCTTCGCGAAAATCGGGCATGAACGTACCGCCAAGGAACGGCAGGGCAGCGCCGGCGGCGATGACCAATATGACCAGTAGGATCAAAGTGGCCTTGATATGAGCACCCACACCATGCACCGCAGAACTCTGCCAGGCTTTGAGCCGCGTCAGCCAACGCGCCTGCGGACGCGCATCATGCCGTCGCAGCAGAAGCGCGCACATCGCGGGCGTGGAGGTCATGGCAACGATGAGCGATGCCACCACCGCAAAAATGAAGGCAAGCGCCAAAGGACCGACGAAGTGGCCTTGGACGCTCGAGGTGAATAACTCCGGTAAGAAGACGGCAATGACCACAGCGGTCGCGTAAATGACGGGACCCCGCACTTCGAGCGAAGCTTCCAGGACGATGTCGAGCCGCGTCTTTGGGGTTGCCAGCCGCGCATTTTCCCGCAGCCGGCGCAGGATGTTTTCGATGCCGATGATGGCATCGTCCACCAAGACGCCGAGTGCCACTGCAAAACCGCCCAGCGTCATGGTATTGAGCGTCAATCCCATGTGCCGCAGGACCGCCACGGCGGCCAGCAGCGATAAAGGAATTGCGGTGAACGCGATCAAAGCCGCGCGAAAATCCCGCAAGAATAGGTACAGGACCGCCAGGATCAATACCGCGGCGATGAGCAGTGACTCCCGTAAGTCCTTAAGCGCGCGCTCGATGAAATTGGCGGGCCGATGCAAGCCCCTGTATAGCGTGATGCCCTGCTTTTTCAGCGCCGGCTCAAGATCGTTCAATGCTTTTTCGACCGCCAAGCTCGTGGACAACGTGTTGGCGCCGTACTGACTGGACAGCGACAGCATGACTCCGTGCCTGCCCATGACCAAGGAATCGCCGAAACGCAACGCCGGCGCCATTTTTATTTCCGCTACGTCTCGCAAGAGCACAGGGACGTCGTTGCGTACTGCGACCACCGCTTGGCCGATCGCCTTGATGTCAGGCCCTGGTATCGGGGATTTGAGCAGAACGCGCTGCGCCGCCAGGTCGATGAAGCCGGCACCGCGCAACGGTAGCGTTGACTTGGCCGCATCAGCCACATCCGACAAGGACAGATTGAATCTTGATAGCTTGCCGGTGTCCGGCAAAACTTGAATCTGACGCACCTCGCCGCCGAATACATTGACGCGGGCCACGCCGGGCACCGCCAGCAGCCGTGGCTTGATGATCCAGTCAGCGTTGTCTCTCAGGGTATAGGCATCGACTTTGTCGGACACCAGACCAATCTTCTCCAGGTCCATCGTGCTGGAGACCAGGGGTGACAATTTCGGCGTGCCGACACCGACAGGCAATGTGCTGCCCAGTTCCGATAGCCGCTCTGAAATTCCCTGCCGCGCCACGTGCACGTCGATGCCATCGGCAAAAGTGATGGTCACGACAGAAAGACCTGGGATCGACTCGGAGCGCAAGGTTGCAAGTCCGGCAGACCCATTCACGGCGTTTTCGACCTGCTTTGTAACCAGCTCTTCGACTTGTTGGGGCGCGAAACCGGGCGCCTCGGTCTGAATGTCAACCTGCGAAGGCACGAACTCCGGAAACACGTCCAGCGGCGCTTGCAACGCGCCCCAGGTTCCGACGATGAAAGCCAGAAGCGTCAGCGCGCTAATGGCGCCGTAGTGACGTACGCACAGCGCAACGAGTGCTCTCATCATGGTTATTCAGCAGCCGTGCTGGGATTCATCTCGCGCGCCAGCAGTTGACCTGCCGAGGCGGTTACAACCTTGTCGCCAACGGAGACGCCTTCCTTGACGAAGTAGCTGTCCGCCGTCGGCATGCTGGTGTCGACTTCGCTTCGAACGAAGACGCCGGGCTTTACTTCCACGTAGCACCAGTACTTGCCGTTGCTGATGATGACTGCCGCGGCGGGAATTTCCACACCGGACGCGGGCGAGCCAACCTTAGCCCATGCGAGCAAGTGCTCGCCCTCTGCGGCATCGCCGCCCTTCAGCAAAGCGAAGAAACTTTTTCCCGGAATACTCGCGTCCGCGGGTGCACCCCACACGGACCGTGATTCCCAGCTCTTGCCGCCCGGCGCGGCGTTGATGCGCGCCAGGCGCAGCGTGGACGGATCCGAATCACCCAGGGCGCCGAGCGGAAACGTCACGCGCACGAGTTTGATCTTTCCGGACGCGAGCGCCGCAAGTTCAGGGCTGCTGTCCTGATTCTTCCATGGGGGATCCTGTCCGAACGTGGAAGACAAACGCCGTTTCGCCAACTCAAGAGCCGCCTGATCGACTGTCGCCTGACGCTCGGCAGCTTCTTGGCTTTCGATTGGCATGGCGCCGGCAGTTCCGGCCAGGCGTTGGC
>Ga0209624_10000831_pt1 | contig 26186 bp, 20 predicted proteins | sample JacPinW_OM2H0_O1_FD_188565 | JGI IMG/M metagenome (GOLD analysis project Ga0209624, IMG submission 188565) | Forest soil microbial communities from Algoma, Ontario, Canada - Jack Pine, Ontario site 1_JW_OM2H0_O1 (SPAdes) (version 2) | ecosystem: Environmental > Terrestrial > Soil > Boreal...
ACCTACAAATCGTACGTTCTTCATCGCCGGCTCCCATTCGTATGTGGCTCTGCGCCACGGTTCTTCCCGATCCAAAGCGTAATCCACGCCTTGCGAATCGGGAGCCGGTCATCCCATCCTGACTAGGCGTACTTCCCTGGCGGGGCTCGCCCCGCGTGTTCAGCGCGCCGGCCGCAGCAGCGTGCGCTCGAGCGCCAGGCGCCAGCCGGCGAGGAGCGCTGCGCGCCGCCCGGGCGGCATGCGCGGGGTGAACACGGCAGCCGCCTTCCAGGTACTTTCGAGCGAGGCGACGTCCGGCCAGAAGGCAGTGGCGAGCCCGGCGAGAAAGGCCGCCCCGAGCGCGCTGGTCTCGATTTCCGCCGGACGCTCGACGCGCGCCTCGAGAATGTCGGCGAGGAACTGGCAGAACCAGTCATTCGCCGCCATACCGCCGTCGACGCGCATCGCCGCGGTGCGCCGGGCGCCATCGGCAGTCATGGCCTGCGTCAGATCGAGGGTCTGGTAGGCGACCGACTCGAGGGCCGCGCGGGCGAGATGCGCGGGCGAGGCATCGAAGGTGAGCCCGCAGATCAGGCCGCGCGCGAGCGGGTCCCAGTGCGGGGCGCCGAGGCCGACGAAGGCCGGAACCATGTAGACACCGTGATCCTCCGGCACGCTGGCGGCGAGCGTTGCCGTCTCGCGCGCTTCGCGCACCACGCCGAGGGCGTCGCGCAGCCACTTGATGGCGGCCCCGGCGACGAAGATCGACCCCTCGAGTGCATAGGCCATACGGCCGCCGATGCGGTAGGCCGGAGTGGTCAGCAGCCGCTGTGCGGACGGCAGAGCCTGCTCGCCGGTGTTGAGCAGCAGGAAACAGCCGGTTCCGTAGGTGGATTTCGCCATGCCCGGGGCGAAACACGCCTGGCCGACGAGGGCTGCGTGCTGGTCGCCCGCGATGCCGGCGATGGGAATGGCCGCACCAAAGAGCTTGGCGTCGGTCGCCCCGTACACGCTGCTGCTGTCGCGCACCTCCGGCAGCAGCGCGCGCGGCACGCGCAACAGCCGCAGCAGCTCCTCGTCCCAGCGCTGTGTGTGGATATCGAACAGCAGCGTGCGCGAGGCGTTGGTCACGTCGGTGGCATGCACGCGTCCGCCCGTGAGCCGCCACAGCAGGAAGCTGTCGATTGTGCCGAAGGCGAGCTCGCCGCGCTCGGCGCGCTCGCGCGCACCCGCATGCGTGTCGAGCATCCAGGCCACCTTGGTGGCCGAGAAGTACGGATCGAGCAGCAGCCCGGTCTTGGCACGCACCACCGCCTCGACCCCTTCGGCGGCAAGGCGCGCGCATTCTGCAGCGGTGCGCCGGTCCTGCCAGACGATGGCGCGCTGCAGCGGCACACCGCTGGAGCGCTCCCACACGACCGCCGTCTCGCGCTGATTGGTGATGCCGAGCGCGGCGATGCCCGCAAGCCCGCCGGGGCAGGCGGCGATCACCTCGCGCAGCGTCGCGAGCGTATCGCGCCAGATGTCTTCCGGGTCGTGCTCGACCCAGCCGGAAGAGGGGTAGTGCTGCGGCAGCTCGCGCCGTGCGCTCGCCACCGCGCGGGCGCTGCCGTCGAAGGCGATGGCCCGTGTCGATGTGGTGCCCTGGTCGAGGGCGAGTACGTAGCGGGCCTGGCTCATGGCTGCACCGCTTCACCAGTCTGCAACAAACCCATGCGAAGCTCCCCGCCCGATGGAGCCCTGCCGCGGGTGATGCTTTTGCACCACATAGGCGCCGAAGCGCGCTTGTGGTGCGTCGCGCCTCCTGCGCCCGCGGTAGCGCGCCGCTAGAGTACTCCGGGCAAACCGGTCCCGATTCCTTTTTCAGATGGGGCTATTCAATTTCTAGACTTTCAGCCCCGGGACAGGTGTGAAAGGCTAAAGAAGGCCGGGTATCGTGCAAGCCGGCGTCGCTTTCGGAGCAGACGGGGTGGCAGCACCCGAAGCGGCTGCGTGATGCCTTAATGACGCGTTTGTTCAAGCGCGCTCGGGGCGAGTGGTATAGAAGTCATACGGGGAGTCGTCCGCGCAGGCGGTACGCGTTTGCGTGGGGATTTCACAACCAATCCAAATACCCTCGGGGGGGTTACGTGATGAAGCCTAATGCGAAGATTTCTGCGGCCGTGGCGGCCATCCTGACTGCGCCGAGTACTGCGATCGTCTTCGCTCAGCAGGCCGCCGAGACCGCCGGGGCTACGGCCACCCCGACCGGCCAGCTCGAGGAGGTAACGGTGACCGCCGAGCGGCGCACCGAGAACGTCCAGGACGTGCCGATCACGGTTCAGGCGATCAGCGGCGAGCAGCTCGCCCAGCTCAACGTCACGAACTTCAACGACCTGCTCAAGTACACCCCGAACGTGACCTTCAGTGGTAACGGTCCGGGCACCGGCAACATCTTCATGCGCGGCCTGGGTGGCATCGGCTCGGGCAACCAGTCGCAGTCGACCACCGCGGCATTTCCCAACGTGGCGCTGTATCTCGACGACCAGTCGATGCAGTTCCCGGCCCGCAACAACGATCCCTACCTGGTCGACATGGAGCGTGTCGAGGTCCTCGAAGGCCCGCAGGGTACGCTGTTCGGCGGCGGCGCCCAGGCCGGCGCGATCCGCTACATCACCAACAAGCCGAAGCTCGATAGCACCTCGGGCGAGTTCACCGCCGGCTACGGCTACACCTCCGGCGGCGATCCCAACACGCAGCTGAACGCCGTCCTCAACGTGCCGCTCATCCCGGACACGCTCGCGGTGCGCGCGGTGGTGTTCTCGGAGCACCAGGGCGGGTATATCTCCAACGTGCCGAGCACCATCGGCTTTCAGCCCGGCTCCGCGGCCGTCGTGAGCGGAGGAAATCCGACTGCCAACAACGCCAACCTGCTGCAGAACGACGCCAACACGGTCGACTACCAGGGCGCTCGCCTGTCGGTCCTGTGGAAGTTCAACGACAACTGGAATTTCCTGCTGCAGCAGAACTACCAGAACATGGAGGCGGACGGTTATTTCTACGCCTATCCGCAGGACGCGAACGGCGCCAACCTGCAGCCGTACCAGATCACCGCCTTCACCCCGGCATACAACAAGGACCGCTACGAGAGCACCGCCTGGACGCTGAACGGCGAGTTTGCCGGCCTCAAGGCGGTCTACACCGGCAGCTACATGGTGCGCAACATCGAGGGACAGCAGGACTATTCCAACTACATGCGCAGCACCGTGGGCTCGTATTACGGCTGCATCGGCAAAGGGGCCGGATATTTCAAGCCGTCGAATTATCCGGGTACTCCGCTGGCCACTGCCACCACTCTGCAGTGCTACGCGCCGGTAGGCCAGTGGGTGGATACGGTCGAGAACCAGCACCAGAGCCACGAGCTGCGCATCAGCACCAACGAGGACTATCGGCTGCGCGGCCTGTTCGGCGCGTTCTGGGAGAAGTTCGTCATCGATGACCAGATGAATTTCAACTACCTGGGCATTCCGCAGTGCAATCCGGCCAATCTGGCGGCCGCCAACGCCGGCGGCCCCTACTGTCTGTCGGCGGTCGGACCGGTACCCGGCGCCTTCGCGATCGACCCCAGCCTGCGTACCAACACCGACACCGCGTTCGGCGAGGACGCGCAGCGCGGCTACAAGCAGACCGCGTTCTTCGCATCCCTCGATTTTGACATCATCCCCAAGGTGCTGACGGTGAGCGGCGGTACGCGCTGGTACCACTACAACGAGTTCGAGGAGGGCTCGGAGTTCTACACCGAGAGCTCGACCCAGCCGCTGCTTATCAATCACCCGAACGGCGCCTGCACCCTTGGCGGCGGTTGCGGCTTCCCCATCAACCTGTCCAAGACGGAAAGCGGCACCCGCAGCCGCTTGAACGTCAGCTGGCACATCGTGCCGGACGTGATGGCGTACTACACCTTCTCGCAGGGGTTCCGCCCCGGCGGCTTCAACCGCACCAGCTCGCTGCCCGGGCAGCCGCCTTCGCTGGCCGCGGAGGTTCCGTTCTCCAGCACCATCAAGGATTCCGATCAGTACTTGAAACCCGCGGGCTACAACTCCGACAACCTGATCAACAACGAGGTCGGCCTGAAGACCGAGTTCTTCGAACATCGGCTGTTGTTCAACGCCTCGGCGTATTACATGAAGTGGGAGAACGTCCAGTTGTCGCTGTTTGAACCGACGGTCCTGGGCAACACGACCTTCAATGTCAACGGACCGAACTTCATCATCAAGGGCTTCGAGGCTCAGTTCGTCGCGCGTATCACCGATGGTCTCACCGTGCAGGGATCGAGCTCGCTCAACAGCTCGAGCCAGTCGAATTCACCCTGCCTGCAGTCGGTTGGCGTTGTTGCCGGCAGCCCGAAGACCGCGAACAATCCGACGCCTGCGGGAGACTGCCTCGCAGTTAAAGACGGCACTCCGATCATCAGTTCCCTGGGTGCGTTTGGCGCCCCGCCGGCGTTCTCACCGCCGTGGATGTTCAACCTGCGGGCGCGCTATGACTGGACGATGAATGGCTACAGTCCGTTCGTCTGGGCCGGTGCGAGCCATACCGGTCCGATGACCAACGAGCCGCGGAACTACTTCCCCGGCAACAACCCGTTGTACGGCAGCCCGCCCGTCACGACACTGCTGCTGTACCCGATCCCGAGTATCACGACTTATGACGGGGCCATCGGCGTCGCGAAGGACAACTGGACCGCGCAGATTACCGGCAGCAACCTGACCAATGCGTACGGGCCGACCAACGTCTCGTCCGGACAGTTCATCAAGTCGGAAATCCCGATGCGTCCGCGGGTGGTGATGTTCCTGATCGGCTACAAGTTCTGAGCGGTAGCCGCTGCGCCGGCCGGCGGGTTGGCCGGTGCAGTAGAATGAAGGGCGGCCCCGTGACGGAGTCCGCCCTTTCTTTATGAACCGCTCATGGACGTGACCGACCCCGCCGCCGCTGCACGGGCCGCCGCCCCCACGGCGCGTGGGCCCGAGGTGGCACGCATCCGCACGCTGCTGCGCGAGCACAAGTTCGAGGCGGTGCTGGCGGCGGCCGAAGGGTTGCGCCCGGACTCGGCCGGCGATCGCGATGGGCTGCTGTGCGTTGCCATCGCCCAGCGCTATCTGCATCGCATCCCCGATGCCCTGCAGACCCTCGCCACGCTCGAGCGGCATCACCCGCGCTTCAGCCGACTCTACGAGGAACGCGGCCGCTGCTTCGTCGAGCTGCGCCAGGCGCCGCAGGCGATCGAGGCGTTTCTCATCGCGGTGAACATCAACCACGCGCTGCCGGGAAGCTGGAGCATGCTCGAGGGGCTGTACCGCCTGACCGGGCAGCCCGACAACCTCCGCATGGCCGGCAGTCACGTGGCAACGCTGCGCGCTCTGCCGCAGCCGATCGTGGTCGCCACCGGGCTGTTCGCCGACGGCGATCTCGATGCCGCCGAGTCGCTGATTCGTGCCTTTTTGCTCGAGCACGGCGACCATATCGAGGCGATGCGGCTGCTGGCGCGCATCGGCATTGCACACAAGGTGTTCGACGACGCGGAGCTGCTGCTGGCCGCGGTGCTCTCGCTCGCCCCGGGTTACCGCGTCGCGCGCCAGGAGTATGCGGGGGTGCAGATCGAGCTGCACCGCTACCAGGAAGCCCGCCAGGAGCTCGACCGGCTGCTGAAGGACGATCCGGACAACCGCCTGTTGCGCACGCTCTACGCCGCCAGCGCGGTGGGCCTCGGCGAGCACGAGCGGGCCATCGGCCTCTACCGGGAACTGCTCACCGGGACCGCTGCCGACGCCGAGGTGCACTTGTCGATCGGTCACGCGCTGAAGACACTCGGGCACACGCCCGAAGCGATCGACTCGTACCGCCGCGCGGCCGCCTGCCGGCCGGACTACGGCGATGCCTACTGGAGCCTCGCTAACCTCAAGACCTACCGCTTCACGGCGCAAGAGCTGGCGCAGATACGTATCGCGCTGGCGGCCGCGGCGACCGGTACCGTCGATCGCTACCATTTGTGTTTCGCTCTCGGCAAGGCGCTCGAGGACCAGGGCGAGTTCGCCGAGTCGTTCGACTGTTACGAGCGCGGCAACGCGCTGAAGCGGCCCGAATGTCGCTATCGCCCCGAGATCATCGAGAACAATACGCGCCAGCAGATCAAGGTCTGCACCCGGGACTTGTTCGCCAGCCGCTACGGCTGGGGTGAGCCGAGCCGCGACCCCATCTTCATCGTCGGTCTGCCACGCTCGGGCTCGACCCTGCTCGAGCAGATCCTCGCCTCGCACTCGCAGGTGGAGGGTACCCAGGAGCTGCCGAATATCCAGCAGATGGTGACGCGCCTGCGCGGTCGCGACCCGGATCCGGAGAATCCACACTATCCGCCGGTCCTCACGAGCATGCGCGCGGAGGAATTCAAGGCGCTCGGCGAGGAGTACCTGACAGCCACGAGTATCTATCGCACCGGCAGGGCATTCTTCATCGACAAGATGCCGAACAACTTCCGCCACCTCGGGCTCGTCCACCTGATGCTGCCGAATGCCCGCATCATCGATGCACGGCGCGAACCGATGGCCTGCTGTTTCAGCAATCTCAAGCAGCTGTTCGCGCAGGGCCAGGAGTTCACCTATAGCGTCGACGACATCGCGCGCTACTACCGCACCTACCTCGAGCTCATGCGCCACTGGGACCGCGTGCTGCCTGCCGGGCGCATCCTGCGCGTGCATCACGAGGATGTGGTCGAGGATCTGGAAGGCAGCGTGCGGCGGATCCTCACCTACTGCGGGCTCGACTTCGAGCCGCAGTGCATCAGTTTCCACGAGACCCGGCGCAGCGTACGTACCGCAAGCTCCGAGCAGGTGCGCCAGGCGATCTATCGCGAGGGTCTCGACCAGTGGCGGCACTTCGAGCCGTGGCTCGAGCCGCTGCGCGCAGCGCTCGGCGACGCGCTGACCCGCTATCGGGATGAAGACCAGCAGCATGAAACCGGGTCGAAACGATCCGTGCCCGTGCGGTAGCGGCCGCAAGTACAAGCACTGCTGCGGCCTGCTGCCGGCTGCGGCGGCTGCTGTCCCCGCGCCGGGCAGCCGGGTTGCCGCGCGTGACGGCCAGCTCGAGGCCGAAGGCCTCCTCGAGGCTGCCGATGCCCTGCGCTCGCAGGGGCGCGTGCCCGAGTCCCTGCCACTCTACCGGCAGGCGCTCCAGATCCAGCCGCACTACACCGCGGCGCATAACAATCTCGGCAACGCGCTGCTGCAGCTCGGACAGCATGCCGATGCCGTCGCTGCCTATCGTCTGGCGCTCGCGCAGAGCCCGGAGAATGCCGACATACACTGCAACCTCGCCAACGCGCTGCGCGAGCTCGGCGAGCTGCCAGAGGCTCTGGTCGAAAGCGAGCGGGCCATCGCGCTCAATCCGCAGCTGAGCATGGCGCACAACAACCTGGGGTTGGTGCTCGCGGCACGCGGGCAACGCGCTGAAGCGGTGGTGAGCTACCGGCGTGCGCTGAGCCTGAGCCCGGCCTACATCGAGGCGCTGAATAATCTCGGCAACGTGCTGCGTGAGCTGGGCGAGCGCACCGAAGCGGTCGCGCTGCACCGCAAGGCCATCGAGCTGGATCCGCAGCGTGCCGCGAGCCACTGCAGCCTCGGCACCGTGCTGTGCGAGTTGCAGCGCCTCGAGGAGGCTGTGGTCAGCTTCCGCCAGGCGCTGGCGCTGCACGCTGACGACGCGCCAACGCACCTGGGGCTGGCGACGGCTCTGCGTATGCAGGGGCGCGGCAGCGAGGCCGAGGCCAGCTGCCGCCAGGCACTCGTGCTCGAGCCGCGACACGTCGAAGCACTGACGCTGCTTGGTGAGTTGCAGGCCGACCGCGGGCGTTTTGCGGAGGCGCAGCAGCTTTTCCAGCGCGCCCTGGCGATCGATCCGGACTCTTCTTCCGTTTATTGCAGCCTGGCGACCCATCGCAAGATGACAACCGCCGACAGCGACTGGCTGCGGGGCGCCGAAGGCTTGCTGGCCAAGCCGTTACCACTCGGGCACGAGATCAGTCTGCGTTATGCGCTCGGCAAGTACTGCGACGACCTGCAGCACTACGATCAGGCCTTCGGCCATTATCGGCGGGCCAACGAGCTGACCAAGCGCTATGGCAGGGTCTACGAAGAGGCGAAACTCAGCCGACACGTCGAGCAGATCATGCGCGGCTGCGATGCAGCGGTTCTGCGGCGGCCGCACGGCGAGGCATCTGCCTCCGAGCTGCCGGTCTTCATCATCGGTATGCCGCGCTCGGGAACCTCGCTGACCGAGCAGATCCTCGCCTCGCACCCGCAGGCTTTCGGCGCTGGGGAGCTGCGGTTCTGGAACAAAGCCTTCGGCGCGTTCGCCAAGGCGCAGCTCAAGAGCGACGACGGCGCGACCCTCATACCGGGCATGGCACGCGCCTATCTCGAGCGCGTCACGGCGTTAGCCGGCGGTGCGCTGCGGGTGGTTGACAAGATGCCGGCTAACTTTCTCTACGTGGGACTCATTCACGCCGCATTTCCGCGGGCCCGGTTCATCCATATGCAACGCCATCCGATCGATACCTGCTTGTCGATTTACTTTCAGAATTTTTTCGATATGGGACCCCACGCCAATGACCTTGGCAGCCTGGCGCACTACTACGGCGAGTATCTGCGCATCACCAGCCACTGGCGTGCCGTGCTTCCCGCGACAGCGCTGCTGGAGGTTCCCTATGAAGGGCTGGTTGACGATCAGCAGGGCTGGACGCGGCGCATGCTGGACTTCATCGGCCTGCCGTGGGATCCGCGTTGCCTGGAATTTCACCAGACCGAGCGCGTGGTCATGACTGCCAGCCGCTGGCAGGTGCGGCAGAAGCTCAACGCGACCTCAGTCGGGCGCTGGCGCAACTACGAGCACTACATCGGACCGTTGCGTGCGCTCGTCGGCCAGGCCGCTCAGGCGATGCGCGTCGCGAGCAGCCGCCCCTCATCGGGCAGGTAACCCATTCCGGGGGCGTCACTCAAGGTGATCCAGCCCTGTGCATCCACCTGCAGCGGTGAGCTGAGCATGAAGTCGCGCCGCTGCAGGCTCCATTCCGGGGGATCGAAGGGATATTCGAGGAACGGCGCATCGGCAAGCCCGGCCACCAGGTGCGCGTTGGCGGTGACGCCCATGCCGTTGGTCCAGGTGTGCGGGGTGAACACCACGTGGTGCTCCTGGGCGATGACGGCGATGCGCTTCAGCCCGGTGATGCCGCCGACCAGTGCGGCATCCGGCTGCAGCACGTCCACGCAGCCGTCGTCGATCAGCTCGCGCAGCTCGTGCAGCTGGCGGGTCATCTCGCCGGCGGCGATGCGCACGGCGGTCGCCTCGCGCAGCGCGCGCATGCCGGCGCGATCGGCGCGATGCAGCGGCTCCTCCATCCAGTAGACGTCGAGCCGCTCGAGCTCCCGCGCCACGGCGAGCGCGTCCTTGAAGGTCCACGGCGCCTGCGTGTCCCACGGCAGCCGCCAGCCCTGGTTGCAATCGACCAGCAGCTCCAGGCGGCCCCCGACGCGCGCGCGCACCGCTTCCAGCGACCGCAGGTCGGCGCGCCAGTCGCCGCGGTGAAAGCGCAGCTTGAGTGCCGGAAAACCCTGCGCGAGGTACGCTTCCGCGGCATCCGCCTGCGCCGCCGGCTCGCGCAACGTGCCGGAGGAGGCGTAGGCGCGCACCCGGTTGGCAAGGCCGCCGAGCAGCTTCCAGCACGGCGCACCCAGGATCTTTCCCGCCAGGTCCCACAGCGCCAGGTCGAGCGGCCAGCAGCGGCCGTAGTGGAAGTCGATGTTGGACAGCACCCGGTAGTGGCGCTCGATGGCCAGCGGATCCTCGCCCACGAACAGGCTCTCGTGGCCCTCGAAGCCGAGCATGCGATCGCCCGAGGCGACCCCCACCAGCCCGCCGTCGGTGGTGACGCGCACGATGGTGGCATCGAAGTGCTCGCGCGGCCGGCTGTCCCAGCTGGCGTTGAAGGGCGGCGCCAGCGGCAGCCGGTGGTGACTGATCGCGACGGCGGTGATTTTCTGCCCGCAGCTTGCCGGCAGCGCTTTGCCAGGGCGGGCGCTCACGAGGTTCCGGTGTTTTGTCGCATGGCGTTGCAGGTCGCGCATCAGGCAGCGTTCCATAGCCGCGCCGGTCCTCAAAGACTAGAAATTCACTACCCGCATCGAAAAAAGGCATTGGAGAGGGGCGGGCTCTTGGCGCGAGGCTTGCGTCTGGGCGAGTATGCGCAGTAGCGCTGAGGTCTCTCGCCGGACGATAAAGAAGCATGGAGCATGGGGTGCACAAGAAAAGCATCGACCGCCGCTGGCTGCCGCTGAACGCACTGCGCGCCTTCGAGGGAGTCGCCAAGCACGGCAGCTTCACGGCGGCCGCGAACGCGTTGCTGATCTCGCAGAGCGCACTGTCGCGCCACGTCATCGCGCTCGAGCGTCTCACCGGCACGCAGCTGTTCGAGCGGCGGCCGCATGCGCTTACCCTCACCAAGGCCGGCCAGCACCTGCTGCCGGCGGTGATGAAGTCCTTCGACCGCCTCGAGCACGCGCTCGATGACATCCGCAACGAGGGGGCTGCCACGCAGCGCACGCTGCGGGTGCAGATGGCCCCGAGCTTCGCGGTGCAGCTGGCGGTACCGATCCTGCGCGATTTCCGCCGCATCTGCAGCGAGGTCGACATCGATCTGATCAGTCCCGCCGGCGTCGGTCCGCCGCTCGGCGATGTCGAGGTGGCAGTGGTCTACTCCCGCCCGACGGTGACCGACCTGGTGACCGACCTGTTGTGGTCCGAGCGGCTCACGGTGCTGTGCCATCCGCGGGTCGCCGCGGCGCAGCGCGGCCAGAATCTTGCGGCCTTCATCGAGGCGAACGAGATCGTGCACATTCGTCTCGCCGACCAGCCGCGCCACTTCCTGTGGCTGCAGTTCGCGCGGCAGCTGGGCCTGGAGAAGCTCGACGTGGAGCGCGGGCTGGTGGTCGACACCGCGGTGCTCGCCGCGCAGTACGCGCTGTGCGGCCAGGGCATCGCGCTCGTGGATCCGAACCTGTTCGCCGAGGAGATCGGCGCCGGACGGCTGGTGAGGCCGTTCGAGGCGACGCTCGATGCGGGTTACGGCTACTACCTCACCACCCAGCCTGAGGGGCTCGGCGATACCGCCATCGCGCTGTTTCGCTCGTGGCTGATCGAGCGCTTCGGCATGCGGGCCGCGGTGGCCACGCCGCCCGTGCAGCTCGCGGTGTCCAACGAGTGAGCGCGGCTGTTGCGGCGGCGCGCGCGGCGTAGCCGCCCGGAGGCAAGGTGAAGAGCGACGCGCGCGTAGTGGTGGTCGGCGGCGGTGTGGTGGGAGCGAGTGTCCTCTACCACCTGAGCAAGGCGGGCTGGAAGGACCTGTTGCTGATCGAGCGCGGTGAGCTCACCTGCGGCTCGACGTGGCACGCCGCCGGTGGCATGCACACGGTGAACGGCGACCCGAACGTCGCCAAGCTGCAGCAATACACCATCAATCTCTACAAGGAGCTGGAGCAGATCTCCGGGCAATCCTGCGGCATGCATCTCACCGGCGGTCTGATGCTCGCCGGCACGCGCGAGCGGCTCGACTGGCTGAAGATGACCCAGGCGCGCGGCCGCTACCTCGGCATGGAGCTCGAGCTGATATCGGTGGAGGAGGCCGCGCGACTGTTTCCGCTGCTGAACCCGCGTCACTTCGTCGGCGCACTGTTCGATCCCATCGAGGGTCACGTCGACCCGTGGGGGGTGACGCAGGCCTACGCCAAGGCGGCGCAGTTGAACGGCGCGCAGATCGTGCGCCACACGCGCGTGCTCGACCTCAAAGCGCGCCACGACGGCTCCTGGGAAGTGATCACCGAGGGCGGCAACGTGCGCGCCGAGCACGTGGTGAATGCCGGCGGCCTATGGGCGCGCGAGGTCGGGCGCATGGTCGGACTCGAGCTGCCGGTGCTCGCCATGGAGCACCAGTACCTCATCACCGAGGACATACCGGCGCTGCGCGGCCAGAAGGAGCAGCTGCACGTCATCGACTTCGAGGGCGAGATCTACACGCGCCAGGAGCGCGGCGGCATGCTGCTCGGCACTTACGAGCGCGCCGGCGTGCCGTGGTCGCCCGTCAGTACGCCGTGGGAATTCGCGCAGAGCCTGCTGCCGAACGACCTGGAGCGCATCGCACCGAGTCTCGAGATCGGCTTCGAGCATTTTCCAGCGCTCGGCGAGGTCGGCATCCGCAAGGTGGTGAACGGTCCGTTCACCTTCGCGCCGGACGGCAATCCGCTGGTCGGACCGGTGCGCGGCCTGCGCAATTTCTGGGTGGCGTGCGGAGTGATGGCCGGATTCAGCCAGGGCGGCGGCGTCGGGCTGGCGTTGTCGCGCTGGATGGTCGACGGCGATCCCGGCGCGGACGTGTGGGCGATGGACGTGGCGCGCTACGGCGACTGGGCGACGCTCGCCTACACCAACGCCAAGGTGCGCGAGAACTACTCACGGCGTTTTCGCATCCGCTTCCCGAACGAGGAGCTGTCCGCCGCACGCCCGCTGCGCACCACACCCGTCTACGAGCGGCTGCAGGCGGCGCATGCGGTGTTCGGCGACTACTGTGCCCTGGAGCACGCGCTGTGGTTCGCGCCGAACGCCGCCGCGGCGAACGAGACGATCACCTTTCGGCGCTCCAATGCCCACCCACACGTCGGCGCCGAGTGCGTCGCGGTGCGCGATGGGGTGGGGCTGCTGGAGATCTCCAACTACGGGAAATTCGAGGTCACCGGAGCAGGCACCGAGGAGTGGCTGTCCTACGTGATGGCGAACCGCGTGCCGCGGGTGGGGCGCATCGCGCTGACGCCCATGCTGAACGAGCGCGGCAAGCTGATCGGCGACTTCACGCTGTGCCGCGTCGGCGCCGAGCGGGTATTTCTCATCTGCACCTACGCCGCCGAAACCTATTACCGGCGCTGGTTCGAGCGGTATCCGCCGCCGGCCAGCGTCAGCGTGCGCCCATGCGCCATGGAGTACGTCGGCTTGTCGGTGGCCGGGCCGGCCGCGCGCGCGCTGCTGCAGGAACTGGTGCGCGCGGACCTGTCGAGCGCGGCGTTTCCGTTCCTGTCGTTCCGCCAGGTGGACATCGGCATGGTGCCGGCGCTCCTCGGGCGCATCAGCTTCACCGGCGAGCCGGGCTACGAGATCTGGGTGACCACGGATTACCAGCGAGCGCTCTATGATCTGTTGAGCAGCGCCGGCCGCGCGCACGGCTTGCGGCTGTTCGGTGGACGGGCGCTGAACGCGCTGCGCATCGAGAAGAGCTTCGGTACCTGGGCGCGCGAATACCGCCCGATCTATGGCCCGTACGAGGCCGGGCTCGGACGCTTCGTGGATCTCGACAAGGGCGACTTCGTCGGGCGCGCCGCGGCACTCGAGGAGCGAGAGGGCGGCGGGGCGCTGCGCCTCATGACCTTCAACGTCGAAGCGGCGGATGCGGATGCGAGCGGCGATGAGCCCATCTGGCACGACGGCCGGGTGGTGGGCTGGGTGACCTCCGGCGCCTTCGGCCATCGCGTACAGCGCTCGCTCGCGCTCGGCTACGTCCCCGCGGAGCTCGCCGCGGCCGGCGATGGTTTCGAGATCGAGATCATCGGCGAGCGGCGCCGTGCGCGGCCGGAACGCGTTGCGGTGTACGATCCGGCCGGCAGCCGCATGCGCACCTGAGCCGCTTAGGCGCGCGCTCAGCCGATGAAGATGGCGATGGCGCTGGCGATCAACGCCGGCTTGATCTCGCCTTCGATCTCGATGGTGTTCTCGGTGGTGACGCGGTAACGGCCGTTGCCGCGCTCCTCGACGGCCGCGAGCTTGATGCGGTTGCGCACCCGCTTGCCCGAACGCACCGGCGCGTAGAAGCGCACTTTCTCCAGCCCGTAATTCACTACCGATTTCGGCTCCACGCGCGACACCAGCAGCTCGAACGCGGTGGGCGCGATCAGTGACACCGTGAGGTAGCCGTGGGCGATCGTGCCGCCGAACGGGCTCTCGCGCGCGGCGCGCTCGGCATCGGTGTGGATCCACTGATGATCGCCGGTGCAGTGGGCAAACTGGTTGATGCGCTCCTGGTCGAGCGTGGTCCAGGACGACACCCCCATCTCTTCGCCGACGTGCCGCGAGAGCTCGCTGAGGGGCATTTTTTGCGGGGGGGCCTGTGTCATCTTGCTGGCGGATCTCGCGCGGCGCGCTCGCGCAGCGCCAATCCCACCATCTTACCAAGGCGCCGAGCCCAGGCTCCCGCGCTTGCCTGCGGCCCGGGCCAAGAGTGCGCCAGATGGCTCGGGCACGGTGCAACACGCCGTCCCGATCTGCTCGCGGTAAGGCTTATAAAACACTCGTATAAGCAGATACTTACACATCCATAAGCCCGAGATTCATGGGTCCCTTGCATTGCATACAATCATAGGGCGGCCTGGCGGTTGGCCGGCACTTTTTTGCATGGTGTTCCGGCGCACGCCGGCCTAGGATTCGCGCATGAACGGTGGAGCACTGACGCGCCGGCAGGCCATTCTCGGCAGCGTGGCAGGAGTCGCAGGCATGGCGGGTCTCCTCTCACCACGCACTCAAGCGCATCCGGGGTCCCCGACCGCTGCGGCACCCGCGGCCGGTGCGGGCACCATCACCGTCGGTGGCGATCTGTCGGTGAACCGCATGGGCTTCGGCGCCATGCGCATCACCGGGCCGGGCATCTGGGGCCCCCCCGAGGATCCTGCCGAGGCGCAGCGGGTGCTGCGCCGTGCGCTCGAGCTCGGTGTGAATTTCATCGACACCGCGGATGCCTACGGGCCCGACGTGAGCGAGGAGCTGATCGCCCGCAGCCTTTATCCCTATCCGCGCGGACTGATCATCGCGACCAAGGGCGGCATGGTCAGGCCCGGTCCGGGCGACTGGCTGCCCGACGGCCGGCCGCAGCATCTGCGCGCGGCCTGCGAAGGAAGCCTCAAGCGGCTGAAGCTCGCGCGCATCGATGTCTACCAGCTGCATCGCCCGGACCCGCAAGTTCCGCTGGAGGATTCGATCGGCGAGCTGGCACGCCTGCGCACCGAGGGCAAGATCCGCCACATCGGCGTGTCCAACTTCAGCGCCGCGGAGCTCGAGCGCGCGCGGCGCGTCGTGCCGATCGTCTCGGTGCAAAACCGCTACAACCTCGCTGACCGCTCTTCAGAGGACGTGCTCGCGGTGTGCACGCGCGACGGACTGGCCTTCATCCCCTGGGCGCCGATCGGGCGGGGCTCGGCGAACACGCTCGAGTCAGGCTCGAGCGCGGCGCTCGAAGCGGCCGCCAGCGCTCACGGCGTGAGCGTCCTGCAGGTGGCGATCGCCTGGCTGCTGGCGAAATCTGCGGTGATGCTGCCGATACCCGGAACATCCTCCGTGCCGCATCTCGAGCAGAACGTAGCGGCGGCTGCCGTGCAATTGAGTGCCGCGGAGCTTGCCGCGATCGGCTGAGCGTGCGCGCGCGGCAGCGCCGCAGCGCCTCTTGAACAAACTGCCGCCGGGCGGGTGGTCGCAGCTCCACCCGCCCGGCAACAGTACGCGCCGCCGTTCAGCCCTGGCGCGCGCGCGCGCTGGAGAGCGCCGCCAGCGCGGGGTTGTGCACCTGGTGCACCGCGCCGGCGATCGCCTGCGCTTCGCAGCGCTGGGCGCTGGCGAGCGTGTTCAGATCGCGAATGTCGACCTTGTCGGTTCCGCACACGCGGCGTGCCGCCGTGACGATGCGCCCGTAGAGCGCCTGGCTGCCCGCGGCGGTAGTGAGGTTGAGATCGCTGTAGCTGACTTTGATCGCGGTCTCACCGGGCATGTCTGCCTGCGCCGCGCTGGCCAGCAGGCCGATGCCGAGCAGGCCGAGTGCAAACAACGAAGTGCGCGGATTCAATCTCGGGTTCATGGGAATCTCCACTGAATGTTGGTTGGCGTGTGGGCTCGTTTCCGTACGTGCGTATGAGACTCCTTCGCGGCGGCGCCGCTAAGATGCCGCGCGACGTGTTGATCCCGGTGATTGACGCGTTCGTACCGCGCGCCTCGCACACGCGCAGCGCGGTTTCGTCCCGCAGCCGGCGGCCGCGGGCGCCGCTGCCGCGCCGGTTCGCGCGCGGCGCACGGGCTCGTCCCCGCGGCCGACGCCCTCGTCCCGCAATTCCGACCGCGAGCGCACGCGCTGCATCGGCTGGAGTTACCCTATGTGGGAACGCGCGCCCCGCCCGGCGGCCGCGGTTGAACAAGGCTGCTGCCATGAGTGTGCAATGAGCGTCTCACCCCTCGAACCCCTCGCCGCGGTGGCGGTCGCGCCGGCGACGCGCGCCGCGCGCGCCAGCACGGTGGCGGCACTCACCGCGCCGCTCAGCAGCCGCACCGGCCTGCGCGCGCTGCTCGGCGTATTGACCGCCTTCTGGATCTACGTGGCGCTCTCCAACGTCATGTACGCCAACAACATGCAGGCGAGCCTCTCGAGCCAGAATATCCCGCACGTGTTCGCGCCCTGGGATGCGCGGCTGCTGCAGCATCTGCTGCTCTACCCGCTGTTCATCCTGTGCATGTGGGTTTCGCTGCGCACCGGCTGGCAGCGGCTGTGGCGGGCACTGCCGATCCAGCTGCTGTGCGCCCTCGGCTTCGCGGTGCTCGCATCCCCGGCACTGGTCTTCGGCGAGGTCGTGGCCGGCAGCTGGCACCACATGGCGGGAGAGGAGAAGACCTGGCACGGCCTGCACAAGTTCATGACCGGTGCGGAGCTGCCCACCTGGCTGGCGAGCATCACCAGCTTCCTCGTGACCTACAGCTTCGGGCTGGCGCTCATCACCGGCTTCGCTTTCTACCAGCGGCTGCGCGACTCGCAGCTGCGCTCCGCGGCGCTCGAGCGCGCGCTCACCCAGGCGCACCTGGCGACGCTGCGCATGCAGCTCTCGCCGCACACGCTGTTCAACCTGCTGCACACCATCCGCGGGCAGATCACCTGGGATCCGCCCGCCGCCCAGGCGATGGTGGTGCAGCTCGGCGATCTGCTGCGCCGGCTGCTCAACGCCGGCGAACGCGAGTTCTCGCGCCTCGCCGATGAGCTGCAGTTCGTCGCGCTGTACCTCGAGCTGCAGCAGCAGCGCTTCGCCGACCGCTTGAGCATCGAGGTACCGCTGCGCGAGGAGGTGGCGCACGCCTGGGTGCCCAGCCTCATCCTGCAGCCGCTGGTGGAGAACGCCGTGCTGCACGGCCTGGCCGGCCACGAGGGCGCGGTGAGCATTCGCGTGCAGACCTCCGCCAGCGGCGAGCGCCTGACGCTGCGGGTGCTGAATACCATGGCGCCGGGGCGGGTGTGCGGCCACGACGGTATCGGGCTCGCCAACGTGCGCGAGCGTCTCGAGGTGCAGTTCGGCGAGGCCGCGAGCTTTACGGCCGGGCCGGCCGATGAGCGGCTGTGGCTCGCGGAGATCCAGATGCCGCTGCTGCGCGACGGTCCGGGCGCGGCGCCGCGTGCACCTCCCGACTCGCCCTGATGGACGTCATCATCGTCGACGACGAGCCGGCCGCGCGGCGCACGGTGCGCGAGTGCTGCGAGCGCGAGTCGGACCTGCGCGTCGTGGGCGAGTACGGCGATGCGCGCAGCGCGCTCGCCGCCATCCGCGCGCTCGCCCCGCAACTGCTGTTCCTCGACATCCAGATGGATTCCATGACCGGCATGGAGCTGGCGCGCTCGCTCGACCCGCAGCACCTGCCGCTGATCGTGTTCGTGACCGCCTACGACCATTACGCGCTCGAGGCCTTCGAGGTGAGCGCGGTCGACTACCTGCTCAAGCCATTCGACGAGGTGCGCTTTCGCGCCACCGTGGCGCGCGTGCGGCGCCGGGCCGAGGGCGCCGGTGGCTTTGACCGTCACGGCGCGCTGGCGACGCTACTCGAGCAGCTCGAACGCGGCGCACGGGTGCGCGCCGAGGCGCAGCCGCGCGTGCTCGCCGAGGCGGGCAGTCGCATGCACATGCTGGACGTGTCGCAGGTGGAGGTGGTGGAAGCCGACCGCAACTACGTGCGGCTCACCATCGGCCGCGAGTCGTTCCACGCCCGCAGCACCCTGCAGCAGGCGGAGAAGTCCTTCCAGTCGCAGCCGATGCTGCGCATCAGCCGCTCCTGTCTGGTCAACATGCGCCACGTGCGCGAGGTGAGCCGCACGCCGCGCGGGGATTTCATCCTGGTGGTCGCCGGCGGCACTACGGTCACCAGCAGCGAGGGTTTCCGCGAGCCGGTGCGCCAGTATCTCGAGCGGCTGAAACTCGCTCCTGCCTGAGGCGAGTGAGGTAAAGTCGCGCGCGAGAGAAACTGCCGCAGGACCTGCCGTGGGCGATACCTCGCTGACGCCGCGCTCGGCTCTCCGGGTGCTGCTCACCCTGAGCGCGATCAACCTGCTGAGCTACCTCGATCGCTACCTGGTGCCGCCGCTGGTGCCGGACCTCGAGAGCGCCATGCGGCTCAGCCACGAGCAGGCGGGCCGGCTGTGGTCAGCGTTCATGATCGTATACATGATCACCGCGCCGGTGTTCGGCGCCTGGGGTGATCGCGCCACGCGCACCCGACCGATCGCGCTCGGCGTCTTTATCTGGAGCATCGCTACGGTGCTCTCGGGACTGGCCGAGAACTACCAGCAGCTGTTTGCCGCGCGCGCCCTGGTCGGGGTTGGCGAGGCGGCCTATATCGCGATCGCCTCGGCGCTGCTGGCGGACTGCTTTCCCTTGCGCGCGCGCGGGCGCGTGTACGCGGTTTTCAACATGGCCATCCCGGTGGGTGCGGCTCTCGGCTACGTGCTCGGTGGGCTGATCGGCCATCACTTCGGCTGGCGCCAGGCGTTCTTCCTGTGCGGCGCGCCCGGAGTGCTGCTCGCGCTCGCGGTGCTGCGCCTGCCCGATCCGCCGCGTGGCGGGCAGGAGTTGCGGCCGGTCAGAGCGCGCGCGGCTGCAGGAGCTGTGAGCGCTGCAGTTGCCGGCTACGTCAGTCTGCTGCGCCGCGGCCCCTACATGCTGATAGTGCTCGGCTACGCCGCCTACACCTTCGGCCTCGGGGGCCTGAGCTTCTGGATGCCGAGCTTCCTCGAACGTGTGCGCGGCATCTCGCCCGACGCAGCGACCACCGGTTTCGGCGCCATCGTGGTGGTGACGGGAGTCGTCGGCACGCTGCTCGGGGGCTGGCTCGGGGACTACTGTCTGCGGCGCTCACCCCAGGGGTATCTGTGGCTCTCGGGCGCCGTGACGCTCGCGGCCGCGCCCCTCGCGCTGCTGGCGCTCATCGCGCCCGCGCCACACGTCTTCTATCCGGCGGTCGTGGTTGCGGAGCTGCTGCTGTTCATGTCGACCGGACCGATCAACGCCGCCATCGCCAACATCGTCTCGCCGCTGGAGCGAGCCTCGGCGATGGCACTGAGCATGTTCGCGATCCATCTGCTGGGTGACGTGCCCTCGCCGCAGTTGATCGGCTACCTGGCCGATATCGGCTCGCTGGCGCACGCGGTGCTGATCGTACCGGTGGCGATCGCGATCGGCGGAAGCATATGGCTGATCTCAGCCCGGGCGAAGGCGGGCAGCCTGCCCGCTCCGGAGTGAGCGCCGCGCGCGCGTTCGATGAGTCGCTGCCGCCGGCGGCGCGTCCGCTCGCCTGCCTGCCGAAGCAGCGCGTCGAGGCGCAGCTGCGCGCCGCGCTGGCGAACGCGGCGGGCGCTGCCGGGGCGCACTGCATACACGAGCTGTGGATGCGCGGGGAGTTTCCGGCGCGCATCGAGGCGGCGCTCGAGGCGCTGTGGCGCTGCGCGGCGGCGGCGATTCCCGAGTGGCTGCCCATGCGCTACGTCGAGTGCCTGCCAACGGTCTACGAAGTGGCGCTCACCTTCCACGCCACCCGCCGCGGCCGTTGCAACGTCTACCTGGTGCTGTTGGATTTCGCCGAGCGCCGCCGCGGACCGTACGGGGTGTATGTCGGCATGAGCCGCTATGCGCCGGCGCAGCGCTTCGACCAGCACAAGGCGGGCGTCCATGCCGCCGGCAGCGTGCTCAAGCGCGGTCTGGAAGTGCTCACCGGCCCGACACTGCACCTGCAGCACATCGCGCGCGCGGAGGCGTTGCGCGTCGAGGCGCAGCTGGCCTCAGCGCTGCGCGATGCGGGGCTGCTGGTGGAGGGCGGGCACTAGCGAGCTCAGATCCGGCCCATGAGGGCCAGGATCAACAGCACCAGCACGACCAGCCCGAGCCCGCTGCTCGGGTAGTAACCCCAGCCGGTGCTGTAAGGCCAGGTCGGCAGGGCGCCGATCAGCGCAAGCACCAGGATGATCAACAGGATCGTCCGCATGGCCTTCTCCCACATCGCCGCAGTGGCCGCAGTCTACGCACCGCGGCGGTGCGAACGTCGTAGGCGGGTGTGCCGCTCGCACGTCGGCCGCGGGCGGTTCACTGCAGGTGTGCCGGGCTACGGCGACAGGCGTCAGCGCGTCCGCGGCGTCAGACGATGCTGACACGCAGCTGCTGCTGCCGCCTCTATCCCTGCCGGCGAGGGCTGCGGCACAGTCAGTTCCGATGAGCGCGGTGCCTGCAGATTCGCAGCGAGACGGGGAGGTGGCGGTGATTGAACCCGCCGCGCGCCCCCGCCAGCCGTGGTCGCTCCCGCTGTGGATCATCGCGCTGTGCGCGGCCGTGGCGCTGCTGCGTTTCGGCCGCGATGCGCTGATTCCGATCGCCCTGGCGCTGCTGGTGGCGTGCATTCTCTCGGGCGCCGTCGAGGCGCTGCGCCGCCGCCACGTGCCGCGGGCCCTGAGCGCCGCAGTGCTGCTGGTGCTGATCGCCGTCGCCATCGGCGCCACCGTCGATTGGATCGCCACCCCGGCGCAGGCGTGGATGCAGAGCGCGCCGCGCGCGCTGCGCACCATCGAGCAGAAGGTGCGTCCGGCACAGACGCTGGTGCGTCGGCTCGACTACATTGCCCGGCGCGCGAGCGCCATCGCCGGCACGGACCCGGATGCAGCTGCCGCCGGCACGGCGCCGCTGCCGCCGCTGGTGCCCACCGCGATGGAGATCTTCGCCGCCACGGGTTGGGCGGCAGTCACCACCGTGACGGTCATGGCATTCGCGTTCCTGCTGCTGGCGGCCGGCCCCTCGGCGCTGGCGCGCCTCACCGGCCTGTTCGCAGCCGGCACGCCGGCGCTGCACGGGAAGCAGATCATCGAGGCCATCCGCCGGGAAGTCGGCCGCTATTACGCGACGCTGCTGCTGATCAACGTGTGTTTCGGCGCGGTGCTGGCGACCACGCTGTGGCTGCTCGGCATGCCGAGCTCGCCGCTGTGGGGCGTGCTCGGCGGCATCCTGAACTTCGTCCCTTATGTCGGGCCGGCCGTCGGCGTCACCATCGTCACGCTCGTCGCGCTGGTGACGTTCCCCGGTACCGCGCACGCGCTGTTGGTCGCGGCGTGCTACGTGGCGCTCGCGACCGTGGAAGGTCACATCGTGGAGCCGGTGTTTCTCGGCCGGCGTCTCGAGCTCAACCCCGTCGTGGTGCTGTTCGCGCTGTGGATCGGCGGCTGGCTATGGGGCGTTGCCGGGGTGCTGCTGGCGATGCCGGTGCTGCTGGGGATCAAGGTGGCCGCCCGCGCGAGCGATCGCCCCGCGCCACAGGACATCGTCGGTGCGGGTGTCGTCGCGGCGGGCGTGGTCGCTGCGGGTGTCGTCGCGGCGGCGCGGGGCATCAGCCGGCGTGGCTGATCGCCCAGGCGCACACGATCACTCCGAGCAGGCCGAGCACGAAGTACAGCCCGGCGAACAGCTTCTCGCGCCGTTCGAGCTGACCTGAGCTCAGCGGCGCGATGAGGAACGGCTCACCGTTGCTCGGGGCGGAGATGACGCTCACGCGGGCGATGGACGACTGCAGGGCCTGCGTCTGCGACTCCCTGGCCGCGGCCTGCCGCGCGGCTTCCCATTCGGCCGCGTTGAGCTGGCCGTCGTGGTCGAGGTCGAAGCGCTTGAGCAGCGCTCCCTGGTCCAGCTTCCACTCGTGCAATTTCGCGGCGATGGCGGCGTTCGGATCCCCGCCGACCTCCGAATGCGAGCGCAGCTCGCCCATGACGCACAGCTGCGCGCCGACACCGAGCAGCCGCTCGGTGTAGCGCCAGGTGCCCTGGTGCAGCAGCGGGGCGGGTTCCGGGGGCGGCCCGGAGGGGCGCGGCCCATAGCCGTACCAGACGTTGCGCACGGTGGGGGTGACTTCGGCCGACACCGGACCTACCAGGCAGCGCACACCGTCCGCATCGACCAGATTGAACAGCTCGACGCTCGATGCGCGCTCGACCGTATTCCAGCGCGTGTTGCCCTTGGAATCGCGCTCCTCCTGCGCGATCTGGTAGTCCCACCAGACGCACGGGCGCAAGCTCAGTGGCGCGCCGGTAGGGGCGGGCCCGGCCGGCTCGGCGCGCCCGTTAACCTTCACGTACCCCTGGGCGGCGGAGCGCAGCCGCATCGTCGGCGTGTCCGCCACCAGGCGGTCGCGGCGCAGCCGCACGAAGAAGCGGAACAGGGCGAGCAGCGCCAGCGCTCCCGCCACGAGCGCGATCACCGGGTAGGGCGGGGGCTGCGGTGCGCTCACCGGATCACCTCACGGGCCGCAGTGTGCGCGGCTCGTCAGGCGGAGAAGGCCGCCTTGAGATCGACGTCCGCCTTCTGATTGGTCTCGAAATGCAGCAGCTGCGCGGGCGGAAAATCGCCCATGGCGGCGATCAGCAGATCGGGGAAGCTGGCGATACGCACGTTGTTGGTGTTGGCCGCGTCGTTGTACAGCTCGCGCCGGTCGGCGATGGCGGTCTCGAGGCCGCTGATGCGCTCCTGCAGGTGCTGGAACGGCTCGCTGGCTTTCAGCTGCGGGTAATTCTCGGCGACCGCGTACAGCCCGGTGAGCCCGCTGCGCAGCTCGCGCTCGGCAGTGCCGAGCGAGCTCATGCTGCCGGAGCTGCGGGCGGCATCGACGCCGGCGCGTGCGCGCATCACCCGCTCGAGCGTGCCGCCTTCGTACTGCATGTACTGCTTGCAGACCTCGACGAGCTTCGGCAGCTCGTCGTGCCGCTGCGCGAGCAGCACGTCGATGTCGGACCAGGTGAGCTTCACGGCGGCGCGCACCCGCACCAGGCCGTTGTACACGCCAGTCAGGTAGCCGCCGAGCGCCAGCGCCAGGAACAGCAGGACGAGAAACGCCAACATGATGTGACTCCCGATTAAGGAGGACCGAGTCCGCGCCGCAGCATACGCCGCCGGCGGGGCTCGCGGCTGCCCTCGGCGGCGCATTCGGAGACACAGGTCACGCGGGCGCCGGGTTTCCCGGTCGGGAATGCGACCCACTGCGCAACTAGCGCACCGTCAGGCGCAGCTGCAGGTCGATGCCGGCGATGTCGTAACCCTTCCTGAAGTCGCGGATGTGGCGCGCCATCCAGTCGTGTGCGCCGTCGGCGTCGCGCGCCTCGAGCGCTTCCAGCAGGCGGCGATGGGCGGTGGCGATGCGCGAGCGGGCCTGCGGCACCTTGTCGATCATGACCCGCAGCGACGGCTCGAGCAGCTGCAGCAGCGGCTCCTGCGCCAGGCCCAGCACCGGGTTGTGGGTGGCATGCCCGAGGCAGCGGAACACCTGCGCGGTGCTCGCCACCGCCTGCTCGGTGTCCGCGCGTGCGGCGGCGAAAGTCTGCGCCGCGGCCGTGATGCAGGTGAGGTCTGCGGCGGTGCGCTCGCGCGCCGCCGCCTGCGCGAGCGGCGGCTCGAGGATGCTCAGTGCCTCCCACAGGTCGCGCACCGTGACGTCGTGCAGCAGCAGCGCCTGGCTCACCCCGGCGGCCACGGCGTGCTGGCGCGGGCGGCTCACCGACATCAGCTTCGAGCCCGGGCGGCGCTCGACCAGGCCGCGGCTCTCGAGCTCGCGCAGCGCCTCGCGCACCGTCGAGCGGTGCACGCCGAACTGGCGTGCCAGCTCGATCTCGGACGGCAGCCGCTCGCCCTCGCGCAGCGCGCGTGACAGCACCCGCGCGCCGATCGCGGCGGCGACCTTGCGGTAGGCGGGCTCGATCTGCACCTTGTCGAACTCGACGCTCAAGCGGCCGCCTCGAACAGCTCGCGGCCGATCAGCATGCGGCGGATCTCCTGGGTGCCGGCGCCGATCTCGTAGAGCTTGGCGTCGCGCAGCAGCCGTCCCGCCGGGTAGTCGTTGATGTAGCCGTTGCCGCCGAGTGCCTGGATCGCTTCCAGCGCGGCGTGGGTGGCGCGCTCGGCGGCGAACAGGATGCAGCTCGCCGCATCGCGCCGCCGCGCGGTGTGCGCGTCGCAGGCGCGCGCCACGGCGTAGACGTAGGCGCGCGCGGCGTTGAGCGCGGCGTACATGTCGGCGAGCTTGCCCTGCATCAGCTCGAAGGTGCCGACCGGCTGGCCGAACTGGCGGCGCTCGCGCACGTAGGGCAGCACCACGTCGAGTGCCGCGGCCATGATCCCGAGCGAGCCGCCGGCGAGCACCACCCGCTCGAAATCCAGCCCGCTCATGAGGACGCGCACGCCACGGTGCTCCTCGCCGAGCAGGTTGGCGGCGGGCACACGGCACTCATCAAACAGCAGCTCGCAGGTGCCCGAGCCGCGCATCCCGAGCTTGTCGAGCTTCTGCGCGGTGGCGAAGCCGGGCGTGCCACGCTCGACGATGAAGACGCTGATGCCGCGCGGCCCGGCGGTTGGATCGGTCTTGGCATACACCACGAACACGTCGGCATCCGGTCCGTTGGTGATCCACATCTTGCGGCCGTTCAGCACGTAGTCGGCGCCGTGCCGCACGGCGCGCAGCTGCATCGAGACCACGTCCGAGCCCGCCCCGGGCTCGGACATGGCGAGCGCGCCGACGTGCTCGCCGCTTAGCAGCTTCGGCAGGTAGTGCGCGAGCTGCGCCTCGCTGCCGTTCAGGCGCAGCTGGTTGACGCACAGGTTCGAGTGCGCGCCGTAGGACAGGCCGACCGAGCCCGAGGCGCGCGAGATCTCCTCCATGGCGATGACGTGCGCCAGGTAGCCGAGCCCGGCGCCGCCGTGGCGCTCGGGCACGGTCAGGCCGAGCAGGCCCTGCTCGCCGAGTTTCGGCCACAGGTCGCGCGGGAACTGGTTGCTGTGATCGATGTGGGCGGCGCGCGGGGCGATCTCCTGCGCGGCGAAGCGGCGCACCAGGCGGCGGATCTCCTCGATCTCGGCCGGCAGGCCGAAGTCGCAGTCGGTGCAGTCGAGCGTCGTCATGGGCTTGCCTTCGCGTCCGCCGTGATCGTATGATTGTCGGACAAACCGGCAACCGTGGCAAGTCGTGATGCCCTTCCTCCGTACGCGCGTCGATCCGCACTCCCCGGAGTACCGCGCCAACGCCACCGCCATGCTCACGCTCACCCAGGAGCTCAGGAGCGAGGTGCAGCGCGTGGCCGCCGGCGGCTCGCGCGCCGCCAGCGCCAAGCACCAGGGGGCGGGCAAGCTCCTGCCGCGCGAGCGCATCCGCGTACTGCTCGACACCGGCAGCCCGTTCCTCGAGCTCTCGCAGCTGGCCGCGCACGGCCTGTACGGCGGTGATATCGCCTGCGCCGGCATCATCACCGGCATCGGCCGCATTGCCGGCCGTGAGTGCGTGGTGGTCGCCAACGACCCGACGGTCAAGGGCGGCACCTACTACCCGATCACCGTGAAGAAGCACCTGCGGGCGCAGGAGATCGCGCGCGACAACCGGCTGCCGTGCGTCTACCTGGTGGAGAGCGGCGGGGCGTTCCTGCCGGCGCAGGACGAGGTGTTCCCCGACCGCGACAACTTCGGACGCATTTTCTACAACCAGGCGACGCTCTCGGCGCTCGGCGTCGCGCAGATCTCGGTGGTGCACGGCTCATGCACCGCCGGTGGCGCCTACGTGCCGGCGATGTCGGACGAGAACGTCATCGTGCGCAACGCCGGCAGGGTGTTTCTCGGCGGGCCGCCGCTGGTGAAGGCCGCCACCGGCGAGGACATCGACGCCGAGTCACTCGGCGGCGCCGGAGTGCACTGCCGCGAGTCGGGGGTGTGCGACCACTACGCCGAGAACGACACCCACGCGCTCGCCATCGCACGGCGCATCGTCGCGCACCTGCGCCCGCC
>Ga0209624_10000832_pt1 | contig 26186 bp, 21 predicted proteins | sample JacPinW_OM2H0_O1_FD_188565 | JGI IMG/M metagenome (GOLD analysis project Ga0209624, IMG submission 188565) | Forest soil microbial communities from Algoma, Ontario, Canada - Jack Pine, Ontario site 1_JW_OM2H0_O1 (SPAdes) (version 2) | ecosystem: Environmental > Terrestrial > Soil > Boreal...
CGATGTTGCCGGGCACGGACATACCGAAAGACTTGGCCGGCACAAATTCTCCCGTCGCTTCGCCAGCCAGGAAAATCGTCATGCGGTCAACCGCAAGGGTCCGGGACAACCGGTCGATCAGCGACGACAACAGGGTATTCAGGTTGGTCTCTGAACTCAGCTCGCGACCGAACTCGAGCAGGGTGCGGCGGTAGTCATAGCGTGTGCGGTAGAAGAATTGATCGATGCGGTCCTGAATCCACTTGCGGACCGGATCGAACAGCAGCGCCGTAACCACGACGGCCAGGATCAGGCCTACCGGACCGGAGCTGGGCCGCCAATTGTGCACCAGCAGGGCCACGCCAGTCACCAGCCCGAAATACAATCCCAGGACGACCGCCGCAGCGACCGTGTAGACCACCCCGCGCTTGAAGATGAGGTCCACATCCATCAAGCGGTAGCGGAAGATGGCATAGCCGAACGTGAGCGGCAACAGCGCCAGCGACAGCGCCGAAACCTTCATGGTCGCGCCGGGCAGCGAGCCCATCAGGTACGGTATGACGTAGAACAGCGTGTAGGGAACGATGGCCAGAATGGTTCCGCGAGTAACCCACTTCAACTGCTGCCGCAGAATGGTCGTGCTGGCATGCCGGTAGCTGTACCAGAGCACGACGGCTGCAACCAGGAAGTAGAGCGACCCGTAGGACATTTCCATCCGGTCGAGGTTCCAACGCAACCGCTCACTGGCCTGAAGCCACTGCGTCGCGATGATGTGAGATGCCAGGAGCACTGCTGCCGGCACGTACACCAGCGCCATGAGCCAGGGATGCTTGCGCACCGTTTCGCGTTTCTCGGGGAAGGTGAGAACGAAGTGAAGAAACAGGGCGGGCTGCAACACTCCAGCGGCGATGTTGCCCCAATAGATCGTCCAGTCGAAATCGTTTAGCTTGCCCGTATATTTGAAGGCGTAGGCAATGAAGGAAACGAGGCAGAAAATATAGAAGTGCGTGGATCCAGGAGCAGTCCAACGGCGCAGCAGGACGTAGAGGCCGATGCCAAGGTAGATCAGCGCAATCAGCCGCAGCCAGTTGTTGAGAGAGCGCTCCGCCGGAACCAGGATGACGCTGGAATCGAGTGGGACTGATTGCCGGAGCAGGGAATAGGCGGCTTTCGACCAGACGCCGTTGCGGTAGAGCTGGCGCTCCAGTCCAGACATATTCTGGACATCCTGCCCGTTGACGGAAAGCAGTTGGTCGCCGGGTTTAATGCCGCTCTTGGCCCCTGGTCCGTTGGGGTCAACCCGATCGGCGGTGAGACGTCCGCCTTGTTCGACCCACCAGACACCGTCGTCCGGGACCAGGAACTTCCACTCTGCGTTGAAATTGAAGCCGGCGAAGATGACCGCAGCCACGGTCAGAAGAAATAGCAGGACAGCAACTGAGCGAACTTGACTCTCCCGGTTCATGGCTTTCAGCGGCGACCCCCCGGTGGGATGGCTGATGGGCCGCAGAGCACCCTCCGGCGACTCAATGCCTGGTTGAGGCTCAATGAGCAACTTCGCTGCCATGTTGTTTCCCATCCTGGGACCTCTAAGTGCCCTATCTAAAGGGACTTCCAAGATTATAAATGGGTTTGCGGAAACTACGTACGCTTTTCTGGAGGTTTGTGTGGAATCTTGTATCTGAATGGGTGGCAGACGTTTAGGGTCAACGAAGGGGGATCGATCAGGAACCTAGGACCCGACGAGCACGCCGAGGGCGCCGAGGTTGGGGGATACTCCTCTCGGCGAACTCAGCGGGCTGAGTTGTCGGGCTTTTTCGCCGGGCAGTCTTAGGACGGCCAGGAGGCTGGCTGTGTGGCCGCCGCAGGCCCGATGCTCACGCGGATGACATTGAGCAGTTCGTCGTTGTCCGCGGGCTTCTGGAAAAATGCCGCTGCCCCAGCCTTCAGCGCTTTTTCTTCGTTGTTCTGCGGATCACGGGCGCTCAGCACAATCACGGGCACACCCGAAAGGGCATCGCTGTTCTGCAACCGGTTGAGCACGACAAACCCATCGCCGACGGGCAAGCCAAGATCCAGAATGATCAGTGCCGGCCGCTCCTTCTGGGCTGCGGCGATGGCGGCATAACCATCGCTGGCGGTGGTGACTTCGTAGTTGTTTGCCCGCAGCCTCAGCCGGAGGGCACGCAGTAGATCGGGATCATCATCGACCAGCAGAATTCTCGGTCTTGGCATTGGAGTTCTCCTTTTTTGGTTCATTAATTGGAATCTTTGGTGCTCTTTCTGGCGCCCAACTGTTTTCGTTCCATACTCTTCAGAATCATCTGGGTTACCCGATCAGCTACGTTCTGAACCTGCTGCTCGAGGCCTGTGCCCGGATTTTGCGGGGGAAGCTCAATGGGAACCGTTGTGACGGTCAGCGTGCACTTAGTCTTAAGACTGCCTAGTCGCTCCAGTTGCTCGCGAATGCGCAGCGTCATGGCCCCAGAGCCTTGCAAATCCGTGGATGCCACGACAAACAGCGTCTCCGTCGTTGCCGAGGTTCCCATCGGGGGCAGGACCAGGTCTTTGTCGAGATACACGCAGTGCCGCAGGATCTCCAGGCACTGTCGCCAGGTATCTTTCCAGTTGCCACGGGGAAGACTGGAGAGGGGCGCGAGTTCGATCCGCAACAGCACAAAAGACGGCCGCAAACGATCCTCATGGATGATGACCGGGGTGAGCAACTTGGCCAGGGAGTACACGGGCAGAGTGAAGGTGAACGTGCTGCCCTGTCCGGGCTCGCTCGAAACCCAGATGCGTCCCTGATGCAAGCGTACGATTTCCCTGGAAATGAACAGTCCCAGTCCTAACCCGGAGCGACTGTTGTCGACGGAATCAGGGTCCTGATAGAGGCGCTCGAAGATCAGTGCCTTGGCTTCCGGACCGATACCACGGCCAGTATCGCTCACCGAAATGTAGACGTAGCCGGGGTCGGCTTCGACCATGCATGCCTTCACCACGACTGACCCATCCTGCTGCGTGGACTTGATGGCGTTGTCCACCAGATTGATGAGCACCTCGAGCACGCGGCTGGGATCGGCATGCACCAGGGGCAGCCGTTGGTCCAGTCCGATTTCCAGCCCGATTTTCTTACCATCCGCCGTGGGCTTCAGCATGGTGACCGCCTGCTGAATCAGTTCGCGCAGCGAAATGCATCGTGGTTCAACCCGCATCTTGCCGCTCTCGGCGCGAGTGGCTTCCAGCAGGTCGCGGATCATGGCATGCAACTGATTCACGCTCTTCAATACGGTTTTCAGGTGGTCGATCTGGTCGGGCGCGACGGGACCGGCTAGGCCGTCCAGAATCAAGGTCACGTATTGATGAATGCAGGTCAGGGGCGTGCGCAACTCATGGGAAACGTGGGACAAGAACTGGTTCTTGAATTCCAGTTGTTGCTTTTGAGCCATGTCCAGGGCGCGCAGCAGCCCTTGGCGTTCCACGGCGTAGCGGATGGCGCGCTCCAGCTGCTTGCTGGAGATGTTGCCTTTGATCAGGTAGTCCTGCACGCCCTGATGCACTGCCTTCATGGCCAGAGCTTCATCGTCCTGGCCGGAGAGCACGACGACTGGCACGTCGGGCGAGTGTTCCAGTACGCGACGAAAGGTTTCCGCGCCGTGGCTGTCGGGCAGGTTCAGGTCCAGCAGCACGACGGAAGGCCTTTCCTTGGTCAGCGAGGCCAGCCCGTCGGACAACTTGTTGACACAATTTACGGTCACTGGAGATTGCCCTTCGACCAGGCGCAATCGAACCAGATCCGCGTCTCCGGGGTTGTCTTCTATGAGCAATACTTGCGTGGTTTGATGATCCATTACTCTCCTTGTGGTGGCAGGATTGCAGCGCCCAGCCAGAATTCTTCAATCGCTTTGACCGCGGAAAAGAAATCACTCATGTTTCCCGGCTTTCTGACATAGCAATTGGCGCCCATCTCGTAGCTGCGCACAATATCCTGGCGCAGCTCGGAGGTGCTGAAAATCACGACTGGAATCCGCCGCAGATCCGGTCCTGCCTTCATCGCAGCCAACACCGCCAGGCCGCCTCTCTTCGGCAGATTCAGGTCGAGGATGACCAGGGCCGGGCGGGCCGCTTTTGCGTACTTCTCTCTTTGATTTAAAAAGGCCAGCGCTTCCGCACCGTCACTGACGCTGTTTATCTGGCTGCGATGCTTGCTTCCCGCCAGCGCCTCGCGAAGCAGGGCAACGTCGGCTGGGTTGTCATCCACGACCAGGAGTTCAAGTGGCAGCTTCATGGCCGCGCTCCTTCTGCTGCATCAGGACCTTGGCAGGGCATGGTGAACTTGAAGCTGGAACCCGAACCGCCTTGCGACTCGACCCAGATCTTCCCGCCATAGCCCTCGACGATCTTCTTGCAGATGGCTAGGCCGATGCCGTTGCCGGGATAATCGCTGCGCCCATGCAACCTCTGGAACACCACAAAGACATTTTCCGCGTACTGCGGCTCGATTCCGATTCCGTTATCGCTTACGCTGAACTGCCACTGCTCGCCCACTTTTTCAGCCTGCACTGAAACTGTGGGCGGTTCCTTGCCGTGAAACTTGATTGCGTTTCCGATCAGATTCTGGAACAGCTGCACGATCTGCGTGCGATCCGCCCAGAGCGTGGGGAGTTCGCCGTGGGTCACGACGGCGCCACTCTCTTCAATCGCGGAGGTGAGAGCCAGCAGGGTTTCTTTGACTGCGTCGTTGCAATCAAAGCTTTTGCTAGCGTCTTTCCGTCCGACTCGGGAGAACGCCAGCAGATCCTGAATCAGGACCTGCATCCGGAGAGCTCCTTCGCTGGCGTAGCCGATGAACTTGTCAGCATTCTCGTCGAGCCGGCCGCGATACCGTTCCCCCAGCAGCTGGGTGTAGGCTGTCACCATGCGCAGCGGCTCCTGCAAGTCATGAGACGCTACATAGGCGAACTGCTCCAGGTCGGCGTTGGAGCGGGCCAGTTCATCCACTTTCCTCGCGAGGTCTTCTTCCACCTTAAGGCGCAAACCGCGTTCGTATTTTTCCCGCAAGGCGCGGCGAATAACTTCCGGCAGTCGCGCCAGTCCATCTTTGAGGACGTAATCGGTAGCGCCCTGCTTGATGCATTCGACGGCGTTCACGTCGCCCAGCGCACCTGAAACCAGAATCATCGGAATATCGAGACCTTCGCGTTGAATCACGCTGAGCGCGTCCATCCCTTTCCAGCCCGGCAGGTTGTAATCGGCGAGCACTACCTCGGGCGGGTGGGTGTGAAGCGCCTTGATGAAGCCAGATTCATCCTGTACAACGTCGGCGGTGACGTCGAAACCATCTTTGTGCAGCGCCCGCACCGCCAGCGCTGCGTCGAGCGGATTGTCTTCCACCATCAGGACCCGCAGCTTGACCTCGTTGTGGACGGAGGCTTGCTTTTCGAGCTTGGTTCCAGTACCCCTCATTTCGCCTGCCCCGGCATTTGCGGAGTGCCATTGGTTACGGGAGGCCGGTTGGTCACCAGCCAGTAAAGTCCCAACAACTTCACCATTTTGCGGAACTCGTCGAAGTCCACGGGCTTCTGGAGGTAGCTGTTGACGCCGAGGTCGTAGCCGCTAACCATATCCCGCTCTTCCCGCGACGAAGTCATCAGGACAACCGGGATGGTCCTGGTCCGCGCGTCGCCTTTGACCCGCTTGAGGACCTGCATCCCATCCACTTTGGGCATCTTCAGGTCCAGCAGAACCAGTTTCGGAGGATGGTCAAAGGATCTTCCGGCATGAGCTCCGGAGCAGAACAGGAAATCGAGCGCTTCCTCACCATCGCGGGCGACGAAGACGCGGTTGGCCAGATTTTCCGCACGCAACGCGTGCAGAGTGAGATCTACGTCGTCTTGACTATCGTCGACCAATAGAATATCGACTTCGTTTGGGTTCATGATTGGGCTCCTGCGGCCGCTGTTTTGTTCTCAACAGCAATTGGTTTCGCGTCATCTGAATGAGCCTCTTCCGGCTTGGCTGCGGCGGGTTCAGCTGCGAGCGTGAAATAGAACGTCGCGCCCTTATCCAGTTCCTCGCTCGAGAGAGCGAGGCTGACTTTTTATTTTTAGAAGAATGATTCTTACTCAGCTGCTGTGAATATCTTTACTTAGCAGTGCAACGTGAACATAACTACGGCTAGATACCTTGAGTTATTCACAGAAAAGAAATAGATATTGCTTGGTCAGATGATGAGAGTCATATATAAATAATATATAAGGTTGCTTTGCTACTAACGAGAACGAAGTAGTTGATTAGTAGATGAGCACAGAAGGGAAGGACATACAATGGCTAAGAACAAAACACAGAAAGCACAAGAAGACGCACAAGCGCACGCACTGGGAACTGAACAGAAGATCGTACTGAAGAAACTCAAAGCTGGCGAGATAACTGAAGCTGAGGCAACGCAGGCGATGAAAGACCTGAAAGCGAAATACCCGCTGGGAGTCGGAGTTCATCCGAGCAATCCTCCAGCAGCCGAGCAGCCAAAAGCTACTGAGCCGAAGGCAGAAGTAAAGACTCCTGCTACTCCGGTACCTCCTAGCAAGCAGATGCAGACCATCGCGAAGCTGACTTTGGCTTTCAAGGAGCAACGCCAGATCGAGATAGTTGAATCGATGACGAAGCAGGACGGGAAGTACATCCTGATCAACATTGGCGCAGGTTGGCCGGTGATTCGGATTGGCGCTAACGGCGGGGTTTCGCTTCCTGAGATTCGCAGCTACAAAGAGGGAATGGACACTTGGATGAAGGCAGACGAACTGCTGGCCAGGCAGAAGAGCAGAGGAGAGAAGAAGGCCGTTGCAGCTACACCGGCAGCACCGAAGGCAGCAGAACCGAAGCAGGCGGTATCGGCGTAAGGGTGTTCCAACAAGAAGGGAGGTCCTAGATGGAACACCTAGCACACGTTGTCGAGGCGATATTGGCAGTGTTCGGAGGTCTACGGTTCATGCACGAATGCTACGAGGTAGTTCATCACGTCGTGCACATGATCAAGAAGTAAGTAGAAACACCACGCCTAAGCAGCGTGGGGTTTCTATCTGGGTACCAATCGGCTAAGCGGCAGGCTTCTCCTTTTGGGCTCTGACTTTCGCCCAACGTTCTTTCTGGGCGGCACCGATGGCAGCTCTGGCTTCAGGACTCACTACACGTTTTGGCTTGTGCTCCTGTTCATACTTCTTCTTAAGCTTCGCCTGACTAGCCATGCTGGTGAAGGCTTCGAGTGCATCCTCTAGTTCCTCAAGGCGTTCCAGCTTCTTCTGTAGTTCCTCTAGCAGTTCTTTGATTTCCATGGCGCGGAGTGTATCACAAACTAGGTGTAAACCTGAATGGAAGATGACGGGAGTAGCGCTCGTCCTGATCACTCCGCCTCCGCCCACACCCGGCCTCCGTGCTTGTGAATGATGCGCTGCACGGTGGCTAGGCCAATGCCCGTGCCTTCGAAATCCTCGACCCGATGCAGGCGCTGGAAAACGCCGAACAGTTTGTCTTTGTACTTCATGTTGAAGCCGACACCGTTGTCGGAAATGCCGACGACCATCTGCCCGTCTACCAGCTGCTGACTGATCTCGATGACGGCGCGGTCGCGGGTTCGGGTGAACTTGAGAGCGTTGGCCAGCAGGTTTTGAAAAACTTGCTTGATCAGGATGGGATCGCACTCCGCCGACGGCAACTCCGCTATCTTCCAGGTCACGGCTCTGCCTTCAGTTTCCGGCTGCAGCAGGGATACAACGTCCTCGATCAGGAAATTCAACCCCGTGGCCTCGAGATGGAGAGCGTGACGGCCGACCCGCGCCAGATTCAGCAACTCATCCACCAGCAACCCCATGCGGTGAACGCCATCTTCGATTCGTTTCAGGTGATTCTGGGCTTCCGCGGGCATTCCGGGACCGAAATCCTCGGACAAGATTTTGGAGAAACCACCGATATGACGCAGCGGGGCCCGCAGATCGTGGGACACGGAGTAGGTAAACGCTTCCAACTCATGGTTGGCGGCCGCCAGCTGCGCGGTACGTTGCACTACCCGCTCTTCCAGTTCTTCATTCAGTTTGCGAATCTCGCGCTCGTCCGCTTTTCTTTGCGTGATGTCACGGAAAGCCACTACGCCACCGCGCACCGCCCCGTCTTTGTCTTTCAAGGGGCCGCCGCCAACCTCAATCCAGGTCCCTTGCTCGAGTTCCGGGTTGCGCACAAACATCTGGGCAGAACTTGATTCCCCGCGGATAGCGCGAGCCAAAGGCAGCTGATCGGCGGGAAAAGGTGTGACCATGTCTTCCAGGTAGAGGCCGTAGTGTGCTGTCCATTGCTGGCTCGTCAAGTTCGCCGCCGCCATGCCAAGAATCTTCACCGCGGCCGGGTTCCAGATGATGAATTTTCCCTGCGCGTCGGCGGCGACCAGTCCCTCGGCCATGCTGTCCAGCACGGATTGCAGCATCAGAGTCTGGGTTTCAAGGGCCAGCTGCGAACGCAGCAACTCCTCGGCTTGCCGGGAAAGTTCTTCCGTCTGCCCCGCGAGACGGTCTTCAGTTTGCTTGCGCTCGGTGATGTCGCGGGCAATTTTTGAGGCGCCCACAATCGCGCCGCTGCTGTCTTTGATTGGCGAGATGGTCGCAGAAATGTCAATCTTCTTGCCATCCTTCCGAACCCGCACGGTCTCAAAATGTTCGACGCTCTCGCCGTGCCGGATTCGGGCCAGAATCTCGGATTCCTCATTCACGCGATCTGGCGGGATGAGTAGCAACATGGGTTTGCCCGCCATTTCCGCGGACGAATACCCGAACACCCTCTCAGCGCCGCGATTCCAGGTCTTGATGGTTCCGTCCAGGGTCTTGCTGATAATTGCGTCGTCGGAGGAGTCGACCAGCGCGGCCAGGCGCTCGCGGGCTTCCTCCGCCCGCTTTCGCTCGGTGACGTCGGCGCGGATCGCCATGTACTGTCTGGGCTTGCCGTAGGCGTCGAGGAACGGGACGACGGTGGTATCGACCCAGTAGATCGAACCGTCTTTGGCGCGGTTGCAGATTTCGTCCCGCCACGCCTGCCCGATGGCGATGGTGTGATACATCTGCTGAAAAAACTCCTTGGAGTGGTGGCCGGAGTTGAGGATGCGGTGGTTCCGGCCTACCAGTTCCTCGCGCGAGTATTTGCTGATGGCGCAGAACTTGTCGTTCACATACGTGATCGTTCCTTGCACGTCGGTGGTAGCAACGATGGCGTGTTGGTCGAGAGCGTATTTCTGCTCGGCCAACTCCGCGAGCACCTGCACTCCCGCCCCCTCAGCTCGCTTTCGGTCGGCGATTTCGGACTGCAGGGCCGATGTGCGTTGCTCTACGCGCTGTTCCAACTCGGCGTTGAGAGTGCTGAGTTGTGCCTGTGCCCGAGAGCTGACGTCAATCTCGCGGTTGACGGCGAGCCGCGCCAACACCCACAAGCCCACCCCGAGACAGGCACCCGATAAGGCGATGACCCTCGTGAACCGCTGCCCCGCCTGAGCTCTTTGAGTGCGCTGGCCCAGCAGCCGCGTCTCCTCCTCATACATATCGTGAGTGGTTGAACGCACCGCGTCGAGGAGCCGTTCGACCTCCAGAGCATCTCGAACTCCCGGATAAAGCTGCGTCCTCTGACGTTCGGCAATGATGTTTGCGGCGAATTCGGTCGCCGTGTTTACTTGCGTCCAAAGCACGTCCAACCGCCGCTGCTGGCCCAGATTGTCCGCCGTGAGGTGGCGCAGGGTGTTTTCGTCCTCAAGAATGCTGACTCGGGCCTTCCGGTAGTTCGAAAGCAACGGGTCTTGCCCGGTCAAGGCAAAGGCGCGGGCGCTGGTTTCCGCTTCAATCACGTGTCTGGACGTGCGTTGAATTGTCTGCATCACCTCGTGAGTGTGGGATACCCAGTAGGCGTCCTGCTCCGCCCGCCGGGCGCCACGCCAGGAGGAAACGCCGATGAAGATGGTCAGTAGTACGGCTACGATGAAACCGACTGTAACTCTGCGCCGGAGCGGGGCGTCCATCGGCGCGTCGGACGAGGCTGTGGCCGGAGGGATGGCGATCCCTACTTTGTCGAAGTGAGATGCGGTAGCACGCTTCACGGGCCCGATAACTCCTTGCCACATGGCTTTCGCGAAGAGGGATTGAACGAGGGGAGAGCGATGCCGCTTACGATGCAGCCTCTTCAATTACGTTATCGGCGGTAGCGAGGCAATCTTTAGACGGAAAGCGAGTCGGCTGCGCGTTCCCGGAATCCCGCGGAACGAAGACTGACAGGGTATGAGGACGTGCGGGATAAGAATTCCCTCACGAAGAGAGCTTGGAGAAGGAGTCGGAACATTAGAGCGGTTTCAGCCTGCCTTCCGCTCATCCTCGGTGGTTTCTGGGGAGGTGTCTTCGTCGTCCCACTCGAACGAGAGCGCCCGCGCCGTGGTTTCGATGGGAGCAAGTTCGGGAATGTCGTCAGCCACCGACGCGCCCAGCTCGGCAAACTTGCGCGCCGAAACCAGCACCCGGCTTTCGAGCGATCCCACGGCTTTGTTATAAGACTCGACTGCGCGGTCGAGCCCAGTGCCGACCTGGGTGATGTGGCCCGCTAAAAGGCGCAGGCGGTCGTGGAGTTCCTTGCCGAGTTCGCTGATCTGCTTGGCGTTGCGCGCCAGTTTTTCCTGATTCCATCCGTAATTGACCGCTTTCAGCAGCGCGATCAGCGTGGTCGGCGATGCCGGAATCACGCGGCTTAGCACTCCCTGTTCAATCAGGCTGGAATCTTGCTCCAGCGCCGCGCTAAAAAATGTTTCCCCGGGAAGAAACATCACCACGAACTCGGGCGTGGGATCGAACTGCTCCCAGTAATTCTTGCCGGCCAGAGTCTTCATGTGATCGCGGACCTGCCGCGCATGGTTGGCCAGGCAGGTACGCCGGGTTTCTTCGTCATTGGTTTCAAACGCATCGAGGAAGGCCTGCAGCGGCGTCTTGGCGTCGACGACCACGTTCTTGCCGCCGGGCAGCTTCACCACCAGATCAGGACGCAGCCTGCCGGTCTCTGTGGTCACGGACTCCTGTTCCGTGAAATCACAGTAAGAGAGCATGCCGGCGATCTCGACCACGCGGCGCAACTGAATCTCTCCCCAGCGCCCACGCACGTTCGGAGTGCGCAGCGCCCGCACCAGATTGCCGGTCTCTGACTGCAACTCTTTCTGAGTCGTGATGAGCGATTGCACCTGGGCGCGCAGTTCGCCGTAAGCGTCCCCGCGCGCAACCTCCATCTGCTGAATCTGCGCATCCACTTTATTCAGGGAATCGCGCACTGGAGCAACCAGGTCGGCCACAGCCTTTTGACGAGCTTCAAGGTCGCCCCGGGCCTGGCTCTGGAAGCGCTTCAGAGTCTCCTCGGCGATCACCAGGAAAGACGAGTTGTTGCTCTTTAACGCGTCTGAGGCCATGACCTTGAAGGCGTTGCGCAATTCTTCACTCGCGCGAGTCACTAACTCTATCTTTTCGGCGTTGGTCCTCCGTTCCGATGCGAGATCGGACTCGAGCCTGGCCTTGCCAGCGACCAGATCGGTGTGTGCCTTCTGAAGCCCTGCCAGATCAGCCTTTCCGGCTGCTAATTCCTTTTCCATCAAGGACAAGCGCGCGCTAAGCGTCGCGGTTCGGGAGCGCAGCACGAGCCAGGCGAGCACGCTGCCAAACAACAGGCCGATGACCCCTGTGATCCAAAGTTCCATAGCGAAGGTAACTTCTCAGGCTGGCTTCCAGCCTCTAGCCTAGCACTAGCGGCAAGTTTTGAACCTGAAGTCAGATCCCCCCAGGTTGAGTTGAGTAGGCCAAGTAATGCCAAAAGCCTGTGTGAGATCAAGCCAGTGATCGATAAAAGATTAGCGATGGCACTTTTGCTGGTGGCGGGCGCCGCCTCGCTTTCGCCGTCGTCTCAAGTGATGGCTGCATCATGGAGAAACGACGGTCCTGCGGGCCAATCGGCGCAGCGCGCGACTCTAAAGCCGGCCGCCGCAGCCGCTCCCGATATTTCTTTCAGCGACTACGATTCACAAGCCGAACAGCAACTCTTGGATCTGGCGAATCAGGCGAGAGCGCAGGCCGGTGCTGCGCATCTGACGCTCGATGCCGGACTTTGCCGGGCGGCACGCGCGCACGCCGAGGCGATGTTCGCGGCGCGTCAGCTTTCGCACCAGTTCGACGGTGAGCCCTCCCTTCCTCAACGCTTGGCGACCGCGACCGCTGCGCAACTCGATCAGGAAGGCGAGAACGTCGCGCTCGACTTCGACGCCGCAGACGGGCACAAACATCTCATGCTGTCTCCTCCGCACCGCGCCAACCTGCTCAATCCGGCTTACAACGTGATCGGGTTGGGCGTGGTCCGCAACGGAGACCGGCTCTACATCGTGCAGGATTTCGGGCATGCCCTGCCCAGTTACTCAATGGCTGAGGTGAAGGAGCGGATTGCGGCGACCGTGGCGCACGCGCGGCGTCAAGCTAGCCAACCCGATCTCGTCCGCAGTGATTTGCCTAACGCAGACGCGGCCGCCTGCTCCATGGCGCAGGCCGACAAGCTCGGCACCTCAGCAGTTCATCAACTCTCGCAACGCTACACTGTGATGACCTACACGAGCGTGCATCCGGAAACGTTGCCCGCAAATGCCGGACGCGTGCTCGCCAGCCACAATCTGCGCGGCTTCTCGGTGGGCACCTGTTATGCCCGCACCGAGACGTATCCCACAGGCGTGTATTGGGTGGTGCTGTCGCTGGAGTGAACCCTGATCACTACTTCACTGGCACGCTGTAATGCGAAGCCACAACCTGCCATTTGCCGCTGGTCTTCATCCAGATATCCGTGAACCGGTCGTGATACTCGTAGCGTTTGCGGTTGGACTCGCCTATTTCGTGATAGGCGCCCGTCACGACGGCGGTGTTCCCGTGCATACGAACTTTGAGGTCTGACATTTCAGCCACTTCCACGTGAACTGAAGGCTCGGCGCTGTGGCTGATATAGCCAGTCTTGCTGTATGTGCTGCCGTCTTCGATGGTGATGACAAAGTCGTCGGCCAGCAGGGAAGCGAGCATGTCCACTTGACGCTGCTTGTACGATTCGGTCCATTGCAATTCCAGTGAACGAATGTAGGCGGGGTCGGTTTTCTCCTGCGCCACCAAAGGGATGACCATCGCTGCGAGCAGACAGAAGGTCAGAGCGGAAAATGAGCGAGTGGACATAACATTATGTCGCACAATCCGATAGGCCGCGCAAGTTCCTTCTCTGGGAACTCAGCGCAACTGGCGCGTGAGGTCTTTGCGAGATGCGGGGCATGACTCCTCTCAGGCCGCTCCTGTGCTAACCTTGCCCTGCCCTCCGTCTGCGGTTCCGCGTATGGAATCCTCGGCCCAAGTCCGTTTGCCCCAAGTTGCCCCTCACGAGATCCGCATCGGTACGGCGGGCTGGTCTTACAAAGACTGGGACGGCGTTTTCTATCCGTCGGGCATGTCGCACCGCAGGCAGCATCCGCTGGAGTACTTAGCGCGCTTCTTCGATACCACCGAGATCAACACTTCGTTTTACGGACCGCTGAAGCCGGAGTGGGCGAAGCTCTGGTGCCGCAAGGTCGCGGCGGTGAATAGGAATTTCCTCTTCACGGCAAAACTCTATCGTGCGTTCACGCACTCGCCAATCGCGGTGATGGAGCCTACTTCGGCCGCGACCATCCGCCCCACGGACGAAGACGAAGTCCGGACCCGCGAAGGCCTCGACGCCATCGCCAGCGAAGGACGGCTGGGCGCGCTGCTTATCCAGTTTCCTGTGTCGTTCAAGAACACGTCTCTCAATCGCGAATATCTCGACCGGCTGCTGCGCCAGTTCATCGAATATCCGCGAGTCGTCGAGGTGCGGCACTCTTCCGGGAATGACGCTGAAACTCTCGCTGCATTCACGCAAAAAGATGTCGGCTTCTGCAACATCGACCAGCCTTTGCTCGGACGATCGCTTGCGCCGACGGAACACGTGACCGGCGCAATCGGTTACGTTCGCCTGCATGGCCGCAATTACGAGCAGTGGTTTGCCGATCAAGGTTCCGATTCCGACCGTCGCAACGACCGCTACAACTATCTTTACAACGAGCGTGAACTTGCGGGCTGGAAGGAGAGAATCGAGAGCGTCGCCGAACGGGCGTTGACAACTTATGTGATTACGAACAATCACTTCGAGAGTAAAGCCGGCGTGAATGCGTTGGAATTGAAGGCCATGATCGACGGCAAGCGAGTGCTGGCGCCGCCTACGCTGATCCAGAAGTATCCTGAGTTGACGAGGATTGCTGATCCTGGAGAAGATTTTAGCGAGGACTCAGGCCCGAGGCTGCCGCTGCGAGCTTAGAAAATTACCGGAATGGAGAACCCACAGGTGCTCTCAATTAGCTTAGGCCCCTAACGCCGCGTGGTCCGCCAGGCGCTGCTTGTTGTGGCGCAGCGCGACATTCATAAACACATTACCCATCGAAGTTTCAAAGCAGATCATGAGCGCTTCGACGTCCTCGCTGGTTTTGTCGCCTTCCTCGCTAGTGAGTAACAGCGGAGGATGCACGCGGAAGTGGAAACCCTGGTCGTTGAGCGCGCAGACGGCGTTGCCGACGACCTGGTTAGCGAGTTCGAAGATGGTCTCTTTGATCAGCCCGTCGGATTCAGGCAGTTCCGCGCCCGCATAGTGGCTGGCTACGCGCACCGCAGTTTGCGGCTCGAGGTCCAGAATGATGCGTCCCTCGATGTCGCCCGAGAGCGCCACCATGCCAGCTACGCCTTTCCGGCGATAGCCATCCTCTTCCATCGCCAGGTGGCCCACTTTGGTGGTGCCGGAAAGCCCCTGCGACAGGACGGCATCAGCCGCATTGATGAAAGGCTGAATCAGATCCATCTTCATGCGATTAGACCCCCGCGCCGGCGGCCCCAGCCACCGCGCCGTCTTCTCCAAGCACGTATTTGATGACTTCGTACAGCACTTCGGGCTTCACCGGCTTCTGCACGAAATGGCGCGCCCCGCGCTGCAATGCGGCCACAATGTTTTCCTGGTAGCCGACCGAAGACACCATGACGACGCGAGCTTCGGGATGCGCCTGCACGATCTTCTCGGCAGCCTCGATGCCCTCCATCTGCGGCATGGTGATGTCCATCAGTACGATGTCGGGATGCGTGCGCTCGAATTCGCTGATCGCAGTCAACCCGTCACCGGCCTCGGCCGCCACCTGCCCGCCAAAACTTTCGATCATGCGAGCCAGATTCTTGCGCGCGAACACGGAATCGTCCACGATCAAGTAGCGGACCGGTTGACCGTCCTTACTACGTTTCACTGGTGCAAACTGCTCCATAACACCCTCCCCTAAACATTCCATCACAGCGGTTTCCCGCCGGCCAGATAACTCAGGTCCATAGGACCTGGGTCAAAAAGTTCGTTCTAGCGCCCGGCGCGGAGTGCTTTTCCCGCCCCGCCGCTTTCCCCGCGGCCCTCGTTGCGGCCACAAAGAGCTTGTAAAGTGGCCGGTAGCACGTCCAGAGCCACCACCCGCGTGGCATAGCCACGTTCGATGGCAGCCTTTGGCATGCCGAAGACCACACAAGATTCTTCGCTCTGCGCGATAGTCATGCCGCCGGCTCTCTTGACCGCGCCCAGACCCTCCGCGCCATCGTCGCCCATGCCGGTCATCAACGCGGCGACCGCTCGCGGGCCGAATTCCTCGGCCACGCTTTGGAACAAAACTTCTACGCTGGGGCGGTGGCCGTTGACTCGCGGCTCGTCACTGAGCACCACGATGTCTCCCATGGTTTGGCGCTTTACTTTCATGTGCCGGCTTCCCGGGCAGACCAGAACCCGCCCGGCTTGCAGGATGTCACCGGATTGCGCTTCCTTCACGCGCAGCGAGGACAACTCGTCCAGGCGGCGGGCAAACATTTCGGTGAAACCTTCGGGCATGTGTTGCACGATCACGATCGCTCCCGGAAAGTCCGGAGGCAGCTGCGCCAGCAGGAACTCAAGCGCCTGCGGTCCGCCCGTGGAAATTCCGATCGCTACCAGTTTGCTGGGCGGGGGTGCCGACTTACCGAACGAGATCTTTTCCGGAGGCGCCGCGACCCGGAACGTTCCCGGGCGAACCACCTTGCATTCCGCAGCAGCCTTGATCTTGGCGATTAACTCCGCTGCGGTTTCGGCCATGTGGGCTGAAGCGTCCTGCGGTTTGGTCACGAAGTCGAAAGCACCCAGTCCCAATGCCTTCAAGGTCACCGACGCGCCCTCAGTCGAGTGGGAACTGACCACAATGACCGGCAACGGATGGCGCCGCATGATCTCTTTTAAAGTATCGATGCCGTTCATGCCCGGCATCTGCAGATCGAGCGTGACCACGTTGGGTTTCAACTCTTCAATCTTCTTCAGGGCGAAGGTTCCGTCCATGGCGGTACCGACCACATCGATCGCGGGGTCGGCCTCGAGCATCTGCGGGATCAGCTTCCGCATCAAGGCCGAATCATCCACCACCAGCACGCGCAACTTTTTCGTGTCTGGCATCATGCCTGGCCTCCCGCGCTGCTCAGGGCGATCCGGGCGCGATCGGCATGGTTCAGCAATAGTCCGCAATTGACCATGCCGGTTGCTCCCGGGCGCGTACGCGCCACGTGTTCCACGACTGCAGGTAGATTCAGGATGAGCACAACCTTCCCATCCCCCAGGATGGAAGCGCCGTTCACCAGGTCGGTCGAGAAGGTCTGGTCGTCCAGAGCTTTGATCACCAGTTCTTCTTCGCCTTCCAGAGAGTCGACGATCAATCCGTACTTCCTCTCGAGGACGGTGATTACCAGCACAAACAGCTTGCTCGATTTCCGGTCAATGTTGGCTGCGGAGGGGCGTCCCAGGCGCAGCAGCGGGAGCACCTGATTGCGCAATTGCAGCACTTCATAGTTGTCGACCTGGTGGACTTCCGATTCCATGGTGCGGGCAATCTGGCTTACCGCATTCAGCGGGATGGCATACAAGCGCTGTTCCACCCAGAACATCAGGGCTTTGATGATGGCCAGCGTGAGCGGCAGCTTCAGGCGGAACGTCGTACCCTGGCCCACGTGAGTTTCCACGTGAATCGTGGCCTTCAGCCGCTGGAGCACGCTCTGCACCACGTCCATCCCGACTCCGCGCCCGGAAACTTCCGTGACTTCCTCTGCCGTGCTGAATCCGGGCCGGAAAATAAAGTCCAAAGTTTCGGCCTCGCTCAAGCGCGCCGCTTCTTCGGCCGTCATCATTCCCAGTTCTATTGCTTTGGAACGAATCTTCTGGGCATCGATGCCCCGCCCGTCGTCGCTGATCTCGACGACGACCTGGTTACCCTGGTGATACGCATTCAGGCGGATCTTTCCCCGCGCCGGCTTGCCCTGACTTCGACGTTGCTCGGCAGGCTCGATGCCGTGACTGACTGCGTTCCGCACCAGATGGGTCAAGGGCTCGGCGATAGCGTCGAGAATGCCTTTATCGAGGTCGGTTTCCTGCCCGGAGAGTTCCAGATCGACTTCGCGGCCGCACTGCCGTGCCACATCGCGCACGATGCGCGGGAAGCGCCGGAACAACTGGTCGACCGGCACCATGCGAATCTTCATCACCGAACGCTGCAAATCGTTCAACACCCGAGCCTGGAACGCCATGGCATCGGCGAACTTGCCGCGCAAAAGTTCTTTGGGATAGCGTTTGCCAAATTCACCGAGCGCCTGCTGCAGCATCGACTTGCCAATGATGAGTTCGCCGACCAGGTTGAGCACGTTGTCGATGCGTCCGGCTTCGACGCGCAGAATGTTTTCCACCAAAGCCTGCGACAGGCCGGGTTCTGGCGCCGGAGTTCGCTCCTCGGTAGCGGGCTGGGACGAAGCTGCAGCTGCCGAATCTGGTGATGCCGATACTGAGAGCGCAGGAGAAGGCGCAGGCGCTGGCTCCGCGACCTGGTGGCCGATTGGAGCGGATTCTTTGGCCGGCGCAGCGGCCTCGATCAGGGTGACGATGACGTCGCCGGCAATGGTCGGGATGTGACACTTGGCGGCAATCTGCTCCTGCGGCTGCGCGCTGGCAAACACGAAATCGACTTGCTTGGAGGCGGCGGGCGACTTCGCGTCGGGCCGCACCACCAGCACTTGACCGATGCCGCTGATCGCATTTTGAATCAGTTGCCGCGCGGCGATCGGCATGGTGCAGTTGGGATCGATCTTCACCACGATCTCATACAGCCCGAGGCCGGCAACTTGCGCCTGCGCGAAGGCGCGCTTCTCTGCGTCCGTCCAGTCTTTGCCCGAACTTCGAGCGGGCTCGACGGATTTTTTCCTGCGGCGTGTTTTCTTGACCGCCGGAGCCGCAGTCAGCTCGTTGATTCTTTGCCGCAGATTCTCCGTGGCGGGCATCTTGCCCTTGCCGTGGTAAGCCGCGAGCATCGCCGCAAACACGTCGGCGGCGGCAAAAGAGATTTCGGCCAGTGCCCCGTGGGCGGCTGCGCTCTCGAGAGTCAGGGCGTCTTCGAACAAGTGCGCCAGCTCGCTTAACTCACGCAGCCCGCAGGCCGCCGAGTCGCCTTTCAGAGTGTGCACCGTCCGGCGAATCGAACGCACGATCTCCTCATCGCCGGGATTCTTCTCCAGCTTCAAGGATTCTTCGTTCAGCGCCTGCAGCAGTTCCTGCGAGGTTTCAAAAAACAGCTCTCGCAGTTCGGCGCCGCGCTCATCGGGAGGATTCGTCACTCACGCACCTCAATCCGCTGGTAAGCCGTGCCGCTGTCGCGGTGCACCATTTGGAATTTCTCGGTCAGGCCCAGCAAACTTTCCGCGTGGCCCACGAACAGGTAGCCGCCGGGGTTCAGGCAGCGGTAAAACTTTTCAATCAGCCGTTTCTGCTCCGCCTGGTCAAAGTACATCATCACATTGCGGCAGAAGATCACGTCATTGCGCTGCGGCAGGTACTCCGTCTTAAGATTGTGAAAGTCGAAGTGAACCATTTCTTTCAGCGCTTTCTTAATGGCATAGCGGTCGCCGACCTTGTCGAAGTACCGCAGGCGGAAGGTGTAATCCACCGTCGACATCTGGTGTTCGTTGTAAGCGCCTTCCTGCCCCGTCCGCAGCACCGAGTAACTGATGTCGCTGGCCAGGATCTCCACCCGCCAGGGCGGGGGAATCAGCGGCTTGGGCATCGCCATCTCGACCGGCAGCGGATTGCGCAGATAGTAGTAGGCCAGCGTGTCGGCCGCCATCATGCCCAGCGTATAAGCTTCCTGGCCGGTCGAGCAGCCTGCGCTCCATACCCGAATCGAATATTCCCGGTGCGCCTGCTTCCGTTTCAGCATTTCCTCCAGCACGTGTTTTTGAAACAGGTCGAGCTGAGCCTTGTGACGGAAGAAGCTGGTTTCATTGACTGTCAGGTTTTCGACCAGCTTGGCCAGTTCCGCCTTGCCTTCCTTGCTGATGAGCAGCCGGTAATAGGCGTAGAAGGAATCGATGCGGCATTCCTTCAGCCGACGCAGCAGTCGGTCCTGCAGAAAGTGAGTGCGGCGTTCATCGAAGTGCATGCCGCACTCCTGATACACCAGCGCCTGCAACAGCCGCAGTTCCGCTTCCGTCAAGACAGGAGCAGGTGCCGCTCCGAATGTACTCATGCTCTCTCTCGTTCCTCGTGCCCGAGTTTCACTCCCACTTCCTCCAGCAGGCTCGCCCCAACGAAGCCTGCTTGCTGCGAAACCTCAACGCGCCGCTGCTCCCCGGGCTTCCGCCTTGGCGGTCTTGCCCTCCGCGCCGCCGCGCTCTTGCAGCAGGTTGGCCGGAGCCAGCAGTTTGGTCATATCGAGCAAAACGATCAGGCGGCCTCGAACCTTGCCCAATCCCGTGACACAGTTCAGTCCGCCTTCCTGAAATACGGCGGGCGGCGCCTCCACGTCGGTGCTCGCAATCTTGAGTACTTCCGACGCAGAGTCGACAATCAATCCGGCCAGCTTGCCGGAGTGCTCTACTACCAGAATCCGGTTCTGTTTCTTTAGCGTGGCCTGCTTGTCGCCAAAGCGCTTGCGTAGATCCATCACCGAAACGATCTTGCCCCGCAGGTTGATCACGCCTTCCAGATAATCGGGTGCGTCGGGCACGGCAGTGATCTCCGGCACGCGCACGATTTCGTGTAACGAGGTGATGGGCACGCCATAAGTCTCGCGCCCGACCTGAAAGCCCACGATATGGAGTTCACGGCTCATATTTAGTTGTTCGTCATCACTGGCTCACCGAGTGTTCTAGAAGCGGGAAGCCGCTGCCGCTGCCCGGCGTCCGTTCTGCGCTTTCTCTTCTGCCGTCGTGGCTTGCCGTGCGCTCGCCGCCTCGTCCAGGGCGAAGCGGTCCATGAACTCGAGCAGGCCACGCGACATTTTCGACATCTGCTCCGCCGACGCCGCCAGTTCGGTCGAGCCCGAGGTCGACTGCTGCACCAGTTCGCGCATTCGCTCCATGGCTTTCACCACGGCCTGCGCTCCAGAAGCCTGTTCTTCCACAGCCGAGTTGATTTCATGGGTGATTTCGTTCAGCCGCGTAGTGGCTCGCGCGATCTGCGAGGAGCCGTGCGACTGCTCGTTGGTGGCTGCTCCGATTTCCTGCGCGAACTTGTAAACTTCCGTGACCACGTTCGAGATCTTGCGCAGCGCCCCATTCAGTTCGCCGCCCAGATCCAGACCCTCGTTCACGATCCCGGTGGAGCGGTCCATGTTTTCGACCGCTTTGCGTGCTTCCTTCTGAATGCTCTGAATCAGTTCAGAGATTTCCTTGGTCGATTGGGCCGACTTTTCCGCCAGCTTGCGGACTTCATCGGCCACGACGGCAAAGCCCAGGCCGTGCTCGCCCGCGCGTGCCGCTTCAATGGCCGCATTCAGCGCCAGCAGGTTAGTCTGTTCCGCCAGGTCGTCGATGACTTCAATGATCTTGCCGATATCGTCGGCGCGCTGGCCGAGGGCTCCGATAATTTCTCCTGAGCTCGTGATCGTTGTGTTAATGCGGTTGAGGCCGTCGGTGGCCTTTTCCATGGTAGCGATGCCGCTGTGCACCTCTTCCCGCGAGCGGTTCGAGATGTCGAGCAGCACCTTGGCCGTATCGGCAACGCGCTGGATGGAAGCCACCATCTGGTCGATGGAAGCCGAGGTCTCGCTCACGCTGGAAGCCTGGACCTGCGTGCTCTTCACCATGTTTTGCACGTTCACACTCATCTCGTGCATGGTGCTGGTGACCTCGTCGATGGCAGAAGAAGCTTGCAACCCGATCTTGGCCGAGTCGTCGGACGCGTTGGCCACTTGCCCGCTGGCGCTTGCCACCTGCGCCGAGGCGTCGCGTACACTGCGCACCAGCCGGCCCAGCCCTTCCACCATCCGGGCAAAGGCGTTACCCAGGGTGTCGTGCGGGGAGCGCGGCTTCACCTGAACCGTCAGATCCCCTCCGGCGATCGATTCGGAAACACCCGCCATCTCCTTGAGATAAGTGACCATCTTGGCGAAGGTGCGAGCCAGTTCTCCGATCTCATCCTCGCGGGTGACGTCGATGCTGTGCTCCAAGTCGCCTGTATCGCCGATTTGCCGCGAAACCATCATCAGGTTTGTGAGCGGTTCGGTGATCGATTTGGCGGTGGTGATGGCGACCCAAATGCCGACAACCAGTGCGACCACCAGGGTTACAGAGGAGAACAAAATGGTCAGCGTACTCGCCGTCTGATCCGATTTGCGCCGCTGTTCCACCAGCTTGCGGTTTTCCTCATCAGCCGTATCGAGAGCGTCGGTAAAATTCTTTACCCACGAAGAAGCATCTTTCTGGAGGTAGTAAATCTGCAATTCAGCGACTGTGGCGTTGCCGGAATCCACGTCCTTGCGTTTGTCGATCAGAGGCTGGGCGAACTCCTTGCCCCAGGCCTGCGCCAGTTGTCCCACCTTGGCCAGCGCGGTGCGCTCCTGCTCGGAGTTGGCCAGCGCAGTTCCCTGTTGCAGCTTCTCGTTGAGCGTTCGCAGGCCCTCATTCATCCGCTCTACTTCCCGGGTGTCACCACTGAGCAGGTAGTTGCTGAGGTAGAGTTGGTTCTGCATCATCTGGGAGCGCACGTCGTTCGTAGCGCCGGCCAAGTCGAGCGACACTTTAGCCGCGTCCTTCGCGGCGTGCTCCCTCAGCACCGCCACCAGGTTCACGATGAACAGCATCACCACCATGATGAGGATGATTCCGAAATTCTTGTACAGCTTTTTGCCGATCGTCATGCCGTTTTCTCCCGGCCGCCTGTTTGCTCTTCTCTTGATGTTGTCTACTGATGCGGTTCGAACTTGAAATCCACCACCCCGGAGCTCTCTACTGCTGCCGGCTCAAAGCGCCACTTCCTGACCGCATCCAGCGCGGCCCCGGCCAGCACTGGGTGTCCGCCCACCACCTTGGCATCTTTCACCGTGCCATTCGCTGCCACCACGACCTGGATCTTTACCGTGCCCGTGATGTTCATCTTCCGCGCCAGGTCGGGATACACCGGCTGCACTTTGGTCTTGGCCCGGCGCGTGATCTCGACTTGCTGATCCTGCGCTCGAAGCCTTCCTACTCCCAGACCAGCCGTCATTGCCATCACGGCCATCCACACTCCTAGCTTCCTTAAAGACACAGTTCCTCCTTGGCAATAATCGTGGTGATCCAATTGGAGCAACGCCGGGGCCACGCCTCGTTTTTTGAGAAAACCAAGGTAACTCCTGGGATGTGACTGAAAAATAAACACTTAATGCACTCAACCGCCCCTTTCCTCCCTCCCCGGCGAGGATTAGGCTTGTCTCATCTTCGCCTTTGCATACAATCAATTCTCACAGTGAGATCCCATCCCCCTTTTTTTCTCGGGATTTCACACTTAGGCACCCGCTCACCCATTTCCCTTGACTCAAATTGAGATGGCGGGATAGTTTTCCATTAGATTCAATCACTTGTGAGAATCATGAAAATCCTGCGCTGGCCAGCGGTGACTTTCTGAAGATGACCGAAGGCAATTCGACGATGTCGCCGGAAGCCCGCGCAGCGCACGATTCCGACGATGCCTTTCAGAAACTCCTTTTGCGGATCGCCGCCAAAGCTGCGGAACGCGCCGACGCCCGATCCCTGATTCAGCTCTTTTGCCAGGCCACCCGCGAGTTCTTCAAGGTCAGTGGGGTTTATTTCTGGCGCCGTCACTCCGGCGACGAACTCGTTGGCGAGCAGGCCGATGGCAAACTGGCCGAGCGTTTCGTCGGCATCCGGCTGCTGCCTCAACAGAGCGCCGTTACCTCCGAGGCCGTGCGCGGCCGCCGGACCATCTTCGTAAACCACTTGCAGGCGAGCCCGACCGTTCCGGCGTTGCTCCAGTTTGAAGCCCGTTCCCTGATGGCCGCTCCCCTGGTGGTCTTCGATGAAGTCATCGGCGCGGCGACCTTTCTGCATGACTCCGACGAAGGATTTTTTAATGACGACCTCGCTGCCAAAGCCACTATCCTGGCCGGGCAACTGGGCAGCCTGCTGGAAGCAACTCGGCTAGGCGAGGCCTCACGCGAGGAGCACCGCCGAACCCAAATCCTCGCCGAGGTCGCGAACGCCCTGCACGGGACTCCCGACGTAGCCGCCGTCATCGAAGCCCTCGCGGATCGTCTCCGCCTGCTCCTGCGTACGCGTCTGGTCTCCGTTCTTCTGCGCCGCGATGGGCCCTTCGAGCTCCGTGCCGTATCCGCGGAAAGCCCCCAACTGGCGAATTCCTTCCGGGCCGGGCACGATCGCCAGACCATTCGTTTCGCCGCCGATCTGGCGCAGCGTGCAGTCTCGGCCGGAGAGGCCATCACCATCGCGGTGAGCAGCGATCAGCACTCGCTCGGCAGCATGGTCTCTACGGGAATGCTGATTGCCGCGCCTTTCCGCACCTCGCGCACCCAAGGGGCAATCCTCATCTATCCGCGTCACGACGGAGTTTTCACCGCCGAGGAGAAGTCGTTGGTCTCGGCCATCGCCGGCTTCGGAGCAGTCGCGGTAGCGCACGCCGAACTCTGCGCTACGGCGCAAGGCCAGGCGCACGAACTGCACCAGTTGCTCGAGATCTCTTCAGAACTGAGCTCGAGCGCCGACCTTGAACATTTTCTGCAGGCCTTCGTGGTGCGCGCCACCGACTTCCTTGGTTTCGGCCGCTGCTTCATCGCCCTGTTGGAAGAAGAGCAGTTCCACGTTCGCTATGCCGTCGACCGAGGCGAGCCGCAGCGCGTGGATAACCTTTTCCCAGAGGGCATCGCCACTCGAGCCCTGCGGTCCAGAGAAGTCTTCTGGTCCGACGACGTCAGACAAATGGCCGGCGCGAATTTGGAGGTTATTGCTCAACACCACGCCAAGCAGTTGCTGGCCGTCCCGCTACTAGGTGCCGAGGGTCGTGTGCTCGGCATGTTTGGAGTGCTCGATCGCCTCGATGGAACTGGCATTTCCCAGCAGGATATTCGCCGCGCCCGCGCCCTCGCCGCTCAGGTTTCGGTAGTTCTCGAAGTAGCGCACAACCTGCACCAGGCCGAGCAGCACCGCCGCCGCTCTCAAGCGCTCGAGCAACTGGCCAAGGAAATTGACGGCCTACTGCACCTCCCAGATTGCGCCAGCAAGTTTTTAGAGCGCGCCATCGACCTCGCCGGAGCCCACGCCGGTGCGGTCGCGCTGTTTCAGGAGGGACGATTCCAGACGGCTGCGATGCATCCCCAGGCTCGATTGGCTGGCTCGCTTCCCGATCGCCTGAATGGGGACAGCGCAAATCAGGTTCGTCCGAACGAAGACCGCGCGAACGAAGGCCGTCCTAATGAAGATCACGGGATGCAACAGAGATTCGCCCACGCCCTGTCCGACTTGATCAAGAAACGAACGGAGGCGATCGTCTCCGGCCCCGCCGCCGAACTGCTCGGCCCCGATGTCGCCTCGAGCTTCGGCTGGGACGACTGCATTGTCGTGCGGCTTCCCGGTTCCAACGGAGAACGCGCCAAAGGAGAACTCACCGGCGTGCTCTGCCTCTCGGGACACGCCCGCCCACTCACGCCCGAAGACCGCGAACTCCTCGAAGCCGTTGCCGGCCACGCCGCCATCGCTTTGGAGAATGCCCGGTTGTTTACTCGCATCGACCACGCCAACCGCCACTGGCTCGAAATCTTTGACGCCATCACTGACTTCATTGTCGTGCACGACGAGACCGACAAGGTTCTGCGTGTGAACCGCTCTCTGGCCGCCATGATCGGGGTTGCTCCCAGCGAACTGATCGGCGTCAACATGCGCGCCCTACTAGCTCTGACCAGCGAAGCCACGCTCTATTCCTGTCCTTTTTGCCGCTCCATGGGCGAAGACGGAGACGAATTCGTTCATCCCGCACTGGACCGCACGTATCTCGTTTCGACGTCCCGCGTGCATGGCGCTTCCGGCGAAAGCCTGCAAACCATTCACGTGCTCAAAGACATCACGGACCGCCGCGAGGCCGAGCGCCGTTACCGCGAATTGTTCGACAACATCCAGGAAGGATTATTCTTCAGCACTCCCGAAGGCCGCTTTGTCGAAGTCAATGATGCCCTGGTCACGATGCTGGGTTATTCCAGCCGCGAAGAACTCCTGCAGGTCGATATTCCGACCCAGGTTTATTTTTCTCCGGAGCAGCGCCAACTCCACGCCGAAGCCCTCGAGAAAGATGGCCAAATGCGCAACTTTGAGGCCACGCTTCGCCGCAAGAACGGTTCCCCGATCTACGTCCTCATCAACGCATTCGGCATGTACGACAATCTTGGGCGTCTGCTGCAGATTCGCGGCTTAATGCTCGATGTCACCGGCCTCCACACCTTCCAATCGGAACTGCAACGGGAGCGCGACTTCTCCGGCAAGATTCTCTCGAACACTCAGAGCCTCATTCTGGTCGCCGACACGGCAGGCCTGATCAGCTACGCTAACCGCCGCTGGTACGAAGCCGGCTTTGAGCAGCATGAACTTCTGGGACGTCCTCTTCTGGAGTTGGCTGCCCCCGGTTATGTGCGTCCTCTGTCGGATGCGCTGCAAGCCATTCTTCGCGGTGGACAGGTCGACAATTTGGAACTGCAGATTTTGCGCGGCAACGGTCATCTCGGTCAGTTCTCCGTCAACCTCAGCCCTATGCGCGACGAGCAG
>Ga0209624_10000833_pt1 | contig 26170 bp, 28 predicted proteins | sample JacPinW_OM2H0_O1_FD_188565 | JGI IMG/M metagenome (GOLD analysis project Ga0209624, IMG submission 188565) | Forest soil microbial communities from Algoma, Ontario, Canada - Jack Pine, Ontario site 1_JW_OM2H0_O1 (SPAdes) (version 2) | ecosystem: Environmental > Terrestrial > Soil > Boreal...
CTATGCCTATCTCATCGCCCCGCCCCGCCAGGCACTGGCGCGCGATGCCGCCAAGCGCCTGGAGGCCATCGAGTCCATGGAGGAACTGGGCGCAGGCTTCGTGCTCGCGACCCACGATCTGGAAATCCGCGGTGCGGGCGAGCTGCTCGGCGAGCAGCAGAGCGGCCAGATGACCGAGGTCGGCCTGTCCTTGTACCTGGACATGCTCGAACATGCCATCAACGCGCTCAAGGAGGGCCGCGAACCGCAGCTCGAGCGGCCGCTGGCCGCGGCCACGGAGGTGGAGCTGCGCCTGCCGGCCTTCCTGCCGGACCTGTACGTGGGCGACGTACACGTGCGGCTGTCGCTCTACAAGCGTATCGCCGCTGCCGCGAGCGCCAGCGCGCTCGATGACCTGAACGCTGAGCTGCACGATCGCTTCGGCCCGCTGCCGCCGCCGGCGCAGAACCTGCTGCGCATCGCCAAGCTCAAACTCGTGGCGCGCGCCATCGGCGTGCGACGGCTCGACTTAGGTCCGCAGGGCGGCTCGGTGCTGTTCGAGGAGCACTCAGCGATTGACCCGGCTACCGTGGTGCGCATGGTGCAGAAGAGCGCGCGCGACTACCGCCTCGAGGGGCCGCTGAAACTGCGCGTGTCGCGGCAGCTGCCGGCCGAGACCGCCCGCTTCGAATTCGCCGCGCAACTGCTGCAGCGGCTCGGCGAACCGCCGCGAGTCCATTAGAATGACGGCCATGCACCTTCAGCTCACGCGATTGCGCACCCTCGCGCTCACCCTCGCCTCCTGCGCCTCGCTCGGCGCCGCAGCGCCGAGCGAGGCGCAGGAGCCGACTGCAGCGGCAGTCCCTGCCGCCACCGTCTACAACATCGAGATCATCGTGTTTCGCGCCAACGGCACCCTCGGCGGCGCCGAGGACTGGAGCGCCGAGACCGGCGCGGCCCCGCGCATCATCGCCGGGGATGAGTCACCCACCGCCACCGGCACCGCGCAGATCGGGCATTTCGTCGCTGCATTGCCCAATTCAGCCTGGCAGCTCACCGAGCTTGAGAGCCGCCTGCGCGCCAGCGGCGCCTACGTGCCGGTGGCGCACGTGGCCTGGTCGCAGACGGCCAGTGCCTGGGGCACGCGTGCGGGGTTTTCCGTGCAAAAACTCGGCATGGACGTGCCGGGCCTGAACGGCAGCGTGTTTCTCGAGCACGGCCAGTTTCTGCACCTCGGCATGACGCTGACCTACGCCATGTCCTCGCCGCCGGCCGGCCTTGCCGCCGCCCCCGACACGCCCTTCACGCTCAACGAGAGCCGCCGCGTGCGCTTCTTCGAGCGCAACTACTTCGATCACCCGGCCTTCGGCGTGATCGCGCTGGTCACGCCGGCGCAGGGCGCCCGTCCGCCGGGACGCTGAACTTACTGTGCCCCGAGCAGCTGCTCGCGAGTGAACTCGAAGCTGCCCCCGCCGCGCTCATCGCGGGCGCAGCGCACCCAATCGCGTGCGGCGGCAATGAACCAGCTCTCAAGCGTGTGCGGCCGGCCGCCGCGCAGAGCCTTCGGGCTGAGCACCGCCGCGCAGGCCGCGTGCTCGGGGTCACGCACCGATTCATAGCGGATGATCTCGATGCGCGCTTCGCGGGCGAGCGAGCCGAACGCCTGCGTGCGCTGGTAGCTGTTGCGCGTCACCCAGACCGCACGCTCGCGCGCGAACGGCGCGGCGGTCAGATCGAGTGCCGCGCTTGAGCGCGCCGCGGCGCGAAACGCCGTGTGCGGCACCGGCTTCAGGTCCGGCGTGCCGGGGGAATCCATAAGAAAGCGCAGCCGCCAGTAGCTCTTCTCGGCCAGGCCCGTGCGCAGCGCCTCCGCGCCATACCAGACACCAGCCTCGAACGGCGCGCGAAAGCGCGAGCCGGCGTGCGGGCGATAGCGAAACGGGGTGGCAAGAAGATAGTGGAGCCTGTTCGCCTCGGGCGGAAGCGCCGGTTTGCTTTCCTCGAGGATTGCCTCGAGCAGCGCCTGCTCTTCGAGTGAGTCGGACAGCCGCATGGTCGAGGCGGTGTGCTGTGCCTCGACCACGCGCCACAGCTCGAAGGCGTAGGCGCGCGCCTCAGATTCGAGCGCGCGCCGCGTCCAGGTAGTCAACGGTGCGCACCAATCCTGCCGGCTCGCGGATGAGCGCAAGCGGCACCCCACCGAGGGCACTGTTGGAGCTGCGCAGCCAGCTGCGTGCGGCAACGTCGTCCGAACCCACGATGGCATCCAGCGAGCGGAACAGCCGCACGAACAGGGCGGCGAGCTGCCAGGGCTTGGAATTCGGTTCGAGCGCCTTGCGGCCGTGGGCGAGCCGCGACAGCGTCGCCGCGCTCACCCCGATGATCTCGGCAAGATCCGCCTGCGCCACTTCCAGAAAGCGCGCCGCGCGCACCGTGGCGCGCGACAGGACCAGCGCGGCGTCCGCCGCGGGCCGGCTGCGGGTGCGGTCTTGAGGCTTCATTTCCAAGGAAAGATTATCATTCTTAAGTTTCTATAGCAAAAAGACTCCCGGGGCGCGATACGCCGCGCGGGGCGCGCGCCGGCCGTTACTGGAAGTCCGCGGCCTCCGCGGTCACGACGCCAGCCTTGCCGTTCTTCTTGGCGCGCTGCAAGGCGGCGGTACAGGCCTTGAGCAGGCCCTGCACCTCGAGGGTGCGCGGCGGCACGAGGCTGGCAATGCCGGCGCTGAGCGAAACGTAGCGGCCCGCCCCCCCTGCGGTCGGGTGGTGAATGAGCAGGTCGCGCACCCGCTGGGCCACCACCTGGGCGTACTGGGAGGCCTTCTCCGCCGCCTCCCCCTGCGTCAGAACCGCGAAGGTGCCGCCCTGCCAGCGACCCACCAGGTCCGCGCCGCGGCGGTAGGAGGCGCCGATGACGCGTGCGACCCGCCGGATGCAGGCATCGCCGGCCGCGCGATCGAATTTCTCGTTGTAGGCGGCCAGATCGTCGATATCGAACAGCGTCAGCCCGATCTCGTGCGAGTCGCGCTGCGCCAGTTGCCAGTCGCGCCGCAGCAGTTCTTCAAAGTAGGCGCGCGAATGCAGACCCGTCAGGCGGTCCTCGCGCAGCCAGGACGGCAATCCGGGCGGTGAACGGTCCGCGTTCTTCAGCCGCTCGCTGGCATCGCGGTGATAGCCGATGTAATGAGTGAGCTTGCCCTTGGTGCGCACCGGCTGGATGACCGTCTCGTTCCAGAACAGCGACCCGTCGGGACGGTAGTTGCGCACCAGCACGCGGGCGGCCTCGCCGGCGCCTACTGCGTCGGCAAACCGCGTGCGGGCTTCCTGGTCGCGGTCGGTGCCCTGCAGAATGCGCAGGTTGTTGCCGAGCAGCGCCGCCGCCGGATAGCCGCACAGCTGCGCGAAGGCGCTGTTGACGAATACCACCGGGAAATCGCTGGCCGTGGCATCGCAGATAACGATGCCCTCGGGGGCGTTCTCGACGAGGTGGCGCCACTCCTGGCCCGACCAGTTGTTCATAGCTCGCTTCCCGCGTCCAGCTTCAGCTCCGGAGCCGCTGCGGCGCGCGCCAGCAGCTCGCGCGCGTTGAGCCATTGCGGGGAGGCTTCCAGGGCCGCGCGCGCGGGGGCAGCCCCGCGTCCATGCAGCCGCACCAGGCGCAGGCTCGAGGCCGGCTGCGGCTCCACGTCGAGCTTGTCGAGAAGCTCAATCACGCCCGCACGGTTGTTACAGACGGGCAGCATGTCGCAACCTGCCGACAGTGCCTGCCGGGCCCGGGTCACGATGTCTCCGTAGGCGGCGGCAGCGCCTCCCATTGACAGATCATCCGCAAACACTACCCCCTGAAACCTCAGCTCTCCGCGCAGCACGTCGCGAATCCAGCGCGCCGACAGGCTGGCCGGGGCCGGATCGACCGCCGAGAACAGCACATGGGCCACCATAACGGCCGGCAGGCCGTTGGCGATGAGCCGCCGGTAGGGGGCAAGGTCAGCGCTAAGGTCGGTGAGGGGGCGCCGGTCCACCGGCAGCGTCAGGTGGGAATCGGCCACCACTGCGCCATGCCCGGGGAAGTGCTTGGCGGTGGCCGCCATGCCCGCCTCGCGCATGCCCTGCATGAAGCCCAGCGCGAGCTGCGCGACCGCCTGCGCGGAACCATGGAAGGCGCGATCCCCGATGAAGCTCACGCCATGATCCAGATCCACGCACGGGGCGAAGGAGATGTCGATTCCGTGCGCGCGCAGCTCCGCCGCCATCAGCCACCCGAGCGAGCGCGCCAGCGCGACGCCCTGGCGCGGGTTTAAGTCGTACTCGTGGCCGATGCGCCGCACCGGAGGCAACTGCGAGAAGCCGGGGCGAAAGCGCTGCACCCGGCCGCCCTCCTGGTCCACCGCCACGATGAGCGGCGGCGAGCGCTCGGCGTGAATCGCGCCGACCAGTGCCGAGAGCTGCGCCGGGTCGAGGTAATTGCGCGTGAACAGGATCACCCCGCCGATGAGCCGGTGATGCAACAGCTCGCGCTCCTCGGCGCTGAGCTCGGTGCCGATCAGATCGATCATCAGCGGACCGAGACTCACGCGGCCCCCCGAAGCAGCGCGAGGGACTCAACGTGCGCGGTGTGTGGAAACATGTCGACCACGCCTGCAGCTTCCAGCGTAAAGCCGTGCTCGTGCACCAACACGCCAAGATCGCGCGCCAGGCTTCCCGGATGGCAGGAAATATACAACACCCGTTGCGGCGAGAGCTGCGCCAGCGCCGCGAGCACCTCACGCGCGCCGGTGCGCGGCGGGTCGAGCAACACGTGCGTGTAGCGTGAGCGCATCCACGGCGCCTGCGCATCGACCGGCTGGGCGAGGTCAGCGACATGGAACTGGGTGTTGCCGATGCCGTTGCGGCGGGCGTTGTCGCGGGCACGCGCGATGAGTGCGCTGTCGCCTTCGACCCCGACGCTGCGCTCAGCGCTGCGCGCCAGGGCCAGCGTGAAGTTGCCGAGTCCGCAGTAAAGGTCAAGCACCGAAGAGTGCGGCGTCAGCTCAAGCAGCTCCACGGCGCGGCTGACGAGCGCCTCGTTCACCGCGGCATTGACCTGGATGAAGTCGGTCGGCGTGAATTCCAGCTCGAGCCCGAAACGCGGCAACCGGTAGCGCAGTGGCGCAGCGCCGCCGGCGAGCGGCTGCACCGAGTCAAGCCCGCCTGGCTGCAGGTACAGCTGCACGCCGTGCGCGAGCGCGAACGCCTCGAGGGTGGCACGATCCTGCGGCGTCGGGGGTCTGAGGACCCGCAACACCAGCGCGGTGGCATTATCGGCCACCGACACTTCGATCTGCGGCAGGTGCTCGCGGATGCTCAGGCGCGTCAGCATCGCCGCGAGCGGCGCGATCAGAGCCCCGGCAGGAGCCGCCAGCACCTCGCAGGCGGCGAGCTGCGCCACGTAGGGGGCGGCGCGCTCACGAAACCCGACCACGACGCAGTCCTTCTTGTGCACGAACTTGGCACCCAGGCGGGCGCGGCGCCGATAGCCGAAGGCAGGTCCGCCGAGCGGCGCCAACCAGCTGCAAGGCTCCACGCGGGCCACCCGCGTGAGCGCCTCCCTCAGTTCGGCTTCTTTGGCGGCGAGCTGTGCTGGCGGGGCCAGGTGCTGCAGCGCGCAGCCGCCGCACAGGCCAAAGTGCGCGCAGCGCGGCACGACGCGCAGCGCCGAAGCCTTAAGCACCTCAAGAAGCTCCCCGTCATCGTGCCGGCGGTGCCGGCGCGTGCGCCGGAAGCGGATCTCTTCCCCCGGCAGCGCGCCGGCGATGAAGGCGGTCTTGCCGGCGTGCACCACGCCCTCGCCCTCGTGGGTCAGTCCGCACACCGTCGCCGTCTCGGGCGCCGCACTGCCCCGGGCAGGGCGGCGCGCGGCGCTGCTCAAGCGGGCGCCTGCCAGGTGCTGAGGAACTGTGCGAAGTGCGGTTCCTGGGAGGCGGCAAGGTAACTTCTGACGCGCTCGAGCTCCTCGGCATGCTCATCGCGCGAGAGCTGGCCGCGCAGCTGCGCGAAGCGCAGGTAAACCAGCCAGGTGTTGAGAACGTCCGTCTCGCAATAGCGCCGGATGCCCTCAAGATCGCCCCCCTGCCAGGCCTCCCACACCCTCGAACCCTCGAAGCCGAGTTTGCCGGGCAGTCCGAGCAGGATGGCCATGTTGGCGAGCGACACCCGCCCGCGGCTCTGGAACCCCGACAGCACGTCCATGAGGTCGGTATGGCGCCAGTGATAGCGGCTGAGGTAGTTGTTGTAGCGAAACGCCACGTCCGCCTCGCCGGTCTCCCAGAAGCGCGGCGCCTGCACGCCGGCGAGCAGCGCCCGGTAGGTGAGCACCGGCAGATCGAAGGCTGAACCGTTCCACGACACCAGCTCCGGTGAGAATTTCTCGATGCCATCGAAGAAGCGCTGCACCAGCTCGCCCTCGCCAGCGTCGCGACCGTAAAGGCTCCACACTTTGAACCCCTCGCCACTGCGCAGCGCGCACGAAATGGCGACCACGCGCTGCTGCTCGAGGGGCAGGAAATCCCGTCCGGTGCCCTGGCGGCGCAGCGCGAACATCGCCTGGGCCACCTGCGCGTCCGGCAGCCCCGCGAGCCCGTACAGGCGCCGCCCGAGCGCCACATCCGGCACCGTCTCGATGTCGAACACCAGCGTATTCATACGCTCGCCTTCAACAGCACCGCCACCGCAACCACCAGTCCCCGCTCATCGCTTAAGGTCACGTGTCCCTCACCGACTCCGAGCGCGCGGCGTACGCGCTCGCCGCGCTCGGAGAACACCACCTCGGGCCGGCCCCAGGCGTTTTGCACCACGCCTACGTCGCGGATCCACACCCCGTGCGCGAAGCCGGTGCCCATCGCCTTCACGATCGCCTCCTTGGCGGCAAAGCGCATGGCGAGAAAGCGCTCGCGACGCGCCGTGTTGGCCAGCTGCGCGTGCTCCTCGGGCATGAGCAGATGCTCGATGAAGCGTGCACCGAAGCGCTCGAGCGTGCGGGCGATGCGCGCACTCTCGAGCACATCGACGCCGATGCCGAATATCACGCGCGCGCCTCGCTCATCAGCGCCTTCATCTCGCGCACCGCCGCGGGCAGGCCGACGAACAGGGCGTGCGCGATGAGCGCGTGTCCGATGTTGAGCTCGATGATCTCGCGCAGCGCGGCCACCGGGCGCACGTTGTGGTAGTTCAGCCCGTGACCGGCATGCACCTGCAGCCCAAGACTCGCCCCGAGGCGCGCGCCGGCGCGCAGCCGCTCAAGCTCGCTGACACAGGCGGCCCCGCGCGCCTCGGCGTAGGCGCCGGTGTGCAGTTCGATCACCGGGGCTCCGGCCTGGGCCGCCGCCTCGATCTGCCTAGGCTCCGGGTCAATGAACAAGGACACGCGCACGCCGGACTGGCGCAGCTGAGCGGCCGCCGCGCGGATGCGCGGCAGCTGCGCGAGCACATCCAGACCGCCTTCGGTGGTGAGCTCCTCGCGCCGCTCGGGCACCAGGCAGCAGTCCTGCGGGCGCACCAGGGATGCGATCGCGAGCATCTCATCGGTGACCGCCATCTCAAGGTTCATGCGCGTCTGCAACAAGCCGCGCAGCGTGTGCACGTCCTGGTCCTGGATGTGCCGGCGGTCCTCGCGCAGGTGCAGCGTGATGCTGTCAGCGCCGGCCACCTCCGCGGCGAGCGCGGCGTGCACCGGATCCGGGAAGCGGCCACGCCGTACCTGCCGCAGCGTTGCCACGTGATCGATATTGACACCGAGGGAAATACCGCCGCTCACTGCGCTGCCCTTCTCCTCATGGATTTCGCCACCGCCCGCGTGGCGAGCGGGCGTCCCTCCAGACACTCCGCCAGTGCCGCCTGCAACACCCGCCGTGCATCCGCGAGCTCCCGAGCGCTGCTCACGCGCTCCGCGGCGAGTTGCAGCAGCGAGCGGCCGCACACCGCGTCCGCGCCGCCGGCGCGGGCCGGCACCAGTCCCTGCCCGGGACGGAAATCATAGTACCGGTCCGGCTCGATGCGCTTGCCGGTATGTGCCTCGGTGGCCAGATCCAGCCCGTAGCCGAGCACCTGCAGCAGGCGCTTCTCGAAGAGCCGCAGGCACGGCTCAAGCGGCGCCCCGGCGCGCAGCCGCGCGAGCGTGCCGTGATAGCCATCGAACAGCTGGTGCTGCGGATCGTGGCGCGTGGTGAGGCGCAGCAGCAGTTCATTGAGGTAGAACGCCGCCAGCAGGCACCCCGACGGCAGCGCTTCGCTGCGCTCGGCCCGCTCCGCCCCGGTCAGCGCGGGCGCCTCGCCCCGCCCGCTCCAGGACAGCAACAGCAGCTGGAACGGCTGCAGCACGGGGCTCAGCTTCGCGTTCGGTCCGCGCACCCCGCGCGCAAACAGGGTCAGTCGCCCGTGTTCGCGCGTGAGTACCTCCAGAATGCGGCTGGTATCGCGCCAGGGCCGGTGGTGCAGCACGTAGCCGGGGGTGAGCTCGATGCGCTGGAGGCTGCGGCTCATTCGAGTCCGAGCTCCGCCAGGGCGCGCGCGTTGTCCGCCCAGTTCTCGCGCACCTTGACCCAAAGATTCAGGTGCAGGCGCCGCTTGAGCATGTCATTCAGTGCCAGACGCGCCGAGCGACCCACCCGCTTCAGCCGCTCGCCCTTGGCCCCGATCACGATCGGCTTCTGCCCCTCGCGATCCACCCAAATCGCCGCGTCCACCATCAGCTGTCCGTCTTCTTCGGCCAGGCGTTCGACCTCCACGGCGATGCCGTACGGCACCTCCTGGTTCAGTTCGAGCGTGAGTTTCTCGCGGATCAGTTCCGCGATACGAAACGGCAGACCGCGGTCGGTCACCTCGCCCGATGGAAACAGCGCCGGCGCAACGGGCAGCTGCGCGACGATGGTCTTCTTGAGGTCCTCGATGTTGTCGCACTTGAGCGCCGAGACCGGCACGATCGCCCGAAAGGCATGCCGCGCGGCGAGCTGCGCCAGATACGGCAGCAGCTGCTCGCGCGGGCGCACGCGGTCGATCTTGTTCGCCGCCGCGAGCGCAGGTCGCCCCGAGCGCACGATGCGCTCGAGCGCCAGGTCATCCTCGGCCGTCCACTTGCCCGCCTCCACCACCAGCACCACCACGTCCGCCTCCTCGACGGCGGCGCTGGCGGTGCGGTTCATCGCCTTGTTGAGCGCGCGGCTCGCCTTGAAATGCAGCCCCGGGGTGTCGAGGAAGGCGATCTGCGCGTGAGGCGAGCTGAGCACCCCGAGTATGCGGTGGCGCGTGGTCTGTGGGCGCGGAGTCACGATGCTCAGTTTCTGGCCGACGAGCGCATTGAGCAGCGTCGATTTGCCCACGTTGGGGCGCCCGATCAGGGCGGCAAAGCCACTGCGAAACTCGCCCGCTGCGCCGGCGCTCATGGCGCGGCACTGCTGGCGGGCACTGCAAGTTCATCGAGCAGCCGCTCGGCGGCCGCCTGCTCGGCGCGGCGCCGGCTCGACCCGCCACCCTCGGACCTCAGCGACAAGTCCGCCACCTCGCAGCTGACCCGGAAGCTCTGCTCGTGGTCCTCGCCCTCGATGGCAATGATGCTGTAGAGCGGCAGCGCCAGACTGCGCGACTGCAGGTACTCCTGCAGGCGCGTCTTGGCGTCCTTGAGCGCCTCCGGGGCCGGCAAGGCTGCGATGCGTGGCGTAAACAGCCGCACGATGATGGCTTCGATGGCGCTCAGGCCGCCGTCGAGAAATATCGCTCCGCACAAGGCCTCCAGCGCGTCGGCCAGTATCGACTCACGCCGAAAGCCGCCGCTGCGCAGCTCGCCCGAGCCCAGCTGCAGCGTCTCCCCGACGCCGAGGCTTAAGGCCACCTCGGCGAGCGGCGCACGGCTCACCAGACGCGCGCGCAGACGGCTCAAGTCGCCCTCTTCCGCGTCCGGGAAGGCGACATAGAGCTCATGCGCGATGATGAGATTGAGCACCGCGTCGCCCAGGAACTCCAGGCGCTCATTGTTGGGCCCCGCGGCGCTTCGGTGCGTGAGGGCGGCACGAAACAGCGCAGGGTCGTGCGGCGGGTAACCCAGCCGTTCGTTGAGCCACGCCGCGGGCCAGTCGGCACTCGTCATGGCGGTGGCACCGAAGCTATTGGCCCCCGACCGTGATGCTCTTGTCGAAGACGATATGGATTGAGATGTTGGCGAGCAGCGGCGCCTGATCCTCATAGAGGGACTCCACCAGCCAGCCACCCCCCTCGGCCTTGCTGATCTTGACGTCCTTCATGGTCGGATAATCGACCATGTCGATCTCAAAGTGCCTGCCGATCGAGGTCTCGATCGTGTTCGGGTTGATGCTGCCCGTCTTGAGGTCCGCGGGCAACGCGTCAAGCGTGCGCGCGACCTTCATGTAATTGAGATACATCGGCAACACACGGATCCCGGCGTAGATCACGATCGCGAACGGCGTGAGCAGGATCAGCCAGCCGATCATCGTCACACCCTTCTGCCTGGTACGCATTGCTGCAACCCCCTGTTGCGCTAACGAATGGCGGAACCCACGCGACTCCACATGGGCCCGCCGGAACGACCCCAGTCCCAATTGAACCAGATCCGGGTCGCCTTGCCGACCAGATTCGCTTCCGGGACATACCCCCAGGAGCGCCCATCGTCGCTGTTGTCCCGGTTGTCTCCCATCATCAGATACTGCCCCGGCGGCACGATCCCATTAAACGGCCCCATGCGCATGCCGCCCGGGGCATCCTCGTCCCCGCACACATAACCGCGCACGGCGCTTCTCTTGCAGCCCGGCAGCACCGGGGAGCGATCAAGGGCCACCGGACAGAAGATCGCCTCGTGCTCCTGGTTGCCGAGCTTTTCATGGGCCAGCGACATATTCACGTAGCAGCCGTCGTTGTAGCGCTGGGTGCCCACGTAGAACGGCACCGCTTTGCCGTTGATGGTGATGAGATTGTCGTGCACCTGAACGTGGTCCCCCGGCAGGCCCACCAGGCGCTTGATGAAGTTGGTGCGCGGGTCGCGCGGATAGCGGAATACCACCACGTCGCCGCGCTGCGGCTCGCCGAGCTCCACGACCTTGCGGTTGATCACCGGCAGGCGCAGCCCGTAGGCGTACTTGTTGACGATGATGAAGTCCCCGTCCAGCAGGGTCGGCATCATGGAGTCGGACGGGATGCGGAACGGCTCGAAAATGAAGGAACGCAACAGCAGCACCACCAGCGCGACCGGGAAGAAGCTGCGCGCGTAGTCTACCGTGCCCGGTTCGCTGATCAGGGCGGGGTCCTTGCCCGCAGCTATAGCGGCGGCATTGCGCCGCGGGCGCAGCAACAGGCTATCCAGCGCCCATACCAGGCCGGTGATCACGGTGATCGACAAGAGCACGGCGCTGAAGTCGAGCTGCTCGGCGACCAGCATGCGCAGCACGGCGGCACCGATCAGCACCGGCAGCGCGCTGTACAGAAATCTCATCAGCGGCGCATCGAGCGCCAGGGTGGGCGAGGCGACCACGCGGCGCGGCCGCAGGAACCAGTCGTCGATGACGCACACCAGGGTAACCGGCACGGCGAGCCAGGAGAGCAGAACGATCAGCGGCATCAGGGTCTGTAGCATTGGCAAAACCTTAGTGTTTACGGCCGACCTGCAACACCGCCAGGAACGCTTCCTGGGGAATCTCGACGTGGCCCAGCTGCTTCATACGCTTCTTGCCTTCCTTCTGTTTCTCGAGGAGCTTGCGCTTTCTGCTGATGTCGCCGCCATAACATTTCGCCAGCACGTTCTTGCGCAGCGCCTTGACGGTGGCGCGCGCGATCACGGCACTGCCGATCGCCGCCTGCACCGCCACCTCGAACATCTGCCGCGGGATGAGCTCGTGCATCTTGTCGACCAGCTCGCGGCCGCGCTGGTAGGCGCTCTCCTTGTGCACGATCATCGACAGCGCATCCACCTTGTCGCCGTTGATGAGGATGTCGAGTTTCACCAGCGGTGCGGCCTCGAAGTGGCTGAACTCGTAATCGAACGAGGCGTAACCGCGACTCGCCGACTTCAGCCGATCGAAAAAATCGAGCACCACTTCCGCGAGCGGCAGCTCGTACTGCAGCGACACCTGCGTGCCGAGGTACTGCATTTTCTTTTGCGTACCGCGCTTGTCGTTGCAAAGCTTCAGCACCGCGCCGACGTGATCGGGCGGCACCAGAATATTCGCCAGGATGATCGGCTCACGGATCTGCACCACCTCGTTGGACGGCGGCAGCTTGGCGGGGTTGTCGACGTGTTCGATGGCCCCATCGGTCCTCGCCACCTCGTACACCACGGTCGGCGCGCTGGTCACGAGCGTCAGCTGGTACTCGCGCTCGAGTCGCTCCTGCACGATGTCCATGTGCAGCAGGCCCAGGAAACCGCAGCGAAAGCCAAACCCGAGTGCGCTGGACACCTCAGGCTCGTAGTGCAGGGCCGAGTCGTTCAGACGCAGCTTCGCGAGCGCATCGCGAAACTTCTCGTACTCCTCGGAATTGACCGGGAACAGCCCGGCAAAAACCCGCGGCTGGATCTGCTTGAACCCCGGCAACGGCGCGGCCGCGGGGCGCCGTTCGAGCGTGATGGTATCGCCGACCGGTGCGCCGTCGATCTCCTTGATACCGGCCACCACGAAGCCGACATCCCCGGTGGGCAGTTCGCTCTCCACCACCGCCTTGGGCGTGAAGCGCCCGATCCGATCGACCACGTGGCTGCGCCCGGTGGACACCACGCGGATCTTGTCGCCGGTACGCAGGCTGCCGTTCATGACCCGCACCAGCGAGACCACGCCTGCGTAGTTGTCGAACCAGGAATCGATGATCAGCGCCTGCAGCGGAGCCTCGCTGTCGCCGCGCGGCGCCGGGATGCGCCGGATCAGCGCCTCGAGCAGTTCCGGCACGCCCTCGCCGGTCTTGGCGCTGACGCGCGCAGCGCCGACCACCGCCTCGATGCCGATGATTTCCTCGATCTCGCGGGCCACCCGCTCGGCTTCGGCCGAGGGCAGGTCGATCTTGTTGATGACCGGCAGCACTTCCAGTCCCTGCTCGATCGCCGTATTGCAGTTGGCGACGCTTTGCGCTTCGACCCCCTGGGAGGCATCCACCACCAGCAGCGCCCCGTCGCAGGCGGCCAGTGAGCGCGACACCTCGTAGGAGAAATCCACGTGGCCGGGGGTGTCGATCATGTTCAGCTGGTAGCGCTCACCATCCTGGGCGGCGTAGTAAAGCGTCACGCTCTGCGCCTTGATGGTGATTCCGCGCTCGCGCTCAAGTTCCATGGAGTCAAGCACTTGCGCCTGCATCTCGCGATCCGCAAGGCCGCCGCACAGCTGGATGAAGCGGTCGGCGAGGGTCGATTTGCCGTGGTCGACGTGCGCGATGATTGAGAAGTTGCGTATCTGCCGCATGAGTCCGTTGAGTGCCGCCGCGTGTTGCCGCGCTTCGGGTCAAGCGGCCGGGGCGAATTATAGGGAGTTTTGCTATCCGGCGCGCCGGAGGCCGCCACGCCCTCAAACTGTGCGCAGCAGTCTCGTCAGCTCGTGCCGGTCGAGGCGATGGCGGCAGACCACCGAGCCGTCCAACAACAGCACCGGCACGTGCAGGCCGTGGCGGCGCTGCAGTTCCCGGTCCGAGTCGACGTCGATGAGCTCAACGGGCGGCAGCGCGAGGGTGCGGCCGAGCGCGGTCAGTTCGCGCAGCATCTGCTCGCACAGTTCGCAGTCGTGGCGCTGCACCAGCGTCAGATGAGACGCCGCCATCGCCCTAGTGGCTGGGCGCGCCCAGGGCGGCCGGACCCTGCGCCCGCACCTGGGTGGCGATGAACTGCACCGTTTCCGGCGGAACCTCGCCCACCGCGGTGATCTTGTGGCCGTCGACCACGGTCGAGAACGCCGAGGAGGAGCCTGCGGCAGCCGAGTGCGGCACCGCGGGCTGGTCGGCATGCCCCGGCTGCACCTCGACGAACACCGACACCGAGGCAAACCCGTCGGTGAACACCATGTGGTCCACCAGGTTTGCCGAGCCGGGCAGGATCTGGGCCGAGCGGGTCGTCATCCTGAACCCGGGCGGCAGGCGCATTGCATTCCAGGCCAGCGCCGCCGGTGCAGGCGCGGCCGGCACCGCATCGTTGCGCAGCCACTGGAAGCCGGCGGTGGAAACCTCCGGCTTGAACGCCGAGTCGGGGATGCGCGATGGCAGCGTGAGAGTGGCGAACACGATCTGCTCGATGACGTTGCCGTGCGCATCGCACAGCTGGCTCTTGAGCGGCATGAAGCTCGAGTCATCGATCCACAGCTTGTATCCGTAGCGATACTCGTCCTTGGCCGACACGGTGATGACGTGGGTATCGCGATGGTTGAGGCGGTCGCGGCCCACTTCGCGGATGTCGTAGAAGCTCGCCGTCTGATCGGTCACGGTCGGCAGGCGCAGCCCGACCAGCGGCAGCTGCTGCGGGTGCTGCTCCACCAGTACCGTGCGCTTGTCCGGCAGGTAGCAGGCCAGGCTCGTGCCGGTGCGGATGAACTCGCGCCCCGAGCCATCGAGGGAGACCAGCCGTTCGGACACGGTACCGTTTTGCACCCGGTGGATGATGCGCAGCGTCTCGACGCCCCCGCCGTGCACGTGCGAGAAGGTGCCGTCGTAGTTGCGTGTGGTGAGCGCCTGGTTCATGCGCTCGAGCCAGCGCGCCGGCTCCTCGGCCAGCGCCGCGCCCGCCAGGCTGCAGCTGATCGCCAGTGCCAGCAAGCGGGCGCTACTGCGCAATCTTGGCATTTTCGCGGACTGCCTCGATGCCGGGCGCCGCCCCTTCACCGGTCATGAAGGCGGACAGCAGATTGCGCCGCGCCACCGGGGAGGAAACCATGCTGTGCGCGACGACGTAATTGGCAAGCTCGGTCATCGGCACGACCACGGGGCGAACCGAAGGCGTGCGCGGCACCACGTAGCTGTCGGGGGCTGCGGCGCTGAGCGGGGCCGGGACGCTGGCGGGCATGATGGCACTGCCGCGCACCATCGCCGGCTGCTGCGCGCTGAGCGGTGCGGCCGAGGGCGGCGCTTCCGAGCGCAGGAACAGGATGGATACGGCCGCGACACCGGCGGCCAGAGCGCTCGCGGCCACCGGCTGCCACCAGCGAACGCCGGCGCGGCGCGGCGCGGCCGGCAGCGCCGCCACCGTGAGCGCAGGTTCGGCGAGCAGCACGGCACTCACGCGTGCGGCGAGCGGGCCATTCAGCCGCACGCCCGACTCGGCGCGGATCACCGTGCCCATCACCGCGTAGCGGCCCCAGCGCGCCTTCAGCTGCTCGTCGCGCGACAGGCGCCGCGCCAGCAGCTCACATTCCGCGGGGGGCAATTCATCGTCGAACATTGCCGACAGCTGACTATCGAGTTCCTCGTTCATCCCAGCTCCTCCGCGCGGCCCAGGCCGCCTTCGAACACCTCGCGCAGGCGCCGGTCGATGGCCTCGCGCGCTCTGAAGATGCGCGAGCGCACGGTGCCCACCGGGCAGTCCATGGCGGCTGCGATCTCCTCGTAAGACAGGCCCTCGAGCTCGCGCAGCACGATCGCCGTGCGCAGGTCCTCGGGCAAACAGTCGATGGCGGCGTTGACGGTGGTGCGGATCTCATCCGTCAGGACGAGCCCCTCGGGGGTTTCGGAATCCTTCATGCGGCCTTGCATGTCGTAAGACTCATCGGTGTTGTGGCGGTCGAGATCGTATTCGATGGGACTGCGGTCACGGGACACTACGGCGTTCTTGGCGGTGTTGATCGCTATGCGGTACAGCCAGGTGTAGAAGGCACTGTCGCCCCGAAATTGCGGCAGGGCCCGATAGGCCTTGATGAAGGCCTCCTGGGCAACGTCCTCCGCCTCCGCTGGGTTGCGCACGTAGCGCATGACCAGCTTGACGAGTTTGTGCTGGTACTTGAGGACCAGCGCATCGAATGCCCCCTTGTCTCCGCGCTGCACGCGGCGCACCAGGCTTAAGTCGCTTACATCGGCGCTCAACGCCCTCTACTCCCGGATCGAGGGTGGTGGAGCTGCGAGGTCAATAGACTGAAAGCCTTTGTGAAAGTTCAGCATGGTTAAGCGGCGGATGGATCGATGGCGTCACAATACCGCCTTTAAGTCCCCGATCGACATAATGCCCGGATACGCTGCACGAGGTGCGCAAGATGGGGCTTCGGGTGCGTTTGCCCGCCCAAGAGGTACCCGGCCAGTTCAGGATCGGTGAGCCCCAGCAGCTCGGCGAACGCACGCCGCTCCTCGGGAGCGGCGCCCGGCAGCACGGCGCGCGCAAAGCCCTCGAGCAGAATATCCAGTTCCTTCAGACCCCGACGGCACTGCCACAGCAGGTGGCGGCCTTCCTGATCGAGCCCCGCCGCGGCGGGGGGGTGGCGTGCGGGGGCCGGCGTGCGCCGCGTCACGCTCAACTGCGCCGCTCGACCAGCATCTTCTTGATGGCGGCGATCGCCTTGGCCGGATTCAAGTCCTTCGGGCACACGTCGGTGCAGTTCATGATGGTGTGACAGCGATAGAGCCGGAAGGGGTCTTCGAGCTCATCGAGCCGCTCCCCGGTCGCTTCATCGCGGCTGTCGATGATCCAGCGGTAGGCCGCCAAGAGCGCCGCCGGCCCGAGGAACCGCTCGCTGTTCCACCAGTAGCTCGGACAGGCGGTCGAACAGCAGGCGCACAGGATGCACGCGGCCGGCCGGTCGATCTTCTCCTGGTCCTGCTTGGATTGCAGCCGCTCGCGGTCCGGGGAAGCGGGCGTGTGCGCCTGCAGCCAGGGCTTCACCGCCGCGTACTGGGCGTAGAAATTCGTCAGATCCGGAACCAGATCCTTCACCACCGGCAGGTGCGGCAGCGGGTAGATGCGCACCTGCGCCCCGAGTTCCCGGATGGCAGTGGTACAGGCGAGGCAGTTCAAGCCATTGATGTTCATGGCACACGAGCCGCAGATGCCCTCGCGGCAGGAGCGGCGGAAGGTCAGCGAGGAGTCGTACGCGGCTTTGATCTGGATCAGTGCGTCGAGCACCATCGGGCCACAGCTCTTCACGTCCAGCTCGAAGCTGTCCAGACGCGGGTTCTCGCCCGAATCGGGATTGAAGCGATAGATGCGAAAGGTGCGCACCTCGGCCGCGCCCGCCGCGGCGCGGTGCGTGACGCCCTTGATGAGGCGGGAGTTGGCGGGCAGGCGAAATTCGGCCATCGCGATCCTTCAGTAGGTCCGCGCCTTGGGCGGAATCGACTCGACCTCGCTGGTCAGGGTGTTCAGGTGCACGGGACGGTAGTCGAAGCGCGTGCGCGCGGGACCCTCGACCCACACCAGCGTGTGCTTCATCCAGTTAACATCGTCGCGCTGCGGAAAGTCCTCGCGCGCGTGCGCGCCACGGCTCTCGGTGCGGTTGGCCGCCGAATGGATGGTCGCCGTCGCCTGCAGCAGCAGGTTCTCAAGCTCGAGCGTCTCGATGAGATCGCTGTTCCACACCAGCGAGCGATCAGCGATGCGCACCTCGGAGAAGGAGCTGAAGGTCGCCCCGATGCGCGCGATCCCCTGCGCCAGCGTGTCCCCGGTGCGAAACACCGCGGCATCCAGCTGCATGGCCTTCTGCATCTCCAGGCGAATGGCGGCAGTGCCGCGCGTGCCGTTGGCATGGCGCAGCCGATCGAGCCTTGCCACCGCCTGCTCGCCGGCGTTGGCGGGAAGGGGGGCGTGGCGGCTGCCGGGGTTGATGATCTCGGCGCAGCGGCGCGCCGCCTCGCGCCCGAACACCACCAGATCGAGCAGCGAGTTGCTGCCGAGGCGATTGGCCCCGTGCACCGACACGCAGGCGGCTTCGCCGGCGGTCATGAGTCCGGGCACCACGCAGTCCGGATCCCCGCCACGCGGAGCGACCACCTCGCCGTGGTAATTGCAGGGGATACCGCCCATGTTGTAGTGCACCGTGGGCAGCACCGGTATCGGTTCGCGGGTGATGTCGACGCCGGCGAAGATGCGCGCGGTTTCCGCGATCCCCGGCAGCCGCTCGTGGATGACCGCTTCGCCCAGGTGCTCGAGGTGCAGGTCGATGTGATCGTGCTCGGCGCCGACGCCGCGTCCCTCGCGGATCTCGACCGTCATGGCGCGGCTCACGACATCGCGCGAGGCCAGATCCTTGGCGTTGGGGGCGTAGCGCTCCATGAAGCGCTCGCCCTTGGAGTTGGTGAGATAGCCGCCCTCCCCGCGCGCGCCCTCGGTAATGAGACAGCCCGCGCCGTAGATTCCGGTCGGGTGGAACTGCACAAACTCCATGTCCTGCAGCGGCAGCCCCGCGCGCAGCACCATGGCGTTGCCGTCCCCGGTGCACGAGTGCGCCGAGGTGCAGGAGAAATACGTGCGGCCATAGCCGCCGGTGGCGAGTATCGTCATGTGCGCACGGAAGCGATGCAGCGTGCCGTCCATCAGATCGAGCGCCACCACCCCGCGGCACACCCCACCCTCCATGATGAGGTCAATCGCAAAGTACTCGACGAAGAAGGTCGCGGCATGGCGGATCGACTGCTGGTAGAGCGTGTGCAGCATCGCATGCCCGGTGCGGTCGGCCGCCGCGCAGGTGCGCTGCGCAATGCCCTTGCCGAAGTGCGTGGTCATGCCGCCAAAGGGCCGCTGGTAGATCAGCCCCGCATCGGTACGCGAGAACGGCAGCCCGTAGTGCTCAAGTTCGATAACCGCGGCCGGGGCCTCCTTGCACATGAGCTCGATTGCATCCTGGTCGCCGAGCCAGTCAGAACCCTTCACGGTGTCGTACATGTGCCAGCGCCAGTCATCCTCGCCCATGTTGCCGAGCGCGGCACTGATGCCTCCCTGCGCCGCCACCGTGTGGCTGCGGGTCGGGAAGAGCTTGGTGATGCAGGCGGTCGAAAGGCCGCTCGCGGCCAGCCCGAGGGTGGCGCGCAGGCCGGCACCGCCCGCGCCGACCACGATCACGTCGTAGCTGTGGTCGATCAGCGGGTAGGCGCTCAAGACAGGCCTCTTAAGGCGACCTTCAGGACCGAAAATACCCCCGCCGCCGCGAGCAGCACGTGCACGAAGGTGAGGCTGACCAGCGTCAGGGTGCGCGCGCCGGCGCCGTGCACGTAGTCCTCGACCACCACCTGCACCCCGAGTTTCGAGTGCCAGGCGGCCACGACCACGAACACGATCAGCAGCAGCGCGGTTGAGCTCTGGCTCATCCACGCGCGCACCATGGCGTGATCGAGCGAGGGCAGCGTCAGCAGCGAGACCGCGAACCAGATCGACAGCGGCACCAGCGCCACGGAGGTGAGCCGCTGTAGCCACCACTGCTGCACGCCCTCCTTGGCCGAGCCTAGGCCGAGCACCCGACCGATGGGCGAGCGCAGGCTCATGAGCGAAGCCCGGCAAACCAGGCGCACCAGGCGATGATGAGCGTCAGAAGGAGGCTCGCGACGATGACCAGCCAGGCGCTGAAGTGCGCCTGGCGGCGCTCAAGGCCGCGACCGGTATCCCACACCAGGTGGCGGATACCGGCGATGAGGTGATAGCAGAACGCCACGATGAGGGCGGCGTACAGCGCCTTCGCGAGCGGCATCGACAGCAGGCGCGCGGCGCGGGCAAAGCTTAGCGGGCCCGCCGCCACCGCCATCAGCCAGTACACCAGCAGCAGCAGTCCGAGCGACAGCGCAACCCCGGTAAGGCGATTGAAAATGGAAGTGGCCAGGGTGTACCTGGACATCCTGTATACCGACAGGTGCGGCGATAGGGGTCGCGTCGGCATACACTAAAAATCGATGCAGCGGCCGTTCTTTTCCCAGTCGCCGAATCGGGTGGGCTCGGGTCCCGAAGGGCCGCCGATCTCGCGCGGCGCAGCCGACGCGGCTTCCGGCGCGGCGTGCGCGCGGCTGTCGCTGGAGGAAGGTGAGTTTGCGGGCGGACTCTTGCGATGCGGCGTCGACATACCCATTTAGTTTGCCAGAATTCGATGCCGGCAGCCACGTAAAAGATCAGGAAAAACAAGGGTCAACTTCATGTCCGCCGAATATGGTTCAGTGCCGCTTGCAAGCTTTGGCGTGCTGCGCGCGCGCGGCGCCGATGCGGTGTCGTTCCTGCAGGGACAACTCTCCAACGACCTGTCGCTGCTCGCGCCCGAGCGCTCGCTGCTCGCCGGCTATCACAACCCGCAGGGCCGCGTGATCGCGCTGCTGCGCCTGGTGCAGCTCGCACCCGCCGATGTGCTCGCCATCTTTCCGCGCGAGTTGGTCGGGCCGCTCATGCTGCGGCTCGCGAAATTCATTCTGCGCTCGAAGGTGGCGCTGAGCGATGAGTCAGCGCTGTGGAGGATCAGCGGCCTGATCGCCCCGGCCGCTGCCGGCGCGGGCGCGCTCGGCACGGCGTTGCCCTTAGGCGCGAACGCGGTGGCGCGCATCGGCGCGGCGATCGCGGTGTGCGTCGCGCGTGAGCCGCCCCGCTGGCTCTTCATCGGCGCGGCGGATCAGCCGGCCATGCCGCAGGGCGCCGCGCCCGCCGCCCCCGAGGCGTGGCTGCGCCTGACGGTCGCCGCAGGCGAGCCGCAGGTGTACGCGCGCACCTGCGAGGAGTTTGTCGCCCAGATGCTCAATCTCGATCTGATCGGAGCCATCGCCTTCGGCAAGGGCTGCTACACGGGCCAGGAAGTGATCGCGCGCGCGCACTACCGCGGCCGCGTGAAGCGCCGGCTGCAGCGCTTCCGCACCGATCAGTCCGTGCAGCTCAAGGCCGGTGACAGCGGGGTCCTGGCGGATGGCCGTTCATTCACGGTGATCGAGGCGGCCGGCCTTGAAGAGGGCGGCTGCGAGTTTCTGGCGGTGGCGCCGCTCAGCGGCGATGCGGCCGCGCCGGCCGGCAGTTCAATCCGCGCGCAGCAACTTCCGCTGCCGTACGAGCTTCCCGCCTGAACTCACTCGGCTTCGGGGCGCAGGTGCGGAAACAGGATGACGTCGCGTATCGAGGACGCATCGGTGAAGAACATGACCAGCCGGTCAATGCCCACGCCGAGACCTGCGGTGGGCGGCATGCCGTACTCGAGCGCGCGCACGTAGTCCGCATCGTAGAACATCGCCTCCTCGTCCCCCTTGTCCTTGCGCGCCACCTGCGCGCGAAAGCGCGCCGCCTGATCCTCCGGATCGTTGAGCTCGGAGAAGCCGTTGGCAATCTCGCGCCCGGCGAGGAAGAACTCGAAGCGATCGGCGATGAAGGGGTCGGCATCGTTCGGGCGCGACAGCGGCGAGACTTCCGCCGGATAGGCGTAGACGAAGGTCGGATCCAAGAGTGAGCTCTCGACGGTCTTCTCGAACAGCCCGATGAGCAGTTTCCCCGCGCCGTCCTCGCGCTCGAAGCCGATGCCGAGCTCCTCGCAGCGCTTGCGCAGGTAGGTCAGGTCGCGCAGCGACAAGGGATCGATGCCCGCATTGTGCTCGATGAGGGCCTGCTCCACCGTGAAGCGCCGGAACGGCTTGCTCAGATCGTAGTTGCGCCCCTGGTAGGTCAGCTGCTGGTTACCGTTCAGGGTGTCGGCGAGCCCGCGGATGGCCTTCTCGATCCAGTCCATAAGGTCCTTGTAGTCGGCGTAGGCCAGGTACAGCTCGAGCATGGTGAATTCAGGATTGTGCTGGGTCGAGAGGCCCTCGTTGCGGAAGTTGCGGTTGATCTCGTAGACGCGCTCGAAGCCGCCCACCACCAGGCGCTTCAGGTACAGCTCCGGGGCGATGCGCAGGTACATGTCCAGATCGAGCGCGTTGTGGTGCGTGCGGAACGGGCGTGCCGTGGCGCCACCCGGGATCGGCTGCATCATCGGCGTTTCGACCTCAAGAAAGTCGAGCGCGTCGAGGAAGTCGCGCAGGTAGCCGACGATGCGGCTGCGGGTGCGGAACACCTTGCGGCTCGCCTCGCTCACGATCAGATCGACGTAGCGGCGGCGGTAGCGCGTTTCGGTGTCGGCAAGGCCGTGCCACTTGTCCGGCAGCGGGCGCAGAGACTTCACCAGCAGCGTGATCGAATCGGCGCGCACGGACAGTTCGTTGGTCTTGGTGCGAAACAGCACCCCGCTCGCGCCGATAATGTCGCCCACGTCCCAGCCCCTGAACGCCTCGTAAGCGGCGCCGAGGCTTTCGGCCTGCAGGTAGATCTGGATCTGGCCGGTGCGGTCGGAGATCTTGGCAAAACTTGCCTTGCCCATGATGCGGCGGAACAGGAGCCGCCCGCCGACCGTCACGCGCGTGGGATGCCCATCGAGCCAGGCGCCGTCGCGCTCGCCGAAGGCCGAGTGCAGCTCCCCTGCGAGCGCATCGCGCCGGAAGTCATTCGGAAACGCGACGCCGCTCTTGCGCAGCTGCGCAAGCTTGGCGCGCCGCTCGGCGATCAGCCGGTTCTCATCGCCGCCGCCTTCGCCGTTGCTGCTGTCTGTCATCTAAGTAGGTCCCCGCGCTAAACGCCCGCCTTGAGCGAGGCCTCCAGGAACTGATCCAGCGCCCCGTCCAGCACGGCCGCGGTGTTGCCGACCTCCACCCCGGTGCGCAGGTCCTTGATGCGCGACTGGTCGAGCACGTAGGAGCGGATCTGGTTGCCCCAGCTCACATCCGACTTCGAGTCCTCCAGCACCTTGGCGGCGGCATTGCGCTTGTTGACCTCCAGCTCATAGAGCTTCGCCTTGAGCATTTTCATGGCGGTGGAGCGGTTCTTGTGCTGGCTGCGCTCGTTCTGGCAGGCGGCCACGATGCCGGTCGGCATGTGCGTGATACGCACCGCCGACTCGGTCTTGTTGACGTGCTGGCCACCGGCGCCGGAGGAGCGGTACACGTCCACCTTCAGGTCCGCCGGGTTGATGTCGATCTGAATGTCATCGTCGATCTCCGGTGAGACGAATACCGAGGCGAACGAGGTGTGGCGACGATTGCCCGAATCGAACGGGGACTTGCGCACCAGGCGATGCACGCCGGTCTCGGTGCGCAGCCAGCCGTAGGCGTATTCGCCCTGCACTTCCACGGTTGCGCTCTTGATGCCCGCCACCTCGCCCGGACTTGAGTCGATGACCTCGCACTTGAAGCCGCGCGCGGCCCCCCAGCGCAGGTACATGCGCAGCAGCATCTGTGCCCAGTCCTGCGCCTCAGTGCCGCCGGCGCCTGCCTGGATGTCGAGAAAGGCGCTGTGCGAGTCCATCTCGCCGCGGAACATGCGCTTGAACTCAAGGCGGCGCACGTCCGCTTCCAGGCGCTGCGCGTCGCGCTCGATGTCCTGCGCGGCGGCTTCATCGGACTCCTCCACTGCCAGCTCTAGAAGCTCCGCGGCATCGCCGATGCCCTTGGTGGCGCGCTCGATCTCGCTGACGTCGCTGCTCAGCCGGGCGCGCTCGCGACCGAGTTCCTGGGCACGGGCGGGGTTCGACCAGACGGCAGGATCCTCCAGCTCGCGCGCGACTTCCTCGAGCCGCTCCTGCTTGCTGTCGTACTCAAAGAAACCCCCGTAGCGAGACCATGCGGTCCGCGAGGTCTTTCAGCTGGCGTCTGAGTTGGTTGACTTCCATGGCAGCGCGCGATGCTAGCACCGCTGTGCGGCTTTTAGCGAGCCGCGGGCATGAGGTGCTCGATCAGCAACTGCAGCCGCCGCTCGCCCTGGTACTCGTTCACTTCCAGCCGATAGACCAGCTGGTGCAGGCCGGCCGGCAGCTCGACGCTTTCGCCCTCCTCCACGTGATTGAAGGCGATCGCATCGAAGGCGCGGCCGCTCTTGGGCACCTCCACCCACATCTTCACGTGCCGCTCGCCGATCCGGCGTGCGCTGCGGATGCTGAAGAGCCCATCGAAAGTCGGTTCCGGGAAGGCCTGTCCCCACGGACCCCCGGCCCGCAGCGCCTGGGCCGTCTCGAGGGCAATCTCGGCGGGCGCGAGTTCCCCGTCGGTCTCGATGGCGTCTGCGCTGGGGGCAAATTCTGCCCAGCGCGCCACCTCCGCATCGAAGGCGGCCGCGAACTCATCGAGCTTGGCGCGCTCGAGGGTGAGTCCCGCAGCCATCGCGTGTCCGCCAAAGCGGCTGATCAAGTGAGGATGGCGCGCGGCGATCGCATCGAGCACGTCGCGGATGTGGATGCCGGTGACCGAGCGCGCCGAGCCGCGCAGCGTCGCCTCATCGGCGCTCGCAAAGGCGATCACCGGCCGGCGCACGCGCTCCTTCACCCGGCTCGCCACCAGGCCCACCACGCCTTGGTGCCAGCTGTCGTGGAACAGGCACACTCCGCTGCGCGAAACGGCGCCGGGACCGGGTTCCAGCCGGCGCACCGCTGCGCGCGCCTCGGTCTGCATCTGCGCCTCGATCGAGCGGCGCTCCTGGTTCAGCTCATCGAGCCGCACGGCGAGTGAGTGTGCCGCCGGCTCCTCGTCGGCGAGCAGACACTGGATGCCGATGGTCATGTCATCGATGCGGCCGGCCGCGTTCAGTCGCGGCGCCACCCCGAAGGCAAGATCGCCCGCCGTGAGCTCAGCCGCGGCGCGGCCGGCGATGCTGAGCAGCGCGCGAATGCCCGGCACGCAGCGGCCGGCACGTATGCGCTTCAATCCCTGCGCGACCAGCACACGGTTGTTGGCATCGAGCGGTACCACGTCGGCGATGGTGCCGAGCGCCACCAGGTCGAGCAGTTCCGCCACGCCCGGGGCGCCGGGCTCGCTGAGGCCCGCCGCATCGAGCGTGCGGCGCAGCGCCGCCATGACGTAGAAGGCGACGCCGACGCCGGCCAGCGCACGGCTGCCGAAGCGGCTGCCGGGAAGGTTGGGATTCACGATCACGTTCGCATCGGGCAGCTGCGCGCCGGACAGGTGATGATCGGTGATCAATACGTCGATGCCGCGCGCGCGCGCAGCGCTCACCCCGGCGTTGCTCGAGATGCCGTTGTCCACGGTCACGATGAGGGTCGGGGCACGGCTCAGCGCCAGCGCCACGATCTCCGGGGTGAGGCCGTAGCCGAACTCAAAGCGGTTCGGTACCAGGAAATCCACCTGCGCGAAGCCACAGCCGCGCAGTGCCCGCACCACCAGTGCGCTGCTGGTCGCCCCGTCCGCATCGAAATCGCCGATGACCAGCACGCGACCGTTGCTGCGATGCGCCAGCAGCAGCTCGACCGCCGGCGCGACCCCCTCGAGCGTGCCGACCGCCAGCAGCCGCTCAAGCGAGTTGTCCAGCTCGAAGGCCGAGCGCACGCCGCGCGCGGCGTAGACCCGCACGAGCACCGGATGCAGCGTCGCACCGAGGGCGGGTGCGGCCGGGGCCAGCGGGCGGCGCACGATCCTGAGTTTCACGCGAAGCCCTTAAGCCCGTGCGTGCGGCGACGCCACAGTTTCAGGCGGCTGGCGCGGCCGACGCTCACCCGCGTGTCATTGAGGATCACCGTGAGGCCGGCGAGCTGACCGTGCCGCAGCGCCCGCAGGGCCTCGCACACGAAACGCTCATCCAGGCGCGCCAGAGCCTGCGCGTGGGTCGCATGATCGTTCTCCCGCAACTGCCCTCCTGTTTGCGCCACCAGCACCGCGCACCCGCTGCCGGGGCGCAGCACCTCCGCAAGATGCGCGGGGAATCCTGAGCTGGCGCCCCCCAGAAGATGCCAAAGGCCTGCAAGCCAGGCGTCCCGGCCGAACGCCTGGGGCAGCCCCTCACGCGGCAGCCGCCTCAGCGGCGCCACTCTCCCCTCGGCGCCCCAGACCCAGAGCGTGGTCACCGGCGGCTCGCCGCGCTGCGCGCGCGCCTCGTTCACCGCATGGCCGTGCAGCCACATCTCGATCTCCGCGAGCAGCCGCCGCAACGGCGCCGCCGCTGCGGATGCGGGCACGACCTCGCTGACGAGCCCGCCGGCGCAGCGCGCAGGCTCTGGCGTCCTGAGCGGGAGGATACCCGGAGTGCTGAGCAGAAAATCGCCCGACGGCAACGGCGCGAGTGAAAATCCGGAGGCGCCGAAGGTGCGCGCGAAGTCTGCGGCAAGAACGGCGAGCTGTTCGGGGCTCAGGCTCAAAAGACCGCGGTGGTCCAGATGCACGCGCGTGAGGCCGGCGCTCAGTTGCACCGGGCTTGCGATCCAGCGCGTGGCGGCTGCCGCGGGGCTTTCCGGCGCGCCCTCGAGCAGCGCGCCCGACACGCAGGCGGGCGCCACGTCGGTGAGGT
>Ga0209624_10000834_pt1 | contig 26168 bp, 22 predicted proteins | sample JacPinW_OM2H0_O1_FD_188565 | JGI IMG/M metagenome (GOLD analysis project Ga0209624, IMG submission 188565) | Forest soil microbial communities from Algoma, Ontario, Canada - Jack Pine, Ontario site 1_JW_OM2H0_O1 (SPAdes) (version 2) | ecosystem: Environmental > Terrestrial > Soil > Boreal...
CAGCCGCTTATCCGGTGAACGAACCCGAGATAAAGCAGTGCGAGGACCGTTGCGGAAAGCGCGTAGACTAGATTCCGCTGCGCTCCATACTCGAGAAAGTTCTGGTTCAAGGCGTAGTAGATCAGCAACGCTCCGGGCAAGATGCCGCCAATGATGATCGCCGAAGTAAGTAAGTCCGACAGAATCGGTGACGCGCTGGCGTACACAAGTTTGATAATCAGCACCGCCAATAGAAGGCATGAGGCTGAAAATAGCCTTTTTCCCAGGGCCTTTGCACTTCGATCCTTTTCGCGAGGGGTCAGCCAAAACTGCGAAAGCGCGGCCAGCATCGAACTGAATGCCCAGCCCTGTAAGAGACGGGAGTTGCCGTAGCTGACCAGCGCCACCCCGATGCCCTCATGGGCGTGGTGCGACACTACGCCAAAAGCGACCACCTCGCCGACGGCGACCAAATACCAGATCCCGGTCAGGACCTTGAGCAGCCAACCGATGCGAGCATTCTGGACCGTGCGGGCGTATTGCACGTGTACATGCAAGACCACGGGCTGGAGGAAAATCGTGCCGAGCACCATCAGCCCCGTATACAACCAGATGGTAGCCTCCGGAGGCGAGCCGTACTGAATCCCTGCGTTGATACGGAGCAAACCACCCGAAAAGACCAGAAACATCAGAAGGATGAGGACGAAAAGTAGGCGCTCGAACAGGCGTGGTCGGCGATGCCCGAGGATCAGAGCGAGTAGGAACAGATAGACGAGCGTACCCGCGGTAAGCGCGATCAGCCGGACGTAGAACAGCAGTGCCACTGGGCGCCTCTTGGGTGAGAATTCTAGCCCGGGCCGCGACCGAACTCAATGCTCAAGTGTCGGACAAATCTGACAGAGCTTAACATACTGATTATAGACTGGTTACGTGGATGATGGAACGCTTCCGCCTGGTCACAGAGCTGGGCGCTCGATAGATTTTCCTTTTACTCTCGATCCATCTTTGCTATATTAGCACTCGCTTGGTGTGAGTGCTAATCCTACACTCCACCGAGCAACTCTCAGCAAACCATCCCGAAACATCGGGACCATCGGAGGAATCGCAAAAATGGCTGTCAACATTACGCCGTTGCACGACCGCGTGCTTGTGCGGCGGTTGGAGGAGAAAGAAACAGTAAAGGGCGGCATCATTATCCCCGATACGGCAAAAGAGAAGCCGCAAGAGGGCGAAGTGATTGCCGTAGGCGCCGGCAAGCTGAATGAGAAGGGCGACCGTATCCCTCTCGACGTGAAGGCGGGCGATCGCATCCTGTTCGGCAAGTACAGCGGCAACGACATCAAGATCGACGACGAGGAGTTCATGATCATGAAGGAAGATGAAATCCTCGCCAAGATCGGCGGCTCGGCCAAAGCGGCGGGCGGCAAAAGATAACTTCCCGGCGAGCCCGCCACCGCGGGCCACGGATAACCATCCCAGACAGACCGAAGAGGAGAAAGTGATATGGCAAAGCAAATCGTAACTGGTGAGAATTCGCGCCAGGCGATTCTACGCGGCGTCAATGCACTGGCGGACGCCGTGAAGATTACGCTGGGCCCGAAGGGGCGCAACGCGGTTATCGAGAAGAAGTTCGGCGCGCCGATCATCACCAAGGACGGCGTGACGGTTGCAAAGGAAATCGAGCTGCAGGACCCGCTCGAAAACATGGGCGCGCAGATGGTGCGTGAAGTCGCCTCCAAGACGTCGGACGTCGCAGGCGACGGCACAACCACTGCTACCGTGTTGGCTCAAGCCATCTTCCGCGAAGGCGTAAAGACGGTCGCGGCCGGCGCAAGCCCGACCGCCCTGAAGCGAGGCATCGAACAGGCTGTCGAAGTGGCTGTTGGAGAGATCGCCAAGTTTCACAAGGACGTAAAAGGCGAAATGATCGCGCAAGTCGGCACCATTAGCGCCAATAACGACAAGCAGATCGGCTCTATCATCGCCGAGGCTATGAAGAAGGTGGGCAAGGATGGCGTCATCACCGTTGAGGAATCCAAGACGATGGAGACGACGCTCGAGGTAGTCGAAGGAATGCAGTTCGACCGCGGCTACCTCTCCCCCTACTTCGTCACCGACCCGGAACGGATGGAATGCGCAATCGAAGACGTCCGCATCCTGATCCACGAGAAGAAAATCAGCTCGATGAAGGACCTGCTTCCCCTGCTCGAGCAAATTGCCAAGATGGGTAAGCCGCTGCTGATCATCGCGGAAGATGTCGAAGGCGAGGCTCTGGCTACGCTCGTCGTCAACAAGCTCCGCGGTACGCTGCAGTGCGCCGCAGTCAAGGCACCTGGCTTCGGCGACCGTCGCAAGGCTATGCTCGAGGATATCGCCACCCTGACGGGCGGCAAGGCCATCACGGAAGATCTCGGGATCAAGCTCGAGAACGTGAAGGTCGAGGACCTCGGTCGGGCCAAGAAGATCACCATCGACAAAGACAACACCACGATCGTCGAAGGCGGCGGTAAGTCCACCGAAATCGAAGGCCGTGTGCGGCAAATCCGTGCGCAGGTCGAGGACACCACCTCGGACTACGACAAGGAAAAGCTGCAGGAACGGCTCGCGAAACTCGTCGGCGGCGTGGCTGTAATCAAGGTAGGCGCAGCGACCGAGATGGAGTTGAAGGAAAAGAAGGCTCGCGTCGAAGACGCCATGCACGCAACACGTGCGGCGGTCGATGAAGGCATCGTCCCCGGCGGCGGCGTGGCTCTGGTGCGCTGCATTTCAGCTCTCGAAAAGCTCAAGCTCCACGATGACGAGGCCATCGGCGTCAACATCGTGAAGCGCGCTTTGGAAGAGCCCATGCGGCAAATCGCGCACAACGCCGGACACGAAGGCGCGGTGATTGTCGGCCGGATTCGCGAATCGAAGGACGACAACTTCGGCTTCAACGCGGAAACCGGGGAGTTTGGCGACCTTGTCAAGGCGGGTGTAATTGACCCGGCCAAGGTGACTCGCCTGGCTCTGCAAAACGCCGCTTCGATTGCCGGCCTGATGCTCACGACGGAAGCTCTGATCGCGGACATCAAGGAAGACGATAAGAAGGGTGCGGCCAGCGGCGGAGGCGGCATGCCGGGCGGTGGTGGCGGAATGGGCGGTATGTACTAAGCCTTTCCAAAACTCATCTCAAGCACCTCGAAAGGGCGTCCTGATGCGATTCGTCAGGGCGCCCTTTTTTCTTCGTCGACGCAATTGGCCGCGAGGCGTAATCGACCACTCGCTCGCGCTGCCCTCCTGGCACCTCTGTTGACCGATGAGCTGCAGCCTTCGTTGACTGAGTCTCGCGATGGGATTAGGGTAGGGTCGATAACCGGCCAGCAGAACGGACTTTACGAAGCAAGAAAGGAAAGGCGCCATGAATGCACCCTCTGTAGGAAAACCGCTGCGCTCCATTTGTGTTGCGGTGACGGCCATTCTTGCCTTAGCCTTGGTTTCCCGAGCACAGCTGAACCAGAGCGCGGGTCCCAATTTGGGAACGGCGGCAAATGAGGGGCAGCAGCGAATGGAGCTCTCAAACATGGACGCGCTGGGCGACAAGGAGGAGGTTGCCGCGTTCCAGGCGTTCTCCAAGGAGCAACAACCTGCCAGGAAAATCCAGCTCGGAAACAAATTTTTGCAGAAATATCCGAAAAGCCCGCTCGCAGAGCGGATCGACGTTGGCATGATGAATGTCTATGACGCCCAACAGGACTGGAAAGATACCTACCTGTTCGCGGACAACGCACTCGCCTTGAAGCCCGATGATGTGGATGTCCTGACGACAGTCGCCTGGACGATACCGCACGTTTACACGCCAAGAGATCCAGACGGAGATGGCGAACTGAACAAAGCGGAGTTGTACGCGAAACATGCCCTCGAGGTCCTGGCTAACATTCCCAAGCCGACGAATATGAACGACGCGCAGTTTACGGCCTCCAAGTCCAAAAGGTATGTGCAGGCACACAGTGCCCTGGGGCTGGTCTACTTTCGTCGCGGGGACTACGACAACTCGGAAAAGGAGTTGGAGCAATCCACAAAGGACAATCCAACTCCCGATCCGACCGATCTCTATGTTTTGGGCGCGGACCTGCAAAATTTGAATCGCTATGGTGAAGCGGCGGACGCTTTCCGTGGATGCGGCCAGATCGCAGGAGCCTTGCAGGATCAATGCAAGCAGTATGCGGACGCGGCAAAAAGGCAGGCGGATTTAATGAAGCCCAAGTGAGACCTCCCGTTCTCGCGCCAGGCGACACGCATCGACCTGTCCCTGTCTTATTTCGCGATTCACATCTCGCAACGCACCGCCTCGGCAGCGCACCCTATTGCATTTTGGCGCCCGTCGGGCGAAGCTGTGCAGCCGTAAACGCTGTGGCGCCTTACAAATGGCCTGCCGGCGTAAGGAAAGGAGTCGCTCATGGCTGTCAGCCCGAAACCGATTCGTCGCATTGCAACCGAAGAGGCATTTTCGATCCCCGAGGTCGCTGCGGGCCTGCGCGACGTTGCGCGCTCGCCAAGCATCAGCCAGGATTTGATTCTTGTGCAGCGGATCTACGACGCGAAACAGGACGATGTGCAAGCGCGCCTCCTGCCTCGTTTGCTCGATCTGGAAAAGGATCGCCTGCGCGACATGGACGAAAACGGAGTCGCGATGCATCTGCTGTCGCTAACGGCACCCGGGGTGCAGATGTTTGACGCCGACACTGCGACGGAACTCGCCGCACTGGCGAACGACAAGCTGGCCGCGGTGGTCAAAAAGCACCCTTCGCGTTTTGCGGGGCTCGCAAGCTTCGCCCCTCAGTCGCCCAAACGCGCCGCCAAGGAAATGGAACGAGCGATGACGAAGCTGAAGCTCAACGGCTTTATCGTAAATTCCCACACGAACAACGAATATTTCGACTATCCGAAATTTTTTCCGATTCTGGAGGCCGCCGAGGCCCTCGACGCCTGCATCTACATTCATCCTCGAGCCGCATCCGACCTAATGGCCGCGCCGTTTCGCGACTATGGCCTCGACAGTGCCCAATGGGGTTATGGCATCGAGGTCTCCACACACGCGGTGCGCATGATGGTGAGCGGAGTGTTTGACCGCTTTCCGAAACTCAAGATTTGCATCGGCCACATGGGCGAAGCGGTGCAGTTCTGGCTGTGGCGGCTGGATTACATGAACAAGAACGCGCAGAACAGGGGCAGTGCGCCGAAGACGACGCTGACGCCCAGTGAATATTTCAAGCGTAATTTTGTCATCACCACCAGCGGCCAGGAATCGCACCTCGCACTCGATTTCTCGATCAAGGCGCTGGGGATTGATAATGTGCTATGGGCGATTGACTATCCCTACCAGCCCAGCGCGCCCGCTGTGTCGTTCATGGATTCTGCGCCCGTCTCCGCCGCCGAGCGCGAAAAGCTCTACCACGGCAACGCGGAGCGCATATTCCACATCAAGCCAGCCTGATACCGGGCCTTTGAGCGGACTCGCCTCGGCTGGCGACGGCTGAGGTGGCGCGTACACCTAAGCCTTCCGCGTCGCTTCGAACAAGAACCAAACGCGCCGCTGCCCCTCATCAATCCAATTTTCGAGCAGACTTGCGGTCGCAACGTCGTTTGCTTCATCGCACAAACCATGCGCCGCAAGCATGCTGAGAACCAGCGCCTTATTGTCTTCACGGAGCTCGCTCAGCATATCTCCCGGATCCACGAACTCGGCGTCGTTGTCGTCCAGCCGCTGCAGACGAGAAATGTGTCCGATCGAGCGAATCGTCGTGCCCCCGATCTTGCGCACTCGTTCAGCGATTCCGTCGGTCATCGCGAAAATCTGGTCGGCGTGCTCGTCAAGCAGGAGGTGGTAATCGCGAAAGTGCGGACCGCTCATATGCCAGTGGAAATTCTTGGTCTTGAGGTACAGCGCGAATACATCGGCGAGCAGCGCATTCAGTCCGCCGGAGATGTTCTTGACCGCTCCAGGCCGTATGTCGGACGGGGTCGCCAGCGGGGCTTTGCGCCGCTCTTTTACTTCCGCCTTATTTGCCATTCTAAGCTCCTTTTCAATTGGGGCCGCTTCGCAGCCCTCGTATCCTATGGTGCAGCGAAATTAGATGTCGCAACGCCGTCCCCGGACGGTCCAGGACTTGCTCATGCAGCGATCCGAGGAAGTGCCTCGCATTACGCTGGGGCAGTTTAGCAAGATCGAGGGCAGATGCTCGACACCGATCTTCCTCACAACAGGCGCTAGGAAGGCGCTCGCCGCTGCCTAGGAGCTGGTCCGTCGCCGCGCGAGGAGTCTTGGACGTGTCTGTTAGACGGTCTGCGCTTTGCCAGGGACCGTTACCCGGCGCAGGATCACCCGCACCCAGCAAGACTACGGCTTAGGCGCGGATGAAGAAATACGCGGACATGGCGAAGCCGATCACGATCACGAGCCATCGCACGTGTTGTGGATTCATCTTCTGCGCGACGTAGGCACCGCCGTACCCCCCCACCAGGGCGCCCACCAGCATCAACAGCGCCTGCGGCCACACTATCACGCGAGCCAAAATAAACGTCGCCAACGCCACTCCGTTCACGATGCTGACTAGAAGCGTCTTCATGCCGTTCATCGTGTGGATGTCTTCCATGCCCATCAGCGCCAGGAGCGACAAGAAAAGTATGCCGACGCCCGCTCCGAAGTAACCCACGTAGATCGAGACGAGCAGTTCGAGGACCAGCACTCCGGTAAACAGCGCACGTGGGCCGTGTGTGCCACCTGGCGAGTCGCCGGATTTCAGATGGGCCCGCCCCCGAATCCAGGCCGTAATCCGGCCACTGAACACGAACAGCAGCGTGGCTCCCAGAAGCAGCCACGGAACCATCCGAAGGAAGGTGCCTTGGGGCGTTACCAGCAGAATTCGCGCGCCGAGAACGCCTCCGATAACACCAGTGACGATCAGTGGCGGCAGAAGGCGGCGGGCCTCCGGGGTGAACGCCTTGCGGTATGCCACGGTGCTTGCCACTGTTCCTGGCCAAACGGCCGCCGTGTTGGTGGCGTTGGCGGCAATGGGTGCAATGCCGGTGAACAGCAGCGCCGGGAAGGATACGAAACTGCCGCCTCCCGCGACAGAGTTAATCGTTCCTGCAATGACCGCCGCGAAAAACAGGAACACTGGATGACTGAAGTGCACGCGAAAGAATACATGGAGGCGGGGCCTAAGTCACCTAGGCGCTGTTTGATCCATAGCGATCACCTGTACGGATCGCTGGCAGGTCCCTTCAATCCGCTCACGCTGTGATCATGCGCATTGCCGAACCTGGCACCGGAAACATCCGGCTTAACCGTGGCCAAGGCGGATATGAGAAAAAGAGCTAAATAGCCCAAACACATTGAGCAGCCAAAGTACGACACAGATAACCACAACGGCGTTCAGGATGGACTTGATCGTAGATTGCATGGGTATGAAGCGATTGACGAGCCAGAGCAGGACACCCACGACAATCAGAACCATCACTATTTGTATGAGCGGCATACGTACCTAACCCCTTTATTTGCTATATCTTACCGCTGCTATGGTACGAAATGGTAGTGAGACCCGCGGATTGGCGCCATACACGGAAGGAGGTAGCCGCGTAAAAGAAATACGTTACAGCATGGCACTGGATGCTTGGTGAGATGTGGAAATAAGGTCTGGAAAGCGGTTCGTTGACCCCGCGGCGGCAGGACGGCTTCCTTGCCCGATGGGCGGCTTTGTTATAGTGTGTTCGTCTTCCCGCACGGCAAAGTTCGCGGAGGCCAATAAGTTCATGTCCGGATTCCTGCGCAAAATTCTCCCACGCGAGAAATCGTTCTTTCAGATGTTCAACCAGCAGGCGGAGAACGTAGAAGCGGGCGCGGTTGCCATGGTCGAAATGCTAGAACATTTCGACGACGCGGCGGCGCGGGCCGACAAGGTCGAAGACTTCGAACATCTCGGGGACACCATCACCCATAACATCCTGCGGAAGCTGAACCAGACGTTCGTGACGCCATTTGATCGCGAGGACATTCACGAGCTGGCGAGCAAGATTGACGACGTGATTGACCTGGTGGATGCCGCAGCCACACGGATGGTGACATACCGCGTAAAAACGCTGCGTCCGGGCGTTCTTGAGCTTGCGACAACAGTGCGTCAGGCCTCGGCCCAAATCGTGGCGGCCGTGCGCCTCCTGGACAAGGGCGACCACATCCTAGACCACTGTATCGAGATCAATCGTCTGGAGAACCTCGCAGACCGTCAGTGCCGGGACCTGATCGTCACGCTTTTCGAACAGGAAAAAGACCCTGTGGAGATCATCAAGTGGAAAGAGATTATCGAAACGCTTGAATTCGCAACGGATAAGTGCGAGGACGTGGCCAACGTGATCGAGACAGTCACTCTGAAAAACGCCTGATCGCGTGCATATTATCCACCCGTTTTCAACGCGGGTCGGAAAGCGGCCGGTCGCGGCCCGGTTTCCACGAACGGAGCAGAGCAGCTTGACGTCGTTCCACCTACTGGTTTTGATCGTATTCATCAGCCTTGCATTTGATTTCACGAATGGATGGCACGACGCGGCAAGCTCGATCGCGACCGTCGTCTCCACGCGCGTGCTCAGACCGCTTTGGGCCGTGGTCTGGGCGGCGTTCTGGAATTTTGTGGCTCCGCTGACTTTCGGCACGGCTGTTGCGTCGACCGTCGGCAAGGGTCTGGTGCACCTGGAAATGGTGAACGCGCAGGTTCTGTTGGCCGGGCTGCTCGGTGCGATCATCTGGAACTACGCGACAATCCGGTTGGGGATCCCGTGCAGCTCTTCGCACGCGTTGATTGGAGGCTACGGCGGAGCGGCGATTGCGGCAGCGGGATTTCGCGCGATCATCGTCCATGGTTGGGTCAAGCCGATTATTTTCATTTTCATTGGGCCGATGATCGGGATGGTGTCCGGAATTCTTGTGACAGTGCTAACAAGCTGGATCGTGCGGCAGCAGGCACCGCAGAAAATAGACCGCTGGTTTCGCCGCCTGCAATTGCTTTCGGCCGCCGCGTTCAGCTTTAGCCACGGGACCAACGACGCGCAGAAGAGCATGGGCATCATTACTGCCGCACTGGTTACCGGGGGCGTCATCTCCGCGTACAAGGTACCCGATTGGGTTATCATTTGTTGTGCGCTGGCCATGGCGGGCGGGACGATGGCCGGGGGGTGGCGCGTAGTCAAGACCATGGGTCAGCGAATCACGAAGCTGAATCCCTTCGGCGGATTCGCCGCAGAGACCTCCGCGGCGATCACTTTAATCGGCACCGCCGCCGCAGGAATTCCGGTCAGCTCGACACAGGTGATTACCGGCGCGATAATGGGTGTAGGAGTATCGCGGAGGATCACCGCCGTTCGCTGGGGCGTTACCCGGCACATCCTGTGGGCATGGATTCTGACGATTCCCGGCGCGGGATTGATGGGCGCGCTTTTTTACTTAGCGTTTCTGCACTGGAAGCGATGAGATGACGGAAAACAAACCGCCTTTTGCGACGATTGAAGAGGCAGTCGAAGATATCCGCCAGGGCCGCATGATCGTCCTGGTAGATGACGAAGACCGCGAGAACGAAGGCGATCTCACCATGGCTGCGGAGAAGATCACGCCCGAGGCCATAAATTTCATGGCCACGTTCGGGCGCGGGCTGATATGCCTGTCGCTTTCAGAGCAACGATGCGAGACGCTCGATTTGAAGCCGATATCACCGCGAAACACGTCCATGTTCGGGACTCCGTTTTGCGAGCCGATTGACGCACGGCGTGGCACGACAACCGGGACGAGCGCGTGGGATCGTGCGACGACCATTCTGGTTGCGACCGATCCGCATACCAAGCCGGAGGATCTGGCGCGGCCCGGGCATGTGTACACGCTGCGAGCGCGTAACGGTGGAGTGCTGGTGCGTGCCGGACAGACCGAGGCGTCCGTCGACCTGGCGCGCATCGCGGGCCTGAATCCCTCGGGCGTGATTTGCGAGATCATGGACGAAGACGGCACGATGGCGCGTATCCCGCAGCTCATCGAGTTCTGCCGCGTCCACGGGCTGAAACTGGTTACGGTAGCGAGCTTGATTCGCTATCGCATGCAACACGAGCGCAATGTACGTCGCATCGCCGAATCCGTGCTGCCGACAAAATACGGCGACTTTCGGATGATCGCCTATTCCAGCGACGTGGATCACGAGATTCACGTGGCTTTGGTCCGCGGAGACCTCGCCAACAATCCTCCCGGTGTTTCAGACGAGGGAACCCCGCCGCTGGTGCGCGTCCACTCGCACTGTTTGACTGGCGACGTGTTGGGCTCGACCGCGTGCGACTGCCGCGAGATGTTGGAGGGCTCGCTTGAGGCGATTGCCGGAGAGAACCGCGGAGTGTTCGTCTACTTGCATCACACCGGGCGCGGATTTCGAATCGATTCCAGGACCGAAGAGGGCGCGTCCTTGCCCCAGATCATATATCACGAGCGCGGGCACGTGGAGCGCGATCCGGGAGTCCAGCGCGTGATCCAGCATGAAAGCGGAATAGGCGCGCAAATCCTGAAGGACCTCGGGCTTCGGAAAATCCGCGTGCTCACGAATCTTCCAAGGAAAGTCGTGGCGCTCCAGGGATACGGCATAGAAATCGCCGATCAGGTACCGCTTGCGATCAGGCCGGGCAAGCGCAGTCACCAGGTGACCTAGGCCCGTCCTGCGTCGGAATCTGAGGGCCGCCCGACGAACGCCGCTGAGTGCCTGTGCGGCCACGGCAGCCGACGCTGTGAATTGAAGCTGCCCGCGCTCTAAAACAAGACAGGTTCTGGGGCCGCTACTGGCACTCCCGGCAGTCCTCTTAAAGGGCACCGTACCCTGCCCGATCACGATGCGGCTGTGTGCTTCTTCTGCCGTCGAAGCAATCTGGCGCCAACAACACATATCCGCCGCCGATTCTAGCGGCCAAAGACCAAAACGACGAAGGAACCGGGAACCATGCCACCGCGCGGGTGAGGATTGTCCGGTGTGGGCGGGGGCGCGGGTGCGAACTCCGCGGTGACGAGATAGATCTCGTGAGTCTTGGGATCAAGCGCCATGGTCCGGGCGCCGGCCTGTGTCGGCACGTCTTCGACTACGGCGTACCGGTTGGGTACATCTTGATGCACGACGGTTAGCGTCCCATCACCATTGGACGCGAAAGCAAGGCCCGTACCTGGATCAAATTGATCGGAATCCACGCCCGCTCCGATGGGCGGTGTTGCGATGACCCTACCGGAATCGGTGTCCATTACGGCCATCATTTTGTTGGCGCAACCGGCGAACAGGCGGTGGTCAGCTGCGTCAATCGCGAGGCCCGTTGGGTTTTTGCAGGGATCAAGCGGCCAGTGCGCCGTGACGACGAGGTTCTTTGAGTCGAACTGAACTACTTCACTCTTGGTCTCGACGTTGACATAAACATGACCTGCGCCATCGGCAACGGCAAATTCGAGCTTGCCCCCAACGGGAATCGTGCCCACAACGCTTCCACTGGCTGCGTCAATGGCTGTGACATCCCCGCTGCGTCCATTCATCGCGAAAACGCGCTTCGTCGCAGGATCGTAGACAATCGCGTCCGGATTCATCCCCGCTTGCGCCTGGCCGATTACTTGAAGCGACTTGAGATCGAAGATGGTCACCGTGCCTGCCTGCCCGTTGGAAGTGAAGCCGTTGCCGCGATCCGGAGCCAGGGCGATGCCATGCACACCGGCGGTGTTGGGAATTTCACCGACGATTTTTTCCGTGTCCACGTTTAGAACCACGACTGTCGTGCCGCGCGAGATGAACAACCGCCGCGTGGGCGAGTCGAAAGCGAGGTAATCCCAAAACCCTTCACCGCCTAGATTGATTTTCTTCAGTAGATGGTAGCCGGACGGACCGGATGCTTGTGCGGCGGAGGTCGCCGAGGTACTGTTCGCAAGCAGACGCGCGCTTCCGATTGCTGCAGTGACCGCGAGACATGCCACCCAGATGACGCTGGCTACCGATAGGGAATGACGCCGAATGGACATCGAAGTCTCCTCGAATTTAGGTTGCATTAGGTCAGCACATTCCCTTTGGCGTCGTATTCGGTAACAGGCCCGAACAGCGCTGCTTGCTCACCGATTTGGGCGCGGTCACCGACCAGGATGATCTGTTCGTTCGCGGAATCGAAGTGGCGGCGCGCGGCGGCAAGAACATCGCCGGCGGTGAGCTCGCGGATACGCTCACGATAGGATTCCAGATATCCTTCGGGCAACCGGTCGAGATAGACGGTCGAAAGCTGACCCAGCAGGCCGTCCTGGGTGGCGACACCGAGCGAGAAAACGCCTGTGAGGTAGCTGCGGGCGCTATCGAGTTCTTCGGCGGTAACCGGAAGCGAGCGCATGCGGTCCATTTCGTAGAACATTTCGGTAAGAGTGGCGGCGGCTACATCGTTTCGCACCGCAGCGCGGACCGTAAAGTAACCCAACTGTCGCAGCGCGTTCACTCCGCTACCGGGACTGTAGGTGTAGCCCTTCTGCTCTCGGATATTCATGACCAGACGCGAGTGAAATGCGCCGCCAAAAATCGAATTGGCGAGGATCAGGCGATACCAGTCAGGATCGCGGCGGGTGATGGCGAGATTCCCGAGAAGCACCTGCGTCTGCACGGCTCCCGGCCTGTGCACCAGATGGACGCGGCGGCCTGACTGGCGTGGCGGCGCTGGAGATACGGGAGCTTGGGGCTTCGGCGCCTTCCATTCGCCGAAGATTTTTTCGATCTCCTCGATCATGGCATCCGCGAAGAAGTCCCCGACCACGATGAGCAAGGACTCCGCCGGAACGTAGTGCCTCCGGTAGAACTCCGCGAGCTGATCACGAGTGAACCCGGCGAGCTGCTCTTCGGTAGGTGCGACGACGGCATAGGGATGAGCGCCGAACAGAATGCGCCGCAGCCGTTCGCTTGCGAGAAAACCCGGCGTGGTGCGCTCGATTTTAAGCTCTTCGAGGCGCTGGCGGCGTTCGCGCGCGAATTCATCCTCGGGAAACGAAGCGTTCCGTGCGATGTCAGAAAGCAGCTCCAGTATGCCGGATGAGAATTCGGCGAGGCCCGAGGCGGAAATCGCGCTGGAATCAGCACCGGCGTGCGTGCCGAGGCCAGCCCCCATGCGGCGCAAATCCTCTTCGATGCGGCGGCTCGGCCGCGACGCGGTTCCTGTACGAACCACGGTGGCAGTCATTTCTGCCAGGCCCGGTGCGGAGTGGGCCACGACAGCGTTGCCGCTGCGGAAATACAGCTGCGCGGAAATTTTCGGAATAGTCCGGGATTCAACCAGGACGACTTCCAAGCCATTCGACAGCGTGCGAACTGTCCGTTTCGGCCAGGCGACCGGGCTTTCCGGGCCGAGGGCCGGGGGCTTGGTGCGAAGAATCGGGGAGGTGGCTGGCGTGGTCATCGCGCTCCCCCGGGAGCCACGGGCCGCCGCACGAGGACAGCGCGGTTGCGAGGGACGAGATACTTTCGCGCGAACGCCTGCACCTGCTCGGGAGTTACGGCGAGAAAACCATCGAGGATCGTATTCACGCGGTTCGGATCGCCATCGAAGAGCGTAAAGCACGCAAGATAGTGCATCAAGCCAAAGCGCGGCATGGAGGAACCCATGCCACCCTCGAGCATCGAGTAGTAATCCGAGCGGAATTTCACTTTGACGGGATCCAGCTCATCGAGCGCGATTCCCTTCTGCTGAATTTCATCGATCACCTCGTCGAAGATGGCTACCGTGCCCTCGGAAGTAAATTCGGGTTTGTGAAAGATGCGTGTGACCATTTGCGTGGGGCCGTTGGTGTCAAAGACATCCGCGCTGCCGTCCACATCCACGGCGATTTGTTCCTCCAGCACCAGCTTGCGATAGACCCGCCCAGCCCGGCCGCCGTGCAAAACGCGATCCAGAATCGCGGCGGCAAACCATTCGGCAGTGCCGCGCGCAGGCAGTGTATAGCCGATGGCGATGGCAGGAAGCGGACCGAGTTTCTCCTCGACCTCGCCTTTGCGTTCCTCAGTCTGAGGCAGCTCGCTCACATCGGCGTGCGGCAGCAGGGGCTGAGGCGGAATACTCTCGAAATAGCGCCGGGCGTAGGTAAACCCTTCCGATGGCTCGAAATCGCCGAGCATCAGGAGGACGGCATTATTCGGCGCGTAGTATGTGTGAAAGAATTTCTGCACGTCGGCGAGCGTGGCGGCATCCAGATCGGCGAAATCACCGTAGAAATTGTGCGCGTTGGACCAATTCCGAAACGCGACCGGCGGCAGATCAAGCCATGGGAACCCTCCATAGGGCTGGTTCATCACATTGACGCGAACCTCTTCCTTTACGACGTCGCGCTGGTTCCGGAGATTTTCGTCATCCACCTTAAGCGCGCGCATGCGGTCAGCCTCGAGCCAGAGGACACGTTCCAGCGCGTTTGACGGGACCGATTCAAAATAATTGGTGATGTCGTAGTTTGTGGTGCCGTTGAGCATGCCACCGGAGGAGTTGATCAGGCGAATGTGCTCCATTTTGCCGGCGTTCTCCGAGCCCTGGAACATCATATGCTCGAATAGATGCGCGAATCCGCTGCGGCCGTGCGGCTCCAGTCGAAAGCCAATTTGATAATAGACACCGACGGTGACGAAAGGCGCGGAACGGTCCGGCGATGCGATCACGCGCAAGCCGTTGGCAAGCGTGGTGTGCTCAACCGGAATGTGAAGACGCTTCAAAGGTACGTTCAACTGGTTCCTCCCCTGGAATTTGCGAGTGCGCGCTTGAGCTTGCCGATCTCCGTCGCCGGATGTTTCGAAAGGATGCGGACCGCCAGGAGCGCGAGGATCGCATACGCCTGGCGAACGTCGCGCGGATACGACCTGAGCGCTGTCGCGTGCCTGGCGACGATGGCGTAATCCCTTCGCGAAAGCGGTCCGGTCCATGCGGCGCGCGGGCCGATCCTCTCCACATTATCGAGCATTTGGCGGGTCAAAGGTAGAAGCGTCTGCATGGCACGACGGCGGGTGAATCCGATTTTTGCCAGCATTCGCAGCGCCAATTCGACCAAGGGGAACGCACTACCGCAGACAAGTACGGCCGCGGCGTGGTAGATGGGCTTGTCGCGACTGTCAATCTCCACCGGCACGCCTCCAAGAGATCGCGCGACAGCGAGCGCCAACCGGCGTGCTTTCGGATCGCCCTCGACAGCGAACGTGACCCCGTCAAGGTTCGGACCGCCTTTATGTGACTCGCGGCCCGTGAAAGTCTGCATGGGATGGAGCGATCCGGTCGAGGCGCCGCAGCGCTCAAGGGGCGCAAGGATCGAGCGGTCGAGCGTGGCGCTTGCGTGCAGAACAATCTTGCCGCGGCACTGCTCGCCTCCGAGCTTCGCCAAGGAGGTTGCGACGGGCCTGAGTTCGTCGTCCGGGACGGTCACCAGGATTAAATCTGCGACGAGCGCATCACGAGTGAGGTGCCCGCGCGGTGTGCCCGCACCGATCCTTCGCACGGCCGCTCGCGAAGTCCTCGTTGATCGTGTGACTACCGCGCCGACGGACCAGCCGAGGCCCCTCAAGCGCCTGGCGAGCGTGGTACCGAGGCGCCCTGCTCCGACAATGGAAATAACACGCGTCATTGAGCGTGCTAGCATAACTTGTTAGCGCTTATTGATGCGGAGGAAATTGGGCGTTGCACATTTTCTGGACCGGACTGCTGGGTGTCGTCGCTCTTGGGTGGATCATCCAGGCCGCCGACATCCTTCGTGGGGCGCCTACGATTCCGGCCTTAAAGGATTCCTCTACGGCAGCCGATTCTGACTGCCCGCCTGTTTCAATCCTTTTCGCCGCGCGAGACGAAGCCGAAAAACTGCCCGGTGCACTCAAGACGATGCTGGCGCTCGACTATCCCCGTTACGAAATAATCTCCGTGGATGACCGATCTGAAGATGGCACCGGCACTATTCTTGAGGCCGCCGCACGAAAGGACGCCCGCTTGAAATCGGCCCGCGTGGATGAGCTGCCTCCCGGTTGGCTCGGGAAGCCACACGCCCTGCAAGCAGCCTACCAACGTTCCGGCGGCGAATGGCTCGTCTTCACCGATGCGGACGTACACTTCGCGCCAGATGTGCTGCGACGCTCGATCACTCTCGCTGAACGCCGCGGCTGGGACCATATGACATTGATCGCCCGCGTGGAAATGTTCACCTTCGGAGAAAAGATCTTGATGTTGTTTTTTGCGCTAGCGTTTGCGATGGGCAGCCGTCCGTGGGGCACGAGCAATCCGCGGTCTGGTGCGTACATGGGAGTGGGAGCGTTCCAGCTAATCCGTCGCAGTGCTTACGAAATGATCGGTACGCACCGCCGGCTGGCGATGGAAGTCGTAGATGACATGAAACTCGGGAAGCTGGTGAAGGACGCCGGACTTCGCTCGGGAGTCGCAAGGTGCGGGGACGCTGTAAGCGTCCACTGGCATTCGGGCGTGGGAAACATCGTTCGCGGCACGACGAAGAACCTTTTCGCCGTGTCGGGGTTCCGCCTGTGGCTCACCGTCGTGCAGGTGTCCGGCGTGCTACTGATGTTCGTGTTTCCACTGATCGCACTGGCCTTCACCCACGGGTGGGGGCGTGCGTTCGATCTGATTTCGATTGGCGTGCCGCTGATCGCAGAGGCAGGGCTGGCAATCGAGTTTAATGCGCCGCCGGCATATGCGCTGACGTATCCGTTAGGTGCCCTGATTTTCGCATGGATGATGGCGCGTTCGGCGATCGTGACGATGTGGCAAGGCGGGGTCGTATGGAGAGGCACTTTTTATCCGCTCAACGAGTTGCGGCGGGGAGTGGTCTAGCGATCGACCGACGAGCTTCGAAGCGAGGGCTGTGAATCTTCGCCGGGCGCTACCTGTTGCGCGCCTACAGGTTCTGGAACGGCCTATGAATGACGGGACTTCAGGTGTGCATCGCGCGCGTCCGATTCGTTTACCACTGGCGCCGACTTCGGGGTCTCGGAGATAGCGGGAATCTCCGTCTCGGCGATGACCCCCAGGTCGCGCTGTTTCAGTGAGCGGATGCGGTCGCGCAGGGTCGCGGCGCGCTCGAATTCGAAATTTTTTGCAGCTTCGCGCATCTGAGCTTCGAGTCGAACGATGGCCTGCTGCAATTCGTGCTCGTTCGTGATGTCGCCAATCGGAACGTCATCGGCCGGCACGGTGATGTAATCCGCTTCGACGATTCGAGCAAGCTGCATGTCCACGCTTTTGACGATGGATAGCGGCGTGATGTTGTGTTCGCGGTTGTACGCTTCCTGCTTTGCGCGGCGGCGGCTGGTTTCACCGATGGCCTGACGCATGGAGTCGGTCATGCGGTCGGCATAGAGAATCGCGCGGCCTTCGATGTGCCGGGCGCAGCGGCCCATACTCTGAATCAAGGACGTGGCGCTGCGAAGGTAGCCTTCTTTATCGGCATCGAGAATTGCGACCAGCGAAACCTCCGGTAGATCGAGCCCCTCTCGCAAGAGGTTGATACCGATGAGCACGTCGAATTCGCCGCGGCGCAAGTTGCGCAGGATGCGCACCCGCTCCAGAGTCTCGATTTCAGAGTGAAGATAACGGCAGCGCACGCCGACCTCGGCGAAATACTCGGCGAGATCCTCGGCCATGCGCTTGGTGAGCGTCGTGACCAGAACGCGCTCGTTGCGCGCGGCCCGCACGCGAATTTCTTCCAGCAGATCGTCCACCTGGCCTTTCACCGGTCGCACTTCGGTCTGCGGGTCGACCAGCCCGGTGGGTCGGATGACCTGCTCGACCACGACTCCTCCGGACTTGGTCAGCTCGTAAGGTCCGGGCGTCGCGGAAACATAAATGACCTGGTTTACGCGGTGTTCGAACTCCTCAAAGTTGAGAGGTCGGTTGTCGAGCGCCGAGGGCATGCGGAAGCCGTAATCCACGAGCGTTTGCTTGCGCGACCGATCGCCTGCGTACATGCCGCGAAGCTGCGGGATCCCCTGGTGCGATTCGTCCACGAAAAGCAGGAAATCGGAGGGAACATAATCCAGCAACGTGGGCGGCGCTTCGCCCGGCAGTCGCCCGGACATATGCCGGGAGTAATTCTCGATCCCGTGACAATATCCGATCGTGCGCATCATTTCGATATCGAAGTGTGTGCGCTGCACCAGGCGCTGGGCCTCAACGATTTTTCCCTGCCGCACGAGTTCGCCCTTCCACCAATCGAGCTCTTCGTAGATGGTTTGAATGGCGCGCTCCTTCTGCGCGGCGGGCAGTACGTAGTGCGTCTTCGGGTAAATCGGCAGGCGAGAGATTTCGCCTTCGCGGGAGCGGATTTGGCCGGTCAACGGGTCAATCTTGCGGATCGCTTCGACCTGGCTGCCCCAGAGTTCGATGCGGACGGCGAAGTCCTCGTAGGGTGGAAAAATCTCGATCATGTCTCCACGAACGCGGAACGTACCGCGGCGGAGATCCTCGGACCGCTCGTACTGGATTTCGACGAGCTTTCGCAGGATCGACTCGCGCGCGATGGACTGGCCCTTCTCAAGCATCAGCATCATTCCGAAATAAGCTTCGGGCGATCCGATGCCGTAAATGCAGGAGACCGACGCCACGATAATCACGTCGCGGCGCTCGAACAGCGAGCGCGTGGCGCTCATGCGTAGCTTGTCGAGCTCGTCGTTAATCGTGGATTCCTTTTCGATGAAGGTATCGCTCGCGGGAACGTAGGCCTCCGGCTGGTAATAATCGTAGTAGCTCACGAAGTACTCGACGGCGTTTTGCGGGAAAAACGACTTGAATTCGTGGTAGAGCTGCGCCGCGAGCGTCTTGTTGTGCGCAAGGACGATCGACGGGCGATTGAGCTGCTCGATCACCTTTGCCATCGTGAAGGTCTTGCCCGAACCGGTGACGCCGAGCAATACCTGGTGGCGGTCGCCGTCGTTCAACCCGCGAACCAGACGGGAGATGGCTTCCGGCTGGTCGCCGCGGGGCTCGTAGTCACTCGCAAGCTTGAATTTCATAGCGCGCCGCCTCTGGAGCGAAATCTGTGGCACTCGAAACTCTTTATTATACTCCTTCTGTCAAAGGCGCCCTGGCCTATGGTTCACAAGCCGGCTCTACGGTTGGTCTGGCACCAAGTTGATTTCGGACTGGTTTTGCACCTTTCCGACGTGATGGATGCTCGAGCCGGTGCTAGCGCTAGTGATCTGATAATCCATTTCCTGCTTGCTGGTAAGGGTGGAACTCTTGAGGAGGCCGGTTGAAAGCGAGATGGAATCAAGGCTTTCTCCTGAACCCGTCCAGGTGCCGGAAGTGCGTAGGCCGCTCCGCCGGTAGTCGTCGGGCGTGACGTCTGAATGAGTGGGGCCGCGGCGAAGTATTTCGAAATGGGTCAGGATCACGGCGCAATCGTCAGGGCTAGCTCCCGATGGGCTCCCGGAAGCCTTCGATCCCTCGGATGGCCCGCACGGCTCGTTACGCAAGTACGAGGACTCCGTGCGCCGGATAAGGCCGGAGAGCAACGCGCCCGAAATCGGCTGCTCGCTTGTCCATTTCTCGCCGACAGCGACGCCCTTTGCCGGGAGCACGCCCTCAAGTGAGAGGCCTTTGAGTAGTGCAAACACCGGATCATCACTGGGTTCGCTCGAGGCTGCTGGCCGGTCCGCGTGCGTTGTCCCTCCGCCCCTGGGGACGGTAAATTGCCCGCTCGGCTCCATGCTGAGTTCTACCGAGCGGCCTTCCAGTTGATTGTATTGATCCGCAAACGAAGAAGCCGACAAATCGAGCGCGTCACTTTCAGATTCCGCGCTGGACTTTTCGTAGGTCGCCCGGAACCGCACCTCGCCGGAGGGCGCGACTCCGAGCGTCTCCAGGCGGACGACCATATGAACCGCCTGCGTTGACTGCGAACCACCCTCGGGATTGACGATGGGTGTGGTGGTCTTTCCTGTGGTGGTGGTGCGCGATTCGATGCGGTAGCGAAGAATTTCGCCCGGAACAAACTTAGGGGTGAAGCGTACACGTTCGCCGGCCGTGGCCGCAAGCACGAGGGTAACCAGTGTGAAACTCACCGAGTGAGCGAGGATCATCTGATTTCGGCGGCGCGACTGCATCGAGGGAACGCTAGCACACGGTGTAGGGCGTGGGAAGAGGGGAAGGAGCTGAAGGAAACAGGCGAGAGCAGGCCTTCCTGTATCTTGTCGGACCAGGACTGCTTTGCCCGAGAACTCGCCCCCTGTTGCCAGGCCCTGCGAACCATGGGACGTCGGTTTGCGGGGAAGGGGAAATTTGCGCCCGAGTGCCCTAGCGCGAACGGTGGGTTGTCGCCTGAGGCAGCGCGACCTTTGGCGCGGCGAGGGGGCCAGTGAGTCGAAACGATGCCAAGGCGCGATCGTCGCTGGACGGAAGCGCCGAGCCCACGCGCAATCGCAGGTCGAGATTGCGGCTGAAATCTATCGTTCCGGAGCCGTTCGCCGAGGTATCTACGCCAGTCGCCAGGCTCAGTGTTTGAATGTCAATCATCTGTTGCCCACAGGAAAACGTGGCGGAACCAGAGGGAAATCGAGTAGATCCTGTGCCGTCAGACCGGCCACCGAGCGCCCCTTCCATATCAAAGTTGAGAAGTTCGGGACCGCTGGCGCGGACGCTGCCTTGACACGTGAGAGACGAAACCAGGTCGGCCCGATTTGCGCCCCGCGCGACAAATGAAACTTGGCCGGCTCCGGATTGGGCTCTAAAACCATCGAGCCCCGGTGTCGCAGCCGCGAGTGCGGAAATGTCCACGCGGGAGAAATCCAAGTCCGCGCGATACACGGGCGGGGCGCTGAGCTCCGCATCGAGCAAACCACTAATCTGGCCGCCGTAGAACTGCCCCGTCGCATTGCCAAGCACGATATGGCGTCCGTCGATTTCGAGATCACCCTGCAGGTGACGCACTACCAGCGGCAGCAAGGTGAACTGGTCAAGGGCAAGGCGTCCGCTCGCCCGGAGATATTCGGGCGCGGCACTGGTCTGCGCGCGCGGACTAAGAAACGGCAGCATGCGGTCCAGAAAACTCTGCCGCCATGCCGGATTGAGCCAGCGATCAAGATCCCCCGCCGCAAGGTGGTCCGCCGAGATCGCAAACTGCCACTCTCGGGACAGATCAGGACGGTCAAACGTGCCGCTCCAGCGCGCTCCGAAGGCCTGCGCAGTTGCCAGGGCTATATGGCGAGAGTCCGCTTTCCATTCCGCGCGGGCTTTTATCTGCTCGATCGGACGGTTCAGGAAAGGCGCGCGAAGCGTATCGCCGCCCGCCCCTAGAGGTGTGCCCGTGCCCGGTCCGCCGAATTCAACCCATCCGACCGGTTGGCTCGTGCCGCCGAACCCGGGATACGGGGCTGCTTGCCAGCGCAGGTCGCACGCGAAAGGGCCCGCGAGTTCCCATCCCCGGGAGAGATTCCAACCGAACGCGGCCGCCGCAGCGATCAGATCGCGGGCCTGGCTGGTGCTTCCGGAAATGTGCCACCCGGGAATCGAGCCACGTGCCGGCTTCGTAGCGCCGTCCAGACGAAATTCGCCGTCGGACAGGCCGGAGCCGGCGCGCCAGGAAAGTGATATCGGAAGAAAGGAAACTTGTTCATGGTCGGAAACAACTTGGATCTGACCCAAATGAACCGGCGTGCGGGGGTCAGCGCCGGTGAAATCGAGCCCTGCGCTCGACACGGTGCCATCCACGACGCGAACCGGCATGCCCACGACATTTGCGCGAACGTCCACCTGACCGCGAACGGAGATGCTTTCACCAACACCTGGCCGAAATGCGCGCAGCCACGGCAAGAGGTCGCTCGCGTCGAGGTGCGAAAATATCGCGAATTGAACCGCAGGGATTTTTTCCCCGGAAACGGAATCCGCGCGATTCCAACGAATCCTCCCGGAGCCATGCGCGCTCGAATGAGGAGCTTCGAGCGCAACGTCGCTCAACTCGATGTCAGGAGCCGTAGGGTGCCAGTTCGTTTGGGCGATTAGATTCAGTGAGGGTGTATCGGATCGAAGCGCAAGATCCCAGCGATGCACTTGCCGCAGTTCCGCGCGCCCGCGAATCGCCCAGCCGTCGTCCTGCTCGCGCGTGCGAGCGCTGACCGCCAAGGCCAGTGCGCCACGAATGCCGACGTCATTACCGCCGGCGAGCCGCAGCACATCCGAGATCGAAGCGTCGGTCCAGGAGATATCGAGCGCCGCGGGGCGAAGACGCGAGGAAGTTCCGCCCAGGTCACCTGAGATATGAATCGTCCCGGCCTGCTGCACAACCACAGCGGCGCGCCAGGGTGTTGCGTCGAGGTTCATGGTCCAGCGCCCGGGACGATCGGTTTCGACCGTGCCTTTCACTCCGACGAAGGCCAGCGGCAGCTTCTCATCGCCGTTCTTGAAATTGATGCGCCCCCCGTCCACGTCTATCCGTCGAAAACGGACCGGCGAAGTCGGGAGAGAAGGGCCAACCGGCACCCGAAACGTTGGACTCCCGGATGGCTGCGGAAGCCACTCGCCAAGATTCCAATCACCAGCGGCATTGCGGACGAGATTTAAACTGGGGCGAGTGAGCGACAGCGTGCCGAGCTCGATGTGCCCGCGCAGCAGGCTGGCCCAACGCAGCCGAACGGTCATCGACTCGGCGCGGAGAAAGTACTCGTTACCGAACCGCGGATCTTCGCCGACGATCACGGAGTTCGCTTCCAGCGTGGGCCCATTCCACAAACTGAAATGATAACTGCCGACGTCGACGGGTCGGCCAAAGGCCGCCGCGATTCGCGCCGTCAAAACTCTTCGGAGGCCGGTGTGCTGCATCGTGACGGAAACTGCCTCTGACGCAATCCACAGGAAAACGAGCCAGAAAATGACCCGCCTGAGCAGTCGAGCCCAGAGTCGAGGCCGCGCCTGCACCGGATGCAGCGCCTCCGCGCGCGGGATGGATTCCGAATAGGTGTCTGACATTGTGGATCGCTACGAAACAGCAACCACTCTCCATCAATTACTCGCGGATCGGTTCAGTGAACCTGGCGCAGCATCCGGTTCCAGCGCGTGCGGCTGGAAAGATGAATCAGTCCATCTTCAATGCCTCGCAGGGTGCCCAGGAGACTGCGGTCATTGTAGTCCTCAGCCGTCGCTGCGACAGACCAGTAAATCAACATGGGGCGGCCCATGATGGCTTGACGGTCCACAAACCCCCAGTAGCGACTATCCCAACTCCGGTCACGGTTATCACCCATAACAAAGAAATGATCGGGTGGCACAAGAAGCTCACCGTTGCGAACCGAGCTCATGATCTCCTGAGCCCATTCTGGACGCACTCCCCACTTCGGGAAGCCGGCATCGGACGGGGGGAAATTGTCGGCATAGGGATCGTCCGCGGAGGGATCGTGGACTACGTAGGGTTCGATCAGGCGAACTCCGTTGACATAAACCTGCTCGTCGACGATTCGGATGCGATCACCGGGTAGTCCGATGACGCGCTTGACGTAGTGGGGATGATCGTCGAACGGAAACTTGAATACAACGATGTCGGCGCGGCGAACGGCTCTGTACGGAAGCAGCTTTTCATACCAGGAGCCGTTCCCTTGAAAAATAAACTTGTTGACCAGGAGGTGGTCGCCGACAAGCAATGTCGGCTCCATGGATTGGGACGGAATCTTGAAGGCCTGCAAGATAAAAGTGGTTCCGAATAGCGCCAGAAGAATGGTCACCAGCAGGGATTCCAGAAAATCCGCGTAGCTGGCCTTTGGCGCACGAGCGCGCGCCGCCGCGGTGACCGGCGCAACATTTTCGGCCGGATCCAAAACTGTGTTTCCTGTTTCGAGCGATTCCATTCAGGCGATCCGACCGTTTTGCTCCAGAGTCTCGAGCGCCAACCGCGCTGCGTCCTGCTCGGCTTCCTTCTTGCTAAGGCCCTGGGAAATTGAAAGCCGAACGCCCTTGTGCCAGACCTCAACCTCAAACGTTTTGTTATGCTCCGGCCCGGATTCGTTCGTAATGCGATACGCAGCAGCGCCGAGGCCGCGTTGCTGCAGCCATTCCTGCAAGGCTGACTTGTGATCGGGCCGCTCCAGGCCTTCCACGCCGTCAGCCAGCGCCGGGTCAATCAGAGTGCGCCGCAGAAACGCGGCAGCGGCAGGCAAGCCGGCGTCGAGATAGATAGCGCCAACGATTGCTTCATACGCGTCGGCGAGCAGACGTCTTTTCTCGCGACCACCGGTCTTTTCCTCGCCCGGACCGAGGCGGAGGTAACTGCCCAGCTTCAATCGCTGTGCCGCTCCGTGAATCGAGGAAGCGCTCACCAGCCGCGCCAGACCCTTCGACAGCTGACCCGCGTCCCAGACAGGCGAGGATTCGAATAAATGTTCGCTCGCAACCAGACCCAGCACACGATCGCCGAGGAATTCGAGTCGCTCATTGTCAATTCCGGCGCTATTTTGGCGATGCGACCGGTGAGTCAGAGCCCGTTCGAGCCGTTCGGGCAGCTCGAAATGGTGACCGAGGACCGTCTCAAGCTCATCGAGCTCCCCTGCGGTCATGGCCGCGTCGCCTTTCTGCACTACTTCGGTTGCGCCGCTTGCTTGCGGGCAGCGTCTGCGTTTTGTTTGCAGCGATCCTGCAAGCCTCCCATGATCTGGGAACAGTGATTGAATGCCTCCGCAGCTTCCGGCCAGCGGTTCAGTTTTTGAAGATCCAGACCGAGGACGTAAAAATCGGTTTGATCGGGACTCTGCGCAGCTTGCGTCGCCTGCTGCAATTCCGAGACGGATTCGGCGGACTGCTGACGCCGAAAATAGACCAGGCCGAGGCCACTATGGGCTTCACTGAGCACCGCGGCCTTGGACTGGGCAAACTGATCGTCGGACAAGCTCGCTGGTTTAGGCATTGCCCCAATGACTTCGATCGCGTGTTTCTCGTAGCGCTCAGCCTTATCGAGATTTTTTGACGCGTCTGGGTCCTCGGGATTAAAAACATGGGGGATGACCCAGCCAATAATGGTCAGAACAGTCACGTCGTCCGGGTACAGCGCCAGAGCCTTATCTCCGTCCGCATAGAAGTTCTTCCAGTCCTGTTTCTGGTAATAAGCCTGGACGAGCCCGGCATATACGGATTCGTTGTACCGGCTCGTCGGATATTTTTGCAGGAAATCGTTGCCGAGTTGGATCCTGTTGTCCGGAGCTCCGTTTCCCGCATCGAAGAAAGCCTTGTAGGCGGCTTCCTCCGCCGGATCAACCTTTGGAGCCGCCGGTGGCGCGTTCTGGTCTGCCTGCGGCGCGTTGGGAGACGAGGAAGCTGGCGGTGGGGTGCCTTTCAAGCTGGGGGGCGCACCCTGCGCGAAACAGACCGCGGCAATCCCCAAATTGACTGCGACGGTCAACAGCATAATGCGAAGTCCGATAGCGATCAGTCGAAGCCTCATTGTCCGTGTGCCTTTCCTCAGTTGAGATCTGGTGCTCACTACTTGGGCTGAGCAACCTGCTTTCTTGCCATGTCGGCATTCTGCTTGCAGCGGTCCTGCAAGTTTCCGGCAATCTGACCGCAACGCCCGAACACTTCGGCGGCGTCGGCAAATTTATCCAAGTTCTGCAAGTCCATTCCCAGCACGAACAGATCGGTTTGATCGGGATTCGCGTTGTTCTGCATGGCTTGCTGAAGCTCCGTCACCGAGTTCGCATAGTCCTCGCGGCGGAAATAGACCAGCCCCAGGGCGCTGTGCGCTTGACTGGCTTTCTGGGCTTTGGCCGCGGCAAACTGGGCGTCTGTAAGGCTTGCGGGCTTGGGCATTGTTGCCATCACCTCGATGGCATGCTTCTCGCAGGTCTCGGCCTTGTTCAATTGCTCGTCCGCGTTGTCGGCGTGCGGATTGTAGAAGTGCGGAATTACCCAACCGACTGAAGCGAGCACGTCCACGTCGTCTGGCTTGATGGCCAGAGCCTTGTCCGCCGCGGCATAATAATCCTTCCAATCTTCTTTGGTGAAATAGGCGTTCGTGAGTCCGGCTTCCACCGCCTCGGCAAAAATGCTCTTGGGATACTTTTCAAGGAAGGCATTACCGAGGGAAATTTTCATGTCCGGTTCTTGCGAGCTGGCGTGGTAGAAGGCGTCATATGCCTTCTGCTCCTTCGCATCAACGGTTACGCCCGGTTGTCTCTGTACATCTGTCA
>Ga0209624_10000835_pt1 | contig 26159 bp, 17 predicted proteins | sample JacPinW_OM2H0_O1_FD_188565 | JGI IMG/M metagenome (GOLD analysis project Ga0209624, IMG submission 188565) | Forest soil microbial communities from Algoma, Ontario, Canada - Jack Pine, Ontario site 1_JW_OM2H0_O1 (SPAdes) (version 2) | ecosystem: Environmental > Terrestrial > Soil > Boreal...
GGACTTCGGTTTTGCCTGTCCGAGTATATGGAGCGGGATTAACCTGACGTCGACGGCTCTGTATTTCCTCCGGGCTCAGGCACGGTCATAGCGATCGAGGTTCATGACCTTGTTCCATGCCGCCACGAAGTCCTTTACAAACTTCTCCTTCGAGTCGGCGCATGCATAGACCTCGGCGAGCGCGCGGAGTTGGGCGTTTGAACCAAAGATGAGATCAGCTCGCGTCGCCGTCCACCGAACTTTCCCGGTCTTGCGATCTCGTCCTTCAAACGTGTTATTCGCGTCCGAGGTCGCCTTCCACACCGTACCCATATCGAGCAGGTTGATAAAAAAGTCGTTGGTCAGAGCTTCGGGCCGCTCGGTGAAGACGCCGAACTTGGTCTGCCCAAAGTTGGTATTCAGCATCCGCATGCCACCGATGAGTACGGTCATTTCTGGTGCAGTCAGCGTGAGCAACTGTGCCTTGTCCAACAGCTCGACCTCGGCAGTTGCTTCCGCGTTTCCATTCGAGTAGGAGCGGAAACCGTCCGCGGCGGGTTCGAGCACCGCGAAGGATTGCACATCAGTCTGCTCCTGCGAAGCATCCATGCGCCCTGGGCGGAATGGAACGGTTACGGTGATGCCAGCGTTTTTCGCGGCCTTCTCGACACCTGCAGAGCCAGCCAGGACGATCAAATCCGCCAGAGAGATTTTCTTGCCGCCTGACTGCGAGTTGTCGAAGTCACTTTGAACCTTTTCCAGTGCCTTCAGCACCTTCTGCAGCTGTTCTGGCTGATTGACCTTCCAATCCTTTTGCGGAGTAAGGCGAATGCGCCCGCCGTTTGCTCCGCCACGCTTGTCCGATCCACGGTAGGTGGACGCCGACGCCCAAGCGGTAGAGACGAGCTGCGAGACGGTCAAGCCCGAGGCGTGGATTTTCTCTTTGAGCGAGACGACATCCCGGTCGTCGACCAGCGCATGGTCCGCTGCGGGGATAGGGTCCTGCCAGAGGAGTTCTTCCTTCGGGACTTCCGGACCCAGGTAGCGCGCCCGAGGTCCCATGTCGCGATGCGTGAGCTTGAACCAGGCACGGGCAAAGGCATCGGCAAGCGCAGCCGGATTCTGGTGGAAGCGTCTTGAGATCTTTTCGTAGACCGGATCGAATCGCAAAGACAGATCGGTCGTCAGCATGGCCGGCGCGTGGCGCTTGGAGGAGTTGTGAGCATCCGGTATCGTGGCTGCGCCTGCATTACCTCTAGGCTTCCACTGGTGCGCGCCTCCCGGACTCTTGGTCAGTTCCCATTCGTATTTGAACAGGTGATCGAAGAAGTCATTGCTCCACTTGGTCGGTGTGCTTGTCCAGGTGACTTCCAGGCCGCTGGTAATTGCGTCACCGGCGATGCCGGAGGCGTAGGCGTTTGTCCAGCCGAGGCCCTGCTCCTCAATTGCGCCGCCTTCGGGCTCAGCTCCCACGTGCTGCTTGGAGGGACCGGCTCCGTGAGTCTTGCCAAAAGTGTGACCGCCGGCGATCAAGGCAACGGTCTCTTCATCGTTCATAGCCATGCGCGCAAACGTCTCGCGAATATCCTTGGCTGCTGCAAGTGGATCGGGAACGCCTTCCGGCCCTTCCGGATTGACATAAATGAGACCCATCGTGGTAGCACCGAACGGATTCGCCAGATTGCGCTCACCGGAATAGCGTTTGTCCGTCCCGAGCCAGGTTGTTTCAATTCCCCAGTTGACGTCGAGGTCCGGTTCCCAAACGTCCGCACGTCCGCCGGCGAAACCAAAAGTCTTAAAGCCCATCGTTTCAAGAGCGACATTGCCTGCCAGGATCATCAGGTCGGCCCAGGAGATCTTCTTTCCGTATTTCTGCTTGATTGGCCAAAGCAGACGGCGAGCTCGATCGAGATTGACATTGTCGGGCCAGCTGTTCAGTGGAGCGAAACGCTGCTGGCCTCTGCCGCCGCCTCCGCGGCCGTCACCGGTACGGTACGTACCCGCACTGTGCCAGGCCATGCGAATGAACAGCGGTCCGTAATGCCCGAAGTCAGCAGGCCACCAGTCTTGCGAGTCGGTCATTAACGCCGCAAGATCCTTTTTCAGGGCCGGAAAGTCGAGGCTCTTGAATGCCTCAGCGTAGTTGAAACTCTCGCCCATGGGGTCGGACAGCGACGAGTGCTGATGCAGGAGGTTCAGGTTCAGTTGGTTGGGCCACCAGTGATTGTTTGTTGTGCTTGCGCCACTGCTGTGATGGAACGGGCACTTCGCTTCGGTTGACATCGCTTGCTCCCTCCCTCGGGTCAGTCAAAATTTATAATGAACAGAACTGCCGCGTACTGCGAATCCATCCCGGCTTTTGTGTTCGCGCAGTCGCTTGCGGCCGCACTTGCTTACGCGCGAGTCATCGAGCATCCCCGCGCTTGCGACACTTAACGGGAAGCATACCGAGGAGCGCACTTGGTGCAGAGCCCCCTGAAGATAAGTTCGCATTCGCGAAGAATCCGCCTGCCGAGCGAACGCGAGGCAGGCTTCGGCACGTCGTACCACTCGATGTCCTCAACGTTGCCGCAGCGGTCGCAGACGAAGTGGTGGTGCTGCAGACCTTTGGCATCGTACCGCGCGGCGCGGCCCTCGACGGCCACTTCACGCACCAGACCCGCCTGCACCAAGTCCCGGAGATTGTTATACGTTGTGGCCCTTGAAGATCGCGGATCCACTCGATTCACGGCTTCGAAGATTTCAGCCGCCGTGGGATGGCTGTTGTGCTCCATCAAGAATGCCATCACGGAATAGCGCTGCGCCGTGCACCGCAACCCGGTGCCCTCCAGGGACTTTTTGATCGCCTCGGCGCCCATGACTAGTCTTGAATATATCTAATGTGAGATTTTGTCAAGGCTTGGATTTATCGTACCATTCCGGCGTTGCGCTCGTGGGTTTTGGGACCACTCGCGCCGTGGGCGACGAGGATTCCGCAATTGTCGTTCCAGCCTGTTCGGCCAGCGAATCCACCAACCCAATCCGATGTGCTTGTTTGCGTCACGGTTGACTTGTCCAAAACAGTACAGCGCCACCATCGGTCGCTCAAACATACTCAGCGCTACCAAAAACCAATCTGACCGCATGCGAGGAGTCTCGGTGAGCAATTTATTGGACTTGGCGGTCAGGGCGCACGGCGGACTTGATCGCTGGAACAAAGTGAGATCGATCACCGTTGCGGCATCGATCACTGGAACGATCTGGTTCGTGAAGGGCAAGGGCGACGCTTTGAAGGATGTCATCGTGACGGTAGAGACGAACCAGGAGCGCCTGGTGATGGACTTCGTCGGCCAGGACAAACGCTCGATCTTCGAGCCGGCCCGAATTGTCATGGAAAAGAGGGACGGGACACTGATTGACGCACGCAACGACCCTGAAAAGTCTTTTGAAGGGCATCAAAGGTCCACGCCATGGGATGACATCCACGTGGCCTACTTCAGTGGCGAAGCTCTGTGGACATACCTCAACACCCCCTTTCTGTACACGCACGAAGGCTTCGCTACCGAGGAGATTCCGCCGATCCAGGCAGAAGGCGAAACCTGGCGGCGGTTGAAGGTTACTTTCCCGGATAGCGTGAAGAGTCACAGCCGCGAACAGATCTCATGCTTTGGGCCGGATGGTTTGCTACGCAGGCACGACTACACCGTCGATATCCTCGGCGGAGCAACCGGCCTCAACTATGCCTCGGAATACCGGGATGTCGACGGGATCATCGTGCCGACACGGCGCCGGGTTTATGCCTATGAGGGGGACTACCAGCTTGTGAAGGATCCTCTGCTGGTCGCGATCGACCTGGGGGAAGTCACTCTCGCTTAGTGGTTCGTGTTTCTTGGTGCAAATCGATCTAAAAGGCTCACATGTCCACGGACATCCTGTTCACTCCATTACGCCTCGGTGCGATCGAACTTCCGAATCGCATCGTGATGGCTCCTCTCACGCGCATGCGCGCGGGCGCAAACAACGTGCCCACCGCATTGAACGCTGAATATTATGCACAGCGATCCTCAGCCGGCCTCATCATTTCGGAGGGAACGGCGGTCAGCACCCAGGCGCAGGGCTATCCCAGTTCTCCCGGGATCTATACAGCTGAGCAGGTTGCCGGCTGGCGCACAGTGACCGACGCCGTGCATGCCCGCGGCGGCCGCATGGTAATGCAGATTGAACACAACGGGCGCAACTCGCATTCCTCGCTGCTGCCCGACGGGTCGCTACCCGTAGCGCCTTCCTCGATTCCTCCGAACCTACCGGGGTTTACCAAGGACTTCCGGCAAGTGCCCATTGAGGTCCCGCGCGCTCTGGAAACCGCAGAGATTCCGGCTATTGTCAATACGTTTCACCAGGCTGCTCTCAACGCAATCGAAGCCGGATTCGACGGAGTCGAAATTCAGGGAGCAAACAGCCACCTGATTGAAGAGTTCCTGGAAGATGGCACCAATCAGCGGAGCGACGCCTACGGTGGGTCAAAAGAAAATCGCGTTCGCTTTCTTTTGGAGATCGTCGAAGCGGTTTCGGCTGCGGTCGGGCCGGATCGAGTTGGCGTGCGCTTGTCGCCCTTTGGACAATACGGCGGCATACGTGACAGCAATCCTCTGGAACTGTTTACGTTTGTAATTCAGGCACTCGACAAACACAGCATCTCGTATTTGCACCTGATCGAGGCAAAGGGCTCCGAAATGGGGTTGACGGACGAACTCCACGAGGGCGCAGTGAACAATCTGGCGCTCTTTCGCGGGGTATTCCGCGGCCCTCTGCTTTCGGCAGCGGCATACACGCCAGAAAGTGCGGCTCAGGCCATCGAAAACAACCATGCGGATGCGATTGCGTTTGGCCGTCTGTTCATCGCGAATCCGGATCTCGTGAGGCGAATCAAGGAGAACCAGCCGCTGAACGCCTATGACCGGTCCACCTTCTACGGCGGCGGAGAACACGGGTACACGGACTACAAGACGCTTGGCCGAGGGTCATAAACGCCTTCGATCGTACAGGTGCACAGGAGCCTTCATGAGCGAAAACTCGATCCCCGTGATCAGTAAAGACGAAGTCCGGGCATTTTATGAAGGGTTTCTGCAGGCGCTAAAGTCCGGGGATATACCGTCCCTTGAGCGGATCTATGCCGATGACTATCTGCTTGTGCGCCCGAACGGAGACACTCTTGGAAAAAAGGAGATCCTGGCCGACTTGCGCCATCATTCCATGAGGTTTGCTTCCTTTGAAGTGAGCGACGTCCTCATCCGGGTCAAAGGATACATTGGCATTCTGACGGCTGCTGTCCGGAGCACGGCGATTCGAGACGGCGTAGAAATTAAAGCCCACGCCAGGCAACTCGCAATCCTGTCAAAGGAAAACGGGCGGATGACGATCTCCCATTTTCAATCAACCACGATCGTTGATCCGGAGTGATTGATCCCAACTTTGGCAAAACCCGGTTCGCATCCTGCCGGGTCGAGTATCTGGTCCGGACGAACGAAGATAGATTCCCAGTGGACTGTGCCCCAAAGGGCAGGCCGGCATCGCCTAAATCGAGTCTAGCTGCAGGCACCTAGAGCCTCCACGAAATTCCGGATACCCATACCAAGTTGACTGTATTGTTCGCCCGCAGCGGATGGAAGAATATGCACTTGCGTTAGGACCTGTTCTCCGGAATGTGGCAACTCGTACTCGTTGTTGAGGCGAGCAGAAAGGGCAAAAATCAATGACTCCCTCCGGCCAACCTCTATTTAGACCTCGAGGCGAGGCCCACTCCCGATCGCGCGTCGGACAGGTCCCTGGGCGGCCAAGCATCCTGCTGGCAACGGTCGATCCGCAGATCCGCCAGGCCATGGGCGAGCTCTTAGAGGGCTACACGATCAATACCGTGTGGGCGACGGGCATCGAGGAAGTTCGATCCGGGCTTGGACAGGAAGATATCCTGGCCTGTTTCTGTGGGTTTTGGCTGGTGGATGGCACCTATCGGGATGTCGTACGGCATCTGAAGCATCAGCGCGCGGAAATCCCGGTAATCATTGTCTGTGCGCCGGAGTGCCCGCAAGAATACCGTGACTACCTGGCCGCCCTGAATATTCGTGCGTTCGATTTCATCTGCCATCCGTATCGCCGAATCGATTTGGAGCGGATACTGGATTCCGCGATGGCGTTCCGCAAAGGGCCCGTTCGGCCCGGGACATCTGCGACGCATTCTACCCACCGTTCTGTTGATATCTCCGGGCTTCGTCAAGCCAGCTAGAATCGAGAAACAAACAACCCGCCCAAGAACCCGCCACGGTTCGGGTCGAGCGCCTGTCTTGCGCCAGAGGACTGAACCATGCGCCCCCCTGGCAGAGTTCGATCGGTACCCGCGGGTTTACCTCGCGTTATGCGAAGATAGTATGTTCACCGAGCGAGCCAATCGCGACTTGGCTAACCCTTTGAGGCATGGATGAGCGCTGCGCCACCGATTAGCGTCTTCGCCGAAAATGACGAGCCCATTGTAGGCGAGCTGTTCAGCGTCGATCGACTGGAGCAGCACGCCGAGAGCCTGGCTGCCGCGCAGGTGGTCACGATCGGCCCTGATACCGGCAAGCCGTTGATTGAAGATGTGGCTGAAAACGGCCGATTGCTGCTGGACTACTACCGCGCGATCGCCACTGCCGTCCACCAAGATCAGGCCATCACACCTGCGGCGCAGTGGCTGCTTGAAAATTTCTACATCGTGGAGGAGCAGCTCCGCGAGATCCACGACCATTTGCCCCCCGGATTCCACCGGAAGTTGCCCAAGCTTGCCTCCGGTCACTTGAAAGGCTACCCGCGGGTATACGGCGTTGCCTGGGCCTTTGTGGCGCACACGGACAGCCGATTTGATCCCGACGTGTTACGCCGCTTTGTGATCGCCTACCAGCGCGTGCAATCGCTGTCGATCGGGGAACTTTGGGCCGTGGCGATCACGCTGCGAGTCGTGCTGGTCGAAAACCTGCGTAGGCTTGCCGCGCGGATTGTGCTCAGTCGCGACGCACGCAACGAGGCCGACGTTCTGGCCGACCGGCTTCTGGGCACGGGAGGCCAGGCGCTGGTGTCGCCCGCGACAGTGCTTCGTCAGTTCGAAAAAAAACCATTCGACCGGGCGTTCGCCGTTCAACTCATCCAGCGTCTCCGCGATCTGGATCCGAAAGTCGGTCCGATCCTGGTCTGGCTCGATGACCGTCTGGCGGCACAGGGCACCAGCGCCGACGAGATTGTGCGCGCCGAACACCAACTGCAGGCGGCCATGAGCGTGACCGTGCGAAATGTCATCACCAGCATGCGACTGGCTTCCTCGTTCGACTGGCAAGTGTTCTTCGAGGAAGTCAGCCTGGTCGACAAGGTTTTGCGCGAGGGAAGTGATTTCGGCGCTATGGACTTCACCACGCGCGACGCCTATCGCCACGCGATCGAGGACCTTTCACTCGGATCAGACCATTCGGAGACCGAAGTCGCCCAGCGCGCTGTGAATCGCGCCCAGCAGTCCCTACGTGATGCTCCGTCTGGCCGGCAAGACGATAGGCGCTCGGACCCGGGCTATTACCTGATCTCCCATGGGCGAGACGAGTTCGAGCGCGAGATCGGTTTTCAAGTCTCCTGGAAACGCAGGTTTCTGCGGTGGTACGTTCGCGATGCCGTGCCAGGCTATCTCGGCACCATCGCGGTGCTGACCGCAATCATCCTGGCTCTGCCCCTGTTGCGTTCTTGGGAGTTCGGAGCGAGCACACTGCAACTGGTGCTTTTTGGTCTGCTGGCGGTGATTCCGGCATCGGACCTGGCACTTGCGCTCATCAACCGGAGTGTCACGGACCTATTCGGCCCGCGCACTCTAGCGCGACTTGAGATTCGCTCCGTACCCGCGCAGTACCGGACCATCGTGGTCGTTCCCACCTTGCTGACCTCCGAGGATGTCATCCGTGAACAGGTGGAACGGCTTGAAATTCACTACCTGGCGAATTCCGACGGTGAACTGCGATTTGCGCTGCTCTCGGACTGGGTCGACGCCGCGACGGAATCCTTGCCGAACGATGACGCCTTGCTGACCGCCGCAAGCAAGGGTATCGCCGATCTAAACAAGCGCCACGGCCCAGCGCCGAGCGGCGGCGATCGTTTCTTTCTGTTCCATCGTCGCCGGATGTGGAACGAATCGGAAGAAAAGTGGATGGGCTGGGAACGCAAGCGGGGCAAGCTCCACGAGCTGAACTCCCTGCTCCGAGGCTCAACGAAGACCTCGTTCATCACCACCGCAGGTCTCGGGCCGGATCCGATTCCCGACGTCCGTTATGTCATCACACTCGATGCGGACACGCGATTGCCCCTGGGTGCGGCGGCCCGCTTGATCGGCACCATGGCCCATCCGCTAAATCGGCCAACGTTCAGCGCCGAGCAGGGGCGAGTCACCGACGGCTACGGCATCGTGCAACCGCGAATCACGCCTTCGCTGCCGACCGACCGGGAAGGATCGCTGTTTCAGAGAGTTTTTTCCGGGCCCGGCGGAATCGATCCCTACGCTTCATCGGTTTCCGATGTGTATCAGGACCTGTTTCACGAAGGCTCCTACACCGGCAAGGGAATCTACGACCTCGACATTTTCGAAGCGGCACTCGCTGACAAGGCCCCGGAAAACATTCTGCTGAGTCACGACCTGTTTGAGGGAATTTTCGCGCGCAGCGCGCTGGCAACTGACATCGAACTCTTCGATGAATTCCCTTCTCATTATGAGGCCGCGGCCGCCAGACAATACCGCTGGGCGCGAGGCGATTGGCAACTCTTGGCCTGGATTCTGGGCGGGCGCGCCGGTTCCCGCAAAGGCCGCTCGTTCAAGATTCCGGTGATCGGCCGTTGGAAAATGCTCGACAACCTCCGTCGGTCACTGTTGGCCCCGTGCATGTATCTGACGTTGCTCGCGGGATGGCTGATGCCGGGAATCTCGCCCTGGCTCTGGACTCGATTCGTTCTCGCAATGATCGTGTTTCCTGCCCTGATTCCTTTCCTGGCGGGAATCAATGCGCACTGGGAGGGAATTTCCAAAAGGAGTCACTTCCGCGGCCTCGCTTCCGATTTCTCCCTCGGCCTGACCCAGGCGGGTCTGACGATTTCGTTTCTCGCCTTCCAGGCCTCCCAAATGGCCGACGCCATCGGACGAACACTGGTTCGATTGCTCGTCACGCACAAGCACCTGCTCGAATGGGTCACCGCGGCGCAAGCCAAACACCGGGTCGATCTGAACCCAGTCGGAGTTTTCACACGAATGGCTGGCGGTGTGGTGCTGGCGGTCGCAACCATTGCGGCCGTCTGGTTAGAAGCACCTCACGCCCTTCTCGCGGCAACGCCTTTCGTGGCGCTTTGGATCGTGTCGCCCGCAATCGCCTATTGGATCAGTCTCCCGGCTCGACCCTCCGACCTTGAACAGCTGTCGGAGGCGCAGACGCAAGCGTTGCGCGGAATTTCAAGGCGCACCTGGCGCTTCTTCGAGACCTTTGTCACGGCGGAGGAGCATTTCCTGCCGCCAGACAATTTTCAAGAAGACCCCAAGCCCGTCGTGGCTCATCGCACTTCGCCGACCAACATCGGTCTCTACCTTCTTGCGACCCTGTCGGCCCGCGACTTTGCATGGGTGGGAACGACAGAGGCGGCAGAGCGCATCCAGGCTACGCTTGACACCATCGGAAAACTCGAACAATTCAACGGCCACCTGTTCAACTGGTACGACACCCGCGATCTTCATCCGCTGGATCCCAAGTACGTCTCCACCGTCGATAGCGGAAATATCGCCGGGCATCTGCTGGCCCTTGCCAGGGGCTGCCGCGATTTGATTCAAAAACCAGGGGTCGAGCCGAATCCGTTTGCCGGAATCGAGGATGCACTCGGTCTGTTGCGCGAAGCCTTGACGAAAATTGCCGATGCGCCGCGAGTCCATTCAGTGACGCGGAAACAACTCAGCAACGCGGTGGATATTCTGGCTGCGTCGATTCATCCGGTGCCTCGAGATAGCTCCGAGTTGGGATTGAGAATCGCCGACACCCGTGACCGCGCCCATACCGTTGCCGACATTGGCCAAACTCTCGCGCAAGAACTCGGCGATGCCGCAAGCTACGAAGTGCTTACCTGGTCTGCGGCCGCAAAGGCGTGCGCCGACAGCCACATGCGGGATGCAACGATGTTCCTGCCGTGGCTCCGGCCCAGCCTCAAGAACACAGCGACGATTTCCGGAAACCGCGCCTTAGGCGTGGCTGAATGGAAAGCAATCGAGCGATTCTTCCCCAACAATGCGGCTCTTGCGGATGCCCCGGAGCGATTCGAAGGCGCGATCGCCGAACTTGCGGCCCTTCGCGCGGGATTGCTCGGGGATCCGGCGTCCCGCCTGGAACGACAGGCGCAGATCGACGCACTCATCCAATCCATCAGGCAATCGGCTGTGGAGGCATTGGCCTTGCGTCGCCGGTTGCTTGCAATCGCGGAGCGGACCGAGGAGATGTTCGAGGCTATGGAATTCGGATTTCTGTTTGACGAATCCCGCAAGCTGTTTGCGATCGGGTATCGCGCCGCGGACGGGCACCTGGATGCGAACTGCTACGACCTGCTCGCCTCGGAAGCGCGGCTTGCGAGCTTCATTGCCATCGCCAAGGGCGACGTTCCCTCTTCACACTGGTTCCGGCTGGGGCGCGCACTGACGCCCGTGGGACGAGGCTCAGCGCTGATCTCCTGGTCGGGCTCCATGTTTGAGTACGTGATGCCGGCGCTGGTCATGCGCTCGCCAGCGAACAGCCTGTTGACCCAAACCTATCAGCAGGTGGTTGCCCGGCAGATCGAGTATGGACGGGAGCGCGGTGTACCTTGGGGGATCTCCGAATCAGCCTACGCCGCTCGCGATCTTGATTTCACGTACCAGTATTCCAGCTTCGGCGTACCGGGCTTGGGCCTGAAACGAGGCCTGAGCGAGGACTTGGTGATCGCGCCCTACGCGACGGCTCTTGCAGCCATCGTAGATCCGTCGATCGCGCTTCAGAACCTGGACCGGCTGACCGAGGAGGGAGGCCGGGGAATCTACGGCTTCTATGAGTCGCTGGATTTTACAAGCTCCCGGCTGGCCGAAGGACAGCGCGTCGCAGTGGTCCGCGCCTATATGGCTCACCATCAGGGGATGTCTGTGGTCGCGCTCGCCAATGCCCTGCTGGGCGGCGCGATGTACAGTCGCTTTCATGCCGTGCCGATGGTGCAGGCGACCGAGCTGCTTCTTCAGGAGCGCACGCCGCGCGACGTCCTGGTGGCACGACCTCGAGCGGAGGAAGTATCGGCCGCCGCGCGTGTGCGCGAGCCCGTACCTCCGGCGGCGCGTCGGTTTGAAACACCCCACGATCTCACCCCGCGCACAGCTCTTCTCTCCAATGGCCGCTACGCGGTGATGCTGACGTCGGCGGGTTCCGGGTACAGTCGCTGGCGCGATATCGCCATCACGCGCTGGCGAGAGGATCTGACCAGGGATTGTTGGGGGATGTACATCTTCTTGCGCGACGAGCAGACCGGAAGCGTGTGGTCGGCCGGGTATCAACCAACCGGAGTCGAGCCGACTTCCTACGAGGCGGCCTTCTACGAAGACCACGTGGAGATTACCCGTCGCACCCGTGCGTTGACGACGGCGCTGGAAGTCCTGGTGTCGTCTGAGGATGATGCGGAGATTCGACGCGTCTCGATCACAAATTCAGGAATGCGAGCGCGGGATATCCAGGTAACGTCCTATGCGGAACTCTCGCTGACTACCCAGGCCAGTGATTCGGCGCATCCCGCGTTTGCAAACCTGTTCGTTCAGACCGAGTTTGTCCCCGATGTCGGGGTTTTGCTCGCGACGCGACGGAAGCGCTCTCCGGATGAGACCTCGGTATGGGCGGCGCACGTACTGGTCGTCGAAGGTAATTCGCCGGGCGAGCTGCAGTACGAAACAGATCGGGCGCGATTCATCGGGCGCGCCCGCGATCTGCGGAATCCGATCTCCATCATCGACGGCAGGCCGCTTTCCAATACCGTTGGTTCGGTACTCGACCCGATCATGAGCCTGCGCCGCACGGTGCACATTCCGCCGGGCACGACCGTCGAGCTGGTCTTTTCGACGATCGTAGCCTCGACCCGGGAAGAGGTACTGAACCTTGCCGACAAATACCGTGACGCCCAAACCTATGAGCGCACCCGAACGCTGGCGTGGACCCAGGCCCAAGTACAGTTGCACCACCTGGGCATCAGCGCCGAAGAAGCGCAGTTATTCCAGCGGCTCGCCAATGCCGTTTTGTATTCTGATGTGACGCTGCGTCCGAGCCCGGCCGATCTGAGCGGCGTCACTCTGGATCGATCCTCCCTCTGGGCTCAGGGAATTTCAGGTGACCTGCCCATCGTCGTCGCGCGCATCGATGATGCCGACAATTTCGAGATGATCCGGCAGCTGCTCCGAGCCCACGAGTACTGGCGCATGAAGCAGCTGTCGGCCGACGTCGTGATCATCAACGAAAAGGCCACTTCCTACGTGCAAGAGCTTCAGGGATCACTGGAAGCTCTGGTCCGCGGCAGTCAATTGCGCCTCTCACCCGACACACAGGCGGCGAGCGGGAAGATCTTCCTGCTTCGAGGAGACCTGATCACGGCCGAGACACGGGCGCAGCTGCAGGGCGTGGCGCGGGTCGTGCTGCTGAGCTGGCGAGGAACTCTTTCCGAGCAGATTGCGCGATCGCAGTATCCGGAGGCGCCCGCTCCGGCCCTATTGCCTGCGAAACCGGTTCGTGTAACCAAGCGCGTCGGCCCTTCGGTGCCGCAACAGACCCTTCACTATTTCAACGGGCTCGGCGGCTTTTCCGAAAATGGCCGGGAGTACTTGGTCATTCTCAGCGAAGGGCTGCGGACCCCCGAGCCCTGGATCAATGTGATCGCAAATCCGGACTTCGGATTCCTGGTCTCGGAGTCCGGCTCCGGGACCACCTGGTCGCTCAACAGCCATGAAAATCAGATCACGCCGTGGTCCAACGACCACGTGATCGATCCGCCGGGCGAGACGATCTATCTGCGCGACCAAAGCACGGGCGAGATCTGGACTCCCACGGCACTGCCCATCCGATTGGAAGAAGCCACCTACATCGCGCGGCACGGCCAAGGCTACAGCCGTTTCTCGCACGCCTCTCACGGCATCTCCGCAGAGCTGGTCCAATTTGTGCCCTCAAGCGACCCGGTAAAGATTTCCCGGCTGACATTGCGGAATGAGTCCGGGTCTGTTCGGCGCCTCTCCGTCACCGCATATGTGGAGTGGCTTCTGGGCAGCTCCCGCTCAGCCTCGGCTCCCTACGTCGTCACCGAGATCGACCCAAAGTCAGGCGCAGTGCTGGCTCGCAGCATGTGGACAGGAGAATTCGGAGGGCGCGTCAGCTTTGCCGATCTCGGAGGCCGTCAGAGTTCGTTCACCTGCGACCGCACGGAATTTCTTGGTCGCAACGGATCGCCCGAGCGCCCGGCGGCGCTGGAGCATGGCCGGCCCCTTTCTGAAAAGCTGGGTGCGGGCCTGGATCCCTGCGCCGCACTGCAGGCCGGTATAGAACTGCAGCCCGGAGCCAGCGTGGAACTCAGGTTCCTTCTGGGCCAGGCGGAAAACCAGGATCAGGCCAGTAAACTCGTCATCCGCTATCGCAACGCCGACCTGGATCAAACGCTGCAGGAAGTCGCCCGTCAATGGGACGACATTCTTGGCGCCGTCCAGGTCACCACGCCTGATCCCACGATGGACCTGCTTTTGAATCGCTGGCTGCTCTATCAGACGCTCGCCTGCCGCGTATGGGCGCGCGCGGCGTTCTATCAGTTGAGCGGAGCGTACGGTTTCCGCGATCAGCTTCAGGACGTGTTGGCATTGACCGTTTCCAAACGAGCGGTTCCGCGCGAGCACCTGCTGCGTTCGGCCGGCCGCCAGTTCCGGGAAGGCGACGTACAGCACTGGTGGCACCCGCCTTCCGGCCGCGGCATACGGACGCGGATATCGGACGATCTTTTGTGGCTGCCCTACGCCGTCATTCAGTTCATCGAGGCCACCGGAGATATGTCCGTGCTGGAGGAGAGCGTTCCCTTCCTGGAAGGCAGTGTGCTGTCGGAAGGACAAAACGAGTCGTACTTCGAGCCGCGCGTTTCCGAGGCGCGGGCGACCTTGTTTGAACACTGCGCGCGCACGCTGGATTACAGTCTCGCTGTCGGCGAACACGGCCTCCCATTGATGGGCACCGGAGACTGGAACGACGGCATGAACCGCGTTGGTCAGCAAGGCAAAGGCGAGAGCGTATGGCTCGGGTGGTTTCTGCACATCATTCTGTGGGAGTTTTCGAAGATCGCAGATGCCCGAGGTGAACACAAGCGGGCGGAAACCTGGCGGCTTCACGTCAGCGCGCTAAAGGCCGCGCTCGAACGCGATGGCTGGGATGGCGAGTGGTACCGTCGCGCGTACTACGACGATGGAACACCGCTGGGATCTGCCACCGACTCGGAGTGTCGCATCGACTCGATCGCCCAGTCCTGGGGAATCATCAGCGGTGCGGCCGAGCCGGCGCGCGGAGTGCGGGCTATGGCGGCTGTCGACCACCATCTCATTCGGCGAGCTGCCGGGCTCATCCTGCTCCTGACGCCTCCGTTTGATCAGACATCTCACGATCCGGGATACATCAAGGGTTACGTTCCAGGAATCCGGGAAAACGGCGGCCAGTACTCGCACGCCGCGGTTTGGACGCTGATCGCTTTCGCCGAATTGGGGGAAGGCGACAAGGCGAGCGAACTGTTTCAAGCGCTGAACCCGATCAACCGATCCAGCTCGCGCGCGAGCATCCAGCGGTACAAGGTTGAGCCATACGTCGTTGCCGGCGACATTTACGCGGAACCGCCGCACGTGGGGCGCGGGGGGTGGACTTGGTACACCGGGTCAGCCGGCTGGCTCTACCGCGCGGGCATGGAGTGGATTCTGGGGTTTCGCGTGCGTGGCATGACGCTCAGTATCGACCCGTGTATTCCCCGAAACTGGCCCAGGTACTCGATGAAATTCCGCTATCATTCATCGCTCTACAGCATTCAAGTGGAGAACCCCTCGAATGTCACTCGCGGAGTCGCTCTTACAGAAGTGGACGGCAAGATACTGCCCGGCTCGGCCAGCATCTCTCTTGTGGATGACGGCGCAAGTCACGTCATTCGGGTCGTTTTGGGCTAGAGGCTCTTGCGGCAGCTACTGCCGATGATAGTGCATTTCCGACGCGATCTTGCGCCAGAAATGGCCTAGATGCGATCCGCCAGGCATTCCCGCAATTCCTGCCGCGCTCGCGAGAACCGGATCTTCACAGCCGACTGAGACAGATTCAGGATTTTCGCGGCGTCCTTGCTCTTATGTTCCTCGATTCCCAGCATCCATACCACTACGCGAAGTGTTTCGCGAAGACCTCCAATCGCCTCCCGCAGGGCCTCGTAATGCTCGCGTTTTGCATACTGAACTTCCGGTTGTGCCGTTTCTGCGGCACAAATCCGCTCAATGGGGGTGGGCCGGTGTCCGGAATCGCAGTCGTAGGTGAGGTGTGCGTCCTCCGAGCGCCTCTTACGCATCACCATCAAGGCTTCATTCATGGCGATTCGAGTGAGCCAGGTCGAGAACTGGGACGCGCCCTGGAACTGCTTGATATTGGCAAAGGCCTTTAGCAGGGTCTGCTGAGATGCGTCCTCGGCATCCTCCCGGTTGCGGGTGATCCTCAACGCGACGTGGAAAGTCTTGCGCATGTGGGGTTCAACCAGTCGCGCAAACGCCGCTTGATCCCCCGCCTGGGCCCGCTTCACAAGAGACTGCGTCTGGGTCACTGCTCGGTCACTCAAATTCCGTTGCTCCCCGGTTCCCGGGTCTGATGCCTGAGCCATCTGGTCGGCTTTCACGGATGTACCTCACATTTCCTGGAGTATGAACCGGTTATCAGAACTGCCGCCGCCACCGCGGGTATAAATGGAGTCGCCTAACGGGCCCATCCGGGGTGGCAGTCGGCAAATGATTCGTCTAGTAAAATCGAGCGGTTGCCCCTAACTTCGTGCTCCCAATCGCCTTGGAGGTTACCCAAATCCGCCCGATCCAGCCATCGGTGTCGCGCTGTAACTGATAGAGGAGATTACTGTATATCCTGGTGACAGGTGGGCAGCCGCCTGGCGGACGCGCGCGCCAGGCGGCAGAGACTGCTAGCGATAGCTCGCGGCCTGCAGTGCGAACATCTCGGCATAGAGCCCGCCTTCTTTCACGAGCTGATCGTGTTGGCCCTGTTCGGCGATCCCGCCTTTTTGCAGCACGAGAATCCGATCAGCCATGCGAACTGTCGAGAACCGGTGAGAAATCAGCAACGCCATCTTGCCCGTGGTGAGTTCTGAGAAACGCTCGAACACCTCGTTTTCGGCGCGGGCGTCCAGAGCCGCCGTCGGTTCGTCAAGGACCAGCAATTGGGCGTCTCGCAGGTAGGCCCTGGCGAGCGCGATTTTCTGCCACTCGCCGCCGGAGAGATCAACGCCGCCTGCAAACCGGCAGCCCAGCGGCTGGTCGTAACCCTTCGGCAGCTTCTGAATCACGCTCTCTGCAAACGTCTTGATCGCTGCGGCGCGGATGCGAAACGGATTGTGGGCATCCTCGATCCTGCCAACCCCGATGTTTTCCGACACGGTCATTTCATAGTGGACGAAATCCTGAAATATGACGCCGATTTCCTTCCACAAGTCTTCAAGGTTATATTCGCGGAGATCGACTCCATCGAGCAGAATCTGGCCTTCGGTCGGGTCGTAGAGGCGCGTGAGAAGCTTGACGACCGTGGTCTTTCCCTGGCCGTTCTCGCCAACCAGCGCCACCCGCTCCTGCGGTTCGATTCGCAGGTTGATCCCGGACAGAATCTTCCGGCGACTTCCGGGGTAGGAGAACGAGACGTTCTTGAATTCGATGCCCTGACGGATCGGACGCGGCGCCACAAGGGCTCCGGGTTTGGATCGAATCGTCGGCTCGACCGCAAAGAAGTCCACCAGGTCGGTCAGGAACAGCGCCTGATCGGCGATCCCGGAGAACGTGGTGAACACAGCCTGAATCCCGGCGCTTGCGCCGGCAATCGCGCCGGCAAGGAAAGTCAACTGGCCGATGGTCAGCGCGCCGATGACCGTCTGGTAGATCACGAACGCATATCCGCCGTAATAGCCAACCGTGCCGAGCACGGTCAGCAATGCCCCGAAGATGAGTTTGCGCCGCGCGAGCCCCACGTTCTGGCGGTGCAGCTCATCGGACAGAACCTTGTAGCGGCCGACCAGGAACGGACCGAGCCCGAATAATTTCAGCTCCTTGGCGCTTTCCCTGCTGCCGCCGAGGATGCGGAGATACTCCATCTGCCGTCGCGCCGGGGTCTGTTCAAAGCTCAGCGAATACCCCAGGAAGGCAAAGTGCGTCTCGCCCAGGAAGGCCGGCACGACGCAAATAATCAAAAAGATCAGCAACAGGGGAGAAAAGAAACCGATACCGACTGCCAAGCTGACTGCGCCGATCAGGTCCTGGATGAAGCGACCCATCATCTGCACCAACATGACGCGATCGGTGCCCTGTGCACGCGCGCGCTCCATCTTGTCGTAAAACAGCGGATCCTCGTAGCGGGTCAGATCCAGGCGCGAGGCATGTTCCATTATGCGCGTGCTGATGTGCCGCGTGAACTTGTCGGCGAGCACGGTGTCAAAGTAGCCGAGCACGCGTCCCAACATCGCGGACATGCCCGCCAGCACAAACTCCAGGGCCACCAGCCACCAGAATGCGTGGGGCAGCGCGGTGTGATACCAGATGTGACGATCGATTGCGTCGATGATGATCTGGGTGACCCTCAACAGACAGACGGGAATCACCGAGACGACCACGCGCGCGGCACTGCCCAGAACCACAACCTCGGGCGCGCAGGTCCACACCATTCTCAGAACGGGAGGAATCTTCCGGAGCGCCTGCAGGCGTTCACTCCATTTTGCTTCCGGCTTTGGTTGCTGGATTAGAACTTTTGCGTCCATCGCTCGTTTCACCCCAAGTAGCTGCCCGCCCCCACGCTTCGCCCGATCATGCTACACAAGCTCTGTAGCACTCGAGGTACCATATTGAACAGGTTGTAACCAATTCGTAATACACGACTTATCTTCGATCGAACTTCGGGTAACCACGATTTTTTTCACGCTCAAAGCAATTTCTATCTAGAACAAAAAGAGAAAACCACACCTGAAAAACCTCACGCGGCTTAGAGCTATCCCGACTGTGTGTGCCTCAAACAGTTTTGTCCTTCGAGTAACAGAGCCGTTCCAGGTTGCACTCCAGGCATTTCGGCTTGCGCGCCTGACAGATTCGGCGCCCGTGCCAGATCAACTGGTGGGAGAACAGTATCCATTTTTCCTGGGGAATAATCTTGATCAGGTCCTGCTCGATCTTCTTTGGGTCGGTGTTCTTCGACAAATCCAGGCGCCGGCTGAGCCGCTGCACATGGGTATCGACGACGACCCCGGAAGCAATGCCAAACGCTGTGCCGAGCACGACATTCGCCGTCTTTCGCGCAACTCCCGGAAGGGTGAGAAGCTCCGGCATCGTCCGTGGCACCTCGCCGCGAAATTCCTCAACGATCTTTCTGCTGGCCCCCATGATGGATTTCGTCTTGTTCCGGAAAAAACCCGTGGGGCGGATGTCCTGCTCGAGTTCCTGCGGATTCGCATAGGCGAAGGCATCCGGCTTTGGATATTTCGGAAACAGCGTTGCGGTGACGATATTCACGCGCTCGTCCGTGCACTGGGCCGACAGGATCGTCGAGATCAGCAGTTGAAAGGGATTATCGTGCCGTAACGCGCAGGTAACGGCCGGATACGCCTCATCGAGTCCCTCGAGGATTGCCCGGACGCGCGCAGGACGAGTTCCCTTCCCGGAGGCCTGCACTCGACCCACTCTGGCGGATTTCCGCGAAGTCGCCCGGGCGGCGCGTGGCAATCTTCTGTTTTTCCTGGGACCCATCGAACGAAAATAATAGCACAGCTCGGACTACAGCTCGATCTGCACGCCCTTCCAGAATGCGACATAGTCCTTGATCTGAGAGGCGGCCGGCTTGGGATCGGGGTAATACCAGGCGGCGTCGGCGTTCCGTTCGCCGTTCACCTCCAGGTCATGGTAGCTGGCGGTTCCCTTCCAGGGACACACCGTGTGGGTTTCACTTGACCGAAAATATTCGGCGCGCAACGAATCCGGCGGAAAGTACTGGTTCCCCTCGACAACCACGGTGCGATTGCTTTCGGCGAGAATCGCTCCGTTCCACAAGGCTTTGGCCACTATTGACCTCCGGTTTGTCTCAGACCGCGAAGAAGAGATTTTGAGCAAGCGGCCACTCGGCGTCGAACCACTGCCCCGCGCAACGATACCCGGAGCGTTCGCCCATCTGGACGACTGCCTTCGGGTCGTATTTGTGCGAGCTTTCTGTCCAGATCGTTTCGCCCTCGCGAAGGTGAAACCGGAAACCTGCCTGGCGAATGGTCACGCGCTGCCAGATGGTCGAGCGCAAGTGCATTTCGATCCGTCGCTCGGCCTGATCCCACCGAACCACGTGCTCGAAATGCCGGAGATCGAAATCCCCGCCGAGTTCCCGGTTGATGCGCGCCAGCAGGTTCTTGTTGAATGCGGCAGTGACGCCGGCTGGATCATCGTAGGCCAGAACCAGCGCCGGAACCGGTTTTTCCAGATCGGTTGCGAGCAGCAGTGCGTCGCCTTCACGCAGAATCGATCGGACCTCGCGCAGGAACTGGTCGCCCGCCGGGCGGTCGAAGTTTCCAATCGTGCTGCCCAGAAACAGGACGAACAGGCGCTCTTCGTCCTTTCGCCTAGCGGCGACTTCCTGCAGGCCGTCCAGGTATGCGCGCTCAAAACCTACCAGGCTGACCAGATCCATGTGTCCCAGTTCCTGCTGGCAGCGGAACAAGGCGCTGCCGGAGATGTCAATCGGGTAGTAGTTGACGCGTTGTCGCCGGGCGAGTGCTTCAAGGACCCAGCGCGTCTGCTGGCCGCTTCCGCTGCCCAGTTCTGCGACCACCACCGAGCCCGGCACGCGGTTGACGATTTCGCCGGAGTAACGCTCGAGCATGCGCATTCCGGCGCGGCTCAAGCCATACTCCGGCAAAAGACAGATGACGTCGAACAGCGCCGAACCCACTTCATCGTACAGATACTTGGAGGGGAGTTCCTTCTGTCCCGGGTGGCTCAGTCCCACCACGACGTCGGAGCAGAATTCCGCCCCGACCTGACTGGGGGAGACGGCCGATGCCATTCGCGGAGCCGAAGCCATGAGTTATTCCTCCACGCAGCGGAATGTCGCGTATACGTGCGGGTAGTGCGGCTGGAACCAGTTGCGGAAGGATCGGCGCAGCATCGATCGGTCGGTTCGCGGCGATCCGCCCTTCATGACAAAGTGCTTTCCGTCGAAGAAATCGGCCGAATAACCCGGATAAAACGAGAACCGCTCGAACCCCGGCAAGGGCCCGAACTCAGTCGAGGTCCACTCCCATCCATTGCCGATCAGATCCGAGACGCCAAATGCGCTCGCGCCCGAAGGATGCGCTGCGACCGGTGTTGGATCCCAGCGTTCATGGTGGAAATTCCCGCGTGTCCAGTCCGGCAGCGACTCGCCCCACGGAAACGGGCGCTCCGTGCCATCCGGTGCGCCGTAGGCGGCGCGATGCCACTGCGCTTCGGTTGGGAGTTTCCGTCCAGACCAGCGCGCGAAGGCGCTTGCCTCTGCGTAGGTCACATAGACCGGACAGGAAGGCGGCAACGGGATCGTCCCAAACATCCCTCTGTAGTCCCACTCCGTCGCCGGATCAGTGAGGAAGGAATTCAATCTCGGTGTCCAGAAATGTGGATGCGCGATCCCGTTTCGCTGCTTCCATTCCCAGTCCTGGGGCTTCCAACAGCCGGGATCGAGATAGCCGCCGGCGCGCACAAACTTCAGATACTCATGATTGGTCACCGGAAAAGCGTCCACCGAAAAACCCGGCACCTCGACCTCTTGTACGCCGAATTCGTTGTCCCAACCGAAGGCGTCCGGCAACCGGCGCGGTTGACCGAGCGTAGCAACTCCGGCAGGAATCGCTATGTGGCGAGGGCTCGGAGCGGGACGCAGGTCGGCGACGGGCCCCGCTTGGGAGATCTTTCTGTCGACCGGCAGGTTGTGCAACAGATACGCAAGCGTCTCTGCGTGCATCAGGCGGTGCTCGATTGCTACATTCAACAGGGTTCCGTCGGCGATCTCGGGCACCGAGGATCCTCGTTCGCCCGCGGCGCACAGCGCATCGTCGAGCGCGGTTCGCACGCCCTGGTTGTAGTTGTGCACTCGTGCAATGCTGGGCCAATCGGCGGGCCTGTCGGTCGGCAAGCCGTCGCCGATCGGATCGATCCCGAACGCGAACAGCTTGTCGAATTCCGGCTCGCGCGATTTCAGATCCAGCACAGGGCCGAATAGATTCCAGTCAAACGCCTCCAAATGGCCGAGATAGAAGATCAGCCGATGGCGTTCGGGAACCGGGCGATCGTAGAGGGAGCCGGCCGGCAGCATCTCGAGCACGGCATCGGTGCGCGCGCGAGCTTCGGCCATGCGAGAGAGCAAGATCGGGTGAAGCTGCGGCGCTAACCTGGACGTCGCCATTTGTCACCTCGGAGGTGGGGGGTCTCTTTGTACTCCTGCAGAGAGCCCCGGGCAAGGGATATTGTCACCGAACATTGGATGCCACAGCGGGGGGGAAAGTGTCGGCTAATCAACCGGGGCCAGCAGCGCCATGAGCCTGCGAAATGCTTGGCCCCGATGGCTTGCCAGGTTCTTTTCCTCGGCGGTGGCCTCGGCGTAGGTGCGGCGGCCATCCGGAAAACGGAATATCGGATCGTATCCGAATCCGTGAATTCCGCATGGCTCGTCGGCAATCAGCCCTTCGGCAGCGTCAGAAACTACAGCCAGCGCTCGACCCTCGCGGGCAAGTGTAATGACGCACACGAATCGTGCGCGGCGTTGCTGTCCGGTTTTCCCTGCCATTTCGCCGAGCAGCTTTGTCGCGCGTTCTGCGCTGGTTGCGTTCGGTCCGGCGTAGCGCGCGGAAAGAACTCCGGGCGCCCCGCCGAGAGCGGGCACCACCAGTCCCGAGTCATCGGCAAGCACCATCTCGGATGTGAATGGACTGTAATGGAGCGCCTTGCCAGCGCTGTTTTCCGCAAACGTGGGCGCAGATTCCTCAAAGACTGGAAGATTGTGAAAGTTCGGAAGCAGCTCGATTCCGAGCGTCGTACCGGCGGCAAGTTCGCGATACTCGGCGAGTTTCCCGGGATTGGAAGTCGCAAGCAGTATCCGCACGGGCATTTTTTTCAGTCCGGCTACCGAGCCCGGCTGCGGAAATTCACACGCACAAGATTCTGTTGCAGCTTCGAGAGCTCGCGAATGCCACCGGAGGCAAGATCGAGAAGCTGGTGCAACTCCTCGGTCGTGTACGGGCGCCCCTCGGCACTGGCCTGCACCTCGACGAACCGGCCGTCCCCGGTCATCACGACATTCATGTCCACCTGAGCGCGGGAATCTTCCTCGTAGGCGAGGTCGAGCAGAGCCTGGTCATCCACGATCCCGACGCTGGTTGCCGCAACAGAATCAAGAAGTGGAACCCCGCGGAGCATGCCCGCGGCTACCATGCGCTCCAGAGCAAGGGCGAGGGCCACGAACGCCCCGGTGACCGATGCCGTTCGCGTGCCGCCGTCGGCCTCGATGACATCGCAATCAATCCACACGGTTCGTTCGCCCAGGGCTTTGAGGTCGGTTGCCGCGCGCAGCGTGCGGCCAATCATCCGCTGGATTTCAAGGGTCCGCCCGGATTGGCGGCCGCGGGTGGACTCCCGCGGCGTGCGCTGTTCGGTTGCGCGCGGAAGCATCCCATACTCTCCGGTCACCCAGCCCTTTCCGGTGCCCTTCAGAAACGAAGGCACGCCGTCGTTCACCGTAGCCGTGACGATGACCCGGGTGTGGCCCGCTTCGATCAGCACGCTGCCTTCGGCGCTGGGGATGAAATCCGGCGTCATCTTCACCGGCCTCAATTGATTGGGTGCGCGTCCGTCTGCTCGCAAGTACTTCTCCTTTGCCGGCTGACCGCGTCGTTTCGCAAAATCAGTTTGCCGACTGCTGCCGGAGGTGTCAACCGGGTTGACCCGGCCTAATGGGGCGAATTCGCCGCAGCGGCGGCTGCAGTCGCGACCGGTGGATTCAGATCGAAAAAGCCCGTGAGGTCCAGGTTGCCTGCGAGCGTATCCACTTCCTGCCCGTGAATGAGAATCTTCAGCCGACGAAGGACCGCGACGTTGCTCTCAAGCGTGCGCGCGATCGAGTTTACGGCCATCTCTTCACTCAGTATTCCCGATGGCATTTCCGACGAGAGTGCCTCGGAGAAATCGGCGATAGCGGTGCCGTCAGGAAGAACGTAGAAGCCCAGAAGCACGGTGTCGGCCGGAAGGGTGCGCTGGCCGGGCGTTGGAGGATTCACGGTCAGCTCGTGAAGCAACTGCCAGGATCGTTGCACCGGATCGGCGGAAAGCGGCAACTGTACCTGAACAGGAGCGATTTTGTCCGCTCCCGCGGCCCAGAAGATCTTGGCGTTTACAGTGACGTCGGTGGGCGTTGAGATCGGCGGCGCCAGAACTTCATGCCGGGCCTTTTCGTCGGCAGCTTGCGATTCGGCGAGGCGCTGCATGCGCCGGTGCAAGCTGCGGAAACTGACCAATCCGATCAGTACGGCAATGATCAATACTCCGATCACGATCTTCATTGCGCGCGGCATTACCTGAGTCCCTGGGCGCTCGCCGGGCGCAAGGCCGCAGTCGCAAGTGCAATCGCCTCGGCAAGTGGTCCGGCCGAGGCGGTTAGCAGGCCCGGCGTGGGTGTGGAGACGCTCGATATCTCAATGGCTACGGCGGGAGATGTGACCGAGCGCAACGCGCGCACCGGAACCGCCGCCGAAGCCGGGGGGGAGCCGGAAAAGGCTTGCGCCAGTTCACCCTGAATCAGATCTGCGAGGCGATGGCTCGCATCAACAAACGGCCGCTGCGCTTGGTCCCACGGCAATAATCGGGGCGGCGCAGGATTCGGATTCCTCGCCTCTGCCGCGGTCGCGACAGGTGCGGACAGGACGGGCGCCGAAAACTGGGTGTAGTAGGTGCGCACGGTGCCGTCTGCTCCGGTCGACGCCACGTGAAGGCTGACGAAGATGACGTCGCGGTAGGCGTTAGCGACGGCGGCGCGATCGTCATAGGAGGGATTGGAGTCATCGTTGCGGGTCAGGACCACGCGATAGCCGCGCCGCTCAAGGCCGGCGCGCACCGATCGCGCAATCTGCAACACGACGTCCTTCTCCACTTCGGTTTCACCGCGCGCCCCTGTGTCGGTGCCGCCGTGCGCAGGGTCCAAAACGATCACCGGCCCGGGCTGAGCGGGTGGTTGTTGAGCCGGCTCCGGTGCCGCAGCCGGCAGGGGTGCAGGCGAGGTCTGCCCTGCAGTTGCGTGTGGCACGCTTGCGAAAACGGCCGCAGTAAGGCTGAGGCTTACAACCAGAAGAGATTTCCGCACGGCGCAAAGGATATCAGAAATGTCGCGGTGATCAGCGGCCAGTAACCTGGTGTCTGTTCCAGTCGTCAAGGCTGGGGCGCCTGGCAGCGGTTGGTTATTGGACTTCACGGGGTGTTCAGGCTGGAGTTACATGGAACAGGTGCGCGTCGAACGCTCCGCGGCGCACGAACAGACCGAGACTGTGAAGTTCGTCCGCAGTTCGAAGATAGCGGACGTCATTCAGTTCATCGTAGAAAACGTACTGTTTTGCGGGCAGCAGACGATTGCCGAAGCTGATGCGTCCCTGGGAGGCTGAGCCGGCAAGGTTGACCGAAATGATTTTCCACGCTTTCTCCGACTGCCATTCATAAACGATCAGGTTGCCTGCGGTGTCGTCGCCTTCGGCCGCAACCGGCAGCAGACTCCAGGTACCGCCGTGAAAGGCAGGGTCCTTTGTAATCCGCAGAATTTTTGCGAAGAACGCCGTGCTTGCGGCATCGGGGGGTTCCTCGGCCGCAATTCGCAGCGTAATCGGGAGTCGAACACTCGACCCTTCCAGTTCGCCCTGGTGATAGAACCGCATTCCCGGCAGAGTACCGACGAGCGTGCCGACCGAAGGCCGCCGGTTCTTGCCGAACACCGCAGCGCAACGATCCTCATCGTGATTTTCAAGGAAGCGTGCCAGGCGGCTCTGGTAGGAAACCGGGGCACCCAGGCGGCTGTGCAGATCCGCTACGCGGATATCACGCACGGCGTCATACAGGCCTTTGTCGTAGGCGAAGGAAAACCCGAGATCCAGCAGCCGCGACTCCGTTCCCCAATACGCTTCGGCCAGAAGTATCAGCCCGGGTAGGGCGGCATGAGCCTTGGCCCAGAACTCCTGCTCCGGCGCGGCTTCACCGTGCAGCAGATGCCCCCAGATTTTCTCGAAGATGTCGCTCAACTGGAGCATGGCCATATCGCAGCGCACGCCGTCGCAGTGGTCGGCAATGGTTCGCAGTTCGGCAAGCTGCGCCGCGCGCATCTGCGGCGAAAAATGGTTCAGCTGCGCGACGTCGTCCCACGGAGGAAAATAGGGATCGCGCCCAAGAGCCAGGACAAAAACGCCTCTGGGCGTCTCGACCCGGTGAAAACTCGCGGCATCGCGCTCGAAATCCCCTGGCGTGCCCTGGACATAGAACTCGGGGTGTTCGCTGGTCCAGGGATGATCAAGCGCCGTATGATTTCCGACGAAATCAAGAAACAGCGAGATTCCCCGCGCATGCAGCTTCAGGCGAACTTGATCAAGCGAATTCCAGTTCCCGACGCGCGGATCCGGGGTGTATTGCGCGACGGCATAGGGTGAGCCCACGACATCTTCCGATTTCCAACCCGGAAGCGCGCGATCGTACGGCGCGATATTGCCGGGATCGGCGAGCGCAATGCGGCGCGATTCCGGGCTTCGCCGCCACACTCCCATGAGCCAGACGATATCGAATCCGAGACGCGCCAGTGCGTCCCATTCCGAATCGGGAACGT
>Ga0209624_10000836_pt1 | contig 26104 bp, 16 predicted proteins | sample JacPinW_OM2H0_O1_FD_188565 | JGI IMG/M metagenome (GOLD analysis project Ga0209624, IMG submission 188565) | Forest soil microbial communities from Algoma, Ontario, Canada - Jack Pine, Ontario site 1_JW_OM2H0_O1 (SPAdes) (version 2) | ecosystem: Environmental > Terrestrial > Soil > Boreal...
GACCGATCATGACGGCATGCGTCTCGCCGAGCTCGAAGCCATCGTCAGCGACGAAGACGGCTACACCGCCGAAGCCGATGCAGGCATCCTGCTTGACGGACTGGACGTGGATGACTCTCTCCACGAGCGGCGCATGGGCGATTTGCAGGGCGGCATAAAAGTCCGCGTGCTTCTCGCGCAAGCACTCTTCGGCAATCCGCCGGCTCTGCTGCTGGACGAGCCGACCAACCACTTGGACCTCGATTCCGTCCACTGGCTGCAGGAATATCTCTGCGAGTACGAAGGCGTGCCCATCATCATTTCGCACGATCGCCACTTCGTAAACAGCGTGTGCACCCACACCGCCGACATCGACTACCAAACCGTCATCATGTACAACGGCGGCTACGACGACATGGTCGTCGCGAAAACTTCCATCCGCTCGCGCATCGAATCTGAGAACGCGCAGCGCGAAAAGAAAATCGCGCAACTGAATGAATTCATCGCGCGCTTCTCGGCGGGCACGCGTTCCGCGCAGGCCACCTCGCGCAAAAAAGAAGTCGAGCGCCTTCAGACGGCCGAGCTTGCGAGATCCAATATCGCTCGCCCCTACATTCGTTTTCAGATGGATCAGGCTTCGGGCCGCCATCCGCTCGAAGTTAAGAGCGTGGTCAAGTCCTACGACGGCGTGAAAGTGATTCACCGTTTCTCGGCCAGCGTCTCGCGCGGAGAAAAGATTGCGCTCACCGGCCGCAACGGCTCGGGCAAGACCACGCTCCTAAAATCGTTGATCCGCAATGCTCCGGGCCACATCGATCAATCCGAGTCGCAATTTCCGATTGATTCCGGCACGGTCCTTTGGGGCCACAATGTTTCCGTCGGCTACTTTGCCCAGGATCATTCCGAAACCATTCGCAAGGGCGTTACCGCCATCGAGTGGCTGCACGAATTCGATCCCGCCGCCACTCAAGAAAAACTCCGCGGCCTGATGGGCCAAATGCTCTTTAGCGGCGACGACGCGTTGAAGCCCACCCGCGCTCTTTCCGGGGGCGAATCTGCGCGGCTGATCTTCTGTCGCCTGATGCTGTTAAAGCCAAATGTCCTGGTCCTCGATGAGCCGACCAATCACCTGGACCTTGAATCCATCAACGCCCTGAACATCGCCCTCCAAAAGTACGAAGGAACCGTGCTGCTGGTAACCCACGATCAGGACGTCATCGAAGAAGTCGCCACTCGCATCTGGCACTTCAAAGACGCCCACATCGAAGACTTCAAGGGCCCCTACGAAGAATACCTGGCCTACGCTAAAGAAAAAGCGTCGTAATCGCTCCTCACCTAAGTGCCATTTTGTATCGAGTAGAAATGGTGTCCCTCTTTTGTTTTGTTTGATTTACGTCGATTTCTAATCGCAAGGTGTATCGAGTAGAAATGCCCGGGGGATGTTTGGGGGCAACCTGGCGTAGTGCTGGGGCCCTTGTCGTTACTTCTCCGTAACCGATATCTATAGTCATAGTTCCGTAACTACTGTAACACATTTTGTGTGGTAAATCAAGAGCGAGTGTTGTAAGGATTTGTGGGGGTGGACCAAAATGGGAATTCTCGACAGACGTCTTTGCCGATTAAGCGAAAAATCGCCGGCCCTTCGAGGCTCAGGGTAGACAAGATGCCCTTCGAAAGCTCAGGGCAGGCCGGCGCTACGATTGCAATGTTGCCGCTGTCGCATCAGAAAAATCGGCGTTTGGTATCGAGTAGACTTGATTTCTGTCGTTTGCGATATCCTGTGGAGAGTGCCACGCATTTTGGGCTGCGATTTTGAAGATAGACGAGAGTTCCAACGCGGATTTTGAATCCGTAAAAATCGAGCAGGTGCAGGATTATTGGAATGAGCGGCCCTGCAACATCCGCCATTCATCGAGTCCTGTCGGTTCGAGGCAATATTTCGATGAAGTGGAAGCGCGCAAGTATTTCGTTGAGCCGCACATTCCGGGTTTTGCGCAGTTCGAGCGCTGGAGCGGGAAGCGGGTGCTCGAAATCGGCTGCGGCATTGGAACTGACACCATTAATTTTGCGCGGCATGGCGCCCGCGTCACCGCTGTGGACCTCTCGGATCGCTCACTTGAAATTGCGCGACGGAGAGCCGGCGTGTACGGCTTGCAGGATCACATCCGGTTCTATCAAGGCAGCGCCGAAAATCTTTCCGCGATCGTTCCCGTGGAGCCGTATGACCTCATTTACTCGTTTGGCGTCATTCACCACACGCCGCATCCCGAGCTGGTCCTCGAGCAAATTCGGAATTATCTCGCGCCCGGCGCGACGGTAAAAATCATGGTCTACCATCGACGCAGCTGGAAAGTGTTTTGGATTTTGATGACTTATGGAAAGGGGCGATTCTGGCGATTGAATGAATTGGTCGCGCGACATTCGGAGGCGCAGACTGGCTGTCCTGTTACTTACCTTTACACGCGTGGGGAAGCGCGGCGGCTATTAGAAGAGCAGGGCCTGAAAATGCAAGAAATTTCGATCGAGCACATTTTCCCGTACCGAATCTCCGATTACAAAAACTACACATACAAAAAAGAATGGTATTTCCGCATCATGCCGCAGCGGTTGTTTCGTTGGTTGGAACGCCACTTCGGCTGGCATCTCTGCATAACCGCGATAAAACCATGATCGCAAATTAGGAGGTTAACAAGACAAACGGCGATTCAATTTTTGCGCGCGGCCGACCCGGGATGCGGTCCACCGAATCCGATTTCGACGGGGGTATCTTTCTGTAGAACAGCTTCGCGGCCGCGCGAAAGAAAATTCGCGTAAATCGAACGCGAAGCGCCGTAAGCGCCAAACGCCGCGGAAAAAACATGCGACTCCGCGGCGAAGCTCACGAGCGCGCCGACCAATCGCATTCCGGATCCGCCAGCGACAGTGCGGACTCCCGGATCGCCTTCCGGGTCAATCGTGCCGTGATCGATGTCCGGCCTGGCGGAGGCAGCGGCGATAGCAATAGAGAGGCCCGTGGAGAGACAGCGAGTTTTGGAATCGGTCGCGTGCGCGCCGCCTTCTGCATCAAGGTTCAGCCGTGCCGCGCGATCCACTTCCGCGCCCTCGAGCGATCCATGAACGGTTTGGACCGGTCCGTCGGGCAGGATGATGCGCTCGAACGTCACGCGTAGATCGCCGTTGTGATGGAGCTTGCCCGCGGGCTTCGCCTGTAGAACCTCACCGACGAGCCGGCTGTTCGCGGGCAGAATCAGACTGTGGTCTTGCGAGTAAAGCGGAGCCGTGACTACAGCGGAGACCGGCGTGCCGCGATGCGCCGTTGCGGAAGTCACTTCGCCTTCAAGACGCGCTTGAAGTAAACTTTCGGCAGGTGGTGCGGCGCCGATCGCCGCGAGCACTTGAGCACTCCGCGTGGTTGTGCCGAAATCGAGCGGCGCATCAAGTTCGGCATTGAACCTCGTGCCCGTCTCGATGTACTGGCGATGATAGGGAAGTTCGGCCAGGAAATACTCTTTGAGTCGATACATTTTGCCGGGCGTCTTCACCTGCTCAACGGCCTGGTGCATCGTATCCTTCGCATCTTGAATCTTGCCTTTGGCTTCCTGTTTCGCCTTTTCGGCTGCTTTTGTCGCTACGCCCTTTTGCTGCTTGGCTCGGTCGGGATCGCTGACGAGATGGACTACTTCGGCCGAGCCGCGCGAAACCGTGGTCGAAACTGAAATTCGCTTGCTGTCAGGAAGTATCAATTCGTCGAAGGCAACACGATATTGGCGGATCGGAGTGAGATCGCCATTGGCGTAGGCCAGCGCGCGGTTCATCGGCGAAAGTGGCAGCACGCGCACCACGTGTCCGGTGACCATGCTGCCCGCTGGAATTACGATTTGATCGAAAGCGTAGACCGCTTCCACCACTTCGGCTTCGATCGGCTCGCCGAAATGATTGATTCGCGCGCGGCGCACAAGAGCGACACGCAGCGGAGTATTGGCCGGGACGAGCAGAGAGACTTTTGAGGACGCGTCAGGTGGGTTCGCCGTAGTAGTTCGCGCGGTTCCCGGCAAGGAAGTTTGGTCGTCACCTTGAGGACGATGTTGCAGTGCCGGATGGGACTGCTGGGGTATGGGAGGCGAAGCCGGTTGAGGCGGATTTGACGGCGGGTTTTGTCCCGATGCAGCCGAGGCGCTGAGCGTGATGGCGAATGCCATCCAAAGCGTCCGGCGGAATTTCATGAAAGTACTCCTTCCGCGCACCGGCAATTCGCAGACGCCCTAGGTAGGCGCCGCCTCGAATCGCAAGAATAGCTCGAATCTCAACGTGAATCCATAGTCGGCGAATCTCGCATTCGCGAATGGCATTACGACCGATTCAATCGCCGGACGCGATCGACGAGCAATTGCAGCAATCGGAAGACGGGCCGAGGTTCTTACGTCAGCTTGCTGAAGATTTCTTCGAATTGGCGGATGGTGGCGGGGCCGTGGCCGGCGAAGTGATTGTTGGCGTAGGCGAAAATGTTCACGCCGCGGCGCAAAATTAATTGGCAGGCCTTGGCCCACTCGGAAAGTTCGCGGGTGCGATCCACGACGACTTTGTTCCAGACTTTGGTCACACTTTCGATTGCGTAGCGATCGCCGAGCCAGCGAATGTAGGTGAAATCGGCGGTGATGGGATCGCACTGCTGGAATAATTGGGAAACGAAAGGCATGTAGGGATGGTCAATCAGCGCGAGCGCGATTTTTCGCTCGCGGAGGGCCTCGACATACGGCGGACACACGAAATGTTTGTTGCGAATTTCGACCGCGAAACGATATCCCTGCGGCAGCGTATCGAGGAAGGGAATGAGCCGCGCGAGAAATTCATCGGGCTGCGCGAAAGTGTCCTTTTTGAAATAAGGAAACTGAAAAAGAAGCGGGCCGAGTTTTTCGCCGAGAAGATCCATCACACCAAGAAATTGCTTTAAGTCTTCGGCCGCGTCCTTGAGAAGTTTCTCGTGGGTGATAATTTGCGGCACCTTCGCCGCGAAAATAAATCCCGGTGGCGTCACCGAATTCCAGCGCTTTACCATGGCGGCTGTCGGAATGCGATAAAAGGTGCTGTCCACTTCCACGGTGTTGAATTGCGTGGCGTAGTATCCGAGAAAATCAACCGGCTTGAGACCAGGCGGATAGAAAGTGCCTTGCCAGCCATCTGGTGTGAACGCCGATGTTCCTAGACGAATTGGCCCGGGACGAATTGGCGCGGGTAGAGTTGGTTCGCCGCTAAGGATCGTTCCAAGGGGTAATTGCACTTCGTCGGCCATAGCTTGACGATTGTAACCGAGCGGAGTTCAATTTTTAATTTAGCAAATATGTTTTTACGAAGAGGGTGGCGGATTCCGCGAGGAAGTCGTTGTTCTTTTTCTTGGCGTAGCCGTGACCTTCGTCGTTGGCCATCAGGAACCAGACGGGCGTTCCATTCTGCGTGACTGCATTGGCAATTTGCTCGGATTCGCTGGCGGGAACGCGCGGATCATTTTTCCCGGCGACAACGAAGAGCGGCTTTTTAATGAGCTGCGTGTTGTTCATTGGCGCAATGCGCTCGAGGAATTCGCGCATCTTGGGATCGCGCTCGTCGCCGTATTCGACGCGGCGGAGATCGCGGCGATAAGACTGGGTGTGCTCGAGGAAGGTGACGAGATTCGACATGCCGACGATGTCAATCGAGCAGCGAATGCGGCTGCTGTAGAAAGTCGAAATGGCGAGCGTCATGTGGCCGCCGTAGCTGCCACCCATGACCATAACGCGATCGGGATCGAGATCGGGGCGCGTGGCAATCCAATCGAAGAGCGCGTTGATGTCTTTGTAGGAATTTTCGCGGAGGAAGCCGTTGTCGAGCGCGAGGAACGTTTTGCCGTATCCGGTCGAGCCGCGCACGTTGGGATGGATCACTGCGACGCCGAGTTCGTTTACGAAGTAATTTGCGCCGCCGAGGAAGCCGGGGCGCGATTGGCTTTCCGGGCCGCCGTGAATATCCACGATGACAGGATGCTTGCCGGTAAATTTCGCGGGAGGAGAAGAGAGGAAGCCGGAAATCATGCGGCCATCGAAACTTTTCCAGTGGATTAGCTCGGGTTCGGCGAGCGAGTCCGTGTTGATGCCGCCGGTTTCGCTGTGGGTCCAACGTTCGACTGTCGCGGTGGAGATATCAAGCGAATAGACATCCGCGGGCGAGCGCGCGGAATTCACAACGAAGGCGAGATCGCGGCTATTGTTGTGCCACTGAAGATCGTAAATTATTCCAGCAGGCAATTTCGGCAATTTCATTTCGCGGCGCGAAATTGTGTCCATCACATGCAGGACGCTGATGCCGTCTTCGTTGGTCTCGAAGGCGATTTTCTTGCCGTCTTTCGATAGTTTCAGCTCGTCAACATCCCAAGAAATATTGGCGGTGAGATACGTGTGCTGCTTGGTGGCCAAATCAATGTAGACGAGGCGCTCAAATTCGGAATCTTTGTCGGTGATGGTGAATATGCCCTTGCCGTCTTTCGAAAACTGGCCGCCGCCAGTGCCGTAGACGATTTTTTCGCCGCCGGGGATTCGCGGAGTAATTTCCGTCAACGCGCCGGTGGCGGCGTCGCATAGCCAGAGATAGCTTTCGTCCGCTGAGATTTCTTCGTGAAGAAGAATGGTGTGATCGTCGGGCGACCAATCGAGAGGTTGCCAGCCGCCGCCAGCGAGCTTGGCCACCATGCGATCGTTTTTCGGGTCGGAGGGATTGACGACGTAGAGATCCACGTCGGTGCCGTTGCGGCGCGTGGAGCCGTAGGCGATGCGATCGCCTGAACTTGACCAGACGCGATCGGTGTTTCTGGATTTGCCGTCGGTGATTAGAGTGACTGCGCCGGAGGCGAGATCGTAGCGGAAAAATTGGTAGAACTCGTCGCCGCCGCGATCTTTGTTAAAGACAAAGTAGTTCGGATCGGAGGGCGAAAAAGAGCCGCTGCGGGCCGCGTCGGGGAAAAATGTCAGCTGGGTGCGGGCGGCGCCTGGGGCTTCAACCAAGTGGACTTGAACGGTGTCGGCAAAACGGGTGCCGATCAGCATTTCGCGCTTCGACGGATGCCAGCTGGAAATTGTGGCGGAGCGAAAGTTGCTGTAGCGATCCACTTCTTCCGCGAGGCTGCGGGGGATGGGCGGAATTCCCTTGACGACGAGGTTGTCGCCCGGCGCGACGACGTCTTGCGGCGACGTTTGGGCGGCGCAGGTGAGGGCAGCCGCGAAGCAAAGTAAAATTATCGCAAGATGCGGCTTCATGGCTGCCCTCCGTGGCATGGTCCGTCCGGACATATCATTTACATGCAATGCAACAAGCACTGCTACACGCATTCCTGCACACGATGCAGCACGCATTTTTGCACGCGCAACCGCGCGCACGACTGCGTGGCGCGGTAACAGAATTTTACTTCATGCCTTTTTGAAGTTCGGTGAGCGCTGCTAGAACTTCTTCGCTGTGCTTGCTTGGGTCAACGCCGATATATTCCTTGACGATGACGCCCTTCGGGTCAATCAGGAACGTGTTGCGGGCGGCGTAGGTGGCGCCCTTGTAATCCATCACGGAGCCGTATTCGGTCGAGACTTTGTGATCGCTGTCGGAGAGCAATTTGAAATTCAGGCCTTCCTTCGCGCAGAACTGCTTGTGCGAATCGGCCGTATCCACGCTGACGCCGACGATCACCGCGTTCTTTTCCTCGTATTGCGAGAGATCGCGCTGGAAATTGTGAGCTTCAATCGTGCAGCCGCTGGTGAAGTCCTTGGGATAGAAATAAAGGACAACCCACTTGCCGCGAAAATCCTTGAGGCTGAGCTGCTTGCCTTCCTGCGAAGTCAGCGAGAAATCCGGCGCCTTCATTCCGACGGCGGGGGGTTGCTGAGTATCAGCATGCGTTCCGAAAGCGGCGATCGCGAAAATTATCGCCGCGAAAAAAGCCGACAACACGATTCCCGTGTACTTATTTTGCGTGATTCTCATTTTTTACCTCGTCCTTTTTTAAGTTATCCGCCCGTTACTTTTGTTTCGAGATTTCGATGTATGCTCGAGTGGTTTCCCAGTCCATGCGAAGGATGCAGCCGGTGGCGCCCTTGTCGAACGCGATGGTGAAATTTTCCACGGGAGCGGGCAGCGTTGAAACTTTCATGTCGGTGCGCATGAGGTCGCTCGATTCGCCGGGGTAGGGAATTCCCCATTCGCCGGTTTTGTTGCTGACGATGAGCGTCCACTTATTTTGATCGGGAATCACGAAGAGCGTGTAGCTGCCGGCGGCTACGGCTTTGCCGCCGACTTCGAGATTGGCGTCGGTGACGAATGTGGTCGCCTCGTTAGCGCCGGCGCGCCAAACTTCGCCAAACGGCACGAGGCTGCCGTAGATTTTGCGACCCTTCATTCTGGGGCTCGAGTACTCGACGGTGATTTTCTTGCCGTCGGCAAACTTCCATTCCGCTTTTGCAGGTGGGCTCGGACGCTTGGTCTTGTCTGCTTGCGCGAACGCATGCACCGCGAATGCGGAGGCGATTACGAGTAGCGCGGAGCAAAATATAAGGGTGCGATTTCGCATTTCATCTCCTGTTGGCAAGCCGCATAGACTTAGACGTCGAAAGTGGTGTTTGCGTTTTGCGGCACGAGAGATTGTACGCCAATCGGGCGGCGGCTACATACAGCGCACATCGTTTTTTCGCGCATTCCGAAGGTCATTTAAAAATATTCACGGATTTCGTTGGACGAGTGCCTCCGTGAACGAACTCCATCTGATATTCTGGCGAAGGTCTTGTGGCGGCGTGCGGGACGATTTAGCAAGGGCCAGCAAGGGGACAATGGAATGGCGATTCTTGTTACCGGCGGCGCGGGCTATATCGGGAGCGTCACGGCTGAGGTATTGCGCGACAAAGGCGAGGACATTGTGGTGCTCGACGATCTCGCGCGCGGGCATCGCAGCGCTCTCGATCCGAGCGTGCCCTTTTACGAAGGCAAGGCGGGCGATCGCGAGCTGCTCGCGCGGATTACTGCCGAGCATTCTATTGAATCCTGCGTGCACTTTGCGGCGCTTGCGTATGTGGGCGAGTCGGTCCGCGAGCCGGCAAAGTATTTTGAGAATAACGTCGAGCAGGGAATCGCTTTTTTCGGGCATTTGTTGCGCGCGGGAGTTCGCCGCGTCGTGTTTTCCTCGACGTGCGCGACCTACGGTGAGCCGAAGCAAATGCCGATCTCCGAAGACTGCCCGCAATGGCCGGTAAATCCTTACGGCTGGACGAAAGTCGCGCTGGAAAGACTGCTCGATTCCTACGATCGCGCGTACGGAATGAAGTTTGTCGCGTTGCGATACTTCAATGCTGCGGGCGCGACCGAGCGTATCGGGGAGCATCACGAACCGGAATCGCATTTGATTCCAAACGTGCTGACGGCCGCCGCGGGCGAAGCGCCCGTCGTGCCTGTCTTTGGCGACAAATATCCCACGCCGGACGGAACGGCGATTCGTGATTACGTTCACGTGAGCGATCTTGCGGACGCGCACGTTCGCGCGCTCGAATATTTGCGCGGCGGAGGAAATTCCGAATTTCTAAATCTCGGCACGGGGCATGGATATTCGGTTCTCGAAGTGGTCGAAGCTGCGCAAGAGGCGACGGGACGCAAGATTGCGATTCGGATGGACGCGCCGCGAATAGGCGATCCGCCACGGCTGATTGCGGATCCGGCCAAAGCGAAGAAAATTCTCGGCTGGGAGCCGGTTAAATCCGATCTTCGTTCGATCATCACGTCCGCGTGGGAGTGGCGCCAACGCAACCCTCGCGGTTACGCGGAGCCAACATAAAACTGGAGAAAATGCAGCGAGCTGGCATCGCCCCACCGCGACGGGAACAACGTTTGACCGACGTTACGGCTGCGTGCAACTCTCGCTGATCATTTTCAGGCTGGTCACGCGCAGGCGATTTTCAGCAGGTACGTTGTCGGAAGAATCGCTGCTGCCTTTTGCTTTGTGGGGCATTTTTCCGGTCACGCTAACCTTGTGATTCACGTGCTGGTCGAGCTGCACAGATTTACTCTGAAGTTCCCACATTTTGCCGTTTTCGTCCGTGATCGAAAAGATGTTCGGCTCGGTGCTTTTTTTCAGGCAGCCGGTCACGGTGTGCGTGAAAGTGTCGGTGGGAGTGTCCTGGGCTATTGCGATCGACGGCAGTGCAGTCGCTGCCAGCACGAGAATTCCAATTCCGAGACCAATTTTCATGACTCACTCCTGTGGAAGAGCCCTTTCGAGGAGACGCGGCACGTTCATCAGCTGTAGGCAAGCTTCCGCAGGGATGGTGCGCTTACGCTATTCCATAGACCATACGGAGCAATACTGAGATTGGAGCGCGGGGGGCCGTATGCGGATTAGCAAGCGTTTACTTCTAAGCGCCCGTAAAGAAGCCCGTGGTCCGGCTTGTCGCGTAAAAAGAGAAACTCTAGATTAAGATAGCGGCAATCTCGAATCTTGGGCGCTAGGCCTTGGACATCTTTAGGTCTCGGAGATACATGCGGCGTCGATTTGTCCAAACTGGTTGGGTTCTGTGCCTCGCGGCCTTGTGCCTGCTTGCGACGCCGGCGGCTGCGCAGCGTGAACGCATCATCCAGTATTACAGTGACGTTGACGTGCGCGACGACGGCAGCATGCTCGTGCGCGAGACGATTCAAGTAGTCAGCGCAGGTATCCAGATTCGCCACGGCATTTATCGCGATTTTCCCACGCGATATCGCGATCGCTTCGGCAACCGTTACGTTGTGGGATTTGAGCTTGTTGGCGCGACCCGTGACGGCGCTCCGGAAATCTCGCGCGTCGAGGATGTCAGCAATGGAAAACGAATTTATCTCGGCAGCGCTGGTGATTTGCTTGCCAACGGCACGCACGTCTACACCATCACGTACACGACGAGCAGGCAGCTTGGCTTTTTTGCCGATCACGATGAGCTGTTTTGGAACGTTACCGGGAATGGCTGGGCGTTCCTAATTGAGCACGCGTCCGCTACAGTCCGACTCCCACAAAGGATTCCCCGCGATCAGGTGAGTGTCGGCGGTTACACCGGTCCACAAGGGTCAATGACGCAAGATCTTGCGACCGTAACGAACTCCGATGGAAGTTTTTCGTTCGCCGCAAATCATGAACTCGAGCCGAGAGAAGGCTTGACGATTTTGCTGAGGTTGCCGAAGGGCTACTTTGCGGAGCCGACGCCGTCGGAGAAACTTCAATACTTCCTCAACGATAATCTTGACGCCGTGGTGATTGGCGCCGGGCTGGCAGCTATTTTGATTTATTACCTGATTGTGTGGACGCTTGTGGGCCGCGATCCTGCACGAGGCGTAATCGTTTTTCTTTACGAACCGCCGGATGGATTTTCACCTGCGGCTATGCGCTATCTCGTCCGTATGGGTTACGACAACAAGGCGTTCGCCGCGACCGTGCTCGATTTGGCTGTCAAGGGATATTTGCAGATCCGCGAGCAGGCCGGCTCATACACGCTCTATCTGAAAAATAACGAAGCTCAGAACGTCACCCCCGACGAGAACGCCGTAGCGGCAAAGCTCTTCGACGGCCGTGACGAAATCTGGCTCCACAATGAAAACCACATCCGGATCAGTGCATCCATGGCGTCGCTGAAAGCGTGGCTTAAGGCTACGGAATTGAAGATTTATTTTGTGACGAACGGCAAATACATGATTCCCGCCATCGTGCTTTCGGTCGTTGTTCTCGTGGGAACGATAGCGGCGCAGGGACCGCAAAAGATGGCACCTGCGGCCTTTCTGTGCGTATGGCTGACGGTTTGGAGCGTCGTCGTCGCCGGATTGATTATCGTTATTTCGCATTTGTGGGCCTCGGTCTTTCAAGGCGGGCATCTCAAGTCAGGTTTGATGACGCAGGCAATTGTTCTCACGCTTTTTTCACTCCCGTTCATCGGGGGCGAAATCTTCGGACTGAGCGCGCTGGCGGCTGAAACCTCGCTCATGGTCGTTCTGGCTCTTGTGGCCACGATTGCGCTCCATGTGCTCTTCCATTACTTGCTTAAAAGTCCCACGCGCGCCGGCCGCGCGGTGCTCGACAAAATTGAAGGCTTCAAAATGTTTCTCGGCGCCGTGGAGGGCGATCGGCTGAACCGCATGGCAGAACCGGAGAAAACTCCGGAAGTTTTCGAGAAATATCTGCCATTTGCACTGGCGCTGGACGTTGAGCAAGCTTGGGCGCAAAAGTTCTCGGGCATCCTCGGCGTTGCTGGGCAGACGCCAGGCTCGTCGTCATATTCGCCAGCGTGGTATTCGGGCGGTGCGTGGGATGGGTTGGGTGCAGCGGGCTTCGCAAGCTCGCTTTCTGGATCGTTTTCGAGTGCGATTTCGTCTTCGGCGACGGCTCCAGGTTCGGGCGGAGGTGGCGGCGGAGGCGGATCAGGGGGCGGAGGGGGAGGCGGCGGTGGCGGAGGATGGTAGCGGATCGCCTGGTGAGAAAACCCTTGCGAGAGTGGGGCCAGCTCCGGAGAAGGTGGCAAGTGTCTCTGTCGTGTCTGAGTCTAGGAAGTGCACGCCGAATCCTTTTGCTTGGGGTGGCAGAAAAGTAAGGGCGCGCAACGGAAGTCATTCAACAAACTCCTCCGCCGCGCGCCCAAAAATGTAATGCAGTTAATTTTTCTTCGCAGGTGCCGCCGCCGCAGCCGTTATCTTCGTAAAGGTTGATTCCAGATCGGATCTCCACGTGTTGCCGCCATCTGCGGACGATTCGTATTTCAAGGTGTATTGGGTTTCGGAAACTTCCTTCTCGGTCAGGCGCGTCTTGATGGACTTGCCTCCCATCATCATCTCGTTTGTCCAAGTCCAAGTATCGCCGCTGACATTTCCTTTGGCCGTGATCACTTCGCCCCAACTGTCGAATGCGTTGTAGGTGTACATTTTTGTTTCCGGGTCATATCCCACTACGGCCATGATCTGAAACTCGCCCACGGGCGATTTGTTGTTTGAATGACCCACAATAAAAAATCCCCCGGACAGCCATTCCCACTTTTGGGTTGAGGACACTGGTCCTTCCATACCGTGCGCAGTAGATTTACCTACTTCTTTCCAGTCGCCCACAAAATACGCGAGCCGCTTCACTTCTGGTCCTGGTTTCGGCGGCTCTTGCGGAGCCCGCGCCTGAATCGAAACTGCGAGCAACAAAACGCAAATCGCAACCAACCCGATTGTTCGTTTCACGTGAGATCTCCTTGGCGTTTGAACCCGCGGCTGCGGTTTTCCAACAGAAATGCGCTGCGACAACTCAGCGCCGAGGCAGTTGCCAGAAATGATACATCCATTCGCCAAAACCACCACTCCAAATCATCTCCCCGCGACGCGCCGCTATGCTTAGCTCTTTCGTTTCGCGGCCCTTGCGGATGCCGCGCGACGACGGATAAATTAAATTGGGATCGGCGAATCGTCTATGCGATTCGGCAAAGTGGCGGCCTTTGCTCCGCGGTGCTATTCTTGATGTGTCAATGGGGGCGACACGGTTTCGACGGAAGCTGTCGCAGCCAGAAGGCATGCCGGGCGCCACCTGCCCGCAATCGGGTGGAAACTTACAACTGCCAATACGCAGTTGGCTCTCGCTGCTTAATTAAAAACTAAGTAGCGCGTCTCCTCAAGTGTCGCCCATGCGCTTGAATCGAGGCGTCACAATGTGGGCTGGCTGGCGCGTTTCGGTCCGTAACACGCCGGCGAGATCATCGGACTAGCCGACAGGGTTTCTTGCCCGCTCTGAGCGCTGACGGCGAACGCGCGGCACCCGCAAGGGCCGGCCGCGAAATGAACGAGCTAAGCATGTAGTCTTCTGGCCGTAAGGCTTCTCGGACGGGGGTTCGACTCCCCCCGCCTCCACCATTTGCAAGTAATTGTTGACGTTTAATTTTCCGACCTGAACCGGTTGCGTTCCAAACTCGCGTTACGCGCGCTTCCAATTGCGCTCGGCATCAACTCTTTAAAATAAAAAGGTGAAAATAAAAAGGCCGTCCTTGGAATTCCAGGGACGGCCTTTATTAAATCGCTTTCCGATCGGTTCTACTTTTCCGTCGTCACCGTGGTCAAACCAGCGGAGGGAGCATCGTTGGCTGCGTCGCCACCGAAACAGGCGATGACTTGATGCGTTCCGGTTCCGCCAAATTGCTTGGCACTGACTCCGGACAAGACCGCATTCGCACGGCCAGCGTCCGGAACCAAATCGGCAGATCCCAGAAGCTTTGCCTGCGAATGCTGGAGGTCCGTGCAACTCAGCGAAGAGCCGGAATCGGAAAGATAGAAGCTAACAGTGCCCATCGGCGGTGCCACGCTGCCCCGGCCTGTCGCTGTCACCGTAGCCGTCAACGTGGTTGTTTTGGTTGTGCCCGCCGTGGAGACCGCCGCAGAATTGGCGGAAACCGTGGTTGTGCTGGCATACGAAGCATTCCAGCCGCGATTGCTCCAATTCTGCACGAGGTTGGCTATGTTGAAGCTTCCCAAGCCGGTCGCATCACTGTAGCCGGCGCCCTGATGCCAGGCTGGCTCGAATCTGGAAGTGGAAATCGAGAGCAAGCCGTACGCATCGCCGGAAGTGGCCGTGAAACAATCCGTACTCCCGGTGACGCAAGGCATCTCGTTGCCGTCGACTACACAGTTGCTGTTATCGAAGCCAGCGCAAGTAGTGGTTCCGATAGCGGGCGTGCGGAAAATGTCGTAGAAAACGCACGACGGAAACACGCCGCTGAACTCGGAAATGGACAGGGCGTTCGATTCGCAGGTGAGCACGCTCGGAGCGAACGGAAGAAGGTTCGGCACACCGGCGATTCCGTACTCGTGATCCGCCATGGCGTAGAGCCTATAGTTCGCTTGCCCTTGCCGTGTGGATGACGCCTGGTTAATCAGCGCGATCACGCCGTTAAACTCAGGCGCGACAAAGGACGTCCCGCCGGCAGCCATGATCCCGCCCTCATCGACGTTGGAGTAATCGCATGGTGTGCCGCCGCCAGTTCCAGTGAGGATATCCGATTCACAGAACTGCAACGCATGGCCCCAGAAATTGGCGGACGCAAAAAGCGATATGTCCGGCAAGTTGCGCATGGTCCGGGAAGTGAAATTCCTGCCGACGCCATACGCGCTTTGCCATGTGGGCAGTCTATAAATCGAACTGATCCCTCCGCCTCCGCTTCCATCTACGTACGTGAAGTCCAAGCCGAAGCCGTTGCAAACTTCTTCGGGGGTGTACGTAGTTCCTGGGGAGCTGAGACCACTCGCCAGCAGAGTACTGCCGCAACTCTCGTTCCATGTCACTTCTGGGATGTACGAAAGCGCTGACCCGTAAGGAGCGGAATCGTTCGCGTTCCAGTAAGGGGTTGGAACTAGGGCGAAATCGTTTGAGTAGTTATCCGTGAAGTCTGTACCTCCAGCGGCAACGTTATACGGAGTGGACGCGATTCCGTTGACGTTCCAACCGATCTTAGCTGCGGTTAACCCTCGCTCGCAGGTGTCATCCCCGCTGTCGCCGGCGGAAATGTTTACCGTCTGCCCTTCGGCCGCGGCTTGTTGCCAGAGATGGTTGTAGAAGCTGTTGGTGAGGAAAATCCCGCCGAATTCTCCCTCGGTCAAGCCTGATTCGCAGACTCCATAACTCAGACTAAAAGAGGAAATCCTATTCGCAAGGTTGTTAACCGCGTATATTCCGGCCAGGTCAACGCCGGCGGTGGTGGTCGTTGTCGCACAGGCGAGGAAGTCCACGTTCGCACCAGACGCCACAGCACCGGCCCACTGCAAATCAACATCGGCTTCGCTTTCTTCGCCGCTGCCATTCGGACCCTGGACTCCGGGGTCGGCGCAGTACCGTGGAATGCCGAAATAGTATTTTACCCTCGGGGAAGGCAAACCGAACTGCGAGCGGAAGGCTCCCATATCATCCGCTCCTGCGCAGTCATCGGGCGAAGTACCGCTTTGCCCCGCGCATACGTCTGTTTCCTCCAGCACTGCAATCGTCTGTCCCGTGCCGTCGCATGCGCCGCCTCGACAATGCCGGCCTTTCAGCAACGGTGTTTCATTGTAAATCGTGTAGAAATCCTGCGGGCCCAGCCATTCACAGTCAGAGGGTGCGCAAGCCGGGTTGTTGCCATACGTCACCAGAGGGTTGGGAGTGTTTTTCTTTGCAAGCTTGCTCCGCACCGTCCCATTCTCACCGCCACTGGCCATGTACAGCTTGCCGGTTTCGGGGTTGCGCTTTGCCACTCCAACCATGTGCAACATGGGCTTGGGGAAGAAATCATGCAGCGACCGGATACCGGTGATCACTGGTTCCAATGCTTCCGGAACCTGCGGTGCGCTCATATTGGCAATGTGCTTTTCATTGTGCACCGCCAGGTTGTGAATCTCGGTGTGGAAAGCCTCGGTCACTTGGCCCGCGTTGCCTGAGAAAACGATCATCATCTTGCCGGGTGTTATTGAGTCGATCGCGAACCCGTGCTTCTGCAGCCACGAGCTGACTGCTGCGATATCCGCATCAGCGACGCCGTAGCAGTCTCCCACGTCGTTGGGGTCAAGCCACCGCTGAAAGAGCGGCGAATTTTGATTGTGCATTTGGTCGATGCGCGTTTGCAGGGCGGCTTCCTGCTCCGGGCTGCGCTTCAGCAGCATGATCATGTGCTCGAGGGGCAGGCTGTCGTCGACCTTTCCCTGGTCAAATTCTGGTCGCGCCAGTGGATGAACATTGCCTAGCAGAGATCTCAACGCAGTGTCATCGACGGGTGCCGTAACACGGTTAACCGCCATTCGAGTGCATTGGGCCGATGCTGTACTGGCAAACGCAAGTGCTGCCAGAAAAATTAAGCCACAGAGGGCAACATTCACGCGGATAGGCGTAAAACGGAAAGTACGCATGCGAAAGTTTCTCCTTTTGAGTTGAGTGTCCGCCCAACTAACCGAGATCCTTACGCTAACTAGGTCTCTTTGAAAAACCAGATTGTTCTTCGTTTTTTTTTTCTATCGTGGCCGATGCTGCGAAATCGCGAGTCCTCAAGGCAGGCTCGCACAGGTGGGCAGGCCAGAGTTTTTTGCCTCATTGCCTGCAAAGCCTGCAGCGTCGGGGGACATTTGACGCGGAGGGCACGCTACTTCAATAACGCTCCGAAAGCAAGCGCGGGATCATCGCGGCTCAGAAATTCTTGTGGGCGTAATGAGCCGAGGGCGACCTCAGGCGCGCAATTGCAGTTGGAACGCAATGGACAATGCACAGACGACGCAGGCATTCTGATCGTAGGTCAGATCGGACGGATTTAATGGACGCGCTGGAGAGCCATTGAATTGCCGAAGACGGTGACGGTTAGTACGTCGCCCACCAAGGTGTAGTGCCAGGTCGCTGAATTGTTCGGCGCGCCGGCTTGCATGTTCGGGTAGCGTAACGTGATGTCGTTTTTGTCGAATGTATAAGTGCAGGCACCGCCGAGTTCTTGCCCGTGCATGCGATAATGAGCGGAGCAGTTTCCTGACGGCAGGAATTCAACCACGTAGGTGCCGTCAGCGTTTTTCCACTTTCCCATGATTCCGCTTTGAGGAGCCGGAGCCAGCCCGCATCCCGCGAGAAAAAGCGCGCCTTGAAAACTGATTGCCAGCAGGAGTCCTGACACTACGGGTAATTTCATCCTTGCACCTCGAGAAGCGATTGGTTGGGCGGATTTTCCTACATTTGCAGCGATCGGGAAAGCGGGAATGTATAGCTCACGTAGTTCTGTGACCAAACCGATCCTCAGCAGTCATTAGCAGTCATTAATTCGGGCACTGAAACCTACCGCGTTGATTGCCGCGCATCTGCGGCTACAATGTGGGCGCTAATGAACGACCGCCGACACGAAATATCCGCAGAACCCCAGCGAGTCGCCAACGCTGTGATCCACGCCGGATTCGTGCTTGCCGGAATTGTCACCACGCTCCTGGGGCCGATTCTGCCCATCTTGATTGCGCGCTGGGCCATGAGCGATGAGCACGCCGGGCTGTTTTTCACGATGCAATTCATCGGGAATATAGCGGGCATTCTGTCGCTCAGTGTTCTGATTACGCGGCGCGGCTACGGCATGACGCTCGCGATCGGCTTTGGTTTCATCGCTGTTGGAATCGCCGCACTCAACTCCGGAAGCGAGCTTGCCGCGCTGGGAGCGGCGGCTCTCTACGGCTACGGCTTGGGCTTGACTCTCTCTGGAACGAATCTTTGGGTGGCGGACGTCGCAGGGCCGAACCGGGCATCCGCGCTTAACATCGCGAACTTGGCGTGGGGAATCGGCGCGATTGTGTGCCCCGGCCTTGTGCTATTGGCGTACCGCGGCGGCTGGTTTTCGATTTTTCTTTTTGGCGTAGCGGGATTCGCGGCACTCATCGCAGCGTCGCTTGCCCTGATGGATATCGAGCCTGGTGCACGAGGAGTTCCGGGCAGGCCCGTTTCAGGAGCCAATCTCAAAGTGCCGATTCAGATCGTCGCGGTGTTGGCAGCGCTGATATTTTTGTACATCGGGACGGAAACTTCGCTCAGTGGGTGGATTGCTGCGTTCGCCAAACGAATGGGAACGAGCGCGGTCAGCCGTTGGGAACTCGCGCCGATGCTGTTTTGGGCCGGAGTTCTCTCGGGTCGCGGACTGGCGCCCGCCGTTCTTCGCCGGATGCGCGAGAAATCCGTGCTGCTTGCTGGGATTCTGCTGGCGGGAATTTGCAATGGAGCTTTGCTGTGGGTCTCAACGTTCCGCGGAGCCGCGCTGTGGATAATTTTGAGCGGCTTCGGACTCGCGAGCATCTATCCGCTACTGGTTGCCAGCCTAGTTCGGCACTTCGGCGAGAGGATGAAGCGTGCGGCGAGCGGAATGTTTCTTTTCGCGGCGTTCGGAGGGGCGACGATGCCGTGGGCCGTGGGGTTTGTCTCCACGCAAACCGGAAATTTAAGGGCCGGATTGGTGTTGCCGCTGGTTTCCTGCGTCGTTATGGCCGGACTTCTGCCGCTCTTGACGGATTAGCCGCAATGACCCGGATTTAATACAACGTTTGGCAATTTTCGCGCCGAACTAAGGTAGCCCTCGACTACGATTTTGCGACACGAATTTTGCACCACAATGCAGCAATGCGCCGCGACAGAATTTGGCCTCACTTCGGCGCGGGATTTTCAGCCACGGCCGTCGCTGTTCGCTTCGGCTGCGTCATTTCCATCGCCCAAATGGCCGCCGGACGCATATACATGGAGGCGCGATAGTTGCCGTGGATGTCCCAGGCTTCCGGCGTGCGGAACCAATATCCCTTGGTTTCGTACGATGTGTGGTAAAGGCCCCATGCCGTGCGGTACGCCTCGTCCTTCATCCCGTCATCGAGCATCAGCGCCGCTACACTGAATGTCGTGCCCACCCATACTTCTTCCACCTGTTCGTTGCTGTGAAGCAGCGAGCCATCGGCGCCGATGCCGTTCACAGCTCCAAAATTTCCGCCGCCGAACTTCATCACATTTAGATCAAAGATTTTTTTCAACGCCTTCAATTGCATCTCGCGCGGGACCAAATCGCCGAGGCCAGTCATGCCCGCATACCATTGCCCGGCGAGCTGATCGGCCTGTACGTTCGTCTTGAACTCGGCGCCTGTGTCGTAATTGAAATATTCGCCATTCCAAAGCTTCGCGATGTAAGCCTTCTGGGCCTTGTCGAATTGCTGGTGATATTCAGAAGCAGAGGACGTATCGCCGACTGTTCGTGCAATTTCTTCTGACGCGCGCAAAGCCGCGAGCCACAAGCCGCCAGAGTATGAACCCACGCCGTTGACCACCCACGTGTCGTAGGTTTGATCGGGATCGCCAGTGCTCTCCGGGATGCCGTTGTTGCCTTCGAATTGCTGGAGATACGCCATGGCTTCTTTCACGGCCGGCCATGTATCGCGCAAAAATGGCGTGTCTTTACTTCCGGTGAGCGCGTAATCGCGATAAATCATCAGCACGAATTTCGGATTCAGGTCCTTCCAGCTGTTCGAGTCCTGCCAGTTGTAGGCATTCGGCAAATCAAACGGATCTTCGAAAGGCGATCCCAAGTCGTGAGGGAGCGCACCTTTTGCCTTACGCATCTTAAACGCGGCGGCGCGAGTGTTCTGCATTTTCCATATCCAGGTTTGCTCATCGGAATATTCGTGCGGGACTACTTCCGCGAACTGACGGAGCACCTGCTTATCAATGTCGGGCCAAAATTTCAGGAGGGGAACCGACCCGTAAAACAGCACGTCCAGCGTGTTGTAATAAGGGTAGTCAAAGCACTCCATAAACGCGAAGCTAGGCGGCGCCTTAGGATCCGATCCAACCGGCCGACCCCATGCCGAGCCGCCATCGGTCAAAGTGTAGAGTTCGTTGAACAGCATGCCGCGATACCAGAGAGGCTTGCTCTCATCGTTGATGTACGGATTTTGCCAGGCTTCAATTTCTTCGCGCCACTTTTCGGAATTCTGTAGGCCATCGCGTGCAATGGCCCACGCGTTCTGTCCGTTCGTGCCGTAAAAATCCGTGTAGCGGCGAAACCATTGCCGCCCTGAACCGAATTGAGCTACTGGCAGATCCCAGGAAATCACCATTGGCACCACGCGTTTCTCGCCGGGCTTCAGCGTGAAGCGTACGGCGATGGCGCCTGCGAAAGACTCTCCGGTGCTGGTCCACGAGAGGTCGCTGTTCGCGAGCTTTCCATCCTTCGAAAATGGCTTCCATAGAGCCGCTCCGCCCAACTCTGGAACGAACGTGGTGTGATACGTCACTTCCACGCCGGGCGATTCGATCGCGGCAATCGCGAACTGCCCGTCCCATTCGTTCTTTGCGTCTCCCGCGCGATGACGGTCAAACACGATTCCTTTCATCGTGTTCCCGGAGCCAAGAGATTCGGTCTGCGGGCGATTAAAATCTCCCTGACTCAGCGATACGCTCAAGTCGCGCGAATAAGTGCGAAACCAGCCCAGCATGTTGCTCCAGGAAAGCATCACGGACACTGTGATCGTTTTATTGGTCGGATTGTCGGCGCTCCACCGGTAGATGGCTACCGGATAACTCGACTCGCGATAATTATTGGGGATGATTGGAGAGAATTGCTCGACGACGACGTGTGCGGGAAATTGCGGCGACCGATAGTCGAACCACGATCGCGGATAGAGAGCGTAGTAATTTCCCGCGCCCACCGGATAATCCCACTTCCAACTGCTCAGTTCGCCATCGCGCGGATGATCGGTGAACAAAACTTGTGCCGAACCGCTGGTCGAGCCTTCTTCCTGCTGAAACATCGAGAACTGATTTGAATATACGGTCTGATATTTGTGTATTCCGGGTTTCATGTGCCAGCGGGCGAAATCTCCGCGATATGTCCGCGAAAAAGTGCCGGCTCCAAATCCTCCGACTGGCGCGCCTTGCCAAAATCCGTCGTCAATGTGCTCGGGCTCGAGCGTGGCTTTTTTTGTGCCGGGATCCGTCACCGGCAACCCGATCGGACGTTGCCAGGCGGCCTTTGGGATATCGTCGCCACTCCAAGCTAAGGGCGCCGTGCAGAGCAACAATGACAGCATTAAGATTTGCCGCGGCAAGTGCATCCTCATTGAAACCTCCTGAAATTGCGCGTGACGGGATGAGAGCCCGCGCAAAAACCCTCTGACGAAAACCTCAGGGATGCTATAGAAAATCGTTATTCTAGTAAAGAGCAGAGTAGGAGCATTTCGTGAAGTGATTCAGCGTTTGTGGGTATGTGAGCTCTTCCCGAACGTCCCGCCGAGGCGCAGGAAACAACTTGAGCTAGGTTTTGTCTGCCCGCGCGCGTAATATGGGCGCAAGGCGGACCTTCGGAATCACCTGAAATGCGGCTGACTGAAGGAGGAATCATGCGGGAATCCAGACGAAACTTATTGATGGGGCTGACCGGCGTCGCGGGTATGTTCGCCTTGGTGCCTTATCCGCAACATAGCATGTCGACACCACAGCCGATTCCTTCGCCGAATGCTCCCAGGAACCAGGACGCTCCGGCTGGTCTCGACAACGCGGGCGTTGGGAACGGGAACGACAAGGCGAGAACAATCGCCCAGGAAAATCAAAAAATAGTTAAGGCGGATGTCGACAAACTTTTTGAGATGGCGACGGAACTGAAGCAGCAGTTCGAATCCGCGAATTTGAATTCAACACTGCCCGTGAACATCGTCAAGCAGGCGAAGCAGATCGAAAAGATCGCCAAGGAAATTCGCGAGCGAGCTACTAGCTAATTGATGCGTTACGATTAGTTCGGTTTCTCGGCGGCGCCGCTGCCGCCTGATTGCGGAATGGAAAGGCCGGTGGCGTCGCGCGGACCGGTGTAGGTTTGATTTCCCGCAGAGTCGCGTTGCTTCTCTGCCAGTGCATTTAAACGAACAAACATCGCACGCTCAGCCTCTGCTTTTTCCGGTTTATTTGCCTTTGCGTACGCCTTTGCCAAATTGAAATGAATTTCCGGGCTGGCCGGCGCGATCTTTCCGGCGGCTTCGAGTTCCCGAATGGCCAGATCCGTGTGACCGAGGTCAAGCTGGGCGCGTCCGAGTAAATAGTGAGCTTCAGCGGAATTCGGAGCGAGATCGAGCGCTTGCTGCGCAAAGCCGAGCGCTTCCGCTGGCCGGTGTTCGCGAAGTTCGATCGATGCCAAACTAACCCACGGCAGTTCGCTACGCGGCGACATCTTCGATTCCAATTTCATTTGTTCTTCGGCCGCGTCATATCTAGAAAGAACTGCGAGCGCCGTGCCAAATGAATAATGAAGAAACGGCGTGTCGGGATGGTCTTTCAGAAGCGGTTGAAATTTCGCAAATGCCTCGTCGTACTTGCTCTGTTGCATGAGCACGGCGATCTCACCCGTGGATTCCAGCAACGGTGTATCCGGCGCCTGTATTTCTTCGGGCAGCGTGGGAATTCGAAGCAGCGACATCCCACGCGTTATTTTGATTGCCTCGGCTAGAGGCCCGGAAGTTTCTTCGTGCGCGAGTAATTCCAGGGCGCGGTCGAACTGGCCGGTGCGATTGAGCAGACCGGCGAGGCGATATCGCGCGAGTTGGATTGCCTCCGCGGTGCCTTTGAGCCCGAGCTGCTGGCCGCGCTGCAAATGGATGAGGGCGTTGTCGTAATCCTTGATTTCAAATTCGGAAAGCCCCATCACCGCCCACGCCGTTCCGTCATCCGGATGATCGACCGCCCATGTTTTCAGCGCCGAAATTGCTTCGGAGAATTTCCCGGATGAATGATCGAGCATGGCGAGCTTCCAAAGCTCGGCGTTCGGTGGCGGCTCCGTAGTCGAATGGAGGCCGTAGAGCTGAATGACGGTTTCGTCCGGTTGTGGTTTCTCGGGCGAAAGTGTTTCTGCTGCTTGCGATTCGCGCGCTGCGTCTTGATTTTTTCCCAGCGCCGCCAGACTTTGCGCGAGCGCGCGATGCGCCGCGGCAGAATTCGGCGCGAGACTCACGGCTTTTTGCGCGGCAGTCAGCGCTTGGTCCGGATGCTGCAGCCGAATCTCGAGCGAACTGATTTCGATTTGAGGCAGCGGGCTGTGGGGAGAAATTTCAAGTTCCTTCTGCTCTTCGATCAATGCTTCTTCATCCCGCGACGTGGAATCGAGCGAGAGACCATAGGCGTAATGCAAATAGGGAGTCCCGGGGAACTCCTTCACAAACAACTGGAATGCCTCTGTCGCTTTCGCCGCGTCTTGCTGCAGCACAATCGCCGCTACATCACCCGCTGCTTCAATCAGCGCATCTTTGGATGGATTCACTTCCTCCGGCAAGAGCGGGACGCGAAGCAACGCGAGGCCCAGCGCTGCTTTAGCTTGCTTCGGAATACCGGCTTGTCCGAACTCCGCGCCAAGAAGAGACGTCGCGCGTTCAAATTCGCCTGCGTGAATTAACAGGAGAGCGAGATGATATGTCGAAACGCGTGCGAGATCCGCGTCGTCGCCGGTGCCAATCGTCTGCGCTCTTTCGAGATGTGCGAGCGCGTTCTCATAATCCTTGGTTTCAAATTCGCTGAGACCAAGAAAAGCCCATGCAGGGCCTATCTGCGGTGCGAGTAGGACAAGTTTCTGCAAGGCCGCGATCGCTTCTGGGTAATGGTTGTCGTCGTATTGGAGCGTCCCGAGATACCACCAGCCTTCCTGCCAATCCGGACGGATTGCGACTGCCCGCTGGTAATTCTGAACGGCTACTTCAACATTGTTCGCGTCGCGTGCTGCTGCGGCTGATTTTGCGAGATCGTCGAAGCCGTCTCCGGCATTCTGTTCAGGCGCTTGCGAATTAGCCCGCGCGAAAACGGAAGACGGAATAAAGACGAGAAACAGGAGCCCGAGGATGAAACCCTGGTAGAGATGACGAGGCTGATGGATTCGCATACGCAAATCTAATCCGTCCAGCAGATTGGCAGAATAACACAGCCTGTGGCTCGAATCCGCGCCTTGGCACAAGGCCTACTCGAAGATAATCGTTATTTCTCTGCCGTGGTATTGTTCCGGGGATGCGGCGGAGGAAAATTCCGGAATTTTTATTGCGACAGGCTGCGTTGTTTTCGCGTCGTCGTTTTCTCCAACAATTCTGCGCCCTGCCTGCAATCGCGGGACTACGAAGATTTCCTTTTCTTGGTGCGCTTGCGGCGCCTTCACAATTCCCATTTGAAGAGATCCCGGCTGCCACCAGTGGCATCACGTGGGTGCACACGGCGGGCAAGTCCGCCGAAAAGTATCTTCCGGAAACAGGCGGTGCGGGCTGTGCGTTCTTCGATTACGACAACGACGGCTGGATGGACATCTATCTGGTCAACAGCGGCCAATCCGATTTTTATACGCCTCCCCGTCCGCTACGAAATGCGCTCTATCACAACAATCGCGACGGCACCTTCACCGATATCACCGCGCGAGCGGGCGTCGGATGCGGTGGCTACGGCTTCGGAGTTGCGGCCGGAGACTACGACGGCGACGGTTTCCCCGATCTCTACGTGACGCAGTTCGGCCGCAGCCTCCTCTTCCACAACAATGGCGATGGAACTTTCACCGACGTCACGGAAAAAGCCGGCGTGGCCGCGCCGGGATGGAGCTCGAGCGCCGTTTGGTTCGATTACGACAACGACGGGCGGCTCGATCTCTTTGTTTGCCAGTTTGCGGAATTCGACAAGTCGCTGCCATGCGGCGTGGATAGCGATGGCACTCATCATTACTGCATTCCTCGGATTTACAAGCCGCGCCCAAGCTGGCTTTTTCACAATAATGGCGACGGCACGTTTGCCGATGTAAGCAGGGAATCGGGAATTGCCGCGCATTTGGGCAAGGCTTGGGGAGTTGTGGCGACGGATATCAATAATGATGGGCGGATGGATCTGTTCGTCTCGAACGATACGATCGCGAATTTTCTGTTTGTGAATCGCGGCGGGCGATTTGAGGAAATGGGTCTCGCGGCCGATGTTGGCTATAGCGATGCGGGGAGAGCGCGTTCGGGAATGGGTGTTGATTCCGCGGATTTCAATGAAGACGGCTGCATGGATTTGTTCGTCGCGAATATCGACGAGGAAATTTTCTCTCTCTACAAAAATAATGGAGATGGAACGTTCGATGATGTGGCGATGCCGGACGGCATCGGCATGGCGACGCGCTGGATGAGCGGGTGGGGATTGAAGTTTTTCGATTACGACAACGATGGAAATCTCGATCTCATGATTGCGAACGGATATCCCGATGATCTCGTAGGTGAATTCTCGCGGCAGGTGACTTACAGGGAGCCGCTCTTGTTATTTCGAAACGACGGGAAATCATTCACGGATGTGAGCGCGCAGAGCGGCCCCGTATTTTCGAAATCATTTGCAGCACGCGGCCTGGCGATCGGCGACTTCAATAATGATGGCGCGGTGGACGTGCTGATCAGTAACAACGACGGCGCGCCAGTTCTATTGCGTAACAACATTGGAAAAGGAAATCATTGGCTTGGTGTGCGGCTCGTCGGCCGCAAGTCGAATCCGGATGCAATCGGCGCGCGAATTACTTATCAGGCGGGCGATTTGAAACGCAATCGGATGAAGGTGGGAGGGGGGAGCTTCCTGTCATCTCACGATCCTCGCGTCGTATTGGGC
>Ga0209624_10000837_pt1 | contig 26102 bp, 21 predicted proteins | sample JacPinW_OM2H0_O1_FD_188565 | JGI IMG/M metagenome (GOLD analysis project Ga0209624, IMG submission 188565) | Forest soil microbial communities from Algoma, Ontario, Canada - Jack Pine, Ontario site 1_JW_OM2H0_O1 (SPAdes) (version 2) | ecosystem: Environmental > Terrestrial > Soil > Boreal...
CCCGCATAGCAAGGTCGCGGGGATCTGCGAGGATCGTGCGGAGCAGTTTGGCGCCCTCGGTCAGGTTGTTGGAAAGCTCAGCGAAAAGGTCGAAAAACTTGGTGTCGCGGGGGATGAGGCGCATTTTGGGCGGTTTACTTTCGGCTCATGGCGGGTCAAGACGGCGGCGAACACCAAGAGCAGAGTACTATCTCACGCGCTCGGTGGAGGAGGCAAATGGCAGCGGCTTAGCGGCGATTGCGGCGAGGGATCAGGGCGGGTGTGCGGCGGGGCGTTCGGAGGCCAATGATGAATAGGAGGATGAAGACCGTGGCAGATCCGAGCGCCACAGGCTGCAGAAAGCCGCGAAAAAGTTCACTTAAGCCCATCGCAGGATTATGCAGGCGCGGGAGGAAGAAGGCGACGTTACTACCAGGGTAGACCTAACGTGCGGGCACCCAGTGCGTGTAGGTACTACGGGTAGGAAGTTCAGGTAGGGCGACGGCGCGCTATGCCAGATTGAGAGTCGCGTTCACAACGGTTCCAGTTCCATTGGATTGAAGCTCTAACGTGCCGCCGAGTTGCCTCAGGCGTTCTCGTATCCCACCTAACCCGACACCGCCGCGGCTCGCGTCAACGATTTCGCTTTGCTTCGCCGAGGGTATTCCCTTGCCGTTATCTCGAACTTGCACCTTGAGACGACTCCCTTCCTGCTGAATACAGATGGTCGCCGTGGAACTGCCAGAATGGCGATGGATATTGGTCAGACACTCCTGAACGATGCGGAAGATGGCGAGTTCGGTGTCGTTTTGCAACCGGCTAAAGTCGCGAGGGATTTCCAGATCAACTTTAATCTGGCTGCGCTCGGAAAAGCCATCCACGTACCAGCGTAGCGCAGAGGCCAGGCCTGCGATCTCCAGCAGCGGGGGATGAAGTAGATGCGAGAGGGTGCGAATCTCACTGGAGGCCTGCTGTACCAACTGGGCGTTCTCCAAAATGGCTCTGGCTCCGAGCGGATCGAGTTTATGGGCCTGCGACTGGACGACGCTAATGTTCATGCTGAGAGCCGCCAGGATCTGGCCTACGCTGTCGTGCAATTCGCGAGCCAATCGCCGGCGTTCATCATCCTGCACTTTCAGAAGCCGCGCCGAAAGATCACGCAAGCTTTCATTGGCCGCTTTAAGCTCGGCGGTTCGTTCCTCGACCCGTTTTTCAAGATGGTCATGGGCCTGGCGCAATGCCATCTCGACCAACTTGCGTGACGTGATGTCTTCAATCACCCCCAGAACGAAGTGTGGCTTTCCCGCGGCGTCCTTAAGCAAGGTGACGGTCGTGCGGCTCCAGACTATGCTGCCATTCTTGCGCACGTAACGCTTTTCGTAAGCCAAGTCGGGAATCTCGCTGGTGAGCAGTCCGCCGAGGTTGGCGCGGGTTCGTTCCAGGTCATCGGCGTGAGTCACTTCGAATATCGTTAATTCTCGTAACTCTTCCATCGAATGTCCCAGAATGTCGGAAAACTTCTGGTTGGTCTCCAGGAACCGGCCCTCAAGGGATGCGATGGAGATGCCGACCGCAGCCTGATTGAACACGGCGTGCAGGCGCTCCGAGCTCTCCCGCAGGGCCTCGGCTGCGTTTTTCTGCGTGGTAATGTCGAGAAAATAGACGGAAAGACCGTCGCGCCCGGGGTAGGCGCGAACATGAAACCAGGAGTTCAGCGGAGGGTAAAATACCTCGAAATCCACCTTTACCTTATCGGCCACGGAGCGGTGCAGGTTCGTCTCCAAAACAGTGCCGACCAGGTCGGGAAACTCTGCCCAGAAATTCTTGCCGAGAAGTCCCGCCCGCGACTTTTTTAGCGGACGCACCACGTGTTCCGCTTGGGGATTCACATACGTGAATCGCCATTCCTTGTCGAACACCACGAACGCATCGCTAATACTTTCGAGGATATTGGTGATGCGCTCATTGGACTCGCGAAGTTCGCGCTCCGCCTGCTCCCGGGCGAGGAGAACGGCCTGGGCATTTTGCCATGCCACCGATCGCAGTTGCATCTCCTCGTTTTCGTCTGTTGGCATTAGCGGTTCCCGAGAGCTTCTTCGGCCAGCCGAGTGCCCTGAACTCGGGCGCGAATTTTCGCAAATGCGGTTTTACGCGTTGTGGAGGTGTCATCGCTGAACGGCGCAAAGCCACAATCGTCGGTGGTGCCAAGCTGCTCAAGTGGAATGTATTCGGCAGCTTCGAGTACCCGATCGCGAACTTCCTCCGGCGTGTCCACTCGCGGATCGATGGACGAAACAACTCCCACAAAAGCCCTCTGATGGGGCTTCAGATATTGCCGAATCATCTTCAGCACCCGCCCGCGATCTTTCTCGCCGGCGAGCGCAATATAGAAATTTCCGGCGCGTAGTTCGAACAAACTGGGCAATAAATCTGCGTAATCGACGTCCGCACTGTGCGTGGAGTCGAGGTCGCCGCCGGGGCAGGTATGGATCCCGATGCGTTGCCGTTCCTCGGGGGTAAACCGCGATAACGCCAGATTGTTCAGCCCGATGAAGCTGTTTAGAAGCTCGCCCGTTCGGTCGAGCTTGACCGCCAGTCGTGCTTCCGTGAAATCAATTTGAAGTTTGTCCGCGCCCTTTTCGAAACATCGCCGAATCTCCATCTCGTGCTCGCGCAGCAAGTCGTCGATGAATTGCGCCCGCGGGTAGCTAGGAATCTCTTCCGGCGGATACATGAGGCTGAGCGCGGAGGGTGAAATGACTGCCTGCTTCAAGGGGACATGAGCGTGCCGCTTGGCCATGTCGAGATAACGGTCGGCGTAAACCTTGTAGCGAAACGGCCCACCCGTCAGCCGCGGCATCCGCCGTACGTGCCCGGCCGAAAAGGGAATCATGAAACCATCGGGGGCGGTGTTGGCCAATCCGTGCACGGAATAGGTCCAAAAGTTGTGATACTTGCGCTGTTCGCCATCGGTGATGATCGGGGAGCCGGTGTCCTCAAACTCTTGAATCGTATCCCGTATGGCTTCCTCGTAAAGAGAATCCAACGAGGGATCAGAAAAATCCCCGGCTTCGGCGATCGCTTCAATCAGGCGCACAGGTCGGGGAATGCTGCCAATGGGCTCGGTAGGGATTTTCATGGCAACAAGTCCTTTTCAGACCTCGAAAGCGCGTGCAGAGAATCTGATCACGGGTTTTTCGAATCGAGATGATTGCGATCGAAATTCAGGGGGGAAGTATGTGACCTCGGTCCCGCCAACACAGTACAGTCTTTAGTGTACGTGACCGGGACTCAGCGTGAATAGCCGCGCCAGGCTTCCAAAGTCAATTCGTGGACCCGACGGCCGCCGTCATCGCGGATGCGCATGGGAAGCTCGTGCCCGATTCGGCTGAGGCGATTATGCGAAAGATTGATGATGGGTTTCGAGGTGGAGGGCTTGGTCTCGACTAGGTCTCCGTGTACCAAGCCGAGGCGAGGTGCAGCCCTCCACTGACAACGAACCGGTTCTTCTCCTGGGGAAACCGAGGGTTCTTCTCCTCGGAGTTCGAGCTTGGGTTCAACCCGTAGGTGCCAAACTCGAAAGCCCGGTCCAACTTGATTGCTACGGCGAAATCTCCAGTTTCTCTCGGATGGGCTCGAACCACCCTGCCCCGACCGCTCAAGAAAGTGCCGGGTCGGGAACGTACAATTCCAACTGCCAGTTGTACGGAGGACCCTTCAGGAATCAGAAAAGCGCATGAGAGCAGAATACTTGCGAGGCCGATGTTCTCCGACTGGGCGTACAGTTCCTTGTGGGCCAGCTTGAGTGAGACGGGCAGATGCAGTTGGTAGCGAATACTGCTTCGTTGTGGGGGTTGGGGGGAATCCATTGTGGTCAAAGAGTACGCCGAGGGGCAGGCCTACAAGGAGGTAACGATGGTGCATGTAGACGTGGAGAAAAGGACGCTAATGGGACAGTAATCTGTCATTGAACTGATATGGACCGCATCCGCGCGGGCCGACGCCGACCGCATCACCAGGCAGGATAGGGTTTTGCTCCTGCGGAAGCTCCCTCCACAAACTTCGCTGGGAAGATGAATGGACTGTCTGTCTGGACTTGGGTTCGAGTGTCTGGACTTAGGTTCGAGGAAGCGGAGGGAACCTGGTGCGAAGAGTCCCTTCCCCAATCCCCTCTATTTCCCCCAGATTCCACACCGAGTCCCACCAGAGCCTTCAGTGACGACTGTGTTGGCTTCTCAAATTGATAGGCACCGAGGTCGTCAAGACGGTAGCGGAGCATACAATTTCTTACAAAGCATAGCAGGAACTACCCCTTACTACGCTTGCTTGCGCGCGCACTCCCTCCCTATTCGCGCATTCCAAGGCAGGCCTTCCTACCCTTCCCCTCGCGTTGCAACGCGCGCGCGGGCGGGGGCCTAAGGTCAACCCCCGGCGCGGGGGCTGTGGGAGGGGGTGCAACTTTGCCGACCTCTGTCTCCGAACCCGCGCAGCGTTTGACCCTCCGTCTGCAAGCCCTTAAACTGAATGGTGTTCTCCGCGCCTCTTCATTTTAATGGGCTTTGCAGGGCCATCCTGCGGGAGGGATTCCTGGGTCGTGTATTTCGAGGTCGGTTTCCGGGTCTGATGCTGGCGGCCTGGTTCGGGCTGCTGGCGCCGCTGTGTGTGGCGGACAACAATAATCGGATTACGCTGGATACCAGCGAGACGGTGTTCGCCGTGCTGACGGCGATCAATACCTGCGGGTATAACGTGGACCTGAATATTTCCGATGCGCAGCGGCTCAACATCCGGTCCGAGGTGGAGAAGAACCTGAGGAACTCGGCGGATGCGCAGACGGTCACAAACACAATGTGCGAGTGGTACCTGGCCCACCAGGCGAGAGATCCGGCGCACGATCTGTCGCAGTACGTGTCGTTGGCGCTCTATTTGCAGGGACCTCCCCACTTTCTTCCTCGGGTGAAGGAAGAAGACTTGCCTCCGGATGCGTTTCCGATCTCAGCCTTCGGAGCTCAGCTGGAACAGTTCTACGACAAGACCGGGTTGCATGCGATCTGGGAGCGCCACCGGGCGAACTATGCCGCATTGGTGGAGCGCTATCACATTCCGCTGGCCAAAATGGTGTTCGATACCGATATCTACCTGAAACTCCAGTCGGGGGGATATCTGGGTCGTAATTTCACGATTTACCTCGATTTCATGGGGGATCCGAGCCAGGCCAACGCTCGCAACTACGGCAGCGACTATTACGTGGTGCTGTTTCCGTCGCCGGACGCGAACTCACTCGACCCGCTGAAGATGCCGCAGATCCGGCATACCTACCTGCATTACCTGCTTGATCCCATGGCGGACAAACACTTCAGTGCGATCAAGCGAATCGAGCCCCTGCTGCAGTCGGTGAAGCGGGCGCCGCTGGAAGAAAACTTTAAGCGCGACATTTCATTGCTGGTGACGGAATGTCTGGTGCGAGCCATTGAGATTCGGACTACGGGCACGAAGCAAACGGCGGAGGCGATGCGTTTGCAGGCGGTCGATGACGCGGTGAAGCAGGGCTACATCCTGACGAAATATTTTTATAACTCGCTGCTAACCTTCGAAAAAGATCCGGCCGGATTGCGCAGCGCGTATTCCGAGATGCTGGACAATATCGATGTGAAAGCGCAGGAAAAGGCGGCGAACGAAGTGCAGTTTGCCGACGTCTCGGCGCCGGAGTTAGTGCAACTGTCGCGGATGGAGGACCGCCGGATGCTGGTCACGGCCGAAAAACGGCTGGCGGCGAACGATCCTAAAGGGGCGCAGGAACTGGCGCAGCAGGCTCTCGACCGGAAGATCGGAGATCAGGGGCGGGCGCTGTTTATCCTTGCCCAGGTGGCGGTAGCGAACAAGAATCGCGAGGGAGCGCTGGATAATTTTCAGAAGGCGATCCAGGCCACCAAAGACCCCAAGGTGGTGGCCTGGTCGCACGTGTACCTGGGAAGGATTCTGGATATGAAAGAGGACCGAGAGGCAGCGATGAATGAGTACCGCGCGGCCTTAACGACGGGGGCAGAACTGCCGGAAGTAAAGGCGGCTGCGGAGCGCGGGCTGCAACAAGCGTATGAGCCTCCGGCGAAGCCCCAGTAGAGTCTCGCAATCAGCGGCCAGTAAAACCTGCTGGTGTTCCAGTTCGCTACGATAGAATGCACGGTCGAGAACTTCGACAGCGGATGAGAAACCCAAGATGTCTGAAATCGAGGAGAACGCATGAAGCGAGCAGCGATCATGATCGCCGTGACGGGCGCAGTTTTGGGCGCGGTGCTGGCAATGTGCAGCTGGAGTCTCGGACAGAGCAACGACAAACCGGCAGCGCAGAATCCGCCGGCTGGGCAAGCTGTGCCACCCGCGGGACAAGCGGCGGCGCCGGCGGGTAAGCGTCCGCCCAAGGTCAACAGCCAGGAGGAGTTTACCGCCTACAAGGCGGCGGCAGCGTTGACGGATGCGCCCGGGTTGGAAAAGGCGTCGGACGATTTCGCTGCGAAATATCCGGAGAGCGAGTTGCGACCCTTGCTCTACCGGTCGGCGATGCAGCGCTATCAACAGGCCAACAACGGCGACAAGATGTTGGAGATGGCCAAGAAGGTCGTGGCGATCGATCCTGATGATCCTGAGGCACTGGTGGGCATTGCGCAGGTGCTGGCGGAACGCACGCGCGACACAGATCTGGATCGAGACCAGCGCCTGGCGGAAGCCAGAAAAGACGCCGAGCGGTCCTTGACCACAGTGGATACCGATATTCCGACTTCAGGTTATCCGCCCGAGCAGTTGATCGCCTACAAAGGTTTTTTGCGGTCGGAAGCGTACGCGGTTCTCGGTAAGCTGTCCGCCGACGCTAAGAATTGGCCGGAGGCGGAAACGAGTTTACGGAAGTCGATCGACGCCTTCCCCCAGCAGGTGGATTCCATCGCGGTGTTGCGACTGGCGGTCGCGCTCGACATGCAGAACAAGATTCCAGAGGCCTTGAAGTACGCCGATCAAGCGGTAGAGCTGACCAAGGACCGGCCTGACTCGGGTGCCGGCAAAGCAGCACGGGATGAGAAGGATCGTCTCACCAAACTGAGCGTGGGCACGGCGCCGGGACCAACCTCGACGCCTCCGAAACCCTAAAGGGCGAAGCGTCCGATCGTTCTCCGCTACGCTTGTGACGGTACTTGGTTGTATGCAGCTTTCGGTATGAAGGAACGGGAAATTACGACGCTGGAACAAGGGCTGGGCTATCATTTCCGGCGGCGGGCCGTCATTGAACAGGCGGTCACGCACAGTTCGCAGGCGCGGGAGCAGGAAGCGCAACAGGCGGGCGAGAGCAAGTACCGGGTCAGTGACAACGAGCAGTTGGAATTTCTGGGAGACGCGGTTTTGCAGTTGGTAACTAGCGAGGAGCTGTTCCAGCGCTTCCCCCATTTTCGGGAAGGCGAGCTTTCGAAGTTGCGGGCGCACTTGGTGAGCGAGCGGCATCTGATCCGGGTGGCGCAGCAACTGGAATTAGGCCACTACCTGCGGCTGGGGCGAGGCGAAGAAAAAAGCGGCGGTCGGGGCAAGACCGCGTTGCTGGTGGACGCGCTCGAGGCAATTCTGGCGGCGATTTATCTGGATGGAGGGCTGGAGGTGGCCCGCGAGTTTGTTTTGCGCAACGTGATTGCGCCGGAACTGGAACGGATGGAGCGCGGAGGCGGTACGCTGCCGGTCACCGACTTTAAGTCCGCGTTGCAGGAAGCGGTGCAGACTCTGGGGCTGCCCCAACCCGCGTACGTGCTGGTGGAGGAAGCGGGTCCGGAGCACAGCAAAACCTTTACCGTGGAGGCCCGTCTCCAGACCAAGAACGGCAAGGACCGAGAGTTTGTGGGACGCGCTCGGGGCTCGACGAAAAAGACGGCCGAGCAGGATGCTGCCCGCCAACTGCTGACATCGCTGGCTTCCCGCCCGAAAACTGGGGAAACGAAAACGGCGGCGCGAGCCTCACACTCGCTGGATTCGCGGCCAATGGATAGGCAGCCGACGAACTCGCGGCTTATCGATAAGTAGCCTATGCATCAGTAGATTCCATGGATTTGTCAAACCATCCCATTGCTTCGCCGGAGCGCCCTCGAGCTGCGCCTGACGGTCTGGCCGGTCCGCCCCAAGTTGCGGCGACCTCGCCTGATCGCCCACTCGCCGCGCCACGCCGCATTGAGGCTTCCCTGGGTGCCGACCTGATCGGTTCGCTGCAGTCGCTGCTGGGCACGGTGGTGATTGCAATCTTCGTGATCACCTTCATTGTGCAGGCGTTCCAGATTCCTTCGGAATCGATGGAAAATACCCTGCTCGTGGGCGATTACCTGCTGGTGAACAAGCTCTGTTATGGAGGACACGGGTTGGGCGATCATCTGATGCCGTATGAGAAAATCGCGCGCGGAGACATCATTGTGTTCCACTACCCGGTGGACCCGACGCAGCATTTCGTGAAACGCGTGATCGGAGTGCCGGGAGACCACCTGCGAATGATCAGCAAGCGGGTCTGGATTAACGGCAAGCTTCTGGACGAACCCTACGTACGATTCCTGGAACCACCGAATAATATGTTCCGCGACAATTTCCCGCGAACCGATATTCCGGCTTTTGGCTTGGAAGGGAAATGGTGGCTGGAGATGCGGAAACTGGTGGAGGACGGCCAGTTGATCGTTCCCCAAGGGCACTATTTCGTGATGGGGGATAACCGCGACGATAGCCAGGACAGCCGCTATTGGGGGTTCGTGCCACGGGAGAACATTATCGGAAAGCCGCTGGTCATTTACTGGTCGGTGCGGGACTGGGATCGGAATCCCTCGGCGTCGGTCGAAGGCAGGCTTTATCACCTGGCGTATGCCATCACTCATATCTTTCAGATCACGCGCTGGAACCGCACGCTCCGGCTGGTACACTGAGTACTCCACCGGCGGGCGCCCTGTGTCCGCCCCGAAATTCAGTTCAGCTCGAAAACCTAAAGTGATTACAGAAAACAAAACGGCGAAGTTGGCGAAGAAAAATAAAGAAACGGTCCTAGTAGACGACTTGGCGGAAGAGAAGCCCAAGGAATCGACAGTCGAATTTCTCTCCTCGCTGGCCGCGGTGTTGGTGACGGGATTGTTCATCATCACGTTCGTGGTACAGGCGTTTGAGATTCCTTCGAGTTCAATGGAGAATACGCTGCTCATCGGCGACCACGTTTTCGTGAACCGCATCCAATTCGCCCCCCGAAGTTCCTGGGTGGGGCCGCTGTTGCCCTACCGGGACGTGCGTTTTCGGGACATCGTGGTGTTTCTTTCGCCGGCGGAGCCGGGTCTTTACGTCGTGAAGAGAGTTATTGGACTGCCCGGAGACCGTATTCACCTGCGCAACGGCGTGGTGTACCGCAACGGCGAGGCTCTGGACGAACCGTATGTGTTGCACGACCGGGATACCTACGATCCTTACCGCAATAATTTTCCCGCGGTCGCTCCTACGGATGATCCCAATGTTTATCCCAACTGGATGGTGGATTTGCAGTCCTTCATCCAGGGGGATGACATTGTTGTTCCTCCGAAGCACTACTTTGCCATGGGCGACCATCGCGGCGTGAGCCTCGATAGCCGCTACTGGGGATTTATCCCAAAGGAAAACATCATCGGGCGTCCCATGTTCATTTACTGGTCGTTCGAGACCCCGGATGACCAATATCGCAAGACCGCCTGGAGCGATCGCGTTTTGTTTCTGGGCAAAGTTGTGCTGCACTTTTTCGATGAGACCCGCTGGAAGCGTACTTTCCAGTTTGTCCGGTAATTTGTAAAGTAGTTTCCAAAGAGAGATCGTTTGTAAAATAAAAGACGAGGCCCCTCGAAGTTCCAGTAAGGGCGCGGTGAAGCTCTTCTCCTCCAAACGGCGAATGGTTGTGGCGGCGGCATTGCTTCTGCTGGCGCTTTTTCTTCTTCGCCCCGGCGCCTCCTCCCGTTTGAAATCGCGAATTACTTTCTCCATCAGTTCGGCAGTGAACCGTCCCGTGGATATTCACTCGGTTCATCTGCGGCTGCTGCCGCGCCCTGGATTCGATCTCGAAAATCTGGTGGTGTATGACGATCCGGCGTTCGGAGCCGAGCCCATGCTGCGGGCCAGCGAAGTGACGGCGGATCTGCGGTTGATTTCCTTGCTGCGCGGGCGCCTGGAAATCGCGCGGCTGGACTTGAGCGAGCCCAGCCTGAATCTGGTACGCGCCGAAAGCGGACGCTGGAACCTGGAGACCCTGCTCGAGCGCACGGCCCACACCCCGTTGGCGCCGACGGGCAAAGCGAAGTCAGAATCCCGTCCCCGATTTCCTTACATTGAAGCCACCTCGGCGCGAATCAATTTCAAGAGTGGCCCGGAGAAAAAACCGTACGCCCTGACCAATGCCGATTTTTCCCTGTGGCAGGAGTCCGAGAATAGCTGGGGCGTACGTCTGAAGGCGCAACCATTTCGCACCGATTTGAATTTAAACGATATGGGCCTGCTGCAGGTGAGTGGAATCTGGCAGCGGGCGGACTCCCTGCGCGATACTCCACTGCATCTCAGCCTGGAATGGAGCCGAGCGCAGCTCGGGCAGTTCACGAAATTCTTCACCGGGAACGACCAAGGCTGGCGGGGAGAAATACTTCTCGATGTGACGCTGGCGGGAACTCCGGCGGAACTGCAGATCAGCAGTAGCGGATCGATTCAGGATTTTCGGCGCTACGACATTGCCAGCGGCAAAGCCCTGCGCTTGGCGACCCACTGCGATGGCGAATATAGTTTGCGCGATCGCGTGTTTCATGAGCTTCTGTGTAGTTCTCCGGCGGGGACTGGCCGGATCAGCTTGACGGGGAGTATGGGCCTCCCGGGAAGTCATACCTACGGGCTGGTACTGAGGGCGGAGAAGGTACCGGTGAGTGCGGCGGCCATATTGGCGCAGCGGGCAAAAAGCAATTTGCCCGACGATCTGGTTGCGGGCGGATCGGTGCGCGGGAGTCTCCGAATCGAGCAGAATGGGATCGCGGCGGCGCCTCGAATCGAAGGAGGCGGAGAGATTACCGGCTTTAGTCTGACCTCGGCGGAGAATAAGGCAGAGATCGAAGCGGAGACGTTTCCCTTTCGATTGAGCACTGGCGATTCGTCGGATGGCGCGGCGCGAGGTCGGCGGACGATTCGCAGGAGCAGACCGACTACTCGGATTCCGCATGGTCCTCACCTCGAGTTCGGACCGTTCCCGGTGGCCGTTGGACGCTTGGTTCCTCCCACGGCTCGGGGATGGGTTGACCGCGGCGGTTACAACATGGCGGTGACCGGAGAAGCCGAGATTCCGAAGGCGTTGCGTGTGGCGCGAATGTTCGGACTTCCGGCCCTGCCGTCGGCCACCACGGAAGGTGCAGCCCAGGTTGATCTGCAAATCGCCGGGTCCTGGGCGGCGCCCAGCCAGGGCGCGGCGTCGGGCTTCTCCGCACCGCAAGTCACCGGGACGGCAAAGTTGCGCAACGTTCGCATCGCATTGCGCGGTGTTGGCGGTCCGATCGAGATCGCTTCGGCGGATATACAACTTTTGCCCGGCGAGGTCCGCGTCGGGAAGTTGAATGCGAGGGCGGCGGAGACATCGTGGAGAGGTTCGCTCACGATGCCGCGCGGGTGTGGAACTCCCGGCGCATGTCAGGTGAACTTCAAGCTGCATGCCGATCAGATTGCACTCGGCCAACTGCGCGAGTGGGTAAGCCCAAGCCCGAAGGCGCGGCCATGGTATCTAGTTCTGGAACCGTCTGCGCGGATAAGGCCGTCGTTCCTGGCGAATGTGCGCGCGTCCGGGCAACTGGCCACGGAGCGATTCCAGGTCCAGGGCCTCGAGGCCACCGGAGTTTCCGCGAAGCTGAGCCTGGACAACGGGAAATTGCAGATCTCGGACTTGACCGCGGATTTTCTGGGCGGGCAGCATCGCGGCGAGTGGCAGGCCGACTTCAGCCAGAAGCCAGCGCTTTGCAAAGGCCGTGGGAATATGACCGGCACTTCGCTTGCCGAGCTGGCGGATGCGATGAAGGATGGATGGATGGGGGGAACTGCGGACACGAGTTACGAAGTTGAGGGACCCTGCCCTGCGGAGTTCTGGAGTGCGGCGGAAGGCACGCTGCAGTTTGACATCAAGGATGGAACCTTGCCCCATGTCTCGCTCGCCGAAGATGGGGAGCCAATGAAAGTCACCCGCTTGGTGGGTGTGGCGCGCCTCGGCGAGGGCCAAATCGAAATGAGAGACGCCCGGCTGGACTCTCCGGAGGGGAAGTTTCAATTGAGCGGCACCGCGTCTTTGAAAGGCGAACTCGATCTCCAGCTGACCAGAGTTCCGAACAACGCCGCGCTTGCCCTCTACACGATTACCGGGACGCTGGCCGAGCCACAGCTGAATCGGTCCTCGAGTTCAGAGACCCAGGCTCGTCTCAAGGCTGAAGCGGCAAAATAAAATCTACGGCATATATCCCGCCCCGTGCAGTACTTTTCCGGGCAGAGCCCCCGTCATCTTTCCCTGATCGATCACCGGTACGCCGTTCACCAGTACGTACTCCATCCCTTCGGAAAGCTGGTTAGGGTTATCGAACGTGGCCCGATCATGCACGCCAGCGGGATCGAAAACCACCACGTCCCCCCACATGCCAGCTTTGAGCACGCCGCGATCGGTCAGGCGTATGCGCTGCGCCGGCAGCGCGGAAAACTTGCGGATCGCATCTTCCAGGGGCAAGACCTTTTCTTCGCGGACATATTTCGCCAAAATGCGCGGGAACGTTCCGTAGGCGCGCGGGTGAGGATGGGCCCGCCCGAGAATTCCGTCGGGCGAAGTGCCTTCGGAATCGTTGTCGATCGAGACCCATGGCTGTTGCAACGCCAGCGTCACATCAGGTTGCGACATGGCGAAGACGGCGACTCCCGTAGATGGATCCTGAATAAGAAAGTCGAACAGCGCGTCCATGGGATCCTTGTTCCACAACTTGGCGATCTCTGCAAGACGCTTGCCCTGCAGCGGGAGTAAATTCGGATTCTCGACCGCGCCGATCATGATCGCGTCCGGGCCGGGAATCTCCTGCCATTCGTTGTCCCAGTCTCGGGACGCGGTCAACATGTCCTTGCGAATCTTTTCACGCGTCGTCGGATCTTGCAGTCGCTCCACCAGCTTCGCGGTGCCGCCATCGTGCGCCCAAGGCGGAATGAAGGCGGAAAAATCGTTGTACCAGGCGGTGTAGGCGTAAGTGTCGGCGGTTACATCGGAGCCGGCAGCGCGGGCGACATTGATCTTGGCCACAACTTCCGGCATGCGTCCCCAATTGTTTTTGCCTGCGACCTTGATGTGCCAAATCTCTACGGGAATGTGGGCTTCGCGGCCGATGCGCAAGGCTTCGTCAATCGCTTCGAGAACCGAGTCGCCCTCGTTGCGCAGGTGGGTCGCGTAAATGCCGCCGAACTTTGCGGCCTCGCTGGCAAGCGCAATCAACTCCTCCGTCTTGGCATAGGGCGCAGGCGGATACTGCAGAGCAGTCGAGATACCCACGGTGCCATCTTTCATCGCTTCGCGCACCAGCGCCTGCATCTGCTCGAGTTGCGCGGGGGTGGGCCGCTTATCGTCGTCGCCCAGCACCATGCGCCGGACTTGCGTCGCGCCCACATAACTTGCGAAGTTGATTCCCATGCCTTGCTTTTCCAGCCGGGCGAAGTACTGACGGAAGTTTCGCCAGTCGGCAGTGATCCTGTAATGCTCGTAGCCAGAGCGGTCCGACTCGATGATCGCGTCATTGAGCGGCGCGACCGAATCGCCTTCTCCGGTAATTTCAGAAGTGATTCCCTGGTAGATTTTCGACGGCAATCGCGGGTCGACCAGAATCGTCAGTTCCGACTGCCCCAGCATATCGATGAAACCCGGGGCAACGACCTTGCCGGCCGCGTCAATCGTGCGTTTGCGCGACGCGGCAGCCAGATTGCCAATCGCTGCGATCTTTCCCTCGCGGATGCCCACGTCTCCGCAATACCAGGGCGAACCGGTCCCATCGATAATGTGTCCGCGGGTGATGACCAGATCGAAGGCCGGCGTCTGAGCGAACTGGGAAGCCGGGGCTGCGAACAGCACAAAGAAAGCGATGATTGCGAATCGCGGCCTCGCGAAGACCCGGTTTGCCAAGCTCTTCTCCTTTATTTTTCGCCGACGCGGTCGGCGGGGAAGCGCGCCGAACAGCCGCCGAAATCACTGCTAACTCTCACGTACTCTACCAGCTATTCCGGCCGCCACACCCAGTGCAATCCAAACTCCCAGGGCCATCCATTCGTTGACTGTGAAATGGCCAGGCACGAAGGGGATGACTTTCATCAGGGCCATTGCGATTCCGACCGCCAACCCCGACCACGCCACGGCTCGTTCGACTGCAGACAGCATCATCACATCCGGCCGGACTCGTGTCAGCGCCAGGCACGAGGCACAGGTTGCCGACCATCCCACGGCGCAGGCCACCGATCCCACCTCGGTGACCGGAACCAGGATGGAGTCTCCCAGCAACATACAAGCGGCGGTCGCGAGGCCCACCAACAGAACTGCGGTCGACGGCGTCTGATACCGCGCGTGGATGGCTCCGGCGCGCCCATCGACCATGCCACGGCGTCCCAGAGCAAAGAGCAAGCGGCTGGCGGCCACAAAATTTCCGTTGAAACATTTGAACAGCGAAAGCAAAGCGGCAGCCAGAATGATTTGCACAATCCATCTGGAACCCAGCGCCCGCTGGAACGCCACTGCCGTCATGAATTTTTCACCGGTCAACTGCCGCCAGGGCGCCACAAATGCGACCGCCGCAACAATGCTGGCGTAGAAAAGAATTCCAATAAAGATTGCCATCCAGATGGCGCGGAAGAACCCTCGGGTGCGGAAATCCGGACTGGCCTCCTCCGCCGCCTTGCCTACCGACTCGAAGCCCGTCATGAAATAAGGCACGATCTGAATCACCAGCAGAATCGAAATCCACGGTGTATGCGTAAACCGCGGCCGGATATTGGCGGGCGAGCCCCGGCTGACGCCGAGAGCCACAAAGACGATAAACAGAGCGAGCGTGCCGAAGCTGGTCCAATTCTGAAAGGTGGCGCTAAAGCGGATACCGCGATAATTCAGCAGCGTGAGCAGCGCGGTGAGCGCCAGGCCAATGACCAGGTGCGGCAGGAATACGGGGCGACCAGCGATGCGATAGAGTTCTATCGCATCCAGGCGGGGAACGATGTAGCCGGCGATGCGGCCAACGGCCACGGCCTCCCATGGGCACACGATGAAATAGGCCAGAGTCATCATCCACCCGGTGGCGAAACTCACGGGCCGCGAAAAGACAGCAGAAGTATAAGCAATCTCGCCGGCTGCGTCGGGCATGGCGACCACCCACTTGCCATACACCCATCCGATGGGAAGCAGCAGAGCGCCTCCGATCACAAAGCCAAGCAGCGCCCCCACCGCCCCCCCGCGTAACAGCCAGTCATCCATGATGACCAGCCACCCCACCCCCACCATGGTCCCCCAACCCAGCGTGAAGTAGTCGGTGGCGCGAAGCTGGCGGGCGAGAGTATTCACAAGGCGGAAAGATATCCCTAGACAGGAGACGAGCGCCACGAATTATAGAGTATTTGGGTAGTGGTGCAGTTTGAAATCCACAGGTCTAGCAATCGGCTCTGGCCTGTGGGAAACTGTCGGCATGGCAGACGCGATAAAGGTTGGTGGTCTCGTAGTGCCGGATGGACTGGTGGGAGTGTACAGAGTTGTTGCAGTGTCTCCGGACGGACAAACGGCAGATATTGAGAAGTTCGATGTCTCGAAACAGAAATCAGTGGGCGACCCTCTCCGCACTGTTGCGATGGATAAGCTGACTGCATACAAAGAGGATGCCAGCCAAACTGCCGCTAGGATCGTCAGGGAAGCAGCCACTGAAGACTAGGCCGGCCAAGCTACTGCGCCGGATGCGCGGCGCCTGGTGCAAGGCTATGTCCAGCATTCCAACTCTGTTCGAACTCGGAATTACAGCGCCTGGTGGCGCAAGTTGCGGCGAGGGCGATTCCGCGGTGAGCCGATTTTTCTTGCTGGCGTTGGAGATCGAGCCAGTCCTGCCGCGCAATGGAGTTTTCGCGTGTTAAGATCCACATTAGCCCTGCATGACACTTCAACCGCCGATCCGAACAGGCAACTGCATGTCTTCCCGCCGGGTTTCGGGCATCGTCGATAAATGACGCTCTTTCCCCAATCTCGCAAACGCGTGCTCAGTGGCATGCGCTCGACCGGCAAGCTGCACCTGGGCAACTACGTGGGTGCGCTCGAAAACTGGGTTCGCATGCAGGACGAGTACGAATGTTTTTTCTGTGTAGCGGACTGGCACGCGCTCACCACGGATTACGCCGATACCTCTCGGGTAAAGGAAAACTCTCTCGAGGTCGTGCTCGATTGGCTGGCCGCAGGACTTGATCCCGAAAAGTCGGTCATCTTCATCCAGTCGCACGTTCCGGCGCACGCGGAGTTGCATCTGTTGCTGTCGATGATTACGCCGTTGGGGTGGCTGGAACGCGTTCCGTCCTACAAAGAGCAGCAGGAGAACATTAAAGGCAAAGACTTGACCACGTACGGATTTCTCGGCTATCCCGTGCTGATGTCTTCCGACATCTTGGTGTATAAGGCGGACGTGGTGCCGGTGGGGGAAGATCAGGTAGCGCACGTGGAACTGACGCGAGAGATTGCGCGGCGGTTTAACGGATTCTACGGCGACTCGAAAGAAGTTTTTCCTGAGCCGCAGTCGCTGTTGACACCGGCGGCGAAGTTGCCCGGCACCGACGGGCGCAAGATGTCGAAGTCGTATGGGAACACCGTGCTGCTCACTGATCCGGAGCCGGTCGTGCGGCAGAAGCTGAAGACCATGGTGACCGATCCGGCGCGGGTGCGGCGATCCGATCCGGGCAATCCGGACGTGTGCCCGGTGGGCGATCTGCACAAGATTTTCAGCGACCAAGCGACCATGGCCAAGGTGAACGAAGGCTGCCGCTCTGCCCGCATCGGCTGCATCGAGTGCAAAAGCTGGGCCGCCGATGCGCTGCTGAATCTGCTGAATCCAATGCAGCAACGGCGCAAGAAATTCGAGGAGAATCCGCGCCTCGCCTGGGATATTCTGGAAGCGGGCACCGAGCGGGCTCGCCAGGCCGCGGGCCAAACCATGGAGGACGTCCGTGCGGCGATGGGCATGTCGCTGGGCTACGAGGCGCCCAGCGAAGGAAAATAAACGGCATCGTATGCAGGTCCTGGGCCTCGCTCCGGATCACAAGTCGAACCAATGATGATGATGACGATGAGGATGACGGAAAACGCAAAACTCGGTTCCGCGGATGATTCGCAACCGGCTGCGTCTCGGGCGATCGTCGCGGGCGTGTCTGCGACCAAATTGAGCCAAGGTGCGCCGAAGAAAGATACAGCGAAGAAGGACGAAAGCGATTCGCCTTTCGCGGTCTCGGTGAGCGACGTTTACGAAGGACCGCTCGACTTGCTGCTGGACCTGATTCGCAAGCAGGATATCGATATTTATGACATTCCGATTGCGCGTATCACGGCGCAGTATCTGGCGTACGTGGAAAAGATTCGCGAACTCGATGTGAACGTGGCGGCCGAATTTATTTACATGGCTGCCGTGCTGATTCACATCAAGTCGAAGATGCTGCTGCCCCGTGATCCCGATGCCCCCGCGGAGGAACAGGAAGATCCGCGCAGTGAATTGGTCAACCGGCTGCTGGAGCATGAGAAATTCAAGTCGGCGGCGCAGATGCTTTTGCAGAAGCAGCAAATCGAAGATGCGGTTCTGTCCAATCCTTCGCTGAAAGAATTCATGGAGGCGGAAGGTACCGAGCCGGAAATGGCCGCGGACGTGATCGACCTGGTCAAGACGTTTCAGCAAGTGCTGGAGAGAGTGCGAACGCGTCCGGTACTCAACGTCGACGAAGAAACGGTAACCGTGGGCCAGATGATCGATTACCTGCGGCGACGCCTCTCGCTGGAAGACCGACCGCTGCGCCTGAAGCAGCTGCTTATGCGGGTTCCGTCGCGGCACGCCTTGGTGTGCATGTTTCTCGCATTGCTGGAAATGGTGCGCCTGCAGGCGATCCAGGTGCGTCAGGAAAAAATGTTCGGAGAGATTGCGATCCGCAGACATACGCACTTCGATGAAATTATGAATGAGCAGTCCGCGGTGCGCGACGACTGGAGATGAACTGCCGTTGGCAGTCGCCAGTGGTCGGTAAGAGCCGACCAGGCTGGCGGCAATGGGTAACTGACAACTGATTCCTATGTCCCTCAAAGCTCAACTCGAAGCCATCATCTACGCGGCGGAGACGCCAATCACTCTCGAGCAAATGATCCAACTCGTAAAGGCGACGGTCATCGCGGAAGGAGCAAGTAAAGAGGCAGCCGACGAGGCGGAGATGAAGTCCGTTGTGCGCTCCTGTCTGGAAGAACTTGTCGGAGAGTACGGCGCACCCGACCACGGCATTGAGATCCGCCAAGTAGCGGGCGGATATCGCATGTCGACCAAGCCGGAGCAGCACGAGGTAGTCCGCGCCTTCGCGAAAAGCTTGAAGCCGCCCATCCGGCTTTCGCTGCCGGCGCTTGAAACCTTGGCGGTGATTGCGTACAAGCAGCCGGTGACCGTGCCCGAGATCAACGACATTCGCGGCGTCGATTCTGGCGGCGTGATTGGAACTTTGCTCGATCGCAAGCTGATCACGACTGCTGGACGCAAGCAGGTCATCGGACGTCCCATCCTTTACAAGACGACGAAAGAATTTCTGATGCGCTTTGGTCTCAAGGATGTCGACGAACTCCCCAGCATGGAGGAGTTCGAGAAACTGGTCGCCGAAGCGTTTCAGGCGGAGCTGATTCCGGCAGAGAGCGCGACCTTGCAAGCAGAGATGGAAGGTTCGGGAACAAGGGAAGCTACCGACGTTGAGCGGGTGAGCGAGAACCTGTCGGAGACAGAGAAGGCGGGCTGACGATACCTGTTTTTTTGTGCCCCTCCGGGAATCGGAAATTTTATGCCTCAGAAACGCCTGCAGAAAATAATCGCCGCGGCCGGAGTTGCTTCCCGCCGCAAGGCTGAGGAGCTGATCTCGTCGGGACACGTGCAGGTCAACGGCACAGTCGTGACCGAATTAGGCAGCAAGGCTGATCCGGAAACGGACCACGTGCGAGTAAACGGAAAACTTCTGCACGGCGCGCAGCGCCAGGTGTACCTGCTGCTCAACAAGCCCAGGGGTTACGTAACTACGATGAGCGATCCGGAAAAGCGCCCGACCGTCATGGATCTCATCCGCGGCGTCAGAGGCCGCGTCTATCCCGTCGGCCGTTTGGACTACGCTAGCGAAGGACTGTTGCTGCTGACCAACGATGGCGAACTCGCACATCGCCTGATGAAAGCGGCCTCGCATGTAGCCAAGACTTATGTCGTCAAAGTTGCAGGCACGCCCAAGGAAGAAGCCATTGCCAAGTTGCGCGCCGGAGTTTCCATTGCCACCGACGACGGGAAGCGGGTGAAGACCGGTCCGGCTCTGGTGCGGGTGGTGAAAGAAGCGGCGAATCCGTGGTATGAGATCACGCTGATCGAGGGGCGCAATCGCCAGATTCGGCGCATGTTCGAAGCGGTTGGCCATCACGTGGAAAAGATCAAGCGGGTAAAGTACGGACCGCTGACGCTGGACGTTCCCCCGGGGAAATTTCGATCGCTCACCTTGAAGGAAGTGGAACGTTTGAGATCCGCCAGCAAAACCGGCGCGACGGTCAGTACTAAATCCACGTCATAATGTGCAATGTGCGGCGAGCATGAGCCGATTTTTTGATGTGGTTTCGAAACCGGCGCGCGACATGGCCGCTCATTTTCCGGCCGCTTCCCCGAAGCAACCGCCGACCGATGCTCAACCCCAGTTTATCAAGCTCGACTCCAACGAGAATCCTTTCGGACCGTCGCCGCGCGCGATGGAAGCCATGCGCTCCGCGCTGGCTACTGCGAACTTCTATCCCGACGACGACAGTACTGAGTTGCGCGGCACTCTCGCCCTCCACCACGAGGTGTCGCGGGACCAAATTTTGGTGACGGCGGGCTCGACCGAGATGTTGGCATTGGTATGTCAGACGATGCTTGCCCCCGGCCTGAATGCAGTGACCAGCGAACGGTCATTCATCATTTACTCGATGGCCGTGCATGCCACGGGAGCGCAGTTGGTCCAGAGTCCGATGCGCGGAGACGTTTTCGATCTAGACGCGATCCTGGCCGCGATCAATCCGAATACCCGCGTCGTGTTCCTGGCGAATCCCAACAATCCCACCGGAACCATGCTCGAGGCCGCAGCCATCGACAAGTTCCTGGCCAACATTCCCGCGCATGTGGTGGTTGTTCTCGACGAGGCGTACTACGAGTTCGCCGTGCACTTCGCGGCGCTGCGCAAGCTTGAGTATTCACGCGCGCTCGAATACCTGCAGAGGGGTGCCAACGTGATCGTGCTGCGCACGTTTTCCAAAGCGCATGGCCTGGCCGGCCTGCGTGTGGGATACGGTTTGGGCCCCGCAGACCTTCTGACCTATTGCGCGCGCATGCGCAGCCCCTTCTCGGTTTCTTCCGTCGCCCAGGCTGCGGCCATTGCCGCGCTCCATGACCACGAGCATATCGCACGAGTCGTTTCCAGCAACGCGTCACAGGCACAAATTCTCACGCACGGTCTGTCCGCGATGGGTCATCGCGCGGTTCCCACTTCGGCGAACTTTCTATACTGCGACGTAGGCGAAGACGCTTCCAGAATTGCGGCTTGCCTTGGCGACGAAGGAGTCAGCGTGCGGCCGTTAGGTGCGTGGGGCTCGCCGAACTGCATCCGCGTAAGCATCGGGACGCCCGAACAAAACGCGTTCTTTCTAAGCGCGATGGGCGAGATCGGTGGTGCATCGCAGCGTACGGTACAACGCTAGATGCCTGGCGTCCCAATCGTTGGTAACTTCCAGGCGATGACTTTCCCGCGCGGGCTCGCTGATAGGGCTCCAGCGGCCCTCCTCCCAGGAACCCGTGCCGAGCTGATGTGCTGAAAATAAATCACTTAGCGCCGGGAACTCTAAGCACACCGCCGGAGTCTATGAGGTGTGAGAGGCAGGACACCGCTCCCGGTTTGACCGGATTTGGCCAGGATGCAATTTTTACGGGTGCGGTAGGGTGGAAAATCCTATAATCAGGGGACGCCAATATGGCGGGAGCAACCACCTTGGGTGATCTGGCAAGTGCAATCGGAGTGCGTTCGCAGGAAGAAGCGGCGATCGTCGCGGAGCTGAAGTCTGGCTCGGAAACAGCCTATGCCTGGCTGATCGGCGAGTTTCAGCAGCCGGTGTATGGGCTGGTCTACCGCATCGTGAACGATCCGGCGGACGCGGCCGATACTACGCAAGACGTCTTTCTGAAAGTGTTTCGTGGCATGAAGCATTTTCACGGGGGGTCGAGCCTGAAGACGTGGATTTACCGCATCGCGCTGCATGAAGCAGCGAACCGGCGTCGCTGGTGGTTCCGGCACAAGGCGCGAGAGACATCGATTGAGCCGACGGAATCGAACGGACCGAGCGCGGGCGAAAACGCGATGCAGGTGGCGCTTACCGACCATGCCGACTCTCCATTTGAAAGTGTCGCGCATCACGAAGTGCAGCACCGAGTGGAAGAAGAGTTGGGGCAGGTGCCGGAACCCTATCGCACGACGCTCATTCTGCGCGATCTGGAAGAGATGTCCTACGAAGAAATTGCCGAAGTCTTGGAGATTTCGCTGGGGACGGTAAAATCGCGGCTGACGCGCGGCAGAGACGCACTGCGGCAACGGTTGGCGCCCTACGTGCGCGAAGTTGGGAATGAACTGGGATTAACCGCTCCAACGACGGACGGCACGGGACATCATCACCAACATCGGAGTTTGGATTCGCAGGTGGCTGGAGGGGGTAGAAGGGTCGAGGTGATGCCATGAAGGGCACAGGGGAAATTCTGGGACTGCGGTGCCCCGAGGCGAAGCGGTTATTCTCGCCATATTTGGATGGAGCAGTGACGGGCACGGAGATGCTTGCGCTGCAGGAGCACTTGTCGGATTGCGTGGATTGCAACCACCAGTACCAAAGTTTGCGGCGGACGCAGCAATTGCTAGCGAGCCTCGGACGTCGGAAGGTTCCGCCCGATCTGGGGCTTAAGTTGCGGCTAGCAATCTCACGGGAAGTGGCTCAGGCGAAACAGGCCCCGTTTGAGGGGCTGAGGGCACGACTGGAAGATACTTTCCAGGCGTTCATGGTGCCGGCGACGGCTGGATTCTTGAGTGCGCTGATTATTTTCGGAATCGCCATGGTTTATTTCGTGGCGCCGTCCTCGCTGCAGGCGGGCAATGATGTTCCTCTGGTCATGGTCAACACCGCGCCGCAGTTAGAGCAGAGCGCGTTTGGCATGACTCTGGATACGATCGATGCGGATTCGCTGGTCATTGAGGCTTATGTGGACGCGAACGGCCGCGTGCAGGACTACCGTATTCTCTCCGACACGCAAGATTCAAAAGAAGTATTGCCGCAAGTCAAGCGTATGCTGATCTTCACCACGTTTCGTCCGGCGTTTTCGATGGGCCGTCCCACCCCGAGCCGCGCAGTCCTATCGTTTTCCAAAATAAGCGTGCGCGGTTAGTTTCGTAATCACTGTTTTTGCAGTAGAGACGTTGCTGGCAACGTCTCTACCTGCGTACGAAATGAAGCAATCACTTCGATCCCGCTTTCGCGCCCGTCCTTCCGTTCAACTTTCCGTCTTCTGCTGGCCTCGATACTTCACCGCCAAAATGGATGTCAGCGGACAGAACACCCGAGAGCCATCCGATTCGGTCCAACGTGCCCCGCTCCGGGTCTCGTGTTCTTGGCCTGCTTTCGTGGGTTGGCCGGCATTGGGTTGAGGCGCGGGGGTTTCCTGACTGGGGGATTCCTGGAACTGGTAAATATCGAGCCCGAACGAAGACCTTCCATCACCCACAGCAGAGACTTTGTGCCATCCATCGGCGAGCAGAATTTCTGAAATCTTTTCTACATCAATTTCAAGACTCAAGTTGGACACTCCTCTGTGGACTTCGGGCCTGGTGGAGAGAATTCCGACTCCGCCCCCGTCCGATTCTAGGATGCATTTCCGCAGAAGAAAGTCACCAGGATTCACGGGGTGAGCACATTGTCGTTTCGCCAGCGGATGCTCGAGGTGGGGATCACCGCCCATCGTACGGGATCGGTGCGAATGAACGAATGAGAGCGCGCTCGGATTTTGGCTGCGGCACTGAAGGCGCTGCCCCAGCGAACGGAGTCAATTCCCTGGACCGGATTGCCTTCTCGTTCGCCGTTGGAGGAGATTGGACGCCGCGTAACATGCGCCCTTGGGGGAAGCAGCAGAACGGCTCTTCGCGGAGCGCCGTGCCGTGCCTGCGCAGGGAAGCCACGGTTTCCCACCACGCACTCAAAGTCCTGACGGCTAGGCGGAAAATTTGCTGCGCTCGCGCAGCAAATCCTGCAGACTATTTTTCAAGCCCAAGTTCCGGATTAACCGGTGCAGATAATTAGGATGCACCCCTAAGATTCCCGCGGCTTCGACGTAGTTTCCCCGCGTCTGCTCGACCGCGTCGACGATCAACTGTTTCTTCAATTCTTTCACGCTGGCATGATACTTTCCCTGGTGCATCTCTGCCGGCGATTCCTGCTCCAGCAACGATTCCGGCAAATCTTCCAGCAGCACCGCATCCGATGATCCCATCACCAGCGCCCGCTCAATGGCGTTTTCTAATTCGCGCACGTTGCCCGGCCAGTCGTAGTTCACCAAAGCTGCCATGGCTTCGCGCGACACCGGCTTCGCCTTCACCTTGCTCCGCTTGGCATACTTCTGCACGAAATGCCGCGTCAGCATTGGAATGTCTTCCCGGTGTTCGCGTAATGGAGGCATGGTCAGCTTGACCACCGCCAGCCGATAATAAAGATCCTGGCGAAACTCTCCGTTGCGCACCGCTTCGTTCAAGTCGCGATTGGTGGCGGCAATCAATCGAACATCGATCTTGATGGAGTGCGTTCCGCCCACACGTTCGAATTCGCGTTCCTGCAACACTCGCAGCAGCTTCACCTGCAGTGCAGGGGCGAGCTCTCCGATCTCATCGAGAAACACCACTCCACCCTCGGCGACTTCCAGCCGTCCCCGCTTCTGCACGGCCGCACCCGTGAACGCGCCGCGCTCATGCCCGAACAGATCGCTCTCCAGCAAAGACTCGGGAATCGCGGCGCAGTTGATCGCCACAAACGGCTTGCTAGCGCGGTGGCTGTTGCGATGCAACGCCCGAGCCACCAACTCCTTGCCCGTTCCGCTTTCGCCCTCGATCAATACCGTCGATTCGGTGGGGGCGACCCTGGCCAGAAACTGAAAAATCTCCTTGATCCGCGCCCCTTCCCCCACCAGACTTTGTTCCTGCCTGACTTCGCTGGTGAGCCGCTGGTTTTCCTCCTCCAACCATTGCAGTCGCCGCGCATTGTCCAAGGCCACAGCGGAAACCCCGGCGATCGCTGTCAACAATTGCAAATGATCTTCCTGAAACCGGTCCGCGGCGTTTGTGCTGTCCAGGTAGATGCATCCAATCGAGCGCTGAAAAACGGTCAGCGGCACGCACAATAATGTCCGCACTTCCGACGCTATCAGACTTTCCACGTCGCGCAGCTTCGCCGTGGCGGGAACATCCATGCCCAGAATCGCGACATTGTCCTTCATCACCTGGCGCACGATCGTGCGACTCACCCTCACCAGTTGTGGCTGTCCCGCGTGGCGGGTTCGCGCATACAGACAGTTGAACTCCTTGCCCGCGCCTTCGGCCAACAGAATCGCACCTCTCCCCGCTGGCACCACTTCAAAAATCAGATCCAGCAACTGCGCCTGCAATTCTTCCAGATCACGGATGGCATGCACCACCCGGCTGATCTTGAGCAGCGCGCTCAAGTTGCGCGCCACCTGCGACGTCGCCGGCAGTTCGCGCTGTAACCGGTCGGGCTGCAGGTAGATCACTTCTCGGGGATGAATCAGCTTGGTCTCGGCTGCGGAAGGATGGTCGTCGAACTCAACGGCGCTGGCGGGAACCGCTTGGTCCTGCTCTTCCAGCAGAAACAAAAACACGGAGTCGCCCGTCGCAATCTCGTCTCCGTGTCGCAGCCACTGCTCCTTTACCGCCCGGCCATTCACCAAAGTCCCATTGCGGCTGTCTAAATCCTTAATCTGAAAGCGCCCGTCTTCTTCTCTCCGCAGTAAGCAATGTTTTCGCGAAACCGACCCGTCGGCCAGGGCAACCGCATTGGCCGGGTCGCGGCCCAAGGTGGCTTCCCCTTCGGGTAACGGAATGGTCGATTCTTTCGCGGGTCCGGCAATCACCAACAGTCTAGGGCGCAATCAGAGTCTCCCATTTCATGCAGAACTTCTTATCACAGCGCGGGCCGAAATGCATGTCCGGCGTGAACCATTCCCAATATCCGAACGGTTAGTCCGACTATCGATTCGGATAGCTTGCGTTGGTCGCCCTCCTCGGCTGCGGGGAGTTTCTTGGGGGTCTGAATCGTAGGTAACAAATTGTAAACACGAGGATTACGCCAGAATGGTTGAACTGAACCGACCGCCTCAACGAATTGGAATTCGGCATGCACTATAGCAAAACGCGGATTCTTGGCAAAAGCGACGGGGGAAGCGCTTTCAAGCATTTCTAGCCGAGCCGCTGGTCAGAAGCTCGGGGGACCCCCTCATCGAGCTTCTGACCGTTTTCTGCTTCCAGCCTGTCCGGTTCCGGATCGCACTCCTCGGGGCCTGCCAAAAAAATGGTGCTCGGTCGAATAACAGCGGCCCTCGAAACGGCAGCAACCGTGGAAGAGCGGCGCTTTAGCGACGCGTAAAACGCCTTGAAAAACGCCTTGAAAAACGCCGTGCAAAACGCCGTGCAAAACGAAGATCAAGACCCCGGCTTCAGCCCCCGCGGTCGTACTCCCCGCCAGCCCGGGATTCTTGGATCCTTTCAGCGTGTCGAAACAG
>Ga0209624_10000838_pt1 | contig 26090 bp, 21 predicted proteins | sample JacPinW_OM2H0_O1_FD_188565 | JGI IMG/M metagenome (GOLD analysis project Ga0209624, IMG submission 188565) | Forest soil microbial communities from Algoma, Ontario, Canada - Jack Pine, Ontario site 1_JW_OM2H0_O1 (SPAdes) (version 2) | ecosystem: Environmental > Terrestrial > Soil > Boreal...
CAAGCCTCGCTCGACCGTAGACATCAATCTGGAGGATGGGACCGGCGATGAGCAATACCTCGAAGTTCTGGAAAAACATCTGCGGGAGGCTTTCCTGGATTTCGCGCCGCAGCTTCTGTTCTACGTGGCGGGAGCCGATCCGTACCGCGAGGATCAACTGGGAGGGCTTGCGCTCACGATGGAAGGACTCAGGCGGCGCGACGCGCTGGTGTTCGATTACGCCCGTCGAAATGAAACTCCGGTGGCAATTGCTTTGGCCGGTGGCTATGCGCGCCGCGTGGCTGATACGGTAAGCATCCACGCGAGTACGATTCTGGCGGCGCGCGACGCGGCAAGTCTGAAGACTCGAGCTTCACGAGGCTAGCGTGGCGCCCCGATTGCGGCTTGAATCGCGGCCGTGAGCGAATCCCCAAACGTGTCGCGAGGGTAACCGGCGGTGCGATAGACGATCTCGCCGTTGCGGCCAAGGACCAGGACGGCGGGCAGAGTGTCGGACTTGGTGAATGCCCCGAGACCGTCGGAATAAATAACCGGCACGTCCCACTTCTCGCGCGCCACAAACGCCGGTACCTGCGCTTCGTCGTCGTCGGTGTTGACGGCGAAGAAAGCCACCCCGGAATTGCCGGCGTAGGTGCGCGCGACGGTGTTAAACATCGGCTCAAGCTCCCGGCACGGCGCGCACCACGTGGACCAGAAACTCAGCACTATGATTTTTCCCCTGAGCGAATCGAGCGGGACCGGGGATCCATCGAGACGCCGCACTACAAACGAGAAAACATCCTTCGCATCTTTGTTTCGCGCGCCTGCCGCCGTCGCATCCACGGAGCCACCATCGGGCGAGGGCAACGCCACGCGGTCGTATGCCGCAAGGATTCCATCGCCTAAGCCCTTCTCGCTGCCGTGAACCTGCCGCCATGCGTTTGTGAGCTCCCGCAGGACGTCCCGGCGGTTCACGGTTCCCGCCGGGCCACTTTCCGGCAATGTGAAGGCCTGAATGTATTCTCCAATCGCCGCCGCGGAGTCGCCGCTCGTCTCGGCCACTTCGCCCAGCGTCTTTGCGGCAAGGGCGTTCGGATCGATCGAATCGCTCATCAGCAGGTCCTTGTGCGCGGCGTCATAGTTGTGCTGGGCGACTTCGACCTGGCCGCGAACGTAGTACAGCGCCGTGCGAAGCTGGGCCTGGCCATCCTGCCACTCGGCGACGGATTCGCGCGCCGGCCGTTCCTCCGGCGGAGCTTTTTCTACCCGGTCGAGTATGCGCGTGACGTAGCCGGCGGCGCGCGCCAGACTCGCATCGTCACCGCGCTGCTCCAGCAGGTTGACGGCCACCAACATCATTTGCGAGTCGTCCGGGCGAGTCACGATCAGACGCTCGGCGAAATCCAGCGCGCAGGCCGTGTCGTGAGTCTGTTCGCAGGCTTCCACCAACGCCCGGTACACGGCAGCTTTTCGCGGGGAATCGGGAAATTCCCGGAGATACTCTTTCAGATTCGTGATCATCAGAGCGCTGTCGTTCCCTGCATTCGCGAGGGCTTTTTGCAATTCTGTTTCGGGGTCGGGAGCTTTTTTCAAGGAAGAGTCCGGGGATTTTTTCTCTGCCGGCGGCGTCGATTGCGGTTCCTGTCCCGCTGCGGTCGCGGGGGTCGACGCCAGAAGAATGCTCGCGCAAAGCGCAACGCTGGTTAGGCGCATCGGAAACCCATTTTATCGCGGAAATCTCACCAGGGCCGCGGGGATTCGGTACCGCCCCGGGCCTAGTGCAGGGAAACGCTTCCGGAGGAAGTTTCAACCTCGACACGGGCTTTGCCGTCGCCGATACGCGCCTCGAAATCGTGCTTCCCAGGAGTTTTTTCGGTTACTGAAGGAGAGGTGACATTGATGTCGCCTGAGCCGCTGCGGGCGTAAAACTTGAAGCTGGCGCTGGATGGAACCTCGAGCTCTACTTCGCCGGAGTTAGCTCGGATATCCCAGTAGCTCGAGGGTCCTGGGTTGCCATCGACGGTGATTTCGCCCGACCCGGTTCGCAGGCGCAGGTCCGCCGTCGCGCCTCGCACTTCGATCCTGCCGCTACCCGCCTCGGCCTCGACAATCGTGCCCGGCTGTTCGATGCGAAGGTTGCCAGAGCCGGTGCGGGCGCGAACCTCGTCTTTGGCTTCGCGAATGTCGACATTGCCGGAGCTAGCGATCGCGTCAATGCGGCCCTTGGAATCCGTCAGAGTCACATTTCCGCTGCCTACAATCGCGCGAATGTCACTCACGATGGCTGTCGCTGAAATGTTTCCGGATCCGACCGTGAAATTTGCTGGTCCCGCAATTCCGTTGACTTCCAGATTCCCCGAGCCGATGACTCCGCGCATCTCCGTTTCCGGTGGGACGGCGACGGAGTACTCTGCCGAAAGCTGACTGGTGTCCTGGTTTGAATGGCCGATCCGAATCAGGCTGTCCTGCTGTGAAAACGGGGGATTTGCAGCTACCTCCCTTAGAGTCTTACCCGGATCTTCCCAGGGCCAGGAGTGCACTCGGAATTCAGCGTGGACGCGAACCTCGCCCGGTGAGCCAACCGTGACCCGGGAACTGCCGCTGGCATTGTCTAGCTCCAGCCGGACTGGGCCGCTCACAGTGAACGTGCGATCAACGGTCTCACTTGCGTCCGATTCCTGGCCGCACCCTATCAGGTTTGCGGCAGCCAGAACCAGCGCCGCCAGAAGCGCCGCCCGCGTGATCTGTTCTCTGGGTTCCGCCATGCTTGCTCGCTTAGGAAGCCGTCTGGATTGTTCGCTGCCTTCCTATCACAGTTATACGAGGCTATGCGAAGGAAAGTTCCGCGGCCCGGGATGTGGTGTCATCTGAAGGAGGGTCTCAGCTCACAGATAACGACGCGAATCAGGTCCTGTTATTGAAAGTCCAGCAGAACGTCTACCGATCCGCTGTTTGGGTCCTCTTGCAGGAACCGCCCGACCTTTTCGTAGTGAAAAGGAAGCCCGATAAATGCTTGCTTGACACCGGTGCTGGCAAACTGTTCGTAGATTTCCTTGTTAAATACTGCCCCCTGCGCAATTCCCCAGGCCGCCCGAATGCGGCGCTCGCCTTCGAGCGAAAGTCCGGTCAGGACAAGCTTGCCCATGTGGTACAGCGGGCCCTCGGTGATCGAAACGGCATAGGTGACGCGCTTCGCGCTATCGTCGAAATGGGGCGCGGCGACGAGATTCACATCCAGATATCCACGTCGAGTGTATTCGTCGCGTATGGCGTCCCACATGGCCTCAAGCTTCATTCCATCGGCAGGGTCGCCGGGCTTCAGCGCGATGATCCCGTTCAGGATCGCAGAGGCGATCGAGGCGTTTCCGCTCCAGACAACTCCGTTCCAGGCGAAGGCGGCTCCCGGTTCGACCGGCGCTGTTACCGCAACCCGCGCACCCGCGCCGCTGCCGGTAATCCGCGCGACGGGCACGCCGAATCGCACGCGGAGAAAAGCGTGCGAAAGATAGACGGGGCGAACTTGTTCGAATTCGAACAGTTCAATGAGCGTGCGGGAAAACTGCTGCCCGACGACGTCTCCCAGACGCTGTTGCACGCCGCGGTCACCCTGCGCGAGCGGGTCAGTGAACTCGACACTCGCAATATTCATCCCTGCGTGCTCTACGTGAAATTGCATGACCTGCGCATCAGTCGTCGGCGCGGTCGTAAGAGCGATTGAGACGGTGGAGTTCACGCTACGGGTCCCGAGAAGTAATTCGAGCGTGTTCGACATTTCATTGAGAATGCTGCCGCGCTGCGGAGCAGTACCATCGAACAGGGGAATTTCTTTTTTCAGCGCGGCGATAAGCTCGTCGTCTGTGAACCACGGGAAGTTGTCGAACAGGACAGGGAGCGTCGGCGCGTCGGTCACCTGGTATTCGGCGCGCACGCCGGAGTCTTCGGTCGCGAATCGGTACTGGACGGTTGCAAACAGCCCCAGCTGCGCGAGGCGATCGGCACCGCGCTGCAAGTCGTACTTCGTGATCGTCGCTCCGACAGAAAGCCCGGTCTCGGCGGCGATTTGATCGGAATGATATTTTGCCGATCCGGTGATATTGACGGACTCGAGTTTTCCGTTTCCGTCTGTATTGGGAGCCTGTCCGAACGCGGCCGGAAGCAACAGCAAACCTGCCACAACCGTGGTCGCGAGGCGGGCGAGAAGGCGACTTGCGGACAAGCGGACCTGCATAGCCAGCATTTTATATGCGAGGCCGCCGATTGAGTAGGCTATTCGACAGTGACGGATTTTGCCAGGTTGCGCGGCTGATCCACGTCGCAACCGCGCCGCACGGCGATGTGGTATGCGAGCATCTGCAAGGGAACGATTTCCAGAATTGGCGCGATCAATTCCGAAGTCGTGGGAATTTCGATGATGTGATCGGCGGCCGCGCGCGCCAGTTGGTCGCCTTCGGTGACCACGGCGATCACGATTCCGTCGCGCGCCTTTACTTCCTGCAGGTTTGACACGGTTTTCTCGTAGCGCATCATCGAGGCGGGATCGGATTCGTCGCGTGTGGCGATCATCACCACGGGCAAGTTTTCGTCGATCAGCGCGTTCGGGCCGTGCTTCATTTCGCCGGCAGGATAACCCTCGGCGTGGATGTAGGAGATTTCCTTCAGTTTGAGCGCCCCTTCCAGAGCGATGGGGTAGTGAATTCCCCGGCCCAGGTACAGGAAATCCGTGTAACGGAAGAACTGGCGACCGAGCTCTTCAATCGCCGCATCGCGCTGCAGGATGGTCTCGATCTTGTGCGGGATGCGCGTGAGTTCCTGCATCAGAGCCTTGGATTGAGCCGCGCCGAGTTTTCCGCGCACCTGGCCGAGATGAAGCGCCGTGAGCAGAAGCGCGGTCAGCTGCCCGGTAAAGGCTTTCGTTGAGGCGACGCCGATTTCCGGGCCCGCGTGCGTATAGATCGTACCGCTGGATTCGCGGGTCAGCATGGAGCCGACCACATTGCAGATGGACAGGACTTTCGCGCCCTTCTGCCGGGCCTCGCGCTCTGCCGCGAGCGTGTCGGCCGTCTCGCCGGATTGGCTGATGGCGATAATCAGGCTGTGCTTGTCGAGAATCGGGTCGCGATAGCGGAATTCGCTTCCGTAGTCCACTTCAACCGGCACCTGCGCTAGCCGCTCAATCATGAACTTCCCCGCGAGCCCAGCATGCCAGCTCGTGCCACAGGCAACGATTTTCACATCGCGGAAATTGCGAAACTCCTCCTCGCTGATGTCCATTTCGTCAAGGAAGACCTTCCCGGTTTCCTGCGAAATTCTTCCCAGCAGAGTGTCGCGCACGGCGCGTGGCTGCTCGAAAATCTCCTTCTGCATGAAATGCTTGAAACCGCCCTTCTCGGCCATGATCGGGTCCCAGGTAATGTGCTGCGCCGGGCGGCTGATGGGGCGGCTTTCGAAATCGAACAGTTTGACTCCTTGCGGCGTGAGAACGGCCATTTCGCCGTCGCCGAGGAAGAAGACGCTGCGCGTGTGGGCGAGAATCGCCGGAATGTCGCTCGCGACGAAGAATTCCTTGTCTCCCAGGCCGATCACAATCGGCGGCCCCAGGCGAGCGGCGACAATCTTGTTGGGGTCCTTGGTCGACAGGGCCACCAAGGCGTAGGCGCCGGTCATCGACTTGACGGCCCGAAGCACCGCTTCCTCCAAAGGAGCGTCCTTGGAGAATTTCTCGATCAGGTGGGCGATGATTTCCGTATCGGTTTCGGTGACGAATTTGTGGCCTTCGGCGACCAGATTCCTTTTCAGCTCGATGTAATTCTCGATGATCCCGTTGTGCACGACGACGATTTCGCCCATGCAGTCGCGATGCGGATGGGCATTTTCCTCGGTGGGGCGTCCGTGCGTTGCCCAGCGGGTATGTCCGATGCCGTATACGCCATCCAGCGGCGTGACGCGGATCGATTCTTCCAGATTGCGCAGCTTCCCGGGCGCGCGGCGAATGTCGAGCTTGCCGTTATCGCAGACCACCGCAATCCCGGCTGAGTCGTAGCCGCGGTATTCCAGACGCCGCAGGCCATCTAGGATCAGCGGTACAACGCGCTTGGCCCCAATATAACCGACGATTCCACACATGGCTGTATGACTCCGGGGCTGCCGCATTGCAAGATGAGTCGGCGGCAACTGGAATATGCTAGCACAATCATTGAGCGCCACGATGGCCACGACAGAGCCCTGTTGCCGCTAAATCAAGGGCGCGCTGCTGATTGAAAGACTCCACGGCCAAATGCGCGCCGCAGACCACAGCCGTGACTTGGTCGCAACCTCAGCACACTGAGGGACTTAGAGTCAGGCGATCTGCGAAGCCTTAATTCCAGCCGGTCGGCGTTCCGTAGGGCTCGTTCGGGAGCATGAACGCCTGTATAAGCTGGATCTGGCCGTGATCTACTTTGAACAGCTCGTTGAGGATGTTGTTGCGGGGGTTGGCAACGGCCGGCGGCGCCGGGACCTCCTTACCGTCTCTAATCCATGTCTTGCTACCGGGAATATCGAAGACGACCTGAGCAACGACCAGCCCGCGGACTGGATCGACTACGGGGAAGCGCCGGTCGCGAACTCGCGGGACGTAGGTGAAAAGCTTCGCCTGGAACTGTTCCTGACATCCGAGCGGAGGCAAGCCCTCGGAGTTAGTGGGGTTGTTGGTCGTCAGCTGGCCGTTTTCGATGCGGTTGCATCCTGGCGCAAAAGGCACATGGCCCGGCTGATGCTCGATCCCGTCGAAATACGCATTCGCCGCGGCGATGAGCTGCGCCCGGGACGCGCGATGGGCGACTTCATTCTCCAGGAACGGTTTGATCGCCGCCAGAAGCTGCAAGTCAGGCATTACCTCAAAACCGGTGCGGGGCGCGTCCGGAGCTGAGCCGTGCGCGACAATCGTTTCAGCTTCGGCAATCTTGCCACCGACAATTTTCAGGCGAAGCATCAGCAGGGATACATGATCTTCTTGTACCGCTCCCCAGTAGGTTACTTGCCCGGTCGTAGGATCGGCGACCGTCTCGCCGCGAAACTTGATGAACTTGAGCGTTTTCCAGATGCCTTCGCCCAAAGGCGTCGGCTTGGTGTTCTCGGTCAATTTCGCGTCTGCGGCAACAGGCAGTCCGGAGGGATCGTGTATCAACAGTGCGGCGAGATACTGATCCACAAAACCGCTCAAGCATGCCTGGTCGCAGGCGTTACTTGCCGGACCTGCTGCCTCGACTGCCCGCGAATGCGCCGTAAACCGGGCAGCAATCAACAACGCCACAGATACCACGGCAAACGTGAATCCAATTTTGGGCATGCGTTTTTCCCCGCGCGACCGAACCGGCGCGCGGCATCTATAGCAGAATGCGCAACAGCTCTGCAACCGGTTCCCGGCCGGAAACCCGGCAACTCAGTCGAGGACTTCGAAGCGGAATTCTTCGATGACGGGATTGGTGAGGACGTCTTTCGCAATGCGTTCCACTTCGCTGTGGGCTTCGGCGCGGCTGAGGCCGTCGAGCTCCAGGACGAAAAACTTGCCCTGACGGACGCCCTGCACCTTCACGTGCCCGAGCGACGATAGCGCGCGTTGAATCGTCTGTCCTTGCGGATCAAGGACGGTGGACTTCAGCATGACCCAGACATGTGCTTTCATTTTTCCTTCCCGTGTCGAGGCGAGTGATTATAGCAGGCCAGCCGATTTTGCGGCCGCGCGAAAGTCCTCGAGCAACTGGCGCTTGTCGACGGGCGCGAGAAACGCGGCGCTGAAGCTCTGCTCGGCAAGTTGCAGAAGCTGCTTGCTCGATAGGCCGAGCGATGCCGCGTGCGAATACTCCGTTAACAGGTCGGTGTGAAACATCGCGGGGTCGTCGGTAGAGAGCGTCACGAGCAGGCCCTGGGAAATCAGCTTTGCAATCGGATGGTCGGTGATCGTTGCGCCTGGCTTGCCGGTCTGCTTCGCCAGAGCGCCGGTGGACAGATTGCTCGACAGGCAATTTTCGAGCACGACGTGCCGCGTCGCAAGCGATCCAGCCAGCGCCGGATCATTCATCACGGCGATTCCGTGTCCTACGCGCTCGGCGCCCAGGATCTCAACTGCTTCGCGTACCGATTCGGGTCCGCCGATTTCTCCCGCATGGCAGACGATGTGCAATCCTTCGCTTCGCGCCAAATCGAAGGCCGGGCGGAAGTTTACAGCGGGAAAGGCGAGCTCATCGCCGCCCATCCCGAAAGCGATCACGCCCGAGTGATGCAGCTTTGCCGCGCAGCGCGCCACTTCCATCGCGGCCTCGGGGCCGAATTGCCTGGCCGCGTCGACGATCCAGCCCGTGCGAAGGCGCCTGAAAAGGACGCCCTCGGAGGCTTCGCGGATGGCGGTGAAATTCGCCTGCACGTTCTGCATACGCCGGAGCATCACGCCCGCGGAGATTGTGATTTCGGCGTACACGACGTTTTGCCGGACCAGTTCTTCCAGGAGCTTCCTGGTGATGAGGGCGTAATCCTCCGGGTCGCGCAGAAACGACGTGACCCACTTGAAAGCCTCGATGAATCCCGCGAAGTTCGAGTAGTTGTAGCGCGCGACTACGTCCTCGGCCGTGAGCTTTACATCATGGCGTTCGGCCAGCTCCACAGCGGTTTCCGGGCGGATGGAGCCTTCCAAGTGCAGATGCAGTTCCGCCTTGGGGAGAGCGTCAAGGATGGTCGGTTGCCGCGTCGTTCGCATCGCTGTATGAATCTAGTTTCCAGGCAACTGCGGACGGCCGGCGTTGATCCACGCCGTCATCCAGTAAGATCCCAGGTCGGTTGAAGCATCGGAAAGCTGGCGGATCAAGACTGCTCCGGCCTGGGCGTAGAAGCGGTCGTAATACTCGCTGGTATAGCCCGATAGGCCTTCGTGAGCGCGGCGATCGGCAAGGAGAATGCTTTCAACCCAGGAGTGCGCGTCCAGTGATATCTCAAATGCATGATCGGTCGGGTCACGGATAAAAGCGGCCTCGTTCGGTTTCATATAGAAGAATCGCTGATAGCGGTCCACCAGTCCAGCACCAAACCGCTCATTGACGCCTTGCTGATTGGAGAGCACTCCGTCGCTGTTCAAGGTGGATTTGAAAGGATCATGCGCGGCGGCAACAAAGTGAGCCAGAAGAGCGGCGGAAAGCCGGGCGTCGTCCCAGTTGCGAGCATGAAACGCATCCGTCAATTTCTTGCTGTATAGCCCGATCTGCCAGGGAAGTACCCCGTGCGCATCGATTGACCGTCGTCCGTATTTCGCGACCGCGGCCGTGTAGGTGCGAGGCAATGCCGAAAACGGAAACGGCCCGTAATGATCCAGTGCAATAAAACCCTTTGGCTGCTCGGTGGGAATCCGCGCCTCGGATTGGAGAGGATCGGTCACATGCTGCATCAGAAACGAGCGATTGGCCTGGAAAAACGGCAGCATCTCGTCCGGCAGGGTGTCCACGGCTTTGTCGACAATCATCCGCTCGGCGTTCTCTCCCCAGCCAAACGAGGACGGCAGCGCCAGAAATAGAATCGTCAACAGAAGCGCGGGCGCCGCGCGAAGCCCCACTTGCATCCATCGCCGCATCAGCGGGGCCCTCCCTTCGCAGCTGCTGCCAGATTGGCATCGGAAAGCTGACTGTGTTTGCGGCTATAAAAGTAATACACACATAGCCCGATCACCAGCCAGACGAAGAAGCGGATCCAGTTTGTCACCGTAAGTCCGGTCATCAGCAACAGGCAGGACAGGATGGTCACGATCGGCGCAAGCGGCCCACCGGGTGCGCGGAAAGCCCGCGGGCGGTTCGGCTCGCGATAACGCAGGATCAGCACGCCACCGGCGACCAGCGCAAACGCAAACAGGGTTCCGATGTTCGACAGGTCCGCAAGCGTACCGATGTCGAGCAAGCCGGCCGGAATGCCAACGACGAATCCCGCGACCCAGGTGGAAAAGTCCGGCGTGCGGAAGCGCGGATGGACCCGGCTGAAAATGGCGGGCAGCAAGCCATCACGCGACATGGCGAACCACACACGGGCCTGGCCGAGCTGAAACACCAGCAGAGAAGAAATCATGCCCATCAGCGCACCGACCAGCACTACCAGGCGGATGTTGCCAAAATGCAGCCGCTTCATGGTGTTGACGACCGGTGCAGCATCATCCACCAGGGTTTGCCACGGTACAATTCCAGTAAGAACCACGACGACGCCGATATAGAGCGCCGTGCAGATCACCAGAGTGGTGATGATTCCGATCGGCAGATCGCGCTGCGGGTTCTTGCATTCCTCGGCGGCAGTTGAAACCGAATCAAAGCCGATGTACGTGAAGAAGATAATCGAGCCGCCGGTCAGGATGCCCGGCCAGCCGTTTGGCGCGTACGGATGCCAGTTCGCGGGATGAATATAGCGCGCTGCGAATCCGATGAAGATAAGAATGGCGAGAATTTTCATCAGCACCATCACGTTGTTGGTGCGCGCCGATTCCTTGATTCCTCGCACCAGAACCACCGTGAGCAGCATGACGATCACGAAGGCAGGCCAGTTGAATCCAAAATGCCAACCGGGATCGTACAGCGTGTTTCCTTGCAGGTCGGCAAGACCCGACGGCAGGTAGGCCGGGGTGATCCATCGCAAATCCGGGTGCCAGTGAAACCAGTCGAACAAATCGACGATATGCGCCGAGAAACCCACACTCACGGCCATATTCGAGACGGCGTATTCCAGGATCAAATCCCAGCCAATGATCCAGGCGATGAGCTCGCCCATGGTCGCGTAGGTGTACGTGTACGCGCTTCCTGCGATCGGAATCATCGCCGCCAGCTCCGCATAGCAGAGAGCGGCGAAGCAGCATACGACGCCCACCAGTGCGAACGAGAGTACGATCGCGGGCCCCGCTCCGGGCCTGCCGAAGGATGCGGACCGATAGATCAGGTACTCGATTACGGTTGAGTTAAAGACCGAACTGAACTGCATCTTCTCGCCGGCGATCGCTGTTCCGACCACCGTGAAGATTCCGGACCCGATCACCGCGCCGATCCCAAGCGAAGTGAGGCTCAGCCAGCCGAGCGACTTCTTCAGACGCATTTCCGGTCTGTCGGCGTCGGAAATGAGCTGATCGATATTCTTGGTTCGGAGCAGCTGTGGGCCCAATCGCCACCTTCCCGGTGCGAGCGAAGAAAAACTCTACCTTGGCAGACCCTCCGGCGCAACCTGTCCGTAGCGACGCGCGCGGGATTAGGCAAACTCAGGCAAGCTGCAAATTCGCGTAGCGTTCGAGCAATCTCTTGGGGCCGAAATCCTGAAAGCTGACCGTGATTCTGCGGTCTTCGCCATCGCCTTCGATTTCGATGATCGTGCCCATGCCGAACTTCGGGTGCCGGACGCGTGCGCCGATGAGCGGATCTTTGGACGCGCGGGCTTTCGGTGCCGGGTGCCCGTACGGCGTTCGAGTGCGACGGTGGGGGTAACTCTCGGAAAATTCCGGATCCGGTTCATAGCGACGCGTATCGCCCGGCTCCGACTGTGAACCGGCCGCGGCTTCGATCAAATCCCGCGGAATCTCGGACAGGAAACGAGAGGGCAGGGAAGCGCGCAGCCGGTCTTCGCCGTAGCTGCGACGATAGATCGCGCGCGTGAGCACGAGCGACCGCTTTGCGCGCGTCATGCCGACGTAGAAAAGCCGGCGCTCCTCCTCGACCTCGCCCGGGGTATCAAGCGAACGGCCATGAGGCAGCACCCCCTCCTCGAGCCCGGCCAGAAACACGGCGTCGAACTCCAGACCCTTGGCGCTGTGCAGCGTCATCAGGGAGACGGCTACGTCTTCCTGGTATTGGTCGGCGTCGCTCACAAGCGCGGCGTGATCGAGCACGTCCTCGAGCGTCTGACCCTGCTCGGTTGCTTCCGCCATGGCGTTGGATAACTCCCGAAGATTTTCCGAGCGCGACGTGTGTTCGATATTGTCCTGTTGCTCGACCCAACTCAGGAAACCGGTGCGGTCCAGTACGCACTCGATCAATGCGGCGGGCGGCAATTCGCGGCACTCTTCCTGCAGAACTTCGATCAATTCACGGAAGGAATTCATCGCTCCGGCAATTTTCTTGCCCATCGAAAACTCGCCCGCGCGAATCGTTTCCCAGAGCGACGCCCCGGTTTCTCTCGCGCGCGCTTCCAGACTCGCGACGGTTGTCGCGCCGATGCCGCGCGGCGGCACATTCAACACACGCAGCAGCGCGACGTCATCTTCGGGATGGAAAATCAGCCGTACGTAGGCTAGCGCGTTGCGAACTTCGGCGCGTTCGTAGAAGCTGAATCCTCCGACCACGCGGTAGCGAATATTCAGGCGGCGCAGGACCTCCTCAAACGAGCGCGATTGAGCGCCGGTGCGGTACAGAACCGCGACGCGGGCATCGGAGTCGTTTCGCACGACAGCGGAAAGCTCCCCGCATATGAACTCGGCCTCCCCGGCCGAATCCGGTGCCTCGAAAAAGCGCAGCGGGTCGCCCGAACCGAGTGTCGCCTGAAGAGTCTTGCCAAGCCGGTCAGAATTGTTCTTCACCACAGCCGCAGCCGCATCCAGAATCGTCTGCGTCGAACGGTAGTTTTCCTCCAGCCGGATGATCTTTGCTCCCGGGAAATCCTCGGTGAAGCGCTTCAGATTTCCCGCGCGTGCGCCACGCCATCCGTAGATGGATTGATCCTCGTCCCCGACCACACAGACATTTTTTCGCGTGCCGGCGAGCAGGCGCACCAGCTCTTCCTGCGCCCGATTCGTATCCTGGAATTCATCGACCATCAGGTATTGGAACTGTGTGCTCCACCGCGCGCGCACCTCGGAATGATCGCGCAGCAATTCGACTGCGCGCAGAAGCAAATCGTCGAAATCGAGCGCCGCCGCCTTGCGCAGGATTTCATTGTAGGCGCGAAACAGCTTGGCGGTGTCCTGGCGCCCCGGATCCCGCATTTGCGCGGCCTGGGACTCCATCTCATCGGAGGTAATTCCGTGGTTCTTTGCGTGGCTGATCTGTGAGCGCACGCTGCGTGGTGGGTAATCCTCGGCCGACAGGTCGAGCTGGATCAGGGCGCGCTTCACGGCCGCGGCCTGGTCGTCATCATCGTAGATCGCGAAATCGCGCGGCAGACCGAGGTGCTGCGATTCCCGCCTCAGCAGGCGCGCGCAGAAGGAATGAAATGTGGAGACCCAGATGTCGAACGCCGCGCGTCCGGTTGAGCGCAATAAATCGCTGATTCGCTCCTTCATCACTCCCGCGGCCTTGTTCGTGAAGGTAACCGCGAGAATCGAGCTTGGCGGCACTCCGTGTTCGATCAGATGCGCGACGCGATAGGTGATTACCCGGGTCTTGCCGGTTCCGGCGCCTGCCAGGACCAGCAGCGGCCCTTCAGTCGCCAGGACGGCTTCGCTCTGGCGTTCGTTGAGACCGGGGACCAGTGGCACTCTCTGGGGGGAATTGCTCAAGTGACAATTCTATCCGACCAGGTGAGATTGAGCAATTTTGCGGCAGGCGTGCGCCGGGACGGCAGAACAAACTCTGCTACAATCAGCCGGTTTCATCGAGGAATTCCCGCGACATGCAACAGATCAAGCTGCCCGTTTGGCTCGCCGTACTGGTCGCTACGATGGGCGGCGGCGGACTGTTTGTCGCGACCTTCCTTGATTCCTCCGTCCTGACGCTTCCGTTCATCGCCGATGCCCTGGTAATCGAGCTCTCCATTGCGCGTCCGGAGCGAATGCCCTACTACTGCGCCATGGCCGCGCTCGGTTCGCTTGCAGGCTCCATATGGATTTACCTGCTCGCAAGGAAAGGAGGCGAGGCATTCTTTCATCGCCGTGCGGGCAAGCGCGCAAGAACAGTCAAGCGCTGGGTACAGGGCAATGCTTTCTTGAGCGTCTTCCTCCCGGGCGTCCTGCCGCCGCCAATTCCATTCAAGATTTTCGTGCTTGCCGAGGGCGTATTTCAGGTTCCCTTGAAGACCTTTGTTCTTGCTCTGCTCTGCGGCCGGTCACTGCGATATTTCCTGGAAGGAATTTTGGCGGTTCGTTACGGAAATGCCGTACTGCCATTCCTGATGGTGCACAGGATCGGATTTGCACTCTCGGTGGTCGGCGTTCTGTTGGTCTTGTACGCGGCGGTCCGTTCGCTTCACCACGATCCGCCCTCGCACCATTGAACAGAGCCGTCGCCTGCGATCGCGCCCGACCTCGCCGGCGACACGCTGGAAAACGGCCGTGAACCGAAGCTCTGCTCGCGGAGTTAGTTGTCCGGCGACGAAGCGAAGTAAAAACCTTCGTGGGTGATCTGCAAGGCGCTGTTGAAATCCACACGCACAACTATGTTCGCCGGTCCGTTGTCGTCGTCTGCGAAACGCAGGTCGCGCACTTCCACCCGATAACCCGCCTCAAGCGGCTGAACTCTTGCGAATGGAAACCGGGCGTATAAAAGGAATTTCCGCGCGGCAGCCGACCGTTCTCCGGCTGAGAGCTCGGCAGAGTCCTCCGGCTTGAACAGCGTGACGCTTCGGTCGGGATCGAATGTATCGCCCGGTGACAGTGGAACGTCGACCTCCTCAACCGTGTTGTCCGTCTCGGCGATGCCGCGCCACGTAAAAGGAGCCGAGGATTCGGGAAAGGCCGCGGCCGACAGTGCAATCCTTCCGTGGTATTCGCGCGACAGGATCAGGTCGAGCGCCCGGCTGTGCAGATCTGCCCGCGCGCCGAAATAGGCTGCAAGCAGCGCAAGCGTGACGATCGCCGCTCGGCTGCCGCCCGGCCCCTTGCGCCGCTCGCCGACCTCTTCGTTCACCAGAATGAACAGCAGAGGAAGCAGCAATCCCACCACGAGCAGAAGCAGGGTCCACAGATCCAGTTCGTTGATCAGGTTCCACGCGGACCAGTGCGCGTGAAAGGGCCACAAGAGCTGAACTCCCACTCCGCTTGCGACATCGAGCAGCACATGTCCTGCCGCGCCGACGGCAGATACCGCGAGTGCTGCACCGAACGCGAGCGGGGCAACAGGCGGAGCCGAATGTTTCTTCGCCGGCAGCCTGCGGTCAAGCAGGCAGAATGCACCGGCAACGACGCACGCCACCACCGCCGAGCCGGCAACGGAGTGCAGTGCCGTGCGATGAAATCGCATGAACGCACCCGCACCGCCGAAATAGCTCGCGTAGTCCAGATCGGCCGCCAGGCCGGAAACAACCAGCATGGCCGTGCCGAACCGCGGCAGGCGTCTCCCTCCGGCGCGCGCGATCGCAAGCGACGTAAACGCATGTGTGAACGGTTCCACGATTTTATATAGCAGGGAAAATTCGAGCTATCTCGCTGCCGGCGTCACAATCGAAAGCGCGTCGGGCACGATCCGGAACGCCATGGGAAGAGCGCCAACCGGTTCGCCGTCCACCTGAGCGTACACCGGTTCGGCGCTGGAGGATTCGCAAATGACGTCGGTCGCTTTCCAGGTCTCGACTCCGTCCCTTTTGCGCAGTGTGCCCATCCAGATTGCCGGAAGGCAGGCGAGATAGCCAAGTCGGCTGCGCGTGGAATGGGTCAGAAACTCAAAGGAATCCTCGAACAGGCTGGCTTCGGTCGTGATCTTGAACGGGCCGCCATAGTGCGCCGTCCGTCCGACGACGATAATGGTCGCCTGGCGCTGTCTTCCTGCGGAATGAATTTGCATCTGGGGAAAGCCATAGCGGAACAGCTGCCGGAATCCTTCAACCCAGTAGGCCACCACCCCGGCGCTTTTCTTCAGCCCCTGGTGCACGCAGTTGACAATCGCGCCGTCGGGCCCTGCGCCCGCGACCGAAAGAAAGTAACGGCCCTCGCGCGCAAGGGCGGCGGAGCGGTTACCGTCGGTAGGTAGAGCCATGCCAAGCGCAATTCTCCGGATATCTCCGCCAGGGATCAGCCGAGCCGCCCGAGGGATGTCCCAGGGGACGCCCAGTTCTTTGGCGAGGATGTTTGCAGTGCCCGCCGGCAGGAGCGCCATGGGCACCTGGCTTCGGGCAAGCCCGTTCACGATCTCGTTGATCGTGCCATCGCCGCCACAAGCGATCACCATCCCGCGGCGCTGGTCAACCGCTTGTCTGGCGATCTTGGTTGCTGCGCCCGGCGCGGTCGTGGGCGCGAGTTCCGCAATGATGCCCGCATCTTTCAGGATGCGCGCCGCGTGTTCGATCTCGGCGAACCGGCGTTGGCGCTTGCGGCCGCTGGTCGGGTTATAAATCAGCAGCGCGTCTTTGATCTCATGCGGCATCGGTTTGTCCCGGGGATTCGAGGCAAGCGCGCATTGTATAATATCGCCGCCGTTTGACGGACTTCGTCCCGAAGAGGTTTCCATGCCCGGAAGCAGCAAGGTCGCAAAACAGATCCAGATGCTGCGCGATAAGATTCGCCGCCACGAGTATCTCTATTACGTCACCGACGACCCCGAAATCTCCGATGCCGAGTTTGACCGGTTGATGACACGCCTGAAGGAGCTGGAAGCAGCGCACCCGGAACTGGCAACCCCTGATTCTCCGACCCACCGCGTGGGAGGCGCGCCGCGCGAGGGTTTTCAGCAAGTGCGCCATAAAATCCCGATGGGCAGTCTCGACAACGCGTTTTCATTCCAGGCACTCGGCGACTTTGATCGCCGTGTGCACGAGCTGACGGGGCGCGACAAGGTGGACTACGTCGCCGAACACAAGTTTGACGGCCTGAGTCTTTCGCTCACCTACGGGAACGGGATGCTGGTTCGCGGCGTGACGCGCGGCGATGGAACCACGGGCGAAGATGTGACGCCCAATGTGAAGACCATCCGTTCGATTCCGCTCGCGATTGCGCCCGCGCTGCTGAAGAAAGCCGGTGTGTCTGCGGATTTCGAAGTGCGTGGCGAAGTCATCATGACGCACAAATCCTTTCAGCAGTTGAATCTGCAGCAGAGCGAAACCGGCGGCAAGATTTTCGCCAGCCCGCGCAACGCCGCTGCGGGCGCGGTTCGCGTGCTCGATCCGAAGATCACCGCCTCGCGGCGTCTGGATTTCTTCGCTTATTACATTTTGGTGGACGGCCGGGCCGCAAAGAAGCGTCTGTCGGAAGTCTTGAAAGCGCTCGCGGTGCTGCAGTTCAAGGCCAGCGACGATTGGAAACTCTGCCACTCGATTAGCGAAGTCGAACAATACATCGAGAGCTGGGATGCCCGGCGCGAGAAGCTGGCCTATGAAATCGACGGCATCGTCGTGAAAGTTGACGAAATTGGGCTGCAAAACGAGCTGGGCTTCACCTCAAGGGCGCCTCGCTGGGCAATCGCCTACAAATATCCCGCCCATCAGGAGACGACCATCGTCCGCGAAATCGGGGTCAGCGTCGGCCGCACCGGAGTGCTCACGCCCGTTGCGTTTCTTGAGCCGGTGCAGATCGGCGGCGTTACCGTCAGCCGTTCGACGCTGCACAACCTGGATGAGGTCCAAAGGCTGGGCCTGCATGCCGGGGATACGGTTCTGGTTGAGCGCGCAGGCGAAGTAATCCCGCATGTCCTGAAGGTGGTGAAACACGGCGATCTAGAGAAGCCGTTCCGCATGCCCGAGAAATGTCCGGAATGCGGAACGCGGATTCACAAAGACGAAGCAGAAGTGGCCTATCGCTGCGTGAATGTCTCCTGCCCGGCGAGGCGGAAGGAATCATTTCTGCATTTCGCCGGACGCGACGAAATGAATATCGACGGCCTCGGCAGTAAGATTGTGGACCAGCTCGTGGATAAAGGATTGGTGAAGGATTACGCCGATCTCTACAGTCTCAAGCTTGAAAAAGTCTCCGAGCTTGAGCGCATGGCTGAAAAGTCAGCTCAGAATCTGCTCGACGAAATAGCCGCGAGCAAGAAAAACAGCCTCTCCCGGCTTATTTACGCCCTCGGAATCCGCTTTGTCGGCGAACGCACCGCACAACTGCTCGCTGCGCACTTCGGTTCGATGGATAAGCTCGCCGCGGCGAGCGAAGAAGAGCTGATCGGGGTGACCGAGGTGGGTCCAAAGGTCGCCGAGGGAATCCTGGAGTTCTTTTCCGAGTCCGCGAACCGCAAGCTGATCGAACGCCTGCGGGCCGCAGGCGTGAACATGAAGGAAGAACGCCAGGCGCCCAAGAGCGCAAAGTTCGCGGGCATGACGTTCGTATTCACCGGCACGCTTGCGAAGCGTTCGCGCGAGGAAGCCGAAGCCCTCGTCGCCGCGCATGGGGGCAAAACAGGGTCCTCGGTGAGCAAGAAAACCAGCTACGTCGTGGTCGGCAGTGATCCCGGCTCGAAACTCGGGAAGGCTACTGCCCTCAAGGTCCCAATTCTCGACGAAGCCCAATTCGAGAAGCTGCTCCGCACGGGCTGAGCATCACGGGAAGAAGACAGATTCTCTGGCGACAATCAGAACCAGGTTCTCCGTCGATAAAGCCGGTATTCGTCGCCAAATTTCTCCTCGAGCGTCCGCGCCTCTGTGCGCGTTCTCGCCACTTGCAGGGGAATCAACGCAGCGAAGACGAGCAGCAGATAGGGACGTCCCAATAGCAGGAAAGCTCCGGCAATCCCAATCGAGCCAAACAGATAGATCGGACTCCGAAATTTCGCATACAACCCCCGCGTTACCAGCGCACGGGCTTGCGCCGAGACTGCGAAGGACGATCCCAGTTGGACGTGTGCCGCAAGCCAGAGTGGGAAACCGGCGACCATCATGCAGACGCCCAGTGTTTGCATCCAGGTCCATGGATTAGGCGGGTGGTTCCAGAAAAATAAAGCGGTCAGGCCAAGAAGAAGGACAAATCCGATGATTCGCAGCTTCGTGTTCATCGCGCGAGGCCTTTTGCAACTGAACGGTCGGAGATGCTTCGGGCAAGCTGCTAGAGTATAGGCGAACCGCCCGAGAATCGCGATCGGTCGAAGCGATTGTAGCCTCGCGCGGGTCATCGTATAATTTGCACTGCGGGTGAGTCGGGTGATCGCCGGTTTGTTCCGTGCGAACGGAACGAACGGGAGGAAAGTCCGGACTCCAGCCGTGGTGAACTCGCAAGAGCCGGCCACGGTAGGGCAACGCGCCTGGTAACGCCAGGGGGTTGCGTCCTGGAATGAGCGAAAGCGCATTCAAGCCACGCGGCTACGGAAAGTGCCACAGAAAATAAACCGCCGGTGATGCTTGTACCTCGGCGGCCGGCTTTCGGAAAAACCGGAAGCCCGCCTGTTTCGGTCGAGCGCATTTGGCAAGGGTGAAAAGGTGGGGTAAGAGCCCACCGCCCGGGTGGTGACATCCGGGGCACGGAAAACCCCGCGTGGAGCAAGGCCAAATAGGAGGGGAGGGCTGGCCCAGCCCGTATGCGTTTTGCTCGCAAGAGCGAAGCGCTGTGACCCTCGGGTAGGCTGCTTGAGTCCCGGAGCGATTCGGGACCTAGAGGAATGATCGCCGCGTTGCGTGCGCCTCAAGCATCTTGATGCGAATCAGGACGCCGGTCACGCGCGCACAGAATCCGGCTTACAGGCTCACCCGCATATTTTCTATAAGTTACGGACGCTGAACGCAAAACATGACAGAAACCAGCAAGCGACGAAGGTCTGGCACGCATAACGGCGATCCTCTAAGGCACGAACTTACCCCTAGTCCGTTGGTACTATAACCCCATTCATTTTATGAACCGGACGACCTATCGACCAATTCCGGCCTCTCCGCTACTGTAGAGTTCGTCGTCAAATCCTGCAGTTTGTGTCGATTGACGACAAGGATTGCCCGAAAAGACTCGAGTCCAGCCGTGTCCGCATTGGCATCGCGGGGTTTTCCGGGCGAGTTTGATCAAGGAAAGGGTTTGATGGAGACCTTTCTGCAAGTCAAGGATCTGAGGATCCGCCACCGGTCGTCAGAATCGACAGAGCGCCGGGCAGTCGATGCCGTGAGCTTTAACATCGCTCCGGGCGAAGTCCTGGGCGTGATGGGCGAGTCCGGGTGCGGCAAGACGAGCATCGCACTCGCCATGCTTGGCTTGCTCCCGAAGGAACGGACGCAGATTTCAGGCTCGATTGTCTTCCGCGGCCAGGACCTGATCGCGCTCGACGAGCGCTCCTTTCAGCGCATCCGCGGTGCAAGAATCTCCATGGTGTATCAGGAACCGGGCGTCGCGTTGAGCCCGTTCATGCCTGTCGGACGTCAGATAGCAGAAGTCGTTCACGCGCACACGGACTGGGGTTGGAAGCAGTGTCATACCGAGGCCCGTTCCATGCTCTCGCGCGTCGGCCTGTCGTCAACCGACAGAATCATTTCGGCGTATCCCCATCAACTAAGCGGCGGCCAACTCCAGCGCGTTGTGCTCGCTCAGGCGCTGATTTGCCGACCGGCACTGTTGATTGCCGACGAACCCACCGCCGCACTCGATGCCCGAAGCCAGGCCGACTTCGTCGCCCTGTTGCGCGAACTGAACCATCAGCTTAACGTCTCGATGCTGCTCATCAGTCATACCCCTGAAATTCAGGCGAGCCTTGCCGATCGGGTTCTGGTGATGAAGGACGGACAGATCGTCGAACAGGGCCGTTTTGAGGATCTGTACTGGAATGCGTCGAACCCATATACCAAGACGTTGCTTCGGCATAATTCTGGCGCAGGTCCGGACGTCGAATCCGAACACGCTCTAGACGAGCAGCTGGCGCGTTGAGGGAACCCTTGAGACTCGGACCGAATCAACACACGGAGCTGGATTGGGCTGAGCCGCTCGTACGAATCGAGCGTCTCAGCAAGCGTTACGTCCAGGGTGGTGCTCTGACTCGCTCCAGGGTCATCGTTCAAGCTCTCAACGACGCGAGTTTGACGATTCGTCGCGGCACCACGCTTGGGCTCATCGGCGAATCGGGTTCGGGAAAATCCACACTCGCCCGATGTCTTGCCCTCCTTGAGAAGCCGTCGGGAGGTTCGATCTGGTTCTCTGGCGACAACCTGACCGAAATGGATTCGAGAGATCTTTTGCCGTTTCACCGCCGGATTCAGCTCATCTTTCAGGACCCGACCTCAGCGCTGAACCCGAGACTGACCGCTGCTGAAATTATTACCGAACCGCTCACCGTTCAGGGCGAAGGAACAAAACTGTGGCGACGGCGCCGGGCCCTGGAACTGATGGACCAGGTTGGCTTGTCCGCAAGGTGGGAACAGAGGCGGCCTCTTGAGTTCAGTGGCGGCCAGCGCCAACGCCTTGCCATCGCACGGGCATTGGCTCTGGAACCTGAGCTGCTGATCCTCGACGAGGCATTGTCGAGCCTCGATCTTGCCAATCAGGAGATGCTGCTTGAACTACTGGCCGACCTGCAAGCGGCGCACACGCTGACCTACCTGCACATCTCCCACGACCTGCGGCTGGTCTCTCGGTGCGCCGATGAGGTCGCCGTCATGAACGAGCGAACCATCGTCGAGCAGAAAAGCGCGCAGGAGCTGTTCGCGAACCCTGGGCATCGCTACACGCAGGAACTTCTGGCCGCGATGCCGTCTCTGGAATCCATTTGCCTGGAGCGCTCCGCTTAACCCCATGAAATACCTCGCCCAACGCGTCATCCACGCCATGGCGCTTCTGCTCGCCATTTCATTTTTTTCCTTCGCGCTTCTTCAGCTCGCACCGGGCGATTACTTCGATTCGATGCGGTTGAATCCCCAGATTTCGTCGCAAGCCCTGGCCGGGATGCGCTCGCAATATGGTCTCGATCAGCCTCTTCCCATCCGGTACGAGCGCTGGCTTACGGCGCTGCTGCATGGCCAGCTCGGCGTTTCCTTTGCATCGCGCGGACCGGTCGGTCCCGTGCTGCGCCTGCGGGCTCGCAACACGCTCGTGTTGTCCGGGACAGCGACATTGTTCGCCTGGCTTCTGGCCCTCCCGATCGGGATCTGGAGCGCGACGAAACGAAATGGCTGGGCGGACCGCTTCTGGGGCCTGGCCACCTCGGCGCTGCTCACGGTCCCGGATCTGGTTGTATTCCTTGGTTTGCTGCTACTTGCGATTCGCACCGGCTGGTTCCCGACGGGCGGAATGCGCACGGAAGCGACCGACGGCCTCGGGTACTGGAGCGACGCGAAAGACCTTGCGCGTCACCTGATTCTTCCGGCCTTGGCCGTGGCGCTGGTCAGCGTACCGATCTTGATCCGCCACATTCGCGCGGCCATGGTCGAAGCGCTTGAATCTCCGTTCCTGCGCGCGGCACGGGGGCACGGCATTGCCAATTCACGATTGCTGTTCCGCTATGCCCTGCCGGCCGCGTCCAATCCGCTCATCTCGCTCGCGGGGTTTTCGGTCGCGACAATGCTGAGCGCGTCGGCGCTTGCGGAAATCGTATTGGGCTGGCCCGGGCTGGGCCCGTTGCTGGTGGAATCGATTCTCTCAAAAGACATCTATCTGGTCGTCGCAATCGTGATGCTTTCCTCTGTTTTTCTCGTGGCGGGCAATCTGCTCGCGGATTTGCTGCTTTTCGCAAGCGACCCGCGGATTCGAGTGGAGTGAACAGGTGACGCACCGGCACAAACTGTGGGCTGCGTTGGCTTTGCTTGTGTGCCTTCACGCCCTGGTATTCTTTGCGGGGTTCTTCGCGCCCTACGACTTCGCAGCCCAGAACCGCGACCTGACCTTTGCGCCGCCCACTCGGATCCATTTCCTGGATGCCGCGGGAAACTTCCACGCCCGGCCGTTCGTGTATGGCCTGAAGAACGACCCGACCAGTGCTGACGGCTATGCCGTGGATCAAGCGCGCGTCTATCCCATGCGCTTTTTCTCGCGTGGCTCAGCATACAGGTTCGGTCGGGTGCTTCCCTCCGGTCTGCACCTGTTCGGCGTCGACGACCCGGGCCGTCTGTTCTTGATGGGCACCGATGCCTTCGGACGCGATCAATTCTCATGTTTTCTGTACGGCGGACGGATTTCATTGATGGCTGGCTGGATCGCCGCGGCCCTGTCGCTTCTGATCGGAATCATCGTGGGCACGCTCGCGGGATTTTATGGCGGCTGGATCGACCAAATTCTGATGCGCGGAGGAGAGCTGTTTCTCGCTTTGCCCTGGCTCTATCTTCTGTTTGCGGTGCGCGCTGAGCTGCCGTTGCATATCGCCGGGTGGCAGGTGTTCCTTTTGCTCGTCGCGGTGATGGGCCTGGTTGGCTGGGCGCGTCCGGCCCGCCTGATTCGCGGAGTCGTTTTGAGCGCGAAGGAGCGCAATTTTGTGCTCGCGGCTCGAGGATTCGGCGCATCCGATATGCATGTCATCTGCCGGCATGTGCTCCCTCAGACCTACGGCGTAATACTGACCCAAATCACGCTTCTCATCCCGCAGTACGTCCTGGCTGAAGTGACCTTGAGTTTCCTGGGACTCGGTGCGAGCGAGCCGATACCCAGCTGGGGAACGCAGCTTGCAGCATTGCAGCAATACTACGTTTTGTCCTCGTTTTGGTGGATGTTCCTGCCGGCGATCCTCCTGGTTCCCGTATTTCTGCTGTATTACGCAGCTGCCGATGCTCTGCAGGAACGCCTCGCCTCCGTACCGCTATAAAAACCAATCGATCTTTGCTAAGAGTTAAGTTTATGCAACGAGTACCCTTCTGGAATTACTGCGTCTTTGTCGCTGCCGCAACGCTTTCGATTGGCTACGCTCGCGCGCAGTCGCATCCAGCCGAAGAGCCCATGGTCGCGGAGGTTTCCTCGGGGCACGCCGGCGGCCGGCTCGTACTTGCGATGCGCTCGGAACCGAAAACGCTGAATCCCGTCCTGGCCCAGGACGCACCTTCGCGCGACGTGATTCGCTGTCTGACGGCGGACCTGATTCATATCAATCGCGGCTCGCAAAAGACCGAACCCGCTCTTGCAAAATCCTGGACCGCATCCCGCGATGGCAGACAGTACACGCTGCGGCTCCGCCGCGGCTTGCGATTCTCTGACGGGCAACCGCTCGATGCCGACGACGTCGTATTCAGCTTTCAGGTCTACCTGGACGAAAAAATAGATTCGTCCGAGCGAGATCTTCTGGTCGTAGGCGGCAAACCGATCTCGGTTGAGAAGGTGGATCAATACACGGTTCGATTTGAAATGGCCCAGCCCGATGCCGCCGCCGAGCGGCTTTTCGACGGCATCGCGATTCTTCCGCGGCACCTTCTTGAAGGCGCCTATCGAAAGGGCGAATTCGCAAATGCATGGAGCGTGTCGATGGCGCCGGCCGAGTTCGCCGGTCTCGGTCCCTTCCGGCTGAAGGAATATGTTCCCGGGCAACGAATCGTACTCGAACGCAATCCGTACTACTGGAAGGAAGACGGCAGCGGCCACCGCCTGCCCTATCTTGACGAGGTGGTGTTTCTGTTCGTCCCAAATGAGGACACGCAGGTCATTCGCTTCCAGGCCGGGGATGCCGACATCCTGACCAGATTCAGTGCCGAGAATTTTGCGGTTCTTGAGAAGCAGCAGGCCGCCAAGCACTACCATCTCGACGATCTCGGCGCGGGCCTGGAATACAATTTCATGTTCTTTAACCTGAATGGCGTGGATCCGAAGGCTCAGCCGGAGATTGCCCGGAAACAGGAGTGGTTTGAAGACAAACGATTCCGGCAGGCGGTTTCCGAAGCAATTGACCGCGACAGCATCGTCCGCCTGGTCTACAACGGGCGCGCGACGCCGCTGTGGACGCAGGTAACTCCCGGCAACCGTCTGTGGGTCGATCCCGCCATTGCTCACCCGGCCCTGTCGGTCGCACATGGCCGCGAGCTCTTGCGGTCCGCCGGCTTTTCCTGGAAGAGCGATGGTTCGCTTCAGGACAGCCATGGCCGCCCGGTCGAGTTCTCGATCCTCACCAGCTCCTCCAACGCTCAGCGCGTAAAGATCGCGACGCTGATCCAGGACGATCTGAGCAAATTGGGAATGAACGTTCAGATCAATTCGCTGGAATTTCACACCATGGTGGACCGGTTGTTGACGAGCCATGATTACGAGGCGGCGGTCATGGGCCTGGTCAGCGGTGACGCCGATCCTACGTCTGAGATGAATGTGTGGATGTCGAGCGGAGACACTCACCTCTGGCATCCGAACCAGACTCAGCCGGCAACGCCCTGGGAGGCCGAAATGGACCGGTTGATGCAGCAGCAGCTGGTCGAGCTGGACCATTCCAAGCGGAAGCGCCTGTACGACCGCGTGCAGGAAATCGTGGCCGACGAACTGCCCGTCATTTGCCTGGTAAGCCCGAATATTCTCGTAGGAGCAAGCGACCGCGTCGGGAACTTCCATGCGGCTATTCTGGATCCCTACACACTCTGGAATATTGACCAGCTGTATATCCAATAAGACTGGCGGCCACGAGCCCGATGGTTTCCCGTGCGACAGAAGACGACAGCATCAAAGCGTGGCCGGACCCGCGCCTGGTGCGGGAGTGCCTGAAGGGGAACGAAGATGCCTGGTCCGCGCTGGTGGACAAATACAAGAACCTCATTTTTTCGATTCCCATCAAATACGGTTTCTCCGCCGATGATGCCACCGATATTTTTCAGTCGGTTTGCCTGGAGTTGCTTTCGCAGCTGCCGAACCTGCGAAATCCGCAGGCCCTTCCGAAATGGATCATGCAGGTAACCGCCCACAAATGTTTTCACGGAAAGCGACAGCAGCAGCGCGTTGAAACCGCCGATCCCAGTGATCCGAAGTTTGAAAGAAGTACGCCGCCCCGCGCAGAGAGCATCCTGCGGGAAGCCGAAGACGAGCAGAATTTGCGGCAGGCAGTCGCGGCGCTGCCACCCCGCTGCCAGCAACTCATCCATATGCTGTTTTTTGAAGAGCCGGCGCGTCCCTATCAGGCGGTTGCACAGAGCCTGGGAATCGCCCAGGGCTCGATCGGCTTCATCCGCCAGCGGTGTCTCGGGCGTTTGCGCAAGGCTTTGACGGACGTGGGATTTTCGTGAACGCCCGGTCAAAGAAAGCGGCTCTGTCGGAAAAACTGCTTCGGGACCTGGCGAGTCTCACAAGCCACGTGAGCCGGAATCGCTTCCTCACCCGCCGTCGGCTGTATCGCGAGACCATTCTCAGCCAATTGAATGATGTCGTCCGCGCGAAGCTGCGCGCCGACACCCGGCAGGCTCTGGCCCTGGCTGAATCT
>Ga0209624_10000839_pt1 | contig 26069 bp, 25 predicted proteins | sample JacPinW_OM2H0_O1_FD_188565 | JGI IMG/M metagenome (GOLD analysis project Ga0209624, IMG submission 188565) | Forest soil microbial communities from Algoma, Ontario, Canada - Jack Pine, Ontario site 1_JW_OM2H0_O1 (SPAdes) (version 2) | ecosystem: Environmental > Terrestrial > Soil > Boreal...
CAACTTGGCGGGCGCTCACGTCGTGAAGTCGGCGAACAACCTCGTCGGCGACCTGTTCAACGACTTCACGGTCGACGGGCGCAGCCGCGCTTGCCTCAAACTTGGCCTCAAGCGAGCGCAGCAGGGTCTCGATCGGATTGAGATCAACCGGAGACCCGACCGCGTCCAGCCGCGCGCCAAGCTCGCGCAGCATTGGGTCCAGTTGCCGCGCGCCGACCTCAGGGTCGGCGAGGCGGTCGAGCTTGTCGCCGATTTCGGCGAATATCGATTGGAAGGCTTGGGCCTCGGCGTCGGTACGGCCGGCAGCGGCGAGCCTGGTATCAAAATTGTGCAAGAGCCTTTCGATGGGGCCGGTGTCGACCCTTGCGGGCGGGAGCGCCTCGAGAGACTGACGGACGCCATCGATACGTCGCGCCAAGTCGTCGAATGGGCGGGGATCGATCGCCGCGGGAGCGTTCGGGCGAGCGATTTCCTGATCGAGCCGCGCCGCAATCTCCTCTAGACGCCGCTCGATCGAGACGAGCGCCGCCGGGGGCGTCGCGCCTTCGATCTGTCGACAGGCTTCCGCAAGAAGCGCGGCCATCTCTGCGGACTCGAAATGCGGAGCGGGACTTGCGTCGAGCCTCTCGACGCGGTCGGCCAGTTCGCCGATCTGGCGCTCCAACCGTTCAAGCGGCGGCGTGCGCAGCGCAGCCGAAGCGAGGAGATTGCGCACCTCTTCTGTCTGCCGCCGGATGACTTCAAAGGTTTCAGGCTTTATCGCCGCCGCCGCGAGGCTGTCGATCTTGCCGCCGATCGCCCGAATTTCGCGCTCCAGCCCGGCAACCGCGGGCTGAGGGTCATGCGCTCTTAACGCCGCGCGGAATTCGATGGCCATCGCCTCGAGCGGAGCGAGCATCGATTCGCCGTGGCCGCTTTGGCGCAACATTTCTACCCGCTGCACGAGGTCCCGGATGGCGCCCTCGAGCGCGACGATTGCGTTGCGCGGCGCAAGGTCGGCCAGGCTTCGGCTCATGGCTCCGATTTCGGCGCGCATGACGCCGAGGTCGACCGAAGCTCTCGGATCGGCTCGCTCACGGCGCATATCATCGAGCTTAAGCGCCAGGGCTCGAACGTCGTCGAGCAACAATTGCGGGAGCGGCGCCGCCGCTTCCGGGCCGCCTTCGGCAGGCGGGCTGTCCGTCCCCGGAGCGGCGTCGAGCGGGCCGGTCTCGCCGCGGCCCGCGCGCTCCTCGATTTCGTGGCGGCGCATGGCGATTTGCGACACTGCGGCCTTGAGATCAAATGGCGCCTTCGGATCAAGCGCCGCCGGCGGAGGGAAGCGATTGCCGCGCCTCTCGCCTGTCTGAGCGGCGTCGGTCAAATTTGTCCGGATCGATTCGAGCCGCCGCACAGCGTCGATGAGCGCACGGCGGTCGCTGTCTCGCGATGCGTCGTCCCGGTCTAGAATTTGAGCGACCGTTTCAAAGGCGCGAGCCGCCTGCGCCTCGGCGCGCGCGAGCCTCATTTCAAAGTGCTCGATCGCCGAATTAAAAGTTTCCGAAGATCTAGGCGTGCGCGGCGCCTGTGCTCGTTCGTTTCGTCGGGCAATCCGTTCCAGGCGTCCGGCGGCTGCATCGAGCCGGTCGTCTTCCGCTCTGTTGTGTTCTGGCCGTGCGTGCTGATCCAGACCGGCGTAGTCGGCGATCACTTCGTCGAGCCAATCGTCAAGGCGCATGCCGGCGCGCCGGGCGGCCTCCACCGCGGCGTCACGGGTCCGCCGGTCCACGCCCGCGATATTCCACGCCATCGCTCTATTCATGTCCTCGACCGTCGCTCGGAGGCTTGCGAATCGCCGGATGAACAGAGGCGACGCCGCGCACTAATTCTGTCGGGGGTCATGGTGAAAAAACGGTTAAGGAGACCTGATGGCCGCCTCACGTCGCCAGCGGAGCGAAAGTTGTATGATAAGTTGCGGCAACTATTGGTTGCAAATCCGATCCGTTAGGGCATAGTGATTCGATTCGCGCAAGGGCCGCGAGTCACTAGGCGCGAACGCAACGGCGCCGACGAAAGGAGAGGCCATGAACAAGATATCGTCTTTAGCTCACGCTTCCGCTGGAGTTTCGGTCGCGATGCTCGAAGAAGAAGGCCGGACTGCGCTCGCTTCGGCGCAGCCAGAGTTGAGCATTAGCCAGATGTCGCGTGTATTCGGCGTCAGCCTGCGCACCCTACGGTTCTACGAGGACCGCGGACTTATCAGGCCCCGCCGTGAGGGGAACGCCCGTTATTATCGGTCAACCGACCGCATCCGGATGGAAATGATCCTCAAGGGCAAGAAACTCGGCTTTACGCTGACCGAAATCCAGGACCTGATCGGCGGCAAAGGGGCGAGCGAAATGACGGATCTCGAAGATCAGCTGAATCCGCAACAGATCGTGACCCAGATCAGTCACCTGGAGCGGCAACGCAACGAGATCGAGGGAGCGATCGAGAGACTGCGGGCGACGCAAAGCCGCCTCGCCCAGGGCGCCGCCGCCTGATCGGCGCCGATCGTTCGGCAGGTCGCCGCCGGCGCCGGACCCGGTTAAGCCCTGGTCCGCGCCGCCTCGATGATCCGTAGCGCTTCGGCCGAGGCGGCTTCAATTCCGAGATGGGTCGTGTCCAACGTCATCGCATCGTCAGCCGGGCGCAACGGCGCAACGGGCCGGTTGGAGTCGCGGGCGTCGCGGCGGATGATGTCGGCCAATATTGCGTTGTAGTCGGCCCTTTCGCCGTGCTGGACCAATTCGAGCGCACGCCGCTGCGCCCGCGCCGCGGCGCTGGCGGTGACGAAGATCTTCACTTCCGCGTCGGGACAAACGACGGTGCCAATGTCCCGACCATCGAGCACCGCGCCGCCTGGCCGCGCGGCGAAGGCGCGTTGCGCCTCGATCAGCGCCGCGCGAACTAGCGGCATTGCTGCGACAATGGAGGCCGCCTCGCCCATCTCGCGCGTACGCAAGGTCGCGTCGTTGAAGTCGGTGAGCCCCAGCCCCCTGGCGACGGCGACGGCCGCCGTTTCATCGTAAAGATCGCGATCCTCAGCAATCAAGGCCGCGGCCGTCGCGCGGTAGAGAAGTCCCGTGTCGAGATGAGCCAGCCGGTAATGCGCAGCGATTCGGCGCGCAATGGTGCCCTTGCCCGAGGCTGCGGGCCCGTCGATGGCGATGATCATCCGCAGCCGCGTTTCCCCGAGCTTTCGCCCCGCTCTTAGAGTGCGAGGCGGCGCCTGTCGAGACTGGCATTGGCGGTCCGAGTGGGCGGGACGTCATGGGTTCTCCCGGCCTAAGTCGGCCGCGGTTCGAACCAACGCCGAACACCGCCGGATTAACCGTAATACCAACGATCATACGTTAAATACTTGACGCCTCGCTTACAAATTATCAATCTACATGTAGTGACAGGCCTTTGGCTGTGGCGGGTTTGGGCACGTTGGGCGCTGGGTGGCGGATCTCCAAAGGAGGGACTTCATGGTAAAATATAGAATGGCTCTGGGTGCGGCGGTGATATCGGCCCTCGTTTCCGGGCCGGCGTTCGCCAATTTGATCATAAACGGCAGTTTTGAGACCAACGCGGGTATCGGCCAGTTAGGCGATAACACCAATGCGACAGGGTGGACGGTCATACCGGATCCCAGAAACGGCACGGGGTCTACGTACGGGTTCATCTTCGGCAACTCGACCGCCTTCGGCAACGGTTCGCCGGGGTCCGACGGTTCGGTGGCTCTTTTCGGCAGTACCCCGGCCAACAACACGCCCCAAGGGCATTTCTTCTACGGCGAGGACACGACCTTCCAGACGACCTTGCTTGAGCAGTCGGTCACCGGTCTGACGGTGGGCAAGGAATTACGCGTTGACCTTCGAGTGGGCGGCTGCCCAGCAGACAGGCTTTAGTGGCGCGACGACCGACCAATGGGTGGCCAAGCTTGGATCACAAACGGAAAGCACGGCCGTTGTCACCAATCCCAGCCACGGCTTCACCGGCTGGATGGACGCAACTTTGGACTTCACCGCCACAGCGACTTCGGAGCTTCTCTCGCTTGACGGCGTCGGTACGTGCCTCGCCGGCAACTGTGGCGAGACCGTGAGTGGTGCGCCGCCGTTCGCGCTGATCGACAGCGTTGCGTTGAACGGCGTCCCGGAGCCGTCGACCTGGGCGATGATGCTCCTCGGCTTCGCCGGCCTCGGCTACGCGGGTTTGCGAACCCGCAAGCGATCGGCAATTTCCATCCCCGCCTGAACACGGCCGCGTAACCCTGAGACCAAAAAAGCCATGCCGCCCGCTTGCGAGCGGCATGGTTGCTTATTGCGTCCTAATTATCGTCTCACCGACCCCCCACGGTACAACGAACGTCGCCATGGCCCTCGACCCCTATCGAGACCTTGCCATTCAGCTATACGCTGCAGCGAAGCTCGGCGTCTGGCTCGTCGTCTTCGCGGCGATCTTCGTGCCGATCGAGCGGGTCTTCGCGCTGCATAGCCAAAAGATCTTCCGCAAAGGGATCGCGGTCGACCTTGGCTACTACTTTATCAGCGGTCTCCTGCCTGGCCTCGTGCTCGCGCCGCCGATTTCGGCGGCTGTGCTCCTGATCCATCACTTCATCCCGGGCGGCGTCCTTGCCGCTATCGCCGCTTGGCCGATTTGGCTCAAGGCCTGCGCCACGATGATGGTGGGCGAGACCGCCTATTACTGGGCGCATCGTTTAAGCCACCAGATTCCGTTCCTCTGGCGGTTCCACGCCGTCCATCACAGCGCGGAGCAGCTCGATTTTCTGGTCAACGCCCGCATGCATCCCGTCGATCTGGTGTGGTCGCGGATGATCATGCTGACGCCGATCTTCGCCCTCGGGCTGGCCAATCCCCTCAGCTTTGGCGACGGCCTGGTCGCGACCGCCATCCTCCTCATCGGGTCGATGTGGGGATATTTCATCCACTCCAACATTCGCTGGCGTCTGGGACCGTTCGAATGGCTTCTGACTACGCCCGCCTTTCACCACTGGCACCACACCAACGATCGCAAGCGGCGCGACTGCAACTACGCGTCCATGTTTCCCTGGCTCGACCGTGTGTTCGGCACCCATCACCTGCCGGAAGCGTGGCCCGAACGCTACGGAATCGATGAGCCGATGCCCGACTCGCTTGCCGGTCAATTCATTCATCCGCTCACGCCATCGCGGCCCTTGCTCTCAGCCAAAGACCGTAGGGTTGCACAGTAACGACGCTGGCCCGCCAAACCGCCCTGGTCCACTGACCCACCACAATTTGACCTGCTATCGCACCGCATTAGAGGTCGAAGCAGGCCCTTCGCCTTGTGCCGATGTCGCCTCGCGCGTATTCATCGAACAGTCGAAATGACGATCACCTGACAATGCCGACGAGTGCAAACGCTGCGGGAGGGCGATGATGGACCTGACTTCAGAGCAGAGGATGACCATCCTCGCCGCATTTCTCGGCTGGATGCTCGACGCCTTCGACTTCTTCCTCCTGACCTTTTTGCTCAAGGACATCGCCAAGGAGTTCGGCGTCGACGTGCCCGCGGTGGCCTACGCCCTGTTCCTGACGCTGGCGATGCGGTTCGTCGGCGCATTCATCTTCGGCCGCTTGGGAGACCGGTGGGGACGCAAGCCGGCGCTGATGCTGGATATCCTCTGCTATTCGATCCTCGGCGCGCTCGCCGCTTTCTCGCCGAACCTCACGATCTTTCTTATCCTGCGCGCGCTGTTCGGCGTCGCCATGGGCGGCGAATGGGGTCTCGGCAGCTCACTTGCCATGGAATCCATTCCGCCCCGAGCGCGGGGGCTGGTGTCCGGCATTCTTCAATGCGGCTACCCGACCGGCTTCCTGCTCGCCGCCATCGCCTATGGCCTGTTCTATGGCCGAACGTTCGGCGACTATACGATCGGCTGGCGGGCGATGTTCCTGCTCAGCGTCCTGCCCGCTTTCCTCGTGCTGTTCATCCGCAGCGGCGTCCCGGAATCGCCGGCCTTCGAGGCGTCGAAGGCGCACGCGAAGCCCTCATTGTGGGAGACGATCACCGCCAACCGCGGATTGGTCATCTACATGGTCGTACTGATGATGTGCTTCAACCTCTTCAGCCACGGCACGCAGGATCTTTATCCGACCTTCCTGCAGAAGCAGCACAATTTCGACCCCGCGACCGTGAGCTGGATCGTGATCGTCGCCAATCTCGGCGCCATCGCCGGCGGCCTCATATTCGGGCATTTCTCCGAGAAGATCGGCCGCGTCAACGCGATCACCGTGGCGGCGCTCATCGCGCTGCCGGCGATTCCCTTATGGGCATTCGCCTCAACCCCGATTCTGCTCGCGGTCGGCGCCTTCATCATGCAGGTCGCGGTGCAGGGCGCCTGGGGGGTAATTCCGGCCCATCTCAACGAATTGTCGCCAGGCGCGGCGCGGGCGACGATTCCCGCCTTCGTCTATCAGGCCGGCAATTTCCTTGCCTCCTATAACGGTCCGTTTCAGGCGCAGATCGCTCAGGCAAACGGCGGCAATTACGGCTTCGCGCTGGCGCTGTTGGCCGGCGTGGTCGCGGTCGCGATCGTCGTCGTCATCCGTTTCAGCCCGGAGCGGCGTGGCGAACTTTTGAAGGCGCACTGAGCGGTTTGGGACGCTTCCCGGGGACGATGCAATTCTGCTCGCGACCGTTTGTTTTCAGAGGCGTAGCCTCTCTTTTCTGCAACTCGGCGACTCCCAACCACGTCGCCCCGAGGCGCCGCGAAGCGACCTCGAAGGACGCTCTTATGCACTGACGTCGCCGACAGTTGGAAGATGCTTCGAGACGCCGCTCAGGGAGCCGGGCGGAAGCGGCCTCGAGCCATAACCCCTATGCCGGTTGGGGAAGTACGGGAACCTTTCAACCCGCCAGGCAGTTGATAAGCGGGCAGAGCGGGTGGTGCCGAGACATCGGCGACGACTTCCGCCAGAACCCGATGGAGGTTTTTTTATGTCTCGATGGATGCTTGCGGCCGCGACCGCGACACTGATCTGCGCCTCTTCTTCAGCAGCGCTGGCTGACCAAAGCGGTGCGGTCACCGGAGGGGTCGCCGGCGCGGTCGGCGGAGCGGTGGTGGGCGGTCCAGTCGGCGCCGTCGTGGGCGGAGTTGGTGGCGCGGCGATTGGCAACTCGATGAGCAATCATCACCATTACTATCATCACGCTTACTATCACCACCACTACTACAATCACTACTAAGCGCCACACATTTAAGCCCGGTGCGGGACGCCCCTCTCCAACGGAGAGGGGATGGCGCGCAAGCGAGTGGTATTGCCTGGCGCCTCGTTTTACTTGCGAACCGCCGTAAGCGCGCGGCGTTCCTGGCGGGCGCGTGGACCAATCATCCGTCGGGGCCTGCCCTATTCCGCCGCAGCGGCGCGTCTCCGCAGCACCCAGTTCGGCCGCGCAAAGTGACATGTGTAACCGTTCGGGTAGCGCTCGAGATAATCCTGATGCTCGGGCTCCGCCTCCCAGAATGGGCCGGCTGGCGCGACTTCCGTGACCACTTTGCCTGGCCATAGACCCGACGCCTCGACATCGGCGATCGTGTCGAGCGCAACGCGTTTTTGCTCGTCATTGGTGAAGAAGATCGCCGAGCGGTAGCTCGCGCCGACATCGTTGCCCTGTCGGTTCCGGGTCGTCGGATCATGGATCTGAAAGAAGAGTTCAAGCAGCCTGCGGTAACTTGTCTTCGCTGGATCGAATGTGATTTCGATCGCCTCGGCGTGATTGCCGTGGTTGCGGTAGGTCGCGTTGGGCACCTCGCCACCGGTGTAGCCGACCCGGGTTGAGATCACGCCGGGATAGCGCCGAATCAGATCCTGCATGCCCCAGAAACATCCACCGGCGAGAACCGCCCGCTCCGTTGAACCTGCCATGACGCTGCGCCTCCTCTTGAGACCGGTTCATTGCGCCCCGAACCGGACGCGAATGTGCCGCCACTGCCTTAGATAATCATTCGAGCCAAAAACAAAACCTGGGCTCGCTTAACCAGAGCGTCAATGAAGCGCGAACCTCCTTCGTTCAAGCCGCTTCCGCGGCGGGGGCGCGCGTCAGCAGCCCGCAGAGACGCGCAAGCGTCTGCCGCTGCAAGGGACGCGGCACGACCATGTCGACCATGCCGTGATCGCGCAGATATTCGGCGCGCTGGAAACCGTCCGGCAGGCGCTCGCGAATTGTCTGCTCGATCACGCGGGCGCCGGCAAAGCCGATCACCGCTCCCGGCTCGGCGATATGCACGTCCCCCAGCATTGCGTAGGACGCCGTCACGCCGCCCGTGGTCGGGTTGGTCAGGATGACGATATAGGGAAGTTTGGCCGCCCGCAGGCGTCGTACGGCGACCGTGGTGCGGACCATTTGCGCCAGGGCGAACATGCCCTCCTGCATTCGCGCGCCGCCCGAAGTCGTGAAAATGAGAAACGGTGTCCTGCGCTCGATCGCGGCGGTAACGCCGGCGACGATCGCCTCTCCAGCCGCGAGCCCGAGCGTTCCGCCCTGAAACGCAAAGTCCTGGATGGCGACGGTGACGTCCTGCCGCTCAAGCTTGCCGAATGCGACGGTGACCGCATCCGACGCTCCGGTCTTCGTGCGATTTTCCTTCAACCGATCCGAGTAGCGTTTGATGTCGCGAAATTTCAATGGATCGGACGGCGTTTCGGGGGTGGCGAATTCCTCATAAGCCCCGTCGTCGAGGAGCGAGGCGAGACGGGCCTTCGGGCTAATCGGCATGTGATAGCCGGAACCCGGGACGACCATGAGATTGGCTTCGAGATCCTTGTGGAAGACCAGTTCGCCGCTTTCCGGGCACTTGACCCAAAGATTTTCGGGCGTGTCGCGACGCAGCAACGAACGAATCTTCGGGGGCACTACGTTCGAGATCCAATTCATGCGCGGCTTTGGCTCCGGTGGGTCGCTCTTTGACAAAACGCTTACCTATGCGCCGCGCGCACGCCTTGCGCCAGTTTGCGGACAAGCTCCGTTGCGGCGACCACGGTCGACGAGGTCGCCGCTCCGCCGTCCAGCGAAAGTCTGATCGCCTCGACGATGGACGAACCGACCACCACGCCATCCGCGGTCCCTGCGATCGCCCGGGCGCTTTCAGGGTTCTTGACCCCGAACCCGACGGCGATTGGCTGCTTCGTCCGCCGCTTGAGGCGCGCCACGGCTTCGCCTACCAGCTTGACGTCCGGCGCCGCGGCCCCGGTGATCCCCGTGATCGAAACGAAATAGACGAAGCCGCCGGCGTTAGCGAGAATCTCGGGCAGACGATCATCGCTCGTGGTCGGGGCCACCAGGCGAACAAAAGCGAGCCCCGCTCGGCGCGCGGGCAGACAAATCTCATCGTCTTCCTCTGGCGGGCAATCGACGACAATCAGCCCGTCGACCCCCGCTGCTTTCGCGTCGGCCAGGAACGCCTCGACGCCATAGATGTAGATGGGGTTGTAATAGCCCATGAGGATCAGCGGCGTGTCCGGATCCCCAGCGCGGAATCGCTTCACCATTTTGATGGTCGCTGGCAGCGTCTGCTTGGCCTCGAGCGCGCGGCGGCCGGCGCCCTGAATCGCCGGACCGTCCGCAATCGGGTCGCTAAAGGGCATGCCAAGTTCGACAATGTCCGCACCGGCGGCTGGCAGAGCCGCGAGGATCGCAGACGAGGTCTCGGTGTCCGGATCGCCGGCCATGATGAAGGTCAAAAGCGCGGCCCGGCCTTCGGCGGCGACCCGTTGAAAGCGCAAATCGAGGCGTGCGGTCATGGGCTGCTCGTTACCACGATGACCATTCGCGCGAAAGCAGGCGTTCGCAGGGCTTCGTCGCTCGCGGCTCGAAACGTGCAGCCTCTCGACTGGCGTCGGGAATTTCGATAGACGGAGCCAAGACATCGTGTCAGCGGCGCTGACGACCGCGCGTTCGCTGGCGCTGGGGGGACAATGAAGTTCTTGCTGTTGCTTGTTCCCTGTATTCTCGCGCTCTGGGTTCCGCTTTACAACTCGATCCCTCCTGCCCTTTTCGGCATTCCCTTTTTCTTCTGGTTTCAGCTTGTTCTTATTCCGATTTCCGCCCTCGCAATTCTTGCCGCCGACCGGGTTGGTAAGAACTGAGCATGTTCGACCACCTGAACGTCGTCGCCACCGCCGTCTTCGTATTCTTTTTTGGCTTGGTGTCGGTGCTGGGCTTCGTCGCCGCGCGTTGGAAGGCGGCCGATCTCGACCACATCCACGAGTGGGGCCTCGGCGGCCGACGGTTTGGCCGTTGGATCACCTGGTTCCTGCTGGGGGGTGACCTCTACACCGCCTACACGGTCATCGCGATTCCCGCGGTTGTCTTCGCCATTGGGGCCTTCGGGTTTTTCGCTGTGCCCTATACGATCATCGTCTATCCGTTCCTCTACCTGACGTTGCCGCGCCTGTGGGCGGTCTCGCAAAAGCATGGCTACATCACCGCCGCCGATTTCGTGCTCGGCCGCTACGGCCACAAGGGTTTGGAGCTTGCCGTTGCGGCGACCGGCATCCTGGCGACGATGCCCTACATAGCCTTGCAGCTGGTCGGCCTCGAAAAGGTTATTCTCGCGCTCGGCTTCTCCGGCCAGGGGATCATGGCGCACGCGCCGATCACGATCGCGTTCGTCATTCTCGCGCTCTTCACTTACAAGAGCGGGTTGCGCGCGCCGGCGATGATCGCCTTCGTCAAGGACGCGATGATTTATATTTTCATCATCGCCGCCATTGTCGTCATCCCCATCGAGCTCGGCGGCTTCGGCGCCATTTTCGAAGCGGCGGGCAAAGCGTTTGACGCGAAGGACGCCGCGAACCCAAACCTTGCCGCGGGGCTGACGCTGAAGCCGTCGCAAGTCGGTCCTTACATCACGCTCGCGATCGGTTCGGCGATGGCGTTGTTCATGTATCCGCATGCGCTGACAGGCTCGCTCGCGGCCTCCAGCGGAAGCGCCATCCGCTTCAATACGATGGCCTTGCCCGCCTATTCGTTGGTGCTGGGCTTCATCGCCTTGCTTGGATTGATGGCGATCGCGGCTGGCGTGAAGGTCGCCACGCCCCAGGACGCCGTGCCGCAGCTCGTGCTCTGGGCGTTCCCGGATTGGTTCGCTGGCTTTTGTTTCGCGGCGATCGCGCTCGGCGCGCTCGTGCCGGCGGCGGTCATGTCGATCGGCGCCGCCAACACCTTCACCCGCAACATTTGGAAGCCCTTCGTTCACCCGGACATGACGCCGCAAGAGGAATCGGTTCTCGCCAAGCTGGCGTCTCTGGTGGTGAAGGTCGGCGCGCTCGCTGTGATTTTTTTCATGCCGACGCAATTCGCTCTGGACCTGCAATTGCTGGGCGGCGTCTGGATGGTTCAGATATTCCCAGCGATGATCTTAGGGCTCTTCACCCGCTGGTTCAGCGGTTGGGCGCTTCTCGTCGGTTGGGCGGTGGGGATGATTGTCGGCACCTCCCTCTCCTGGACCGGGAAGGCCTGGGCTCCCGTCCATGCGCTGAGTTGGGATATCCCGCTTGCGGGCCATTTCGATCTCGGCCTTGGCTTCGCCGCTTATAATGGCTTGACAGCGGTCCTGGTCAATTTCCTTGTCGCGGCAACGCTTTCGTTGGTTCTACGTTCACAAGCCAGCGATGCGACCTCGCCGGAAGACTACGATGATCGTGCGCTCGCTTGAGCAACGGCCTATAGAGGCGTCAATCAGCGCGGCCTGCGGATTTTCTGGGCGCGCGGAGCCGCATCAGCAGTGCGGCTGCTCGAGCAAGGTTTTTGGCGTAGGCCGTGATCGGGTGCAGCCTGCGCCCCCCTTAAGGAGCTTGTGATGGTGGAAGAGGAGCCCGGCTCCGCGGACAACGATCTGCCGGCCGTTGAGCCACCGCCGCGCCATGACTTTTCTGTTGTCCAAGGCTTCCAGGTTGTCGACGCCGAAGACCATCGCTCAGCCAGGGCGGGCGACGAAGCCTGGCGCGAAGCGCTGAAACTGGAACTGGAGGCGCGCGCGGAGCGCCTGCGTCAAGCGGTCGACGCCGCGATTGTGCTCTCGAACGATGGGATCATTCGTTGGCTGGGCGATCCGGTCGCTAAACTCTCGCCTGGGCCAAACGCGCTCAACGCCAGCGCATTGATCTTCGCCGATGAATCCCTGCCGGACGCCTGTCGAGAGACAATAAAAACACGAATTGAGCTTTGGATCGCGGCAACGACGCGACGGCTTCTGGCGCCGCTTTTCGAGCTTGAGGGCGTTCAGGAAGGACCGGAGACCGTTCGTGATCTGGCTCGCGAGCTGGTGCGGTCACTGGGGGTTTTGGAGCGCGAACCGATCAAGGCGAAGATCAGGGCGCTCAGTCAAGACGACCGGGCAGAGCTGAGAAAGCAGGGCGTGCGCTTCGGCGCCTATTATCTGTTTCTCCCAATATTGCTCAAGCCCGCGGCAAGAACGTTGGCCCTTCAACTGTGGGGTCTTCAAGCGTCCGGCGACGCCACGGAGCTTCTACGGACCCTGGGCCCAGTCGCCTCGTCTGGCCGGACCTCTCTCGCGTTGGACAAGGGGATCGGGAAAGAGGGGTATCGCGTCGCCGGCTACCGCGCGTGCGGCGAACGGGTTGTGCGCGTGGACGTCGTGGAGCGTCTCGCCGGAATGATCCGAGCGGCAATCGCCGGCGAAGCGCCGGGAGGCGCCGATGGCGCTCCAAGCCAGCGGATTTCGAAAGGGTTCGTCGTCAGTGGAGCGATGACATCGTTAACCGGGTGCTCAGGCGAGCAATTCGCTTCGATCTTGCGTTCCATGGGATTCCGGTCGGTCGAAATGAAACGATCGGAATTTTTTGCCTCCCAATCGGCCAACGAAGCCGCCACACAGAGCGAGTTGCCCAAGCCGGCCGAAGAGCAGGGATCGACTGGAGATGTGCAAGCGCCGGCGGCCAGTGAAGACGGGGTCCCCGCGGATTCCATTTTGACCGCGCCGCTGAGTGAGTTGCCGAATGACGAGAACCTTGCCGACGCCGAGGCTGTCCCTGAGGTTGTTGGCGCCTCTCCCAAGGGTAGTGACGCCGTCACTGCGGATGTTGAGGCCGTCCCTGAGCCCGTCGCTGCCCCAGAGGACGCGGACCCAGTCCTTCCGGGCCTTGACGCCGTAGCCGACAGCGCAGACGATCTCACAGAGAGCGCTGACGCGCCTTCTGAGGGCGCCTGCGTTGTTGCGGAGGTCGGCGACCCCGTCCCTGCGGACATGGTCGCGTCTCCCGCCGCAGGCGCCTCCGACGAAGCCCCGGGTGGGAACGCGTGCGAGCAGTCTGCTTCTCCGCAGACATCAGACTCACGAGCTGAACACGCAAAAAATACCGAAATGATCATCGTCTGGCGACCCGATCACCGCAAAACGGCACCCCGACGCGAGCGGGAAGCTAAACACTCAAGAAGCGAAGGCCGAGGCCGCTCGGATGCCCAGGGCCCGCCACCGGTTGCAACGCCCAATTGGCGGCGCGACGCAGCGACCCCTCCGCCGACGCGGCCTAATCGTCCCAATTCGGCCCGCGCCGACGAAAAACGTCGCCAGCGGCCCAAGGATTATGATATGGCGCGCACGACGCCAACGACGGCGCCGCAAAAACCGGCCAAGGTTGACCCGAATTCGCCCTTCGCCAAGCTTCTCGAACTTCGTTCGCTGCTTGAGGAGCAGGCCAACAAACGCCACTAGCTGCGCCATCGTCGCCGAAAGCATCGACAAACAAAAATGGTTGGCAGACGGTCTCGAATCCATAGAAAAACGGGCGCAATTCCTACTCGGTAGGTGGCTCATGAGGACACACTTATGACCTACGTGGTCGTGGAAAATTGCATAAAGTGCAAATATTTGGATTGCGTGGAGGTGTGTCCTGTCGACTGCTTCTACGAGGGCGAAAATATGCTCGTCATTCACCCGGACGAGTGTATCGATTGCGGCGTGTGCGAGCCGGAATGTCCTGCCGAAGCAATCAAGCCCGACACTGAGCCCGACCTCGCTTTCTGGCTCAAACTGAACGCTGAATACGCGAAGTCTTGGCCAAACATAACCAGTAAGAAAGAGGCGCCGCCGGACGGCAAGGACTTCGACGGGCGCACCAACAAGTTTGCCGAGTTTTTCTCGCCTCAGCCCGGGGAGGGCGATTAAGCCAAGCCCGATTCTCGGGCCCTTCGGCGCGCGGCGGAGCCGGCGCCGCGGCGACTCGAGTTGTTCGAGTTCATCTTCCTCTTTGATTTTTCGACGGATTTGTGCTAAACGACCAATTAACCGCCGAGCGGAAGTCGCTGAGCGTCCCTGGCGAAGACGCAAGTGGTGTTCCTGGACGAAATGTCAGATTGCCGTTCCGAGAGTAACATTCGAGCACGGATTCCGAGTAGTATTCGTGCGCGGATTTATAGCGTGTGCGGAAAAGTTTACGCGTGGAGAGGTTAACTATGGTGGCGCGTGCTAAGTCTAAGAAGACAACAAGTTCAAAGACGAAGAAAACTCGCGCCGCCGCCATCGCGAAAACGAAGGCAAAGCGTCCGACTAAGGCCGCCTCTTCATCCAGCGTTCGAAACCGTGCGAGCAAGAGCAAAGCGGCGTCGAATACCCGAGTCGCGCGCAAGACGAGCAAAACTGTTCAAGTCAAGACGAAAAACGCTGCGGCGAAACTTGCGAAGCGAAAGCGAACACGTCTCAACGCCAGACCTATGACGCATGTATCGGCCGCGGCCAAGAGGCCCGCCAGCGCCGCCTCTCGAAAAGTGGCCGCGTCGAAGAGCCCAAGCAAGACGACCAGAGCCGCGGCTGCCGCCAAGCGAGCGTCCGCAGTCCGGGCGCAATTGAAAGAACAGGAAGCGAAATTGTCGACAGCAAGCCGAAGCGCGCAGGAGGGTCGAGCCGTGGCCGAGAAGGGGTCGGCGCCTCCTGCTGGATCAAGGCCAAGCTCCGGCCATACCGCCCATGCCGCTCATTCGACCGAGACGGCGGCGCCGGCAAAGCCCGCCGCGCCCGTGATCAAGGTGCAAAAGGCGGTCGTCCCGGAAGAGGCCCCTGCGGCAGCGAAGACGTTGAAGAGCGCCGGCCAGCGTCAGGGCTTCAGGCTCAACGAGTTCGTCGTTTATCCCGCTCACGGGGTCGGGCAGATCGTCGCGATCGAGGAGCAGGAAGTCGCCGGCTTTAAGCTTGAGCTCTTTGTAATAAACTTCTCGAAGGACAAGCTCACGTTGCGCGTCCCGACGTCGAAGGTCACAGGCGTTGGAATGCGCAAGATATCCGATCCCGACGCCGCAAGGCGTTCGCTCGACATTCTGACCGGACGCGCGCGCGTCAAACGCACGATGTGGTCGCGGCGGGCTCAGGAGTACGAAACCAAGATCAACTCCGGCGATATCAACGCGATCGCTGAAGTCGTGCGCGACCTTTACCGATCAGAGGCGCAACCCGAGCAGTCCTATTCGGAGCGGCAATTGTACGAGGCGGCTCTCGACCGGATGGTTCGCGAGATCGCCGCGGTGCAGAAGTCGAGCGAGATCGACGCTTTGAAGGCGGTCGAGGCGCAGCTGCAGAAGGGTCAAAGTCGGGCCGCGAAGGCCCTTGGCCCACCGAGCGTGACAGGCGAGATCGAAGAACAAGCGGCTTGAGGATCGGTCTTCCCGCCGTCCTCTGATGGCCTCGGCTCTCCTTGCGCGCTTCATCCCTGGCGATGAGCGCGCCAAGCATGGGCCGGGTCTTGGCGGGCGACAAGGGCCGGCACGCTTTCGCTGGTCCAGGAAACGACTGCGCAACGCAATCTCATCGTAAGGGCCACACTTGCTCGCGGTCCACCGCGTTCCCGTCTATCCGATGCTCTCGCTATGGATTTTGGTCCTTACCGCGGCGACCCTGTTTTGGGTGGCCCTGACGGATTTGAGGGAATTCAAGGTCCGGAATGAATTCGTCGCGATCCTGGCCGGGCTCTTTGTCGCCCATGCGCTCGCATCGGGAGCATGGGTGTCGATGCAGTGGAATTTCGCCTTTGCGCTCCTGATGCTGGCGGGCGGAGCCTATGCTTATTCGCTTCAGCAAATTGGCGGCGGCGATCTGAAACTGCTGGCCGTCGCCTTCCTCTGGACAGGGCCATGGTTCGCCGCGCCGTTCGTGATCCTTCTGCTGATTTTCACCGGCGCATATTATGTCGCGGCCAAACTTGGATTTGCAGTGGCCAAGCAGACCGACGCGGGCTTACGAATTCCGCTCGCGCCGCCCCTGGCCGGCGCGCTCATCGGCGTCCTTGCGTTGGGTCTCATGGCGCCCAACAGCTGAACTCGCGCGCAGGCGGCGCCCAGACTTTCCACGCAAAAATTCCCGTTCGCTCAGCGGTTGGCCTGGTGTGGAGGTCGATTTGCCGAAATCAGGGCGACAGCGCTTTATCCAGCGCAAGCCACTGCTTGGAAACCCAGGTGCCGACCAAGCCGATCGTGGCGATGACGGCGATCAAAAGTATCCCGAGCAAGACCGTATATTCGATAAGAGCAGCGCCGTCTTCGTCCTTCAGGAACTGGCTGAAGACCTTCACAGCTTTGGACATGCGAGCTCCCGACGGAGTTGAATTTAACAAAGTCGACGCGTCACGGTTGAATGCCCCTTGTGGCCATCCGCGCGCAATTATCCGTTAGGGAGCGGCTCGGTCAATACCCGATCAAACCGGCCCGTCACAAATAAAAATACGTTATCAGCTGTATATTGTCTATATTTTCAGATTAATTTCGCCCACCTCTCTAGAAAAATGAAAGCAATTCAAAATCACAATGAAAATGTTATTAGTCGGCTCTTGAACTTCTCTCAATTATGCGCTCACTTCTGTCGAGTACTCAACCTACGGAGTCGGTTTTGCTCTCGAACTCTAATGTACTGATCCATTTTGCGGTCACGATGACGCCGAGTTACTCTAATAAGGAATTTCATTCCGAATTCGGCGATTCTGGAAGGGAAAATACGCTCGTCGACAATATTGTGGAGACAATATTGTGATTGCATCAAAAATTGTTCTTGCGCTAATTGACTGTGTTTTGGTGAAAACATTGGAAAACCTAGCTAATCTACCGGTAAATCAGCCCGATCCGTTGACATATGTAGGTGGGTAAGCAATAGCTAATAAATAATCTCCGGCACAAAACGGTTCCTTTGGGGCAAGGATTGATACGGCTATGCACCGGAGTACGAATCTTGCAATCCTCGTTGTTGCTGTAATTCTTGGCGGCTTCGCCGCATTTCTTGCTAGAAGCTGGCTTCAGAGCCATTCGACGGGGACAGACGGCCAGAAGACTGTGCCGATTCTGGTCGCGACCGATACGCTTGCTTTTGGCGCGCCAATCGGCGCCAAGGACGTGAGAGAAGTCGGCTGGCCGGCGCAATTGAGCCCGGAGGGCGCATTCGCGAACTTCGCGGAGCTCACCAAGAGCGGCCGACGAATCACCCTCTCCCCGTTCGTCCGCGACGAGCCGATCATCGCCTCGAAGGTGAGTGCGCCGGATCAGAGAGCCTCGCTGTCGACGCTTATCGAGAAGGGCAAGCGGGCCGTGACCGTCGCAGTCGACGACGTGCGCGGAGTGGCCGGCTTCATCTTCCCCGGCGACTTCGTCGATGTGGCGCTGACGCGAACCGACAACAGCGCTGGTCCGCGGAATTTTTCCGCCGTGATCTTGCAGCATGTCAAGGTGCTGGCGATCGATCAGATGGCCGGCCAGCGCCAGGAACATCCGACGGTCGCCAAGGCGGTCACCGTCGAGGTGGACCCTGAACAGGCGCTGCGGATCTTGCTCGCCGCCAATGTCGGGAAGCTATCGCTGATTTTGCGCCAGCCTGCGGAAGTCGCGCTGGCGCCGGACGCGAAGATCACCGATCGCGACCTGTTCGGCGCCGACGAGGCGCCGGCGGCTCTCCCTGCCGTGCAGGCGCAACCCGCCGCCTTTCAGCCCGACCCGCCTGCCCTGCCGCCGGGAGGAGCGACCCTGCCAGGGGCGATTCCGTCGCCTCCCCCGCCTCCGCCCGAAACGAACACGCGGAAGATCACCGTCTTTCGGTCGGTCAAGAGCGAGCAATACGACGTGCCTCAAGAGCTCCAATGACGGAAGGCGGCGTGTTGAAAAAACGAACAAAATCGTCCCACCCGCGACTGTGGGTCCGAAAAGGACGGACGGCGGCCCCGCGGCGCCTGGTTTGGGTCGCGATGCTCGCAACCGCCGGCGCCGCCGCGGCTGGTTTCGGCCTTGTCCCAGCCACCGCTCCGGCGTGGGCGCACAAGGGCGGCCCATGCCACGCGGTGACCGAGCAAGTGAGCGCCATAAAGGTGACGCTCAACAAATCGCGCACGCTTTGTTTTTCCGACCCATTCTCGACCGCGGTGATCGGCGCGCCCGAAATCGCCGACGTTTTGCCGATGACGGAGTCGATGCTCTACGTCCAGGGCAAAAAAGTCGGCGCGACCAACATTTCCGTATTCGATCAGCAGCGGCGCCTGGTGTCGGTGATCGACCTCGACGTCACGCCTGACACGACATCGTTGCAGAGCAAGATTGCCGCCAGCACCGGGGGCAGGGACATCAACGTCACCAGCGCAAACGGCGAGATCGTTTTGAGCGGCGAGGCGAGCGACGGCTTGGCGGCCGCGCGCGCCGTCGAAGTTGCGAAGGGCCTCTCGCCGGACGCGCAGATCGTCAACGCGATGAAGGTTTCCCCTTCACAGCAAGTTATGCTGAAGGTGCGCATTCTCGAAGTCGATCGCAATGCGGGACGCGACCTCGGAATCAGCTGGTTCGGCAAGACGAACAGCGTGAGTTTCGCCACCGGTCTCGGCTCGCAGCCGACGACCGCCACCAACAACAGCGGCGTGTTTCCTGGGGCAGGCTCCACGGCGTCCTCGTTCGGGGTGCTGCTGGCCAACGTCGTCAACACGCATGGCGTCAGCATCGACGCGCTCCTGTCCGCGCTCGAGAGCAAGGGCCTCGTCAAGAGCTTGGCTGAGCCGGATCTCGTCGCGCTCTCCGGAGAAAAGGCGACGTTTCTTGCCGGGGGCGAAATTCCGGTGCCGGTGGTGCAAGGCACCAATGCGACGAACACGACGCTTGGAATCGGCGTCAACTACACGCCGAACATTTCCATCGAATGGAAGCAATTCGGCGTCGGCCTGGATTTCACGCCCACCGTCCTCAGCAACGGCATTATCAATTTGCAGCTGAATCCCTCGGTGACCGAGATCAACACGGCCAACAGCCTGAACATCAACGGAACGAACGTCCCCTCGTTGACCGAGCGCAAAGCGCATACGGCGGTCGAACTGCGGGACGGACAAAGCTTCGCGATCGCAGGCTTGCTCCAGGCTCAGGATTCGCAAAGCATCAATCAGCTTCCGTGGCTGGGCAACGTGCCCGTCCTCGGCGCCCTCTTTCGATCCACCGACTTCCAGAAGAGCCAGACCGATCTCGTCATCATCGTCTCTCCCCATCTGGTGAGGCCCGTGCGTCCGGGGCAGCATTTGGCGACCCCGTTCGATACGACGCTGCAGGCGAATGACGTCGACCTGTTCCTGATGGGCGATACCGAGCGCAAGAAGCGGTACACCGACTACGTGACGAGCGGTGGCGGCCTCCAAGGCCCGTACGGCCATATTCTCGGTGGTCAGTGAGTTCGATGACGGATCAGTCGAAAAGTCCACACATCGTTTTGCGAAGCGCCATTGCGATCGCATTCCTGGCCGCGTCCCTGACCCTCGCCGGCTGCTCCTCCACCGTCGGATTCGACGACCCGTTCGCCGACTACCTTCAGCGAACCGCTCTGGTCTCAACAACGGGCGGCGACGCCCAGGCGGCGAATATCGCCATGCAAACCGCAACCCCCTGGCCGCGCACCGCCAACGACACGAACATTCCAGCGAATGGCGCGCGGCTTGTAAAAGTGATCAACCGCTATGAAACCGGCTCCGCGGGCGCAGGCGCGAGCGATAGCGCAACGCCAGGCGGAGCGAACCCGGGCGGGAACGCCGGCTCCGGGGCGCCGACCGGCGCCTCCACGGGAATGACGGCGTCTCCGCCCGGTCAATCCTCAGGCTATTAGAAACGCGAGGGTTCTTGCCGATGCCGGAACGCGCGACAGCAAAAGCAATATCGTTCTGGCGTGATGAGGATGGGTCCGCGCTGGTCGAGGCGACCATCGTCATGCCTCTGTTGCTCAGCCTCTTTCTCGGCGTGTTCGAGTTCTCGTGGTTTTTTTACAACCAGCAGCTGGTCGTGTCGGGTCTGCGCGACGCGGCGCGCTATATGACGCGTATCGAGCTCACGGACGGCAATCTCGATCCCTGCGCCCAAAAAGATCAGTACGGCGCCCTCTACACAGACGATGCAGCCAACATTGCCACCACCGCTCAGCCCTCCGCTGGCGGCTCTGCGCGCGTCAGCGGCTGGAGTGCGGCCGATGTCACAATCAGCTGCTCTTCGAGCGCCGCGCTCGACGCCGGAAACTACGCCGACGGCTCGACAGCCATGACAATCATCGACGTCGCGACCAGCTATTCCGATCCCTCCCTGGGGCTGTTTGCGACTTTGGGACTGAAGGCGCCGATGCTGTCCTTTTCTCATCAGGAGCGGTTCATAGGACCGGGTTGACGATCATGTCCTCGTTCATTGTAACTCCCGACCCCCTCGTCCCGGCGGGTCGCGCAGCCGCGGGGTTCGGCGTCGCTCGGAAGCCGCCACGTTGGAAGTCATCGTTCATCGCGCGACTGGCTCGAGATGAAGATGGCGGCCCGCTTGTCGAAGTCGCGATCATCCTGCCGATTCTGATCCTGTTTCTGTTCGGCGGGGTCGATTTCATGAACGCGCTTTACCAATGGAACGCCGCGGCCAAGGCGGTTGAGATCGGCGCGCGCATCGCGGCGGTGTCCGATCCCATCGCCTCCGGGCTGACCTCGATTGCGCAGGATGCGCTGAGTTCAGGCCTGGCGTCGGGAAGTCCGATGCCCGACTTCACCGTCGAGTGCGACGGCGGCGCGTCGGCCTGCTCCTGCACGGGCGGCGCCTGCGACGGAATGGGCGCCTATTCGGCCGAGGCGATGGGGTTTCTCGTGTACGGGCGCGCCGGAAACAGCAATTGCACGCCGCCAGCCTCCCAGTATTTCGCGGGTATGTGCAACCTCCATGCTGCGATCGCCCCTCAATATGTGACGGTGGTCTATAAGCAAACTGGCCTGGGCTATGCCGGACGGAGTCTCGGGCCCGTTCCGACGATCACGGTTTCGCTGAACGCCCCTTCGTCCAAGACCAAGCTGCCGTTCAAATTTTTCTTCCTGCCATTTGCCGCGATCAACATCCCGCAGGTGGCAACCACGATAACGGGGGAAGCCCTGTCGGCTTCGGCCGCCGACTAAGGCCTGTTGCGTTCATGGAACCGTCATTGCGAGCCATAGGGCGTCGAAAGACGCCCGTCCTTCCGGACGGGCTACGGCGAAGCAATCCAGAGATCGTAGGGCGCCCTTGGTTCTCTGGATTGCTTCGTCGCTGCGCTCCTCGCAATGACGGAACTCTCGCGGGACGCGCACTTGCGCTGTGGCGCGACACGGACGGATTGATGGTCCCCTATGTGGCGGTGATGCTGCCGGTTCTCGTCGGCTTCGCTCTCCTCGCCCTCGACGGCTCGCGCCGCATGAGCCTGCAGACGCAGATGCAGGCGGCCGCCGACAGCCTCGCGCTTGCTGGAGCGCGCGAACTCAACAAGCAAACCGGCGCCGAGTCGCGCGCGATCTCGGCGATGGCGAACGCGCATGCGGCGACGAAATCGTCGAACACGTTGTTCGGGGCCGGATCGTCGCCGAATCTGGATTACACGTTCGTTTTCTATTCCAGCCTGTCCGCGGCGAGCGAGGGAATCGGCGGCGCTGTGGCGAGCGGCGATTCGGACGCGAAATACGTCGCGGTGAAGATCATTCCGCAGACCTGGTCCACCGTGCTTCCCGCGTCGTTTCTCAAGAATATTTCGACCAACGCGTTCGCCGTCGGCGCGGATGCGGTTGCGGGCTTCGCCGGGACAAGCGTGTGTTCGGTCGCGCCAATCTTCGTCTGCAATCCCTACGAAGAGAGCGCGGGATCGATGACCGACGCGCAGGCGACCGCGGCCCTCTTTTCTGCTTTCGACGATCCCGCGACCTTGAGGCGCCAACTCAAGCTCAACAGAAACGGCGTCGGCCCCGGCCACTTCGGCTGGCTCAACACGACCGACGGCTGCGACGATGCGACCTGCAGGGCGAAGAATGTCGCGGGCGCGAGCGGGGCCTGTTACAGCGATGCGGGCGTGAGTCTCGCCGTCGGCAACACGAACGCCGTCGAGCCCTATTTCGACACCAGGTTCGACCTCTACAATCAGGACCCGCCGCTCGCCTCGCCGAGCGCCGCCCCGCCGGCGGTCAATGTCCGGAAGGGCTATCTTCCGGGGCACAAGTCGAACGCCGTCGACTGGTGCAGCGCGACCCCGGCCAGCGGGACGGCCCTCTACTACACCTACCCTTCGGATCGGACCGTCGGAACGGCGACCCAGAATTCTCCCATTCTGACGGATGTCGCCAACCCCACTGGAATCACAGGCGGGGAGCCAGTGGTCGACTCAGGCGGCGTCTTCGCGAGCACCGCGGACAATCCTGTCAGCGTCTCCGCTTCTGCCGGCTCGACGGTCACGGTTGGAACTCCCGCCAGCGAGACGCAAGCCTCGGACGGCCTGACGATCGAATGGACCACCAGCGGTTTGCCTGAGGACGTCTCGTTTCCCAACCTCGCCGGGGCCGAGGGGAACGGCCAGTGGGATTGCGCGGACTATTGGGCCATCAATCATCCCCACGGGCCCTCGGCGCCGACCGTCGGAACGGCGCTCGGTGGCGTGTGCGGAGCTCCGGCACAGACAACTCTTAGCCGCTACCAGGTCTACCGATATGAAATCAGCCTCGGCTCGAACGCGGGCGGGATCAGCGACTGGTCGGGAAAAAATGGCTGGGCGAGCAACGGCCAGCCGGATCCGCAGGGCTCGAAAATCCCTGCAGGCCACTTCCAGACCGAGAGTGGCGCGCCGTTCTGCGCCAACACAAGCGGCGTCAGCGGTGTCGACACCACGACCGGCGGCGTCGATCGGCGCAACCTCATCGTGCCGATCATCAATTGCCTCGCTCAAACGGCTCTCGGCAATATCACGGACGCCGGCGCGACCTCGACGACCCCCGTGGCCGCCTTCGGCAAGTTCTTCATGACCCAGCCGTACACGGCGCTTAAGGACGGCAATCTGTATGGCGAGATCACCGGGACGCCGGTCCCGGCTGACAACGTCAAAATTTTCCATCTCGTCCAGCTGTACCGTTAGGGGATGGGCCGATGGCGATTTATCTGACGCAGGAAGGCGGCGACGAGACCCAGGCCGACGAGATCGAGGGCAAACTCAAGTCGGCACTCCCGGAGCTCCAGCGCGTTCCGAGCGTTGAAGCCATCGACCCGAAGTCGGTCAACGGCGCGGAACGCTCAATCGTCGTCCTGGCCGCGCCGGCGCCTCAAGGCGCGAACGTCGACGACCTGATCGACGTCGTCCGGCGCCATCCGCGAAACCTGTTCTTCATCGTTGTCGGCGGCGACATTTCCGCGCGAGACTATAAAAGGCTCATTCAATCCGGAAACGCTGATTGGGTCGCCGAGGCTGGACTGCCGCACGAAGTTCTCGACATCGTCGGACGCGTCAGCGCGCCGGCCAGAGACGATGTCGCGGTCCATTCGCCGATCGTGGTTTCGTTCACGCCGAGCGCGGGAGGCGTGGGCAATTCCACCCTCGCGATCGAAACCGCCGTGCAACTGGTGAGAGCCAAGTCGAGCAAAGGCGCCAAGGTCGCGCTTGTCGATCTTGATTTCCAGTCAAGCCACGTGTGCGACTACCTCGACATCGCACCCAAGTTTCAGTTTGAAGAAATCGTCGCCGCTCCAGAGCGTCTCGACGACCATTTGCTCAGCGCCTTCATCAGCCATCATGCCTGCGGATTGGACGTCCTGGCGGCGGGCCGCAGCCGGTTTCACGCCCGCGATCTCAGCGTCGAGGCTCTGTCCGCCTTGTTCGATCGCATGGCGCAACGATATTCCACGATCATCATCGATCTGCCGCTCTCCGTTCATTCATGGACGTTGCCATTGCTCGCGGCGTCGAGGGGAATTCTGGTCACCGGGCTCAACACGATTCCAGGCTTGAGGCAGATCGAGGAGACGCTTCGCGCCCTGCGTGAGGAAGCCACGATCACTGCGGACGTGCGAGCTTTGGTCAACCGATGCGACGTCGGCTTCTTGGGCAAGGTCGCGCGCGCCGATCATGTGTCGCGGATTCTGGGCGATGAAAAGCGCTTCTGCGTCAGAAACGCCGCCGTCGCGGTGGAGTGCGTGAACGTCGGAACGCCGATCGCGCTCGCCTATCCGTCGGACAAGTCGGTCAAGGACATCGCCGCGATAGCGGCGTTTTGCGTAGGCCTGAACTCGGCTCCGCGCCGGTCGATCGGATAAGAACGATGGGATTCCTCAGCAGCAAGAGCACGGCTAAGACCGAGCCGACGGTCAAGGAGACGAGCGAGGAAACCCTGTCGGCGCGCCCGGACGACGTCTACGCAGATCTGATTGCGCGTCGCCCGGGGCTATTGGACGAAAAGCTGAAGCTGCACGAGCGCATCATCGACGAATTCAATCTCACGGCGCTGGAGAAGCTGCCTGACGAACTCGCCAAGCAGGTTCGAACCTATGTCGGCGACTATGTTCGCCGCGAGAGTCTGTCGCTCAATCAGAAAGAACTCGACATTTTCTCGAACGAAATCATCGCCGAGATGACGGGCTATGGCCCGCTCGAGCCGTTGCTGAAGGACCCGACGGTCACCGACATTCTCATCAACACGCACAAGCGCTGCTACATCGAGCGTTTTGGGCAATTGCAGGAGACGAAGGTCCATTTCAAGGATGAAGCGCATCTCCTGCGCATCATCAACCGGATCGTCTCGGCGATCGGACGACGCGTCGATGAATCCTCGCCCATGGTCGATGCGCGCCTGCGCGACGGCTCGCGCGTCAACGTCGCGGTCAGGCCGATCGCCATCGATGGACCGCTGGTTTCGATTCGAAAATTTGCCGAGCGCGTTTTCGACATGGACCGGCTCATCGAAGTCGGAAGCTTGCGGCCGGCGATCGCGGAGGTTCTCGCGGCGGCGGTCGCGGGGAAAGTTTCGACGCTCATCGCTGGCGGCACGGGGTCCGGCAAGACGACGATGCTCAACGCTCTCTCGAATTTCATTCCGGCTCGCGAGCGCCTGATCACCATCGAGGACGCCGCCGAACTGCAGCTGCAACAGCCGCACGTCGGTCGTCTCGAGACCCGCCCCGCCAACATCGAGGGCAAGGGGGAAGTCAGACAACGCGACCTCGTTCGCAATGCGCTGCGTATGCGCCCCGATCGCATCATCATCGGCGAGTGTCGCGGCGAAGAGGCGTTCGACATGCTGCAGGCCATGAACACCGGCCACGAAGGTTCGATGACCACCGTTCACGCCAACTCGCCGCGCGATGCGCTGAAACGCCTCGAGCAAATGGTCGGCATGGCCGGCACCCCCATGACCCTGAGCGCCATCCGCAGTCAGATCGCCTCCGCGATCACGCTCGTCGTTCAAGTGCAGAGATTGCCCGATGGCGCCCGCCGGCTAACCAGCGTGTGCGAGATTACCGGCATGGAAGGGGACGTCATCCAGATGCATGAGATCTTCAAGTTCGTGAAGGATTTCACGGACGGCAAGGGAATGCTGCACGGAAGCTTCAAGGCGACGGGCATTCGTCCCCGCTTTCTCGCCGACGTGAAGGCCTATGGCATCGACGTTTCGTCCAACTGTTTCGACCCCGCCCGAACCCTGTGAGTCCGATGAGCGAGCTTTGGATTGTTTGCGGGATTGTGTTCGCTGGGGTCGTTCTCGCGGTCCACGCGCTCTACCGGATGACGAGTCGCGCCCAACGCGACCGCAACACGATCAAACGACGCC
>Ga0209624_10000840_pt1 | contig 26033 bp, 24 predicted proteins | sample JacPinW_OM2H0_O1_FD_188565 | JGI IMG/M metagenome (GOLD analysis project Ga0209624, IMG submission 188565) | Forest soil microbial communities from Algoma, Ontario, Canada - Jack Pine, Ontario site 1_JW_OM2H0_O1 (SPAdes) (version 2) | ecosystem: Environmental > Terrestrial > Soil > Boreal...
CGTCCTGCACTTGCCAGTTCGCTCTTGGGCTGCAGGTACGCCAGCACACTCGATCCACCCCGAACCCGGTCGCCGACCTTCACTTGCAACGCAGCGGCAGCATCGCATAGAACGTCCACGCGCGAACCGAACTTGATCAGACCTACACGCTGCCCGCGTTCAAGCCGGTCTCCGACCTTGGGATAGAATACAATCCGTCGCGCCAGCAATCCGGCAATCTGCTTGAAGGCCACGACCTGGCCGTCACCTTCCACGCGGACAATATTCTGCTCGTTCTGCTCCGCCGAAGCCTGATTCATAGCGTTCAGGAACTTGCCGCGCTGGTAGCGAACCTCGCGGACCACTCCGGCAATCGGCGAACGGTTCACGTGCACGTCGAAAACGCTCAGGAAAATGCTGATGCGAACCTGCTTCTCGCCACCCACCACCACAATGGAAGTATCGGTCACCTTTCCATCCCCTGGCGACACCACGGCGCCAGCTGCATCCGGGATCGCCCGCTCCGGATCGCGAAAAAACCAGAGGAAGAACACAGCCAGCGATAGAGGCACGACGGCCCAGGAAGGCTGTGCGAACCAGCCCAGCAGCACCGCAGCCGCAATCAAAGCCAGCGCGTAAAGGTAGCCATCACGAACCATGGGAGCAGTGCACTATTATAGAGCACAGGCGTGCGGAGCTGGGTGGCGTCCAATTGGAAAGGGTCTAAGTCCAAATAAAGAGAGGCGCTGATAGCGCCTCCAGTGAGATAGAGATTGCCTCTAGCGGCGACAGCCGCCCACAAATGGCCAACAATTAAGCTACGTGAGTTCCGAACTGCTGCCGATACTGGCGCTCAATCGACTGCATCTGATCCTTGAGCCGCAGCTTCAGCTTTTTGAGCCGGACTTCTTCCAGCTTTTCATCTTCGCTGAGATATCTTTTTTGGGTGAGAGAATCAAGTCGAGTGGAATACTGCATGTGCTCCTGAGCCAACTTGCGGAATTCGTCATGGTTGGTCAGGAGAGCGTCATTCGAAGTCAGCATCCAGGCAGACCTCCAATAGGGGATTACTAGGCCAAAGCTATCACAGCACCAAAATCGGTTCAATGCCGAATTCTGGTGCAATCTCGTTATGAGAAAGTGCTAATAAAGGCTTAGGCGACACACGATTGCATCCTCGGGAGGGTTCGAGTAGTAACTCTTGCGTAAACCCATTTCTGTGAAACCCGCCTTGCGATAGAGAGCACGGGCGCCTAGATTTGACTCGCGGACTTCGAGATAAACTGCACTCCCCAGTTCCGCCCGTGCGTGCGCGACAAACTCGCCGAGCAGTCGCGAAGCCACTCCTTGGCGGCGAGCGTTTTCGGCGACCACAATGTTTTCCAACTCCCACTCTGCATCAATTCTATGGGCTATCAGAAAGGCGAGAATGCCTGACGTTGTATGGGAAACTCTCTCCGGCTTCGTTTCGCCGTCATCTTCTGCAACCAATGCGACGCGTTCGGACCGCTGCGGACCGCTTGGGGCCGCGAACAAGTCGTCATACTGATTCCGCGACCAATGGCCGGCTGAGGGGCTCTGACGCTCCAGATCCATGATGGCGGAAATGTCAGCGGCATTTGCTCGTCGAACGCGCACTCTACGATCCGCTTCTCTCGAGCATCTCGGCGTCGGTGCGACGGATGTAGTTCGCCTCCAACTGCTCCGGGCCGATCGTTTCGCCGGACTGAATCTTGCGCCAGCCCAACCGGGCAACGTCGGCAGCGGAAATCGGCTCTAGTGTCGAGACTGATAGTCCTGCCGCGCTCGCCGCCTCTGCAAGACCAGAATCCGGAGTCACCACGGTCCATCCTCTCGCTTGGGAGTGGAATTCACTGCGGGTCAAGATGCGCTCTCGCGGAACTTGGTCAGCGTGGGCCGGGAGTTCGTACTTCCCCACATACACCTCAGTCCTGCCCGCATCCAATGCAGCCATGATCTTGCCTTGGGCGGCGCCGCTCGTGAGAACGCACACTTCCAGCAGAGATACGGCGGCGATCGGTTTGCCCAGCACCTCGGCTAGAGCCTTAACCGCCGCCAGCCCGATCCGAAGACCCGTAAACGATCCCGGCCCCGAGACTACGGCGAAAGCACCGATGGCAGTCTTCATGAAACCGTTGCGGGAGAGCAACTCGGCGATCTGGGGAATAAGTTGTGCGGAGAAAGTGCCGCCGACCAGTGGCGCAATCTCGATCACCTCGAAGTCGCCCTCGGCAGTTGGCTCCCCGGCGCGAGCCAATGCGATGCTGCCCTGCTTGCCGGACGTATCGATGGCGAGAAGAAGCATGAGGAGGCCGCAACTCTAGTATTGGAGAAGGCCGGTGTGCATGGTCATCTTCCATTCCGTGCCCACCCGGCTGTAGACCTTGCAGGCGCGCCCTTTCCAGTGGAAGTCTTTGCCATTCCGGTCGCGCCACAAAGTATCTACGTCGACCACTGCGAAAGCACCATCGCCTTGGTCCGAAACTTCGATCTTTATCGTTTCGCGCCGGTTGTGGACAAGGGCGTGAGTGTCAAACAAGTCCTGCCAGACCTTCTTCCAGCGTTGGGTGTCGAATCGCCCCAGGACCATCACCCAATCCGCCGGGTCGTGAGCATGGCTGGTCGAGGGCCAGGGCCACACCATGTCCGGATGAAAAACTGTGATCAGCAAATCGACATCCTTCGTGTCCCAGGCTCTGGTTTCTCGATTCACAATCTCGACAATCTCTTTTTCAACCTCCGCTCTGAGCTTCATGGCCGCGATTCCTGGGATTCAACCAGTTCCAGCAGCACTCCGCCCGCGCTCGACGGATGTACGAAAACGTATTTGTGCCCGCCCGCGCCGATCTTGATTTCCTCCGACACCAGCCGCACCCCGTCTTTCTTCAACCGGGAAACAGCCGCCGACAAGTCCGGAACCCGCAGGCAAACGTGATGCAGTCCTTCGCCACGTTTAGCGATGAACTTCGCGATCGTCGAATCTTCCGACGTGGCCTCCAGCAGCTCCAATCGGCTCTCGCCGACCGGAACCATCACCAGCCGCACCTGCTCTTGCTCTACCGTCTCCTCGGGAGAAACACTCAAGCCCAGTTTCTCGTAGATCGCTTTCGCAGCTGACAGCGACTTCACCGCAATCCCGAGATGATCGATTTGCGCCATCAGTGTTTTCCTAGTTTACCGGCGATCTCCTCCACCAGCGTATAAGGATCGCGCTTGTGCTCGGCCACTTCCGCCGCCAGGCGCGCCAGGTTGCCATCGTCGAATTGCGTCCGCGCCTTTTCCAACATGGCGTCGCGCAGCATTTCGACCAGCCGCTCCTGCCAGTTCTCCACGCTCTTGTTGAGCGCCAGATTCTCCTTCTGCAGATGAGCCTCATACTCAGAAACTGCGCCCGCCAGTTCCTCGATTCCCAGTCCCTGGCTGGCGACGGTCTTCACGATCGGAGGAGTCCAACCGTCGTGGCGCATAGCCAGCGACTGCAGTGAGCGGATTTCGCGCTCCACATGCTCAGCCCCGTCGCGATCGCTCTTGTTGATCACAAAGATATCGGCAATCTCCATGATGCCAGCTTTGATGGTCTGCACATCGTCGCCCATGCCCGGAACCAGAATTAAAATCGTGATATCAGCCAGCCGAACGATATCTACTTCGTCCTGTCCCACGCCCACGGTCTCAATCATGATTAGGTCACGACCTGAAGCATCGAGCACCGTGACGACGTCGGCCGTGGTGCGCGCCAGCCCACCCAGCGAGCCACGCGTCGCCATGCTCCGAATATAAATCCCAGGATCGGAGAAATGCTCCTGCATGCGGATGCGGTCGCCCAGAATCGCCCCGCCCGTGTAAGGACTGGTCGGGTCCACCGCGATAATGCCCACGGTGCGCTGGTGTTTGCGATAGAAGCGGGCCAGTTGATCGACCAGCGTGCTCTTCCCCGCCCCCGGCGGCCCCGTCAGCCCCAGCACGCGCGCCTTCCCGCTGTGCTGAAACAGAGCCTTCAGCAGTTCGGACCATCCCGGGGCGCGATTCTCCACCGTCGAGATGGCGCGAGCCAGCGCACGCACGTCGCCGGAGCGGAGTCGGTCAATCCACGCCTGCATGGGTTGGTTCAAGCGATCAGTGTAAAGCAGAAAGCAGGGGAAGAAGAAATCCGCGAGGAAGTTCAGGGCTGGGTTCTATTCCTTAAGCAACTGCCGCGCAATCACCAGCCGCTGAATCTCGCTGGTGCCCTCTCCGATCGTGCACAGCTTCACGTCGCGGTAATACTTCTCCGCAGGATAGTCTTTGATGAACCCATATCCACCGTGAATCTGCACACCCTCATTGGCGCACTTCACGGCAACCTCGCTGGCATAGAGCTTCGCCATCGACGATTCCATCGTAGTCTTCACGCCAGCGTCTTTCATCGACGCCGCGCGCATGGTGAGCAAGCGGGCAGCATCAATCTCGGTAGCCATGTCGGCCAGCTTCCACTGGATCGCCTGAAACTCCCCGATGGCCTTGCCGAATTGCCGCCGCTCCTTGGCATACTTGAGCGCAGCCTCGTACGCGCCCTGCGCCATACCCAGCGACAGCGCCGCAATCGATATGCGGCCGCCATCGAGCACGCGCATCGCGTCGATAAAGCCGGCGCCCTCCTTGCCCAGCAAATTCTCCGCCGGGACCACGCAGTCTTCAAAGATCATCTCCGCCGTATCGCTGGCCCGCAAACCGAGCTTATTCTCTTTCTTGCCGGGACGGAATCCCTTCGTATCTTTCTCGACGATAAAGGCCGAAAGCCCGTGCGTGTGCGCCGTCCGGTCGGTCACTGCGAGCACGACGATCACGTCGGCATAGTGTCCGTTGGTACAAAAAGTCTTCGTGCCATTCAGCACCCAGCCATTTCCCTTGCGTCGCGCGGTCATGCGGGCGCTGCCCGCATCCGATCCCGAAGAAGGCTCGGTCAATCCCCAGGCGCCGATGAATTCCCCTGTGGCAAGTTTGCTGACGTACTTCTTTTTCTGCTCCTCGCTTCCCGCAAGGAAGATGTGATTGGAACAGAGCGACGTATGCGCCGCAACAATAATGCCCACCGAGCCATCCACCCGCGACAACTCTTCGATAGCGATCACGTATTCCACGTAGCCCATGCCAGCGCCGCCATACTCGGTGGGAAAAACCGTTCCCAATAAACCGAGTTTGCCGAGTTCCTTAATAGTAGCCAGCGGAAACTCGCAGGCTTCATCCCACTTCATGACATTAGGCAAGATTTCGCGCTCAGCAAATTCGCGGACGGTCTTCTTCAGTTGCTGCTGCTCGTCGCTCAGTTGAAAATCCAAGACTCCTCCACCGCTTTGGCCGGTTTTTTGATTAGAACATAGCGGACGGAGAGGGAAAAGTTACGTCCGGCAGGGGATAGGCAGAGTGCCGCAAGCCGCGTCATCACTGGGGATAATGAATATGAAGGCGCACAACCCAACCGACCGGATGGTTTGCAAAAACTGAACTCCAACAGATTTCTCGCACCGACGCGAGAAATCAGCGAGTCACTTCATCGGCGAGGATGAATCTCTCGAATACTTCGTTCGAGAGCAATCGCCCGCGCGCTGTAAGGCGGACGTAGTCGTCTCGCCGCTCCATCAGCCGGGCTTTGACAAACTCAACCACCGTGGCGCGGGCATCCGCAAGCGCTTCCTCACCGAATTTCGCCAAAAGATCGCGCAAACTGATGCCCCGTGTCAGCCTGAGCCCAAGGAAAAAACTCTCCTCTAAGGCGGCCCGGTGCGAGACCGCGGCCCGGTGCAAACTCGTTCCGCCGATGTATTGTTCCAGGGAGTCCGGGGGCGCGAACCGCACCGCATCGATATCCGGCGCTGCAGAATCCAGCATCGAATGAGCATCTACACCGAAGCCAAAGTAGGGCAGCCGACTCCAATACTTCAAGTTGTGCCGAGATTCGAGGCCTTCGCGGGCGAAGTTGGAAATCTCATACTGCGCAATTCCCGCCGACGACAGCCGTTCACAAGCCGCAAGATAAAAGTCGGCCATGGCTTCATCATCCGGGACAAAGTGTGCGTGATAGCGCGTTCCCCCGGCCAACAATTCTCGCCCCAACCGCGAGTCCTCATCCACTTCAAGCATGTAGACGCTGACATGCGGCGCGCCGGTCGCGATGGTCTCGGCCAGAGAAAACTCCCAACTTTCAGCTGTCTGGTGGGGCAAACCCGCGATCAGATCGATGTTGATATTCGTAATTCCCGCGGATCGCAAGCGAGCAACATCCTCTAAAACCGTCGCGCGCTTGTGCAGACGCCCAACCGCCGCCGCTTCCTGATCCACAAACGACTGCACTCCAAGACTCACGCGGTTCACACCGCAGCGCAGCAAACTGTCGAGCATTGCGCTGGTCAACGTACCGGGAGCGCACTCAATTGTGACCTCGGCCTCAGGCCGCACTTCGAATCGAGAGCGCAGGGTGCCGAAAAGCCGGTCCAGTTGCGCCGCCTCGAGCACCGTCGGCGTCCCCCCGCCCAAGTAGATGGAATCCACCGCGCGCTCCAACCGTCCACCCATCTCGGCCGCGACATGCGGCGAGTTCTCAATGTCGGCACAAACTCGATCCACATAGCGCTCGAAAACCGCCCGCGAAAACACGTCGGAGGCGAAGTTGCAGTAACTGCACTTGGTGCGGCAGAAGGGCACCGAAATGTAAATGCCGAGCGGCATGCTACAACCATTATCCCATCTGCTAGAGCATCTACCCGGCGACAAACGTTTTCCATCCTCCGGCCTGCCCCGGCCATCCATATTCAGGTACCCTGTTAGCAGCGCTGCTGGCGCCGCTTCATCACTCGATCGCCCAGAACCCGATGTCTCAGGAAGAAGAAATATTAGGCAAAGCCTATGACAGCCGCCTGATGGCGCGGCTGCTCAAGTATCTGCGCCCCTACCGATGGCAGGTGGCGATCGCGTTGGTTTCGATCTTCCTGAAATCTTTCGCCGACGTCCTCGGCCCCTATCTCACCAAGGTGGCGATTGATCGCTACCTCGCGCCAAAAGGGGTGGCTACCGCAACATCTTCCGGCATCTGGAGTTGGCTTAGCCCGAACGCCGTCACCGGCATCGCGCAAATCGCGGCCATCTATGTCGGGCTGTTGGTCTTCAGCTTCCTGCTCGAGTTCCTGCAAACCTACTTCATGCAGTGGACTGGCCAGAAGGTGATGTTCGATCTCCGCCGCCAGATCTTCCGCCACCTGCAGCGTCTGCACGTTGCCTTCTTTGACAAGAATCCGGTCGGCCGCCTGGTAACGCGCGTCACCACTGACGTCGACGCGTTGAACGAAATGTTCACCTCTGGAGTGGTGTCGATCTTCGAAGACGTGTTCGTGCTCTTCGGCATTCTGGGCGTGATGCTGTGTATGAACTGGAAGCTGGCGCTGATTACATTCGCTGTGCTTCCCTTCATCGTGGTGGCAACCAAGATTTTCCGCGACCGCGTGCGTGACTCCTACCGCCGCATCCGGGTCGCCATCGCCCGCATCAACTCCTACCTGCAGGAGCACGTCAGCGGGATGGTCGTGCTGCAGCTCTTCAATCGCGAGCGCAAAGCCTACACTCGCTTCTCGGAAATCAATCGCAGCCACATGGACGCCTACAAAGACGCGATCCTGGCCTACTCGCTTTACTATCCCGCCATCGATATTCTTTCTTCAATCGCAATAGCCTGCGTAATCTGGTTCGGCGGCGTGGGAGTGATGCGAAATATTTCCGTGACCAGTGTCGCGGTGAGTTTCAATTGGAAGACGCTGCTCACATTCCGTCTGGTACGCGGAGCAGCAGAGCTGGGCGTGCTGGTCGCCTTCATCCAATACGCGCTGCGCTTTTTCCGCCCGATCATGGACTTCAGCGAAAAATACAACATCCTGCAGTCGGCCATGGCCGCCAGCGAACGCATCTTCAAGCTGCTGGACACGCCAGTGCAGGTGGTCTCGCCCGCGGTAACCAAGCGCCCCGAAGGCCCGGGCCGCATAGAATTCGATCACGTATGGTTCGCCTATCGCGAAGCGGAAGAAACGAGCAAAGATCATGGAGAGAAGGAAGCTTCAACCCCGGCCTGGGTTCTCCGCGACGTAACCTTCGCCATTGATCCCGGCGAAACAGTAGCCATCGTCGGCCACACCGGAGCCGGAAAAACCACGCTGATCTCGCTCCTGCTGCGTTTCTACGACGTCCAGAAAGGCGCAGTCAGAATCGATGGCGTAGACGTCAAAGGCATGGATCTCATTGACCTGCGCAGCCGCTTCGGCGTAGTCCTGCAAGATCCATTCCTGTTCAGCGGTACCATCGGCGGAAACATTCGCTTGGGAACAAAACGCATCCGGGACGAAGACGTCGAGCAAGCCGCCGAGGACGTGAACTTGGCCGACTTCATCCGTGCCCTGCCCAAAGGCTTCGACGAGGAAGTCCGCGAGCGCGGCTCCACGCTCTCCACCGGCCAGAAGCAGCTAATCTCCTTCGCGCGCGCCCTCGCCCACGCACCGAAGATTTTGATTCTCGACGAAGCCACTTCCAGCGTCGATACCGAAACCGAATTCCGCGTACGCGACGCCCTCAACCGCATGGTCGAGGGACGCACGTCGCTCATCATCGCCCACAGGCTATCGACCGTGCAGCGCGCCGACAAAATCATCGTCATGCACAAAGGCCAGGTCCGCGAAATGGGCACACACCAGCAACTCCTGGCCCAGCGCGGTATCTACTTCAAGCTCTACCAACTCCAGTACAAAGATCAGGAGCTAAACGTGGGGCATGTGGAGCAGTCGGCCTCGCCCGCGAATGCGGACGGCTTAGGGGAGCCGAAAGTCACGGCCAGCGCGGATGACTAGGGACTCTGGCCTTACAATGCTCTCTTGCGAATCCTGATCTCAGCCGGCGAAGCTTCAGGAGAAATGTACGGGGCACAGCTGATCGAAGCCCTGCGCCGCCGAGACTCGCAACTCGAGTTCTTCGGCGTCGGCGGAGACCGCATGCGCGCCGCCGGCTGCGACACTGTCGTCGACGCGAAAGACCTCTCAGTCGTTGGTATCACCGAAATCCTCAGCCACCTGCCCAAGATATACGGCCTGTTCCAGCATCTGATCAAAGAGGCCGACAAGCGCAAGCCCGATCTCGCGATCGTGATCGACTCCCCGGCGTTCAACTGGCGCGTAGCCCGGCAGATGAAGAAGCGGGGCATCCCCGTGGTCTACTACGTCGCGCCGCAGTTCTGGGCGTGGCGCCAGGGACGCGTCCGCCTTATCCGCGACTATGTCGACAAAGCGCTGGTGATCTTTCCCTTTGAAGAAAAGTTCTACTACGACCGCGGAGTCGACGCGACCTTCGTCGGCCATCCCCTAGCCGACTTGCCGCACCCAGGAATTGCCCGCAACGACTACGCTGCACAATTCCATCTCGATCCCACAAAGTATTGGATCACGCTCATGCCAGGCAGCCGTGTCAAAGAAGTACGCATGAATCTACCTACTATCCTGGAAGCAGCCGCCCAACTTGGCCGCGACTACGAATTCCTGCTGCCGGTAGCCCCCACGCTCGACCGCACCTTCCTGCTAAGCCTGATAGGCAAACACAACCTCACCCTCGTTCCGGAATCCCTACCCGCCCTCTGGCACTCTCGTGCCGGCATCATCGCCAGCGGCACCGCGACGGTGGAAGCCGCCCTGATGCGCACGCCCTTCGTGATGGTCTACCGCGTCTCGCCACTCACTTATCTCCTAGGCAAGCCGCGAGTCAAAATCCCGCGCTTCGCCATGGTCAACCTGATCGCTGGCGAGGAGGTAGTCCCCGAGCTGGTTCAACACGACTTTACCGCCGAAAACGTGGTCGCACAGATCGAGAACATCCTCCCCAACGGGCCCACGCGCGACCGCATGCTGGAAGGCCTGACCCAGGTAAAAGCCAGGCTCAGCCCGCCGAGAAGCGGCACTGTAGGCCCAGCCCTGCCCCCAGCAGACCTCGCCGCAGAGATAATCCTCACCCTCCTGCCGCGTAAATGACCCCTCGACAATTGTCATTCCGAGGAGCGAATGCGACCAGGAACCTGCTGTTTGCCGGCGTCGGCAGAAAAACAGGTTTCTCGCTGCGCTCGAAATGACAAAGTGGGAGTAAACCTTGTGCTCCCAGCATCTTTTAGTGGAGAATCTTCATCATAGGGAAGTGGTTAGGCCCATTTCCGGGAGACTCTCCTTAATGCAGATTCGCCTTCGGCGCGCCCAGAGCGTCCTGTCGAGTTCTCTCGCCCTGCTGCTATTGGCTTTCGTCGCGATCCCATTGCGGGCCGCCGAAAAGACCCGCCTGCGCGTCGACGACTACCAGATCGAGGCCGAACTCACGCCTCATCTGCATCAGATTTCGGCGCGAGCGAAAGTCAAGTTCACCGCCCTTCAGGATATAACCGTTGCCATCTTCGAACTCCACAACGATCTGCGCGTCACCCGGGTTCTCGACGATAACAACCAGCCGCTGTCGGCCGAACGCGTCACCCAGGATTCCACCATCCGCGTGCCACTTCCTTCTGGCCTGGCAAAAAACGCTTCCATGACGCTAACCTTCGAGTACGAAGGCAATCTTGAAACCGCCGACGACAGCCCAGTTCCTGGCCTCAAACTCGCCTACATCGGCGACGACACCAGTTACCTGTTGTACTCCGGACGCTGGTTCCCGATAAACGGATATGGCCTGAACCGGTTCACCTCGACCATCAGTGTCACCGTGCCGGCCCACATGCGGGTGATCGGAAGCGGAAAGACTACAGTCACCGACAATCCACCCTCGAAGAAGCCCAACACCAACGGCCTTCCGACAAGAACATTTACGTTCGTCGATGCCAAACCCAGTTTCCCGGGCACCATCATCGCGGGCATCTTTGAGGAATACAAAAGCGACGAAGCCGGCATGGACCTGCACGTCTTCTTCAAGCCCACCCACAAGGCGCTGGCTCCCGAGTACACCACGACAGCAGTTCAGGAGTTCACCTATTTCATCACTCTGTACGGGACGCCATTGTCGCAGAAGCTCAACCTGGTGGAGCTGCCCGGTGACACGGTTCCCTACGCCTGGGCGCCAGAAATTGTCGGCCTCGCCAGCCCCTCCATCACGGAGAAGACCAACTACCGTCTGCTCGCCAACGCGATCGCCCATCAATGGTGGGGAGTTTCGGTAAGCCCCGCCACCAAGGATGATTGGTGGCTGGTCGACGGATTCTCGCGCTATTCCGAGGCGATGTACGTGGAGAATGCGGCCGGCGCGGCCGGTCTGGAGGAAGCTGTCAAAGACATGTCGGTGGGCGCGCTGGCCTATGACTCGGTTCCGCTTTCGAGCGCCAGCAAACTTGATCCTTTCTCCACCGAGTTTCAGTCGCTCGTGACCGACAAAGGCGCGATGATCCTGCACATGCTGCGCTGGGTGCTCGGCGAAGACAAATACAACAAAACCATGCGCGAGTTCGCCGAGACCTACTCCGGAAAATCGGCCGCCATGGACGACTTCCGCACCATCGCCGAGAAATACTACGGCGAGCAACTCACCTGGTTCTTCTCCCAGTGGCTCGATTCCACCGGCGCCCCCGAATTCAAAGTGAAATACACCACCTACCGACTGGGCAGCAACAAAGGCTTTCGCGTTACAGGAGAGATTTCCCAAGACCTTGACTTGTTCCGCATGCCCGTCGACTTGCGCATTGACACCGACGGTAAAACCGAAGACAAGAAGCTCGAAGTGGTAGGCACCAACTCAACCTTCACCGTTGAGACCTTCGGACGCCCGCGGCGCATCGCCGTCGATCCCGACCACCACGTGCTCACCAACTCTTCGGACGTAAAACTCCGTGCTTCGATTCTCCGCGGCATGGCGATGCAGCAGCAGGGCGACCTTTCCGGTGCGCTCGCCGAGTTCAACAAGGCCCTCGACCTCAACAAGAACAGTTCCTTTGCCCACTATCGCGTCGCGGAAGTCTTCTTCCAGCAGAGAAACTACCAATCCTCGGCGAACTCTTACCGCGCCTCCATCAACGGCGACGGGGAGCCCCGATGGACTGAAGTCTGGAGCCATATCCAACTGGGCAAGATCTTCGACGTCACCGGCCAGCGCGAGCGCGCGATCAACGAATACCGCCAGGCCATCCAGACCAACGACGATACCTTCGCCGCCCTCGAGGAAGCGCGGAAGTATCTGGCTAAAGCCTACGAACGGCCCAAGAACAAAGAATAGGAATTGAAAGTACGGAACGATTTCAGCCGCTCTTCGTGCCGGGTCCCAAAGCTTTGGCTTTCTTATCCCGCGCCGGCGCGAACTGCAGAACCTCACCCCGCAGGAACTCACGACTATGATCATCCAACGTAGGCACGTCGAGTTGCCGCATCCCGTGAAGCTGGCGACGAATGTGCTGCAGGAACGACGCTTCACGAGTTTCCATGTAAGCCTCGAACTGCACCTTTTGCAGCCCGTCTTTCGGCATCGTGTCCGTCCGTAATCGATCTTGTTGCATTCGATCGTCTTGTGGTCGACGGACGATGCCGATAGCGCTGCGAAGTCGCAGGATGCGTGCTACAGCCTGATCCACTGCCCGCGCGAACTCAGCCCCATCATCACTCCTGCGCCCCTCGCGCAAGCGGTGTTTGGCGTCCTCAGGGGAAAACCATGTGCGATTGCGCTTCGATTCCTTGGGAGGGCTGAGCCGAAACACCTGGCAGAGATGCGCGTAGACCGCAACTTCTTTCTTGCCAGACTTAGCGGATTTCCGTGCGCCGCCGCGACGAATATAACTGGCAAACGAAGCTTCCTCGATCCGCCCGTGAACTCCCGCTTCCTCGAACGCCTCCAGCGCCGCCGCCTGGGCATGGGTCAACCCCGGTTCCGCGCTGCCTTTCGGAAACGTCCACCGTCCACTGCTCCGGGTCCGAATTAGCAGGAACTCGATTCCCTCGTCGCGGATCCGGTAGCAAACCGCGGCGACCTGTTCGCATTCGCACAGTTTGCGGAGGTGCGACAGGCGGACGAACTCAGCCCCCGATCTGGCATGGATCCGATCTCTCATCGCAACAGAGTGCATGATCCTGTCCGCCTGTGCCTAGAGCACAGCTTGGTTCTCGACGAGTTGAAAGCCTGCTGGTAACGTTCGAGCGCGGTGGGCTCGCCGGAATCCTTCTACATACTTGCGCCCCGCAACTCCGCGAAGACAGTATTCATATTCGAGGACACAATCCGCCCTCGGGAGAGACCTTGGAGAACATGCGTTGTCTCCGCTGTAATCGCGAGCTCGAAGCCGGACAAAAGTCTGTCGCGCTGTATATGTTTGCCCAGACCGTGGGCATCAAACCGCGCCAGAAGTCGACGGCTCACCGCATCTCTTTCTGCCCCCAGTGTTCAGTCTCCCTGGCCATGGGACCACCCCCCGAAGGTGCCCTCAACCTCGCTGCATGGGATATGATCCGCGACCTCGTCGGCTCCGATCCCGCACTCAACCAGGCCGCTTGGCAGAACCTGAGCGGAATCTTAGGCTTACTCCCTGCAACCGGCACCGATGGCGCACCACGCTCCGCTCCAGCCGGTGGTTATTTCGAGTTCTGATCAGAAACACAACAGAGCCACAGGTCCCCCCGAGCCGGTTGGCCTCTTCAATTTCCATCCCCCAGCTAACCCTTTTCGCGTTTCCGCTGTCTAACCATCAACCACAGCAGGGAACTTCGCATGACCCGGCTGCGTATTACTGATCAGATGCTTGAACGAGAACCGTTTGGGCGGGAAATGAGACCCCTCGCCTGAGCGTTGCCCGGGACCCCCACGCACCTCCCCGGAGGCGTGGGGGTGTATCTCTCATGCGAATACTTCTCGACATCGTACGGCAGTCACTTTCCACGCTCTGGGCGCACAAGCTGCGCTCATTCCTCACTATGTTCGGAATCGCCTGGGGCGTCGGCTCTCTGCTGCTTCTGGTAGGCCTGGGAGAAGGCTTCCGCAGCGGTCAGGAAAAGAATATGGCCGAACTTGGTGCCGATATTATGTTCATTTTTCCCGGCCGCATCCCGGCTGTAGTCGGCAGTTATCAGTCTGGGCAGCCTTACTACTTTACCTACGCCGACTATTTCGCCATTCGCGACCAGAACAGATTTTTGCGCGCGGTTTCTCCGGTGCTGGAGCGCGACGACATCCGCGCCGTCAGCGATTTCGGTTCCACCAACGGCCAGGTTTTCGGCGTGGTTCCCGAGTACAACCAGATTCGGACTCTCCCCACGGAGCCGGGACGCTGGTTCAATGACGAGGACAACTCTCAGCATCGCCGTGTTGCCGTGGTGGGATGGGAACTCCTCAAGAACATGTTCCCCGGGCAGCCCGCTGTGGGCAGCACCATCCTGCTCAATGACATGGATTTCAAAGTGATCGGTGTCATCCCCAAGATTGGCAAAGAAGGCGAGAACGGCACGAACCACCGCATCTTCGTGCCTTTCGAAACCATGCGCATGCTTTTTCCTCTCAAGGCGCAGAACACCGAGAACGCAATCTCCTTTATTAACTACCGGCCTGTAAAGAAAGAACTGCACCTCGAAGCCCTGCATGAAGTTCACGCCATCATCGCCCGGCGCCACGGTTTCGATCCCAGCCTCGACGACGCATTCATGGACTGGGACACGATCGACGGAGCCATCCGCGTGGCCAAAATCTTTGATGCGATGGATTATTTCCTGGGAGTGGTGGGGATCGTCACTCTCGGCCTCGGCGCCATCGGCATTATCAACATCATGCTGGTTTCGGTGAGCGAACGGACGCGGGAAATCGGTCTGCGCAAGGCATTAGGCGCCACGCACCGCAACATCCTGACGCAGTTCTTTGTCGAAGGAGCTTTCCTCACAGCCTTCAGCGGCGGCATCGGCCTGGCAATCACCACAGCTTTCGTGGCTCTGCTCGCGCAGTTGCCTTCTCCGGAGGGATTCGACACCCCACGCATCGTGCCTGCTTCCGCCGTGATCGCCATTCTCTCGCTGTCTCTGGCCGGCATCGTCGCCGGTCTTTATCCCGCGCGCAAAGCCGCACTGCTCCCACCCGTGGAAGCGCTGAGGCAGGAGTAATCATGCTGAGCGATCTGGGCACACAAGCTTTCAACGCGCTCAAACATAACCGCCGCCGCTCCCTGCTCACCATGTTGGGCATGGCGTGGGGCATTGCCACGGTGGTTTTGCTGCTGGCCTACGGCACCGGCTTTCAGGACGCTCTGATGGTTGCCTTCCGCACCTTTGGAGGCAACCTGGTCGCCATCTTTCCGGGGCGCACTTCCCTGCAGGCGGGCGGGACCAAGGCTGGCATGCAGGTCCGCCTTACCCGTGACGATCTCGACTTCATTCGAGCCGAATGCCCCATGCTCACCCGCATTTCTCCCGAGGTGGATAAGCAAAGCCTGGTGGCGTTCGGCGGGCGCAGTGGAAGCTATGGGGTGCACGGAATTTATTCCACATACGAGAAAATTCGCGCCCTCGACGTGGGAGAAGGCTCATTCTTCGGCGAGCAGGACGATTTCACCCATGCTCGAGTGGCCGTCATCGGTTCCACCGTGAAGAAGAAACTTTTCTCCGGCCAGAATGCGCTGGGCGAATTCGTTCGCGTCGACGGAGTCTCCTACAAGGTGATCGCCGTCCTCCGGCATACCATTTCCAATGGGGACGAAGACATGAACTCGCTGGTTTATGTCCCCTACAGCTCCATGAGCGACCTGAAGAACACCTACTATCTTGACGGCATCATGATGGATTATGAAGGCGACCATAGCAAGATGGTGCAGGCCCTGCGCAATTCCATGTCCTTCCATCACAACTTCGATCCCAAGGACGAGCGCGCCATCTTCGTCTTCGATGCGGTAAAAGACCTCGCCGATCTCACCGTAATCACAGTGGGCATCAAGATTCTGCTCGGCTTCATCGGCTTGCTCACGCTCGGAATCGGCGGCGTCGGCCTGATGAACATTATGCTGGTCTCGGTGACCCAACGCACCCGCGAAATTGGCGTCGAGAAGGCTCTGGGAGCCCGGCGCTGGCACATTCTTTTCCAGTTCCTAGCCGAAGCTCTGGTGATTACCGCGATTGGCGGCCTGCTGGGCGTGATTCTGGCCTATCTGGTTTCCTGGAGCGTGGGCTCGCTCACGCTGTGGAGCGCATTCATCGAAGATGCCAACGAGGGCGACATCCACCTCTACATCGACTTTGCCACGCTGATTTGGTCAACCGTGATTCTCAGCTTCGTAGGAATAGTCAGCGGCATGCTTCCGGCAATCAAAGCCGCCAGGCTGAACCCGATCGAAGCCCTTCGCTACGAGTAGCTCAGGCGTCCCGTCGGCCGTCGCGAGGGCATCCTGCCCTCACGTTCGTTAGCCCCTCACCTGCTTTACAATCCCCCCATGCCCGAAACCGCAACCACCCGCCTCGACCGAGTCCTGGCCCAACTCCGTCTCTACGAGCATCCCTTGCTGAACTTTTCCGCTCGCGCCAAAGGCGAAGGCGTGGAATTAATCATCCAGTTCAAAGACGCGTCCGTCCCCGTGCATACGTATTACCTCAATTTCCATCCCCGCGACCTCGACCATCCCCAGTTCGAATGGAGCTTCCAGCACCAGCTCTACGACGCGCTTCACGACTACTTCGTCGAAATGTTCATCCGCACCCCGCAGGACCGCTCCGACCGCCGCCGGAAGGGACTGTGAATCTCTTACGCCAGAAGATCGCGCAGGAAATCCACGAGCGCGGTCCCATTCCCTTCTCGCGCTATATGGAGCTGTGCCTCTACCATCCCGAACTCGGCTACTATTCCCGAGACGCCGAACAGTTCGGCAAGGCCGGCGATTTTTACACTTCAAGCGACGTCCACGCCGTTTTCGGCCGCCTCCTCGCCCGCCAGTTCGAAGAAATGTGGCGTGCACTTGGCTCGCCCGGATACATCGACCTGCTTGAACTCGGCCCCGGCCGCGGCTTGTTCGCCCAAGACGTCCTGGACTGGTCAGAACAGAAGTTTCCGGATTTCTTTCGCGCCCTGCGCTACATTTTGGTCGAAAGCTCGCCAGCCTTGCGCGACAGAATCAAAGAGACTCTCGGGCATCACATCGAGTCTGGAAAAGCCGAAGTTGTGGCGCTCCATCCCTTCCACGAGGGGCCGGCCTTCAACCCGCCAACTATCATCTTCGCCAACGAATTCTTCGATGCCCTCCCAGTCGAAATCCTTAGCGCGAAGGGATCCCTGCGGATCGACAAGGGCGACGGTCGATTCATCGAATCCTGGACGCGCCCCTCGCCCGAAGAACTCGAATTCCTCGATCGCCACTCCTTCCATCCCGAGGCGGACGAACGCCTCGAAGTGCCTCTAGCTGCACAACAATTCATGGATCGCATCGCCGTCAGCATCCAGCGCGGTTTCCTCCTCGCCATCGACTACGGCTACACCCGCGAAGAGCAGCTCGCCGGACGCCATCGCGGCACGCTAAAGGCCCTTCGCGAGCACTCAATCAGCGCCAATCCCTACGAAGCGCCCGGAGAACAGGACATAACCGCCGACGTAAACTTCACCGCGCTCGCCGCCGCCGCGGAAAAACATGGCATGCGAACACAGAAGCTGATCACGCAATCCCAATTCCTGATGGGAATTGGCGAAGCGAACCAGTTTGCCGACGCCTTCGAAGAATGCCGGCTGCCGCAAGAGCGCGCCAAGGTGGCGCTGCAACTCAAGCACCTGGTCACGCCCGCGGGCATGGGCGAAAGTTTTCAGGTGCTGATTGCCAGCAAGGGAGTCGCGCCGGAGACAGTCGAGTCTTTGTCGGGCCTGAACTTCGGCCGCAACCCTTAGCGGATCTAGTGGAGACAGCCACCTCGGCTGTCCCGCGGTGGCAAAGCCGGCAACCGGGTACAGGGTAGGAACCACCTACTGTGCAACTTTTGCGGGCGAATCCTTCTTCGTCGCGACCTCCGGATACTCATACACCCCGCGCCCCGATTTCCTCCCCAACCGCCCCGCCTTCACATACTCGACCAGCAGCGACGCCGGACGATATTTCTCGCCCAGAGTCCTATGCAGATACTCGAGAATGTTCAGCCGCGTATCAAGCCCCACCAGATCGACCAGCTCGAACGGCCCCATGGGATGGTTAAGCCCCAGCTTCAGCGCCTTATCGATGTCGGCAGCCGAGGCAATCCCTTCCTCGAGCATGTAAAACGCTTCATTGCCGATCATCGCATTGATGCGACTGGTGATAAATCCGGGCGACTCCTTGATCACCACAACTTCCTTCTTCATCCGCTTCCCGACTTCAACCGCTGTGGCCAGCGTGTCGTCATCGGTTTCCAGAGCCCGCACCACTTCGATCAGTTTCATCTTGTGTACGGGATTGAAAAAGTGCATCCCGACGCACTTCTTCGTGCGGTAGGTAACGCTGGCAATTTCCGTGACACTCAGAGAAGACGTGTTCGACGCCAGAATCGTCGCAGGACGGCAAATCTTGTCGAGCAGAGTGAAAATCTCAATCTTCGACTCCATCTCTTCCGGGACCGCTTCAATCACCAGATCAGCTTCGCGCGCCGCCTCTTCCACCGAGCCGGCATATTCCACTCTCTGGAAAGCAGCGTCAGCATCAGGCGCCGGCACTTTTCCCAACTCCACTGCTTTATCGAGATTGGCCCGGATCTCGCTCTCCGCGCGGCGCAGCGCCCCAGGTAACAGATCCTCAAGAATGGTGCGGTAGCCGCCAATTGCCGCGGCGTGTGCAATGCCACGGCCCATAATCCCGGCTCCGATCACGGCGACGGTTTTAACCTCCGCCACTACGGGCCCACCTTTTCCAGATCCACAATCGCAGCATTGATGGCGCCGCCGGTAGCACGCAGGCTCTCTGCTAACCGCTTGCGTTCCTCCGTGTTCATGTTGGGAATGTAGATGCAGATACGGCGCAGCGTGGCCGTGATGTCTTCCACATAATTCATTGCACGGATCAGTTCACCAGTTACTGGCATGAGGGCTCCTGTATATTTTGTCAGGTTTTCGGCTGACTCCGATGGCTCCCTGCCCGTTCCTCTGTCGACCACAGCATCGCAAGCGGGACTCCTTATTTTGGACGCGTCCGCGAATTTAGTAAAGGCAGGCATTTTCGTGCATTTTAGGTTCTGAACTCAACCCCCAGTTTGTGCACTCGTTTGTCGACAATGATTTAATGGGGAGCAGGATATAATCCCTATCGATTCTTTTAATAGGCCGTCCGGGTTCGCCCCGAATCTAAGCTCCATGGCAGACAAGCCCTTAAAACACTATATTTTCGCGAGCGATTTCGACCAGACGCTCACCTTCAATGATTCCGGCTACGTGCTCGCCGAGTTAGTCGGCATTTCCACCGCGGAGTTCGAACGCAAAGCCAAAGGCATGGCCAAGATCAATCTGGTGCAGCAAGGCGCCGAGCTCGCTTATCTTCTGCTCCACGATCCCGAGTTCAAAGCCAAGGTTCGGAAAGAACATCTGCACGAAGTAGGCAAGCGCATCCGCCTGAAAGGCGACATCAAGCTGCTCTACCAGATCCTCGAAACCGGCGTGGACGGGCACTTCTTCGACTTTTACGTTCTCTCCGCCGCCCCGGTCGAGGTAATCTACTCGGCCCTCGAGGGCATCGTTCCGCAGGATCATATTTTTGGTACGGAGTTTCGCTACAAGCCTTCCGGCGAGATCGATACCATCATTCGAGCCACTGCGGGCTACGGCAAGGTAGCGGTGCTCGACCAGTTGCTGGCCCAGCACGTGATCGGCCCCGATCATGTCATCTACACCGGGGATGGCAGTTCCGACATTAACGTGATGCTCCACGTCAACGCGCGCGACGGACTCACCATCGCAGTCTCGGAGTCGCCCCACATTTCACAGATCGCCAAGCGCACCGTGCTCAGCACCAGCGCTCTCGCAGTGTTGGCGCCCATTCTCGAAGAAGTTGCGGGATGGGAGCGCGCACGAATTCGTACCTTCTTCGAAGCCAACGGCATGCTGATTCAGGAGTGGGAGCGCGTGCGCACGGACTGGCTCACGGTACGTCCCGCCATTACGGAACCGTCAGAACCAATAAGCGTGGCGTGAACCGCGACGTTCAGTCCGGCTCAACTCGAGTCGCAAGCGACGACATTCACTAGACCCGGATGTAAGTCCGGGGACTATTGGCGCTAAGATCGGGTCCCGTAAGGGACGGCGCTCACTCACACAAGTCCATGCTGCGCGATAAAAGCCTGATTCCGCTCTCTCACCAACACCAGCGCGCTCTGGCTCTCTGCGTGCGCATCGATCGCGCTCAACCGATTCCCGCCGCGGACCTGGACACCTGGCAGTCAGAGATCGAGCAACACTTCGAACAGGAAATCAAACTTCACTTCTCTGCCGAAGAACAAGTGCTCTTCCCGGCAGCTCGCCACCTTCCCGAATTAATCCCTCTGGTAGAGGACCTAATCGCCGACCACGCCGCTCTGCGCAAATCCTTTTCGCAAGCCAAGGCACGCACCCTGTCGGCCGAGACCTTGCCTGCATTCGCCCAACATCTCTCCACCCACATCCGCAAAGAAGAACGCCAGCTCTTCGAGCGCCTGCAAGACTTGATGAGCCCCGAAGAATTGACCAACCTCGGAGTGCAGTTAGAAGCCGCTCTCAAAGACGCGTCGCAGTCCTGCATCCTTCCCAGCCGGACAACAAAATTAAGACCGAATAAATGAGTCGCGCTCAACCCCGCCGCCTAGGTCTCCAGCCGGAACCGTGTCTCCGCCAGCCCATAGAGCCTGCGCCACACCAGCCGGTTAATCGTCACCACGGTCGCGGCCATCATCATGGTCGCAACCAGCAGCAAGTGGAAATCGCCGCTGTCAGTAGCCTGTTGGATGGTCGCGCCCAATCCCGTCGTGGTATAAATCTGGCCTTTGAAATGGAAATACTCCGCCACGATGCTGGCGTTCCACGCTCCTCCGGAAGCCGTCACCAGCCCAGTCACGAGATAAGGAAAAATTCCCGGCAGGATCAGCTTCTTCCAGCGCTCGAATCCTCGCACCCGGAAGACCGAACAGCATTCCTTCAAGTCGGTCGGGATCGCCATCGCCCCTGCGATCACATTAAACAGCACATACCACTGCGTTCCCAGCAGCAACACAACGATAGACGCCAGCCCAAGGCCGCCCCCCAGGCGAATCAGCACCAACAGGATTACCGGCAACAGCGCCGTCGCCGGCACCGAGGCCGCAATCTGCGCCAGCGGCTGCGCAATGCGGGCCAGTCTGGGATTAAAGCCGATCGCCACACCGGCTGGAATCGTCCACAACGCACCGATCAGCAACGCAAGATTCACTCGCAGAAACGTCGCCCCCAGGCCCAGGGCGGTAGCATGCAATTCAGCCTTCCCCACGCCGCTAAGAATAATCGCGACCCGAACCACGCCGTAGCCAATGCCCCCGAGCGCCAGCACCGCCAGCCCGCGCAGCAGCCATTCCCGCCAAGCCGCAGCAGGCTCTTCCGGGCGTTTTTCAGAATGTTTCTGCGCAAAATAAAGCAGCACCCGCTCGCCCAGCGGCCGCAGCGTCTTCTGCCGAATGCGGGCCAGCCCACTCGAATGCTGCACTAGATTGAGCACCCACGATCGCGGAGCGTCTGTGCTCTCCACCTGCTCAACCTTGAACTTCTCAGCCCACGCGATCACCGGCCGCCACACAAACTGATCCAGCAACACGATCACCAACACCATGGTGGCAACGCCCCAAACCATCGAGGCCGTGTCGCCCGCGCTGGCCGCGGTTTGCAGATACGAGCCCAGGCCGGGCAGGCGAAAATCGCGTGAGCCCAGCACGAACATTTCGCACACCATCAGCGCGAACCAACCCCCAGCCACCGACATCATCGAGTTCCATACCAGGCCGATCGCCGAAAATGGCAACTCCATCTGCGTGAAGCGCTGCCACCAGCTGAAGCGGTAGATCTCCGCCGCTTCCCGCATATCTTTGGGAATGCTTTTCAGCGAAGCGTAAAAGCTGAAGGCCATGTTCCAAACCTGGCCCGTGAAAATCAAAAGAATCGCACCCAATTCCACTCCGAGCTGTCGCCCGGGAAACAACGCTACCATCGCCAGCATCACGCCAGGAAGAAAACTGAGCACGGGGATCGACTGCAGCACGTCGAGCAGTGGGAGCATGAAGCGCTCGGCGCGCGGGTTATACGCAGCCACATAGCCGTACACCAGCGCGAATCCGAGACTAAGCACGTAGGCAATCGTGATGCGCAACAGCGAATAACCTGCGTAAGCCGGCAATGCTCGCAGACTGCGTGAAATCTCAACCGATGGCGTGAATGGCCCAAACCAGGAGCGCCCGACCGTCACCACGGCATAAAACAACGCAATCCCCGCGCCAAACATGATGACATCGGGCAAATGCGAAACTTCGATCCGCGGCAGTTGCGTCCACAGACGATACGCCGAGAATCCCCGCAGCGTGATGCTCTTCTTCATGAATTCAAAAGCTCAATTAGTTTGGTGTGGAAGTCGAATCGTGATTCTCAGTGGTCGGCACGGTTGCCGCCGCTTCTGAAGGCGCAGGCTCAGTGTGTGCCGATTCCGTTTGTACGGGTTCGGTTTGCACCAGCCGGCCACTCTCCCGGTCGTAATCGAAAATCTCCGCATACCGCCCCCAGTTCGTGGCGGTGTCAAATTGACGCTGCACTTCCTCCTCGGAAAAGTGTTCATCAAGAATGTCATGAAAAAATTCGTCGTTGATGGCATGGTCCGACTTCCGCTTCAGAATGCTGTCAATCTGCTTCAGGATGGTGACGTGTTCCAGCGCCGCCTCACGGAATAAAACTTTGCGCGCCTGAATATCGGCGTCCGCAAACCTGACTCCCTGCCCCGAGAGTTGCACATCGCCCTCTTTCAACCTCGCGAAACCCAGCAACTGGCAGGCCTCCAGAATGGGCAACAGGTCCTCAACGTCCATCACTAGTTCTTCGCTGAGGCGAAAAAGATCTTCGCGTCCGCCGCGATCGTGCAACAGTTCGATCAGGCCGGCGATTCCGCCCACGCGGGCATGCGGCAGAATCTGGTATTTGCTCATCCTCATCGGCGCTTGCCCACGTTTCAAGCCTCCCGGCGGCACCACAATCTCCCCCGTACTTTCCGGATCGGGCAAGGTATGGTCAACGTCCGGCTCGGTCATGATTTTGTAGATGTAGTCCACCAGCTCCACAAAGCGGCTCGACTTGCGGTCGCGAGGATGCGGCAGGCGCACATTAAAGTCCGCCCGGATACGAGCCGGGTTCCTGCCCAGCACCACAATGCGGTCCGCCAGCATCACCGCCTCCTCGATGTTGTGCGTCACGATGAAGATCGCGCTGGTAGGCATCTTCTTGCTGAGCCACAGTTCCAGCAGCTCGCCGCGGAGATTTTCCGCCGTGAGTACATCCAGTGCAGAGAAGGGTTCATCCATGAACAGCACTTCTGGTTCCACCACCAGCGCGCGCGCGAAGCCGACGCGCTGCTTCATCCCGCCGGAAAGCTCCTTGGGATATGCCGTCTCAAAACCGTCGAGGCCCACAGTATCCACCATGCGAAGCGCCCGCTTGCGGCGCTCCACTGCAGCCACTCCCCGTGCTTCCAGCGGAGCCTCAACATTCTCCAGTACCGTAAGCCAGGGAAACAGCGCGAAACTCTGGAAGACGATCGCCACGTTCGGCGATTCACCGCCCAGCGGCTTGCCGTGCCAGAACAGCGCCCCCGACGATGGTTGCGAGAGTCCGCTCAGAATGCGGAGCAGAGTAGACTTGCCGCAGCCGGACGCCCCCAGCAGAGCAATGATTTTTCCCGGCTCGACGGCAAAGTCGGTGAGCCCCACCACTTGAATGCGCGTCCCGTCCGGCTGGGGATAGGACTTCTCAATCGCTCGCGCTTCGATAATGGGTTCCGTCGCCAAGAAAACTCTCCGTAATCTCTATACACGATCCGCGATGAGGCGCAAAGCCTCGTCTGCGCTTTAACGCTCCATTAACAATCGGCCGTGGACGGGCGTCTCAGGCCGCGAAGTCTTCCTCCGCCCGAACAGGAACCGCCTGAGGCAACCGATCCGTCATTTCGGCGAGGTGGGAGAGTTTTGCGGTCAATTCAGCTGTAAACTGCCCCGGAGCCAACCGCCACTTCCAATTCCCGCCGTGCAGACTGGGCGTGTTCATGCGGGCCTCGCTGCCCAAGCCCAGCACATCCTGCAACGGGATCAGCGCAAACTCGGCGGGCGAATTTTGTGCTGCGCGAATGAACGCCCAATGAATCCCGTCGTCGCAGCGCCCGAGGTAGGCTTCGGCGTTGCGCCGCTCGTGATCGGCGGCGCCGGCCCGGAACCAGCCCACGGTGGTGTCATTATCGTGCGTTCCGGTATAAATGACTTTGCCCGAGGCGCGGTGCGGCAAGTACATGTGCGCGCCTTCATCGCCGAACCCAAATTGCAACACCGCGATTCCCGGCATCTGCAAACGGTTCCGCAAAGCATGAACCTCCGGGGTGATGTAACCCAGATCTTCCGCGAAGAACGGCAACCCGCCGAGGGCCTCACGCAGTTTCAAAAACAGATCGTCTCGCGGACCATCCACCCAGCGCCCGTTAATCGCCGTCGGATCCGCCGCCGGAATCTCCCAGAACTGGTCGAACCCGCGAAAGTGATCCAGCCGCACGTAGTCGCAATGCCGCGTCGCCCAGCGCAAGCGCTGGATCCACCACTCGTATCCCTTAGCCTTCATCACATCCCAGCGGTAAAGTGGATTTCCCCAGCGCTGTCCGGTTTTGCTGAAGAAATCCGGCGGCACGCCAGATACGACTTCCGGTTCCAGATTTTCTTTCAGCCGAAAGAGTTCGCGGTGCATCCAGACGTCGGCGCTGTCGTAATTCACGAAAATGGCAACGTCGCCCACAATGCGAATCGAGCGCTCCGAGCAATACCGTCGCAGCGCCTGCCACTGTTCGTAAAAGGCAAACTGCAGTGCGCAACGGATCTTCAGGTTACCGGCCAACTCCTTGCGCGCCTGCTCCAGCGCGCCCGGTTCACGCTGCGCCAATCCCGCCGGCCATTCGTTCCAGCTCGCCAATTTCTGCTGCGCGCGCAGCGCATCAAACAAAACAAAATCGTCGAGCCACCATCCATTCTCCGAACAAAAACGTTCAAAACGCTGGCGCGCGCCCGCCGAGGCTGAAGTAACGAAATTGCGCCCAGCCTCAAACAGCAGCGGCATCTTCACCGCAAACACTTGATCGTACTCGACCACACCCGAGTCGGAGGAAAGCGAAGAGATTTTTACTTGATCGATCCAGCCGTGGCTGGCCAGACGCTCGAGGCTGATCAACAGCGGGTTCCCGGCAAACGCCGACGTGGACGAATAAGGCGAATTCCCGTAGCCTAGCGGACCCAGTGGAAGAACCTGCCACAGTCCCTGGCGAGCGGAAGCGAGTGAATCGACGAAAGAATAAGCTGCCGGCCCAAAATCACCGATGCCGCCGCGCGAAGGCAACGACGTGGGATGCAACAAAATGCCTGCGGCGCGTGGAAACGGCATGCAACTCGGTCACTACCTGGGTTTCCTAGTATGAATTCCCAATAGAAGCTTGATCTACCAAACATATTTGTCATCCCGAGCGAAGCGAGGATCTTGGTTCTTCGGCATCGGGATGACAGTTTCTAGGGATACATCAACCGAAGACCAGTCCCGCTAAGCCCCCGGCTCGCTTCCCACGCGGGTCAAGGCCTTCATTTCTTCCTGGTTGATCTTGATCTTTCCCGACTTCTCCATCTGGCCGCGCAGGTTGGTCACATACAGTTCGAAGATCTGCTGCTGCTTACCTTGCATCAGCATATCCCGAATCTGATCGCGCTTGGCCGCGAAGTCCGCGTCGGTTGGAGCCTGCACCTCAACTAGGGAAATCACCACTCCGTTAGCACCGCTGTTGATCGGCCCGCTGATGTCTCCCGGCTTCATGCTGAACGCCACCGCCGCTG
>Ga0209624_10000841_pt1 | contig 26030 bp, 17 predicted proteins | sample JacPinW_OM2H0_O1_FD_188565 | JGI IMG/M metagenome (GOLD analysis project Ga0209624, IMG submission 188565) | Forest soil microbial communities from Algoma, Ontario, Canada - Jack Pine, Ontario site 1_JW_OM2H0_O1 (SPAdes) (version 2) | ecosystem: Environmental > Terrestrial > Soil > Boreal...
CAGACTTGCTGTGCAGGGTGGATGAGATGCATTTCCCGCACCCATGGTTTGCGAAAGCCTTCCGAGATTGCACTTCTAAATGGGAGCATAGGCGGACGCCTGGCGAGGTAAAGAATCATCGACAGTTGGTAAATGTTCGTAAGCGCCGCGATCGTCGGGTTCAGCCAATCGAGCAGTTCAAGCGGATCGCGCCGGCATCGGCTCGCCTAGGAGCTAGCCGGAGCGACCAGTTCATTCCCGAGCCGATGTTTTGTCGAAATTATCAGACGCAGATACCCATCCCTTGCCGGCGGCGGGAGTCGAACTATCTGGCGCGTTGAGCAAACATTCCTCACGTCAAAGTCGTACTGGATCCTCGCGACAAATCGCGGCGCTTTGCTACTTGCGCTTGATGATGAATACCGTCTTGTCGTCAATGACATCAGCTTCACCGATTTGCTGCAAGTGTTCATCGCGCTTGACGACATACTCAAGCAAGGCGTTACAAATTTCGCGGGCTGGCTGATCTTTGTGATCGCGCATCACGCGCTCGAGCTGCGACCGTTCCTCGTCATCATTGCCGTCGTAGACTCCGTCGGTATAGAGAAAGAGTATGTCGCCGGGACTCATCAGCGTGATCTCCGCCACGTCGGAGGAGTTCACTTGCCGTTTTCGGAGGCTGATCGAAAAATATTTATTCCGGTCGGGATGATCTTCGGGGATTTCCAGGCCTAGTGGAGGAAACTGCACCATTCGAGCCTGGCCGATCTCCATAAACTTGCCGAACTCGCTTGAGAAAACCAGCGGCGGCGGATGGCCAAAATTAACGAAACGGAAGAGCCCTTCGGGGCGCATTTCGCCATAGAGCATAGTGGCGATTTCGCGAGCACTGTCTTTGGGATTGCGTCCGAGCGCGTTGCGCGCGGTGACGGACTGCGCCAGTCGCAGATTGATTTTTTCAAAAAACCCCGGTGTCGTTTTTCCATAGCGATCGAGTTCCACTAGCATTAAAGCGTGAAATGTATCGTGGACGGTCGATGCAATCTTGGCCGAGATGAGGCCGTGCCCCTGGGCATCCACCAGCAGCACGCCTGCTGTGGTCTTCAATTCTGGAAGATCTTCGGCGATTCGCAACTGCTCGGAGCTTTTCGCCTTTCTGTATTCGAGAGCCGCTGATGGCTGGTAGTTGGGCTGATTTTCCAGCCAGGACACATGGTCGTCTACCATATTGCGCGCCGGTTGCCCACCGGGCAAAGGGTCAAGATAAAGCTTTGCAAGTTTGAGCGCCCGGGCGATGCGGCCGTCGATGTTGTAGCGCTGCTGGAAGTTGATGTACTCGAAGAGGTCACCGCCAACCGTCCCCACGGGAATGGAATTGCCATACATATCGATGCCCGCCAGTTGCGGGATCGCACCTTCTACCGGCATCAGTCGCTTGCGAAGGTATTCGTCGATTGTGGGGCTGAACGATGATTGATTCATGGCTAGAGATTTGCGTCATCTAAGATAATGATTATCAGTGGTAGGCTTCTCTGTGGCAATGGAATCGGCCAGCAAAATTCTGTCGATCGACGGGCGGGACGTCCAGATCACGAACCCTGAGAAATTGTACTTTTCTTCGCAAATCAAAGTTACCAAGCTCGAACTTGTTCAGTACTATCTTTCGGTCGCTCCGGGGGCGCTGGCGGGGATTCAAGATCGACCAAGCGTGCTAAAACGTTTCGTCAACGGCGCCGAGGCGGAGGCGTTTTATCAAAAGCGCGCGCCAGAGAAGCGACCGGGGTGGTTGCGTACGGTCACTTTGTCGTTTCCTTCCGGTCGAACAGCCGAAGAAATCGTGGTCGATGACACCTCCGGACTTGCCTGGATCGTAAACCTTGGTTGTATCGAACTACACCCGCATCCAGTGCGTTCCGGTGATCTCGATCATCCGGATGAATTGCGCATCGATCTGGATCCGATTCCCGGTGTCAGTTGGGATAATGTTCGCCGCGTTGCACTTGAAGTTCAGGGCTTCCTCGATGGAGTTGGCCTTCGAGGCTGGCCGAAAACCAGCGGTTCGCGTGGCATGCACGTGAACGTTCGCATCGAACCGCGTTGGACGTTTACCCAGGTTCGACGTGCTGCTGTCGCCTTATCGCGAGCTGTTGAGCGTCGCGTCCCAAGCCTGGCTAGTTCGAAATGGTGGAAGGAAGAGCGTCATGGCGTTTTCCTCGATTACAACCAAAACGCGAAGGATCGCACGACATGCTCTACCTATTCGGTACGCCCACTGCCAGATGCACGCGTTTCGACCCCTCTTAATTGGGAAGAAGTGCCCGATTGCAATCCGGCCGACTTTACCATCTTCACGGTTCCTGAGCGCTTCGCGAAAATCGGCAATCCGCATGCCAAGATGGATGCATCCCCTGGCTCGCTGGAAAAGTTGCTGGAACTAGCCGATAAAGATGAGGCGGCCGGTATCGCCGACGCACCTTGGCCTCCGCACTTCCGCAAAATGGAAAGCGAAGCTCCGCGCGTGATGCCTTCCCGCGCGAAATCTGCCGCGAAGAAGATAGCAACAAAGGCGCTGCGCGTGAAGATGCCGTTGATTACAATTGCAAATTCGCCTGATAAAGCGGCCGCGCTCGCGGGTCTTGAGCGATGGAAGGCCAAACATGCGGATATCGCGAGTCTACTTGCGGTGGACGATGTGCTGGTCGATTCCATGCGAGGCCGCTCATCCACGTGGACACGCATCCGCATCAACCTGCGTCATGTCCCCGAAGAACAACGACCGCCGCAGGAAACTCCAGAGCCAGACGATGATCCGACACGGGAGTGGCGGGAGCGTCGGAAGAACAAGGGTTCGGAATAGTGGACTAGCGGTTGTTGGTTTTCTCCGCCGGGCTAATGATCCAGTCGCTTTCGCGCCGGAGGTCTCATCTTCCCTGTGGGAAAATTGCCGCCAGTTCTTGAGGCGGAACAACTTCAAGCTGGGCGTAGGTACAATCGCTGGGCTTTTTGTCCGTCCGCCATCTGCGGAATTGTGCCGTGTGACGGAAGCGATCTCCCTGCATGTGATCATAAGCAACTTCTACAATTAATTCAGGCCGCAATGGCTCCCACGACAAGTCTTTGCCTTGGCTCCAGCGACTCTGTCCGCCGGGCATTCGCTTGACGCCTTCATCATTCTCGGTCGCGTGTTCAGCCCAAGCCTTCCACGGATGGTTCATCAGCGCATCTTCTCGATACCGCTTGAGAAACTCCACCAGCTCTTTTCGTTTTGCCGTGCTGAAACTCGCACAGACTCCGACGTGTTGCAAAGCGCCGGCATCATCGAACAAACCGAGTAGCAGTGAGCCGACCATCGTATGCTCGCCCTTTTTATGCCAGCGGAATCCGGCAACAACGCAATCGCAGTCGCGCTCGTGTTTCACTTTAAGCATCACTCTCTTATTCGGCTCGTAAGTCCCTGCAGGATCTTTGGCCATCACACCATCCAAGCCGGCGCCTTCAAAACGGTGAAACCAATCGGCGGCAATACTCCGATCGTTGGTTGCAGGTGTGAGATGAATCGGCGGTGAAGGTGAACCGAGGAGCGACTCCAGTTCCCGTCGCCGCTTTTGAAACGCCTCGCCGCAGAGATCGCGATCTCCAATGCAAAGCAGATCGAAGAATACAAATGATGCAGGAATCTGCCCGGATAAAAGCTTGACGCGCGATGCGGCGGGATGCAGACGTAATTGCAGCGCATCAAAATCAAGCCCATCATTTTTGACGATGACCATCTCTCCATCGAGCACACAGCGTGCGGGCAGCGCGGCGCGTAGCGGTTCCAGCAACTCAGGAAAGTAACGATTCAGGGGTTTTTCGTCGCGGCTTTGGATGAAAATCTCATCTCCGTCGCGAAAAACCAGCGCGCGAAATCCATCCCACTTGGGCTCGAAAATCCAATCGCCCTCGGCGGGCAGTTCGGCCACTCGTTTCGCGAGCATCGGTAGGATCGGCGGATTTACTGGAAGGTGCACAGACCATGGTACAACGTGGGTTCATCGCATTTCGCTTTCATCGACCAGGTTTTTTGGGTAATCACGAACAATTGTGCATGGGAGCCATCAGGACCTAGAGTGGGTCATCGATGTAGACTCTCGTTGCGGGCCGTAGATCGCGATTCTCGCAAACGATCATGAATCCAATCATTCAAGTTTCCGGGATTCGCAAAACATACGGCCGTACAGTAGCGGTCGACGAGATATCGTTTGAGGTGAACGACGGTGAGATTTTTGGATTAATCGGGCCGAACGGCGCGGGTAAGACGACTACGATGGAGTGCATCGAGGGCCTACGAACTCCCGACCGGGGTACCATCTCAGTGCTCGGCCTGGATCCCTTCAGCGCCGTGTACAAACTGCAAGAGCGGATTGGGGTTCAGCTCCAGCAGGCGCAGTTGCAAAAGCGGATCAAAGTTTGGGAAGCGGTAGACCTGTGGGCTTCCCTTTACCGGAAGAATGCCGCAGACGGCGAACGGTTGCTCGAACAACTTGGCCTTATCGACAAGCGGAATGCCTGGTTCATGACCCTCTCGGGCGGCCAGAAGCAACGACTGTTCATCGCGCTTGCGCTGATCAACAATCCGGAGGTCGTGTTTCTCGACGAACTGACAACGGGGTTGGACCCGCAGTCTCGGCGCGCGATTTGGGATCTGGTGCGCAGCATTCGCGAGCGCGGCAAGACCGTTTTCTTGACTACTCATCTCATGGAGGAGGCCGAACGCCTGTGCGATCGGGTGGCCATCATCGAGCACGGACGCATTATCGACATAGACAGACCTGAGAACCTCGTGAAGCGACACTGCCCCGAGCGAGCCGTCGTCCTTGGCACGGACGACCGAACCGCCGAAGAGCTCTTTCGAGCCATCCCGCGTGTCGAGACGGTGATCCGCAGCGACTCGCAGTTCACCATTCGTGGTCAAGGCGACGATCTCGTCACTGAGGTGATTCATTGTCTCTCCGAAAATCGGATCCGAGTCACGGATTTCCGCACAATCCTTCCTAACCTTGAAGACGTCTTTATCAAATTGACTGGCCACTCGATCCGCGACTAGGCGAAAAAAATGATGCTGCGTGGACTCTTGAAACTGACGTGGATCGAGCTGAAGATATTCCTCCGGGAACCTCTCGGTGCATTTGGGACGATCGTTATTCCGGTTTTAGTGTTTGTCGTAGCGGGCCGACTCCTCGGCCGGGGACTTGCGCCCAGTGCTCTCGCGGCCAGCAGTTTTGTCAGCGTCGGTCTACCTGTCCTCGCATCGATACTCATCTCAGTCACCGCAGTGCTGTCGCTGGTTACGATCATCTCGATCTATCGTGAGGGGGGCATTCTTAAGCGGCTTCGTGCCACTCCACTGCGCCCTCAGACGATCCTTACCGCCCACGTGCTGGCCAAGCTCTTGCTCACCGCCGCCACGCTGGCGTTGATGGTGCTGGCAGGCAAACGGTATTATCCGGTTGGCGTACATGCTCCATTGTTCAGCTTTACCGTCGCTCTGCTCATCAGCACTTGGAGCATCTTGTCAATCGGATTTCTCATCGCCAGCATCGTTCCCACGGCGCGCTTTGCCCAGCCGATCGGTGCCTTCATTCTGTACCCGATGATTGGGGTCTCGGGACTTTTCGTGCCGGTTGAATCGCTGCCGCCAGCTCTTCACGCTTTATCAAGAATTGTGCCGCTAACCTATTCTGTGTCGCTTCTTGAAGGGATTTGGAAAGGCGATACTTGGTTGGCGCACGTGGGCGACGTAGCGGCACTAGTCGTGGTGTTTGTCATCTGCACTGCTCTTTCGGCGAAAGTCTTTCGTTGGGAGTAGCAAAGATTTCTCGAAGCCCGCTTTTCGGATCGTCAAAGTGCAAGTCTCGCCTTGCGGTGAAGAGCCACTAGTCCGAATTTATTTCGAACTGCAAAGGAGGCAATGCTTCCAGATCAGGGTGCTCCGGATCCCGCCAGAACACATGAAAGCACTCTCCGTCGCTCTGAGGTTGCCATGCACTGCCATCCTGGTATTTCAACGAATTCGGGAAAAATACCCAGCCAAGAACTTTTTCTGCGTTCGCGGGCGATACGCCTGACTTTTCCAAAGTCCGCTGTTCCCCCGGTGGGATCGGTTCGCTCGAGTGCCAGTCGCCCTTGAATACTCGTCGAAGATCCTGCGGAGCCAAGAGCATCTCAGATGTGAGATTGAGGCTTTCAATCGTCTTGTTGTTTGTGTTTTTGACACTCAGAGAAAACTTGCCGGGATCTTTCCAGAAGTTTCCATCCACGAAGAAAAGCGGACACGACCGAGACTGTGGCGGATAAATCGTATAAACCGCTACCATTCCCGCTTCCATATGATCCTCCACATGGCAGTGAAACATCCAGGCTCCGGGATTGTCGGCGAGCATGTCGACCGTTTTCATGCTGCCCGGAAGGAGTTCGGTCACGTCCGTATGTCGACCTTCATCAGTAACCGTTTCACCGTGCCAGTGGGGAGTATGCACATCGATCTCATTCCCCATTCCAAGCAAATACCATCGCACTCTCTCCCCCTGCTTGGCGTACAGGCCTGGAAGATTGCCAAAAACATACCCGTTAATGGCATAAAACTGTCCTGCCGGCTTGCCCCCCATCTCGTCGAAGATCATGAAGGATGCGACAAATTCGCGGTCGACATCTTTCGGTGATCCATCGGGCTTCGCTTTGCCTTTGGCCGTGACAATAATCGGCCCCAGCAGTCCCGCATTGATCTCGATATTCGGATCAACGTGCGAGTGGTACCACCACACAATCGAACTCGGCTGCCCGGACCCGGGGCCGCTCGCCGCGTTCGCCAACCAGTGATAGGTGTACCGGCGCCCTGGCGCGACACGGTCGCCCTTGCCTAATGGAAGATACATAGCGCCTTCATTATCTTTCGAGTAGCGCAAGCCGTGAGGATGCATGCTGTGTGCGAAGCGAGAACGATTCATAAATTCCACGACGATCTCGTCGCCCACTTCCGCCCGAATCGCCGGCCCAAGAAGTCCCAGCCAGTCCGGTTGCGGTTTCTTCTTTGTGAAGCTGTCATCGGTGTATTCGATGAATCGCGTTTTCGGCCACTGCAGCTTGAGCCAGGGCTGTCGAATGGGTAATGCAGTCAGCAAGTTGATGCCGCTGGGAGCGTAGTCCCACGTGACATCCTCAGCGGCGATGTAGTAGTGCCGCGTGGCGGCCAGACAGGCACAAGCTGAGAAGAGGAGGGAACCAAGCATCAAGAAACGCAGAATTCTCACGCTGGCATTATCCCATTGTCGAAATCTTTTCGGAATAATCCTCAAAGCTTCAGCAATTTTCACTTCGAGTCGCTCTCGCGAGACGGCTCCTAACCTCGCCATCACGACTTTCCGAACTCTCAGTTGGCCCAGGGATTCGGCGCAGCCAGCGAGCACGACGAGGATGGATAAATGGTTTGTTGCGGCGGACTTGGTGGTGTTGCCCAAGGCACGTTTACGAAGTCGAAAAATTCGTCCATCGTTGCCGCAGGACTGGTGCCAGCTTGAGAGGTTGACCAATAAGCGTCCCGGGCAGTAAGCGCGGGAATGTTGAATCGCTCTTCCACTAGATTGAGCCACGCCGTGGCATCCCTGACGACGTGCGACACGAAATTTTTCTTGGCAAACGGAGAAATCACGATCAGCGGAATTCGGTACCCGGTCATGCCAAAGCTACAAACACCGCTTGTTTGATTAGCCCCGTCGCATGCATCCCCCGGTTGCAGATCGATCGGGTATTGGTTGGCATTGGGATCAGGAGCGGGCACCGGCTGCGGTTGCACGTGATCGTAAAACCCTCCAGCTTCATCGTAAGTAAAGATCATCGCCGAGTCTTTCCAGCTAGGACTTGTCATCAGTGCGTTGATCAATCCGGCTGCGTATGCAGCTCCCGACTGAATGTTCTCCGGATAATCGTCAGAATCGGAAGGATGCTCGTCGAGTCCAGTGTTGGACGCAGGCTCGATCAACGACACCTGAGCGAGGGTTCCGTTCTGCGCATCTGTAGTGAATTGGGAGACGGGAACAAAATTCTGGTACAGAGACGGGGTGGTTTGCACCTGGGATTCAAAGGTGAACATGCTCACGTAGGAAACGTTAGCAAGGCATTGGTTCAACTCGCTCCCCGTGTCACCCGAACAGGGGGTTCCGTCGGGGTTGACGTAGACTCTCCAGGAAATTCCCGCGGTTTGCAACGATTGGAAGATGGTTGGACTTGAGAACGGAGCACTGTCGCTGCTGTTGCTGCCGGGCGGGTAAGCATAGCCGTCGGAGGTGGCAGCCAGTAAATACGCCCGGTTCAGCTGCGTACGGCTCATCACCGGAGAAAACCAGTTATCCGACGTGGCGAAGCTGCTGGCCATGAAGTAGTAATAGTTCAGGTCGGCATCCGTGTAGTATCCCATCGTCCGATAGCCGTTGATGTCGTTGACCGGGGGAAAACTACTGGGGTATTGCCGGGCATCATTCGCGCCTTCCTCCACGAATCCGTTGCCCAGCCAGCTGATCGAATTCGGATAACTGAATACATCGTTCCAATCCTCATGAGCCTCGTTCCAGAACGGGCTCAACTCTTCCGTGCATACCGACTGCATATGAAACGACGGGACCGGTGTGACACTGGTGTTCGGAGTGCAAACGTCCGAACCGTTAGGATTCGAAGGATCGCAGGCGGGATTGGATGGAGCCAACACGGGATTCGCAGGAGGAGTGAATTGAGGAAGCCCGTTAAACTGCTGGTTCGCAATTCCGTTATTCGCCCAGTACTGCTGCATGTATCCGAAATAACTATCGAAAGAACGGTTCTCTTGAGCAAAGAAGATGATGTGATTCAGGCTCTGCAGCGTGCCGCCAACAGCGAAGGATGCGGTCACGGTATTCGTCGCGGCGCTTAGGTTGATACTGCAGCCCGCATTTCCCGAACATGCGCCCGACCAACCGGAAAACAGGTTCGAGGCTGTTGCCGTTTCACTCAGCGTCACGGCAGTACCTGGAGGAAACGTCGCCGTGCAGCCCGTGGCCGAACCGGTCGTGCAATTGATTCCAGATGGACTGCTGGTCACCGTGCCCGTGCCAGTGCCTGACATGGCCACCGTTAGGGAATCATTAGTAGAGCCAGAAGTAGACGATGGCGGGACCAGGCCTTGGCAGCCTGCGAGTAGAGTTGTGAGCGCAAACAGCGATACGCAACCAACAGAAGCGTGCCTCAAACGGTATGCCTCCGAATCTGGAGAATCTTTGATGGATCCGGCGGCGAGTTGGTTGGATAATTTCAGTCAAATAGAGAGGCGAAACCCCGGCTTTTTGCAATGCAAGCTACAACGGTGCACGAGATAGATGCAGGTCAGGCACCATACGGTTGTCGAGCGTATAATCTGCTGCGAGTAGATCGGACGAAGGGTCAAGCTCTCCAAACAATATTCCCCACGCCGAAAGTTAAACTTGCACGCCACTTCCAATTAGCCGATCCAAACGGGCGAGAGCGGCAACCACATGGGGCGGCTGACCGCTCCAAATCTGGCAGTTGCTGGCCTAGGCTGCTGTTTCCGGGAAGCCAACATTATTGGTTTCGGACATCAGATAAACCCGAGCAACATCGCTACGCCAATGTGGACAAGCGCCAGCACCGCGAATGCATAACTAAACGGCCGGTGCACAACGTGCCATAGCTTGAACACGCATTGGACGTGAGAAAGGAATATTATGCGCCGCGAAATCGTGGCTTCCTTGCAGGCGAGACGAATCACTTCCTCAAATCGGACGTTCTTCGAAGAAGTAAACCCACCCAGAGAACAAATTGTGGATTTGATTCCCAAAACCTTCACGCGAAGACGGACGACACGAAACGGCCGAGCCAAATCGCAGGCCATCATGTAGATCAGCGCTGTGAATGCCGACCAATGCGACACCTTGCTAGGAGAGGGCAAACGGAGCAACACCCGCCGCAAATCGGATTGCGGAACGATTGTTTGACGCTCAAGCATGCCCTGAAACTCCAGCAAAGATGACTCGGCAGATGCAACATGGCGTGGAATCTGCGCGTACAGATAGCGGCCGATGAGGCCACTCAGAGAGACGGTTACCATTACCCAGAAGGCCATACCAGCCAGACCGCGAAACTTGAATGACGCGTGAAAGGCAATGCAAACTGGTGCGGCGACGCCCAAAACGACGTGGTGGTCGAGCCAGTGTCTAGAGTTCCCCTGTTTTAGTAGCCACCCCCAACGCTTGCGTAGCGGATATAGAAAGATCCCGCACAACATGAGAACACCTGCTAAGCCTAAGTTGATCCCCAGAATCCCGCTGGGGCGCAACAAGTGATGCTTGGGAGAAAACGCCCGATCAGCCCAGCTGAGTCGATAGTAGTCGGATCCGTAAAGCATAAGAGCAATCATCGCGGCTATCGCAATCACTGATAGGAGCATGACAAGCCTCTGATGCTTTTTGCCGGCAGTGCTCGCGACTGGTACGGTCGGTACAAATGTGGTGGCATGTGCGTTCATTTCGGTGAACCTCTCATGTCGAGGCGATATCCCAAACTCATGTGCCATTGCTCGTAGTTCAGTTGCGCACCTCGTTCGATGGTGTAACCGCTCTGCAGAAATGTCCGCCCACCGAGGTTGGTATCGAAAGATGTGTCTACAAATGTTGAGTGCTGGTTCACAGTGAACTGGGAGGCGAGAGTCTGACTTCCGGCCTGAACATTCCAATTCGTCCGTTTGCTGAAAGGACGAGACAACGAAAGAACCCTGTTATCCCCGCGGGCGAAGGAGCTGTCAAATTTCGAGTAATGGACATCTGCGCGAACACCGCTGCGGCCAATCTCGTTCCATGTCACTCCGAATATTTGGTTCAGACTTCGCTTTACGTCTCCAGTCTTGTCGCTTTGGCCGATCGTGCTGTAAACGGCGAAGTTCCGCACGGGTTGCAATCGCACGGCGAGGTTCACGCCTTGATAGAGAAGTTTGTCTACCAAGCCGGTACCGATTAACGCAGTCGCGGCCGTCGGTACGTCCCGAAAATAGTTGTGAATCACTTCGAAGGAGATCCACTGTTTTGGCTGAACGAGCACGGTGAGGTAACTCCGGTTGATTCCTGTTCCGGGTGTGATTCCGTCTGTGCTGACTCCTTGTGGTGAGTCAACAATGAGAGAGTGATAAACGGAAATATATTTCATGTAGGACAGTGCGTTTTCGAGAAAGACATATGGACGATCGAGCTGCCATTTCACAAAACTCAGCGCAATCCCGGCCGTGCTTGAATAGTGAAAATCATCGTAATTACCGCTTTCGAAGTTGACGAAATATCCTCCGATTTGCTGGTCCGGACGATAGTGCCAGGACGTCGGATCAGGAGTGGAACCAAGAAAGACTCCAGTCGTCACGCTATCGGTGAGTTTGCGTCCAACGTATCCACCATCGATCGTGTCCAAACTCACCGCCCACGGCAAATAGAGGCGTCCGACGCCCGCAACCCAGCTCGAGTTCGGGCTGTTGTAGGACAACTGAATGGTGTAAGTCCTGTCCAAATAGTCCTGCATTGTCTCCTCGGAAGGCTGGGAATTGCTTGTCAGTCGCCCTCGCCAGTCTCCTTGTAGGTTCCAGTGAGTGCCCGCAATTTGCGTTGTGTCTGTGTGAAATGCCAATCCCAGGGAACTGCTGCGCCCTGGCGTCGATCCGCTGCTGCTGATTCCGCTATAGTCAAACGCGATTCGGGCACGAATCCGCCCTTCCTCTTGCAACGCTTGCCCAAGTTGTGCCGTTGTCGATGGCTTGACCGCAGCCACTGGCTGCGACGGAGTCTTGAGGGCGACGTCGCCGACGGGTTTTCGCCCCAGCTTCGCGTAATCGGTTTCGGAAAGTTCAGCCCAGTCGCCGGGTTGCACATCCCTCTTAGTGCTGTGAATCTCTGTCACTGCCGACGTTTCCGCGACGGAGACAACTTGCAACTCGGCAACAATCGCGCCTTGAGGATTTGGAGCTTCAGTCGAGGACGCTGCGACCTCATGCACGAACAGCTTCATGCCTGCTGCCAAGCCGGAGCTGCGTCCGCCAATCAAATAGGCGGCTCCCTCTGCGACGTACTTCACTTTGAAGCTGACATGGAGATTCGTGTCCGACGGGGCTTCTGTGACCGGCAATGATGGTGTCGCCGTTTTGGTCCGGGTGCTCTGACGGGGTCGCAGCCTTTGCCACAGTGTGCCAGTAGCCGCGGGCAAAGCACCCCTGCCATGCGGACCGATGTCATCGACCGAGACAGCGGGTAGCACAGTCAAGGTAACCGTGCTGCCTGCGATAGCCAGTTCGTAAGGGCGGGCGCGATCGATGTCTACGACGGCACGGGTGACAGGTGGCGTAGCGCCGTTCAGTCCGATCCGAATCTGCTTTACGCCATTTCGGTTCACAGCAATACGTCGCTGTTTTGGGCTAGCCGAAGTTGTTGGCAGATCCAAGACCAGCCGATCAGGGTTCGTCACGATGGTGACTCTTGGATCCACCGAGTGGGTGAGGGTGATCTCAAGCCTTATTCTTTCGCCGGAACGGACGACCTTTATTTTCCTGATTTCTGCTGGGCCGCTCCCCTGTGCCACACATGCGGACGCCAATAGAAATAGGCTGCACAATCCTGCGATGATTCTCACTTCCGGTCGCTCCTGGGATCAAACACGGTCATCGTTCAGGTCTCCATGGATCCAATCTTTGCTCGTTCGATCTTCTTGTTCGAATCGCAGTAGATTTCACCTGCGTCGGCTTACTTTCGCGCTTTCGCGCGCGGAAAAAGTGCGGTCGCCCAACCGTCCATACTGGTGTGGCATTGGAGGCAATCAGTCGAATATCCCAGAGCTTGATGATTGGGAGCGGTTGCTTTCTGAAACGCTTTCAGATGGCAGCTGACGCACTCCGTCGAAAGCCCCTGACGATTAAATTGCCCTATGGCACCCGCTTTGTGACACGAATAGCAGTCCACCGCCGCGTGTGCGCCGATCAGGGGAAACCGATCCTGATGCTCGTTGATGGACTGGATCAAAACCTGCCAGCCACTTACTCGATGGCAGGTGTCGCATTGCGCCCCATTCCGTCGCCTGTGAATGTCGGCGTGACAGTCCTGGCAATTGCTACCTGCATTCGCAAACACTGGATTGACGTGACATTCCTCGCAGCTCACACCCGAGTGCAGGCCGCGCAATGGGTAACTGGTTTCGTTGTGATCGAAATCAGGCTTAGCGCGGATCGGTCTCCATGCGGACGCAGTGTGACAACTCTCGCACGCAACCTGCATCGGACCATGTGGACTGTCAACAGAGGAAGAGGTCGAGGTTTCCTGCGCCGCCGCAAAAGCGGCCAAATGCAACAGCAAGAGCGCTCGGATCAAGAGAGCTTGAATCAACCACACATTCCCGCCCGATGCCTTCTTCCACTGTTTCTGTTGACGTTCATTCAGTCTCATGAGAAAAACTCTCAGTTCACCGCGGTCTTGGTTCTTTCCAAGGTGCCGGGTTTGTGGCAGGCCGCGCACTCCTTAGGAGTGGGCTTATAGAAGAGCAACTGCTTTCCCCCGACCAACCGCGTCAATTTGTGGCAGCTGCCGCAGCTCGCAGTCCGATGTGCACCTTGCAACGCGAACGCGGATCCTTTGTCGTGGTCAAAAAGTGACGGGCTCCATCTGCTCGTGTCATGACAGCCGCCGCAGGTAGTACTTCCAAACTTCGCAAACTGCTGGCCGTGGACATCCGCGTGACACGCCTCGCATCTCGTAGGTGCCCTCTTGAAATCCGCATGGCCGATCCCAGCCTTGGCATTCGGAGACTTATGGCAATCGGCACACTTCGTGGTTTTGTGAGCCCCGGTCAGTGGAAAGGCAGTTTTCGAATGATCGTAGTGAGACAGCTCTCCCCAGGTTTCGGTGGAATGGCAGGCCTCACAATCGAACTTCGTTCCATTCGGAGATCGTCGCATGAATTCGTTGAATCGCCCTTCATGCGGATCTGCGTGGCAGCTTTGACAAGCCAATCCTTGCCAGTGGTACTGCATTATTGCTTTCGGTTTGAAATTCACAGATTGCTTGTGGCAGTCGCCGCATGGAACTGCAACGTGACTTCCGGTCAGCCGAAAAGAGTTTTCGTTATGTCGGCGAAGACTAAATGTGGATGGGAGAAATCTCTGCAGATTGTGGCAATCTTCACAACGGTTGAGGTGTGGAGTGCCGGCAAACTGTCCAGCATGTTGGTCGGCGTGACAATCTGTGCAGTACCGGAACCTCATCGCATAAATCGTCTGTTTGCCCTTCGGGAGATGGCACTGTGCGCACTGCAATGTTGCGTGCTTGCCCTGCAGCGAATACCCAGTCGTAGCGTGTTCTTTCAACCCGAACGTCGAGGGCTTGAAGCTGTCCGTGGAGTGGCAGTTGGAACACTCGATTCCGCCTCGGCGTTTGGCGAACTGTCCTCCATGTGGATCTAATTGGTGACAGTCAGTGCATTTCTGAAACGCGAGAGCTTTCTTGAAATCTCCCCCAGCGTGACACCGTACGCAATCCACCTCGGCATGCCTGCCCAGCAAAGGGAACTTCGTCTTGGAATGGTCAACGGTGCGACTTAGCTCAGCCCCCAAGGTTTTGTTCCAGCCGGAAGTGACATGGCACGACTGGCAGGTTTGGGAAAAACCACCTCGATGTGGGTCGGCATGGCAGTCGGTGCAGTTACGAAAAGGGATTCCGATGTATCGTGGCACTTTGTCAGGCCCCGGAGTGTGACACCGCTGGCACGGAACCTTGAGGTGCAAACCGGTCAAGGGATAGCGTGCGACTGAGTGGTCGAAGGCCCGGATATTGATCTCAGCCCATTCCGAGAAGTTATGGCATTGCAGGCAGTCGGATCCGAGTCGTCCCTGATGCCGGTCTTCATGACAGTTGCTGCAGGAAGGAGAAACTCCCAGAAATGTTTTGCTCAGATCCTTGACCTTTATGGTCAAGCGCTCTCTTTCGGATATCCGCCCTGGGGTGTGGCAGCGGTTACACCCTAGCCCCAAGTGTTTACCTTCGAGTTTGTAGCCAGCTTTCTCGTGATCGAAGGTCTGAATATCCCATTTTGTCAAGTTGAAATCTTCGCCGTTGTGTTCTGGGTGGCAGTTGGCGCATTCCGCATTTGAGCCTGGTTTAATTTTGTATTCGGCATGTAGTCCTTTTTGTGCAACGATGCGCCACGCAATCTCCGTGTGGCAGGACACGCACTTGAAGACGGGCTTTCCGGCCGAAACCTCATGGCAATTCGAGCAATCGGTCACGCCATTGATCGACTCATGAGCGCGGGAAAGAGGACCCGGAGAAATTTGTCCGGCGGCCGGGATTGAGATCGACAAGATGCTCAGCACAAGGCACCCGAGAATTTCTGGCCTCGCGAAGTAGCGGGTCGCGTAAACCAGTTGAGTTTTAAGAATCGAGATTTTCGTTTTAACGAAACGGAACATCACTGACGTCTGCGACTGCTCGAAGGTACGTTTGACATTTCGGATAGCAGGCTCAGAGGATCTCCTTATCCCCTGAGCGTGCCACCCGAGAGGGTTCTTACAGCGGCGGTCGAAAAGCACTAGTCCGCCGCCGCTGCAGCAAAGTCTTCTTCGTCGGCTGCATCATCCTGGAATTTATAACGATCAAGTTTTCGTTTGCATTTCTCGTAGTTTGGTAAGTCGACAGTCGCGCTGATAGCGACGCCGTTCGTGTTCTGCGTGAAAGATACGGGATCAGGTATGTCGACCAAGTTGGCGCAACCCAGAATGTTGTAACTAGCTACAAAGCGTTGCGCCAGAAACGTAAACAGCGAATTCGCCGCATCCGTCACTGGCGAAGGACCGGCCAGCAGTAAGCTTTGGTCCTGCAAGAGTCTGTCGGGAGCGATCCTCAGCATGCGCCGGCAGTATCGCGCCGTGTCCGCTTGATCAAGAGATCGCGCCTCGTGTTGATCCACACCACGCCGGTAGGCATTGACCTTAGCAAGATTGGTTGATCCATCGCCGTTCAAAGCCATAGGATCGCCAGCGGGAATGCGCGCAACAAGAGCTTTTTGATATTCCCTTGCCTGCAATTCGTTCAGCGCCAAACCAGGAACTTTCTGACCTGGATCGGCGAGGTCAGGAACCTTCCAAGGCGTACAGCCCAGAGCAGGATCCATAAATCGATCGAGCAGGCCGTTGTCGCTGGGGTTCCCGAGGGTGGTCGCACCGGGTAATGCCTGTGTGTTCGCCACGGTATTTTGGGCAAGCAGTCCACTGGCGCTAATCAGATAAGTGAGGGGCAAGTTATCGCTCTGGTCCTGATCGACAACAAAGAAATCCCGAACTGACGGACAAACGTGCCCATCTTTGGCAAATCCCAAACGCGGCACGCGCAACTGACCGTTGCGAATCGCCCTGTTGGCGGCTTTGAAGAACGCCGGTGCGTTACAGTACGAGAACTGTCCGAAGACATTATTCGGCAGGCCATTCACGCAAGCACTGGCCTCCAAAACGCCCGGTGTGGCCCCTTGTTGCACCAGATTATTCCCGTTGAATCCAAACCAGAGAGCTACGATGGCATTGTTGGGGAGTGATGGAACAATCGGCGCAGCCCCGGGGGCCGGAACCGATCCAGCGTCAATCACGAGCGGGTTGTAAATCGAAATTTGGCCGCTGGCTGGGTCAAATATGGCAGCTTGAACAAAAGCGGACGAAGCGCTGTTTGTTTCGTGACAATCTCCTTGCGCTGGATTCGTGGCGGTGAGTTGGTAAGGCGTCGCGAGTCCTGCGGCGGTTAGCGGGGCGGCGGGCATGATGATCGTACAGTTAGCGTTTTGGGCGAAGAGCACTCCAGGGGCGACAAGGAGAATGCTCAAACACAATGCCTGAAGTAGATTGAAAGGTTTCATCGACAAATTCCTCCGGTACAGATTCGGGCACACTTCGGCGCAAGGTAGATTCTCCTCAAAGGGAAAACAGGGAAGTACCAACACTTGAGCCTGCTAAAAAATGTCGGCTGATTCAGAAGTTGACGCGAAGGAAACAGCCCGTTGTCGATGTGAGGCCCTGGGAGCTTTCTGAATTACTCACGACGACGTTGAAACCTAAATGCACTCTAGAGTCGATCCAATTATCCGGCAAGGTGTCGGAGAGTCATCCCGGGAAGTTCAGGATGTAAACGGGAAAGGGTTCAGTGCGCGCGCGTGAATTAGGACATTGAAACGACGGTTACCGTCTCCAGATCTCGGGTGATCTAGATGAGAGCGATCATCTGTTGGTGGGCTGAATGTCGAGCCTGATTCTGTGATCACGCGGAGAACGCCCAGTTCCAACTAGTGTTCCGTGAAACGTCTTAGGATCGTGTTCCCCCGAAAGGAAGAAAATTCATCAAGCTGTTGCAGCGCCGTGACTGAATGGCCCTATGTTCCCGTGCGTGCAACCTTGGGGAAGCTGGAAGATTCGTCCCGCGAAATCTCAAATTCGATATCAGGGAGCTGTTCCACCGATCGTCGAAGGGACTGTTCCCAAGTGGAGTGGATCAGATTCAGGTCTCGATCACCGGCGCATAGCCGCCGATACCGATTGATTGTGAGACTGTCCTTCTCGTACAACAATAGATCGAAGGGAGGCCCCACAGTTACATTCGAACGCATCGCAGCATCCAGAGAAAGCAGAGCATATTTGGCGGCCACTTCGAGTGAGGTCGTGGCCTGAATGCCGCGATCCAAAATTGGCCGTCCGTATTTGCATTCGCCCAGCTGCAAATATAGCGAATCCTCGGTGGCAGCCAAAGGGTTTCCCTGCGGGTAGATCAGGTACAAGTTCGGCTCTTGTCCTCGGACCTGGCCGCCAAGCAGGAGATGAACATTGAAGTTGAAGGAATCGCGCTCAAGCGAAGCCCGATCCATGTCGGATACGTTGCGTACACATTCCCCGACGATCCTCGCCGCATCGTAGAGCGAGTTGGCCTGGGCAAGTCCGCGTCCGGCGTCGAAATCTGCGCTCAACAGTGTGATCACCGATTGGCTGATTGAGAGGCTGCCGCTCGAGAGAATCACGAAGACCCGTTCTCCCGGTTGAACGAATCGATGCATCTTGCGGCACACATTGACCTGATCAAAACCCGCGTTCGTCCGCGAATCCGAGGCCAGGACCAGCCCCTGTCGCGTCACAATGCCCAAACAATATGTCACTCGAACTCCTGTCAGAATCTACCGCATGATACACCGATCATCATTGCGAATTTAAGATTTGGCGTATGAGAAAAAACGCAATCAAATGTCTGCCACGCGTGATAATTTCGGCATCCAAAGTCGTGCTCGTGGCACACGACTGAACTCTATGCTACTTCGTCTCGGATATGACATCCGGTTTGAAACCGTTGCGGATGTTCCGATCATCACGCTGCTCAACGTGCATCCGTCCCGGCTTGGGGACCTGCGCGAGCCGGACGAACTCCTTACCAATCCAGTCGTTAACGTCGAAAGCTACCAGGACAGCTTTGGCAACCGAGCATGCCGTCTAGTCGCCCCCCAAGGCAACATCCAGTTCCATAGTTCGACGCTCATCGAGGACCCGGGTTTACCCGACGCGGAGAATATCGAAGCGCCCGAGGTCCCTGTAAGCGATTTGCCGACGGAGGTGCTTCCATATCTGCTGAACAGCCGCTATTGTGAGGTCGATCTGTTGTCGAACACAGCAGCGGAATTATTCTGGAACTCTCCAAGGGGTTGGAAACGCGTTCAAGCCGTATGCGACTGGGTCCACAGCAAAGTTACTTTTGGGTATGAATTCTCAAGTCCCTTCCGGACGGCTCTCGACGTCTACACGCAACGAGTAGGAGTTTGCAGAGACTTCCAGCATCTTGCAATCGCTCTTTGTCGAGCTCTCAATATTCCGGCGCGCTATGCCACTGGCTATCTGGGAGACATAGGAGTACCTCTGTCGCCGTGTCCGATGGATTTCAGTGCGTGGTTCGAAGTTTATTTGGGAGGACGCTGGTGGACCTTCGATGCCCGGCACAATGCTCGGCGCATCGGTCGCGTACTCATGGCGGTGGGGCGCGATGCAACGGACTGCGCGATTACAACTTCGTTCGCGAGCACGAAATTGCTGAAATTTGAGGTCATCACCAAAGAATGGAAAATGCCTGATTGCCGGACAGTCGTCAGATTTGGTTGAGAGCTTTTCGCCGACAGCATGCTAACAATGTGCAAGAAATTGCACTTCTCAGGTCAACCTTGACTTTCTTCCCTCCGGTTGTATGATGGCGTTCCGCGCAAACTGATTTACTGCGACGGCACATTTAAAATCATTTGGTAGCGATAGGTTCCTTCCCCCAGGAGCTTGGTCCGGTTTTCCCTACGAACTAAATCCAAGTTAAGAAGAGGCCTTGTCATGCCCACAAGTCTCCCAGAGTTTCCGCTGAATCCAGGAACAGAACTGACTCCCTGTGCAAAAGGCGCGAGATTCACGATACGCCCTTTGAGGACAATTTTATTTTCCGCGGCTGCGGCTCTGGTATTCGCGGTGGGTGTAAGAGACATTCCTGCATGGGCCGCAGAGGCGTCGCAATGTCCGACCTCCCCTAGCTACGCCCCAGACTTCAGCGCGAATCAGAGTTGTCTGGCGCTCAACAGCAGCGCCTCGTTCGTCTCCGGTGCGAGCACCGCGTTACAGATCACATCCAGCATCGGGAATCAGACGGGGTCGGCATGGTATCTCACGCCGCAGGCGGTTGAAAACGGATTCACCACGACTTTCCAATTCCAGTTTACTCATCCTTCTACTCCTCCCGCCGACGGGATTGCTTTCGTGATCCAGAACTCCAGTACGGGCGCGATCGGCTTCACCGGCGGAAACGGAGGCGCGATCGGATATGGCGACGCTGATTCGAACACCAATCCCAGCCAGGGCAACGGCATCCCGAACAGCCTAGCAATCGAGTTCGACACGTTTCAAAACGCGTGGGATCCTGCCGCGGTCAACGGCTCCGTGAGTCACGTCGCGATTCAGAGTTGCGGTACCGGTCCAAACACTTCGCACCATAACTTTCTTTGTGCAGGTGCCAGCGGGGCGAATTCAACTCTGGGTGCTCCCGTTGTTACTGCGAATATGTCTGACGGCAATACGCATAATGTAACCATCACGTACGTCCCAGCGTGCCCGAATTGCACGCCAGCGACCGTGGCAAACATTCAGGTTGTTCTCGACGGTGTGAACATCTACCCGAACGGCGTCGCCGTCGATTTGAGCAGTATTGGTTTGGGCGATGGCGGCACAGCGTACGTCGGTTTCACAGGTGCAACCGGTGGAGATTGGGAAACCCAGAACATTGCGAGCTGGACATTCTCTCCAGCCCAGCAAGGTCAGCAAATCAATCCAAACAATCCGGGCAGCTTGACGCAGACCTTTGTGGCCAACAACACACCCGGGCAGCATCAGGAATTCGATTTTGACTACAGTGTCTCGAACAACGGTCACGATTTGAACATCCAGCCTGATACGACACCATTTGTGAACACCGGCGGTGTCAGTCCTCTGGATTGGGCGAGCATCGTGAAGGGTACGGCGATGGCCGATGCGCCTTGCTTGACCGCAGCCGGTCAGACGGTTTGCGCCGTCAGCACCCTAACCTGCACCACAGCCACACAAACCACTCCTGCTGGTGTGAACTGCCCGCAATCAACTGTTAGAAACGTGCTGTTTATCCAGGAGATGGATGTGAATCTGAATCAACCTGGAATCACTAACGGAACTCTCACGATTCCGAATGGTTACGCTCCTGGAATCGCGATGGCGCCCGATGTATTGATTTCGGGCGCGCAGTGTAATTATCCGAGTGGCGACCCGCTCGCAACGCAACTCTGCCCACAGAGCATCATGACGCAACTCGAGGACAACACTCCTCGCGGAGGAGGCACGGGGACCACCACGAATTCGAGCTACGTATTCTTCTGCTGCGAGCCCGAATGGCAAACCACGCCCACGATTCCTTTGTGGAGCAATTCCACCAGCGTACCCGCATCGTTCACCAGTGTGCCGCCGGCAACGCCCAACCCCGATACAAATGGTTTCCATGCTGCCCAGGGCGCGTCGGTAGTTGTCGGAGCTGAGCCGCGCGGAGCTTTGCTCGACACTACATATCCGTTGGCAGGCGAGCAGACGTTAAACAACTCCGTATCGTGCCCCGCGCTGGGTGCCTTGCCGACTCCGTGGTCGACTCAGAATCCCCTGACCTTCGGCGTGAGCGGAATTATTACGTCTTACGACAACAACGGAACAGCGAGTCCGTTGGCTGAAGGCGCCTACGACGCGCATTATTTTTCGGTGGATTGCGATGCATTCGAGGAACTGGTCTACCCGGCGTCACTCGACGTGAGCCCTGGCACGCCCGGTCCGAACGTAGCCAGGTTCAAGACAGTGCCTTTCAACGTCGATACGACCAAGCCGAGCGTAACCTCGATCACCCTGAACTCCCCGGGCGGGTATTATGCCCAGAACTCAACGACGGCCGCCGCCACGGTCACTTGCACCGATCCATCCAGCTCAACTGTCGCCAACTTCTTTTCAGGAATTGCTGCCTGCGGACTCCAAACGTTCAGCGGCAATCAGCAAACCGTAACCACTACGCCGATCTCGCTGAACACCTCGACGATCGGCACGCAAACGTTCACAGCGAGCGCGACGGACGTCGCAGGAAACTCTTCGGCGACTTCGAGCGTTACATATCAAGTCGTTGGAGGAGCGGATCTTGCTACGGCGATGATCGGGAACCTTCTCGTCAAGACCGGAACGAATATGACCTACTACATCGCGGTCGCGAACAACGGGCCCAGTACCGCCGATCTCGTTACCGTGGCTGACACCCTGCCCGCGGGAACCACGTTCGTGAGTTCCGGGTACGCGATTGAGTCGTGCAGCTTGTCCGGCAGTCAGCCGATCTGTTCCATCACGTCGCCGACCACCTCCTGCGGCAGTGTTGCCGGTTCTTGCAGTATTCCGACGTTGACCGCATGGACGAAGCAGAATCCGACTGGAGCCCTGGTGCAGATCACAGTGAACGTAACTGCCAAGGCAAACACCACAATCACCGACACAGCGGTTGTGAGCGAAGCCAACTCCGATCCAAACTCGAAAAACAATACGACGAAGTGGGCAACCTTGGTGACGAAATAAGAAAAGCCGCGAGATGTCGGGTGGGGAATCTCCGTTGCAGTCGAGGGATCAGTTCGTCGCTGAGGCGAATTTCGAGCTTTCAGTAAACATGGCCTTCAGGTCGGAGCGCTCGAGTAGTTTTTCCGCTCCGGCATCCTTTCGCATGTCGTCGAGCAAGTTCAGAACGAGCCGATAGTGTTGCGACGCGTCCGATCGATTTCCGGCGAGCCGCAGTGAAGTAGCGAGCAGGTAGTGGATTCGCGCACTCTGATAACGCGCTCCCATTTTCTCGCTCTTTCCCAACGCGGTCTGCAATTCGCGCTGCGCCTCGGCATAATCTTTATGTCCGATAGCTGCTTCGGCCGCATCAACGGAACTTTCCACAGAAAGATACTTCAGATTGCGGCGATCGGCCTCCTGCGTCAATTTACGGAATTCCGGTATCAGGAGCGCCGAATTTGCTTTGCCTAACCCAATCTCCGCCGCATGTAGCTTGCTAATCAGAATTTCTTCAGGAGCATTGCCCCGTGAAGCGGATCGAAGTGCCTGCTGATACAGCGCGTCGGCTGAACTAGTATCGCCGCGGTAGCGCTGTATGTCCGCCTGGGTGCTGAGTAGTTGAGCCTTCAGACTTTCATTCTTGAGATCGCTGGATAGCGTTTCCGCTTCTTTCAGCAGAGGTACGCTCTCGGAATCTCGTCCTGATTGCGCGAGGGCGTCCGCAAGATCATTGAGCAGAGTCGCCATGTCCGCACTGCGGTCTCCTACGGTGCGATAGCCCTTGACCGCATCCTGCATGGCATTGACGGCCGCTCCAAAACGTCCCTGACTTTGGAATACCATGCCGATGTCATGCGATTCATCCGCTGCGCCTCGAGCGTTTCCCGCCTTGCGCCACAGATCAAGTGCGCGCATCGACGTCGACAGCGCTTGATCGTACTGGCCGGTGCTGATGTAAACCTGACCCAAAGCAGACAGGGTCTCTGCGATCGAGGCCGGAACATTAAGCTTCTCCCGAAGTTGCAACGCCTGCTGCAGATACGTCAACGCGTTGTCCGTGTCGCCTTTTCCCAGATAAACGCCGCCGATATTGTTCAAGCACAACGCCTGATAATTTTCGTCGCCGGCTTCACGCTGGATCTGCAAAGACTCCTTGTAGTTTTGCAGCGCCTGATCGTAGTCACCTTTCGATTCGTAGACCACGCCCATATCAATCAGCGTGTCTCCGATTTCCTTCTTCATGCCGATTTCGCGCTGCAGTTCAAGGGCGCGCTGGTAGTCGGATAGAGCGGCGTCGACTTTTCCCTGCGTGTTCTGCACTACTGCCATTTCCACCAAATTGCTCGCCAGAGCGCGCTTCAGACCAAGACGCTGATTGATGGCCATTGCGTCCTGGTAGTTGCGCATCGCGTCATCCGGTTTATGCAGCATCCGGTAGGAGATGCCGATCGATTGCAAGATCAACGCTCGCAGTTCTGGCACATCGAACTGCACCGCAAGCGAGAGTCCTCGGTTCAAGGGATCGAGCGCCGCTTGCGGATCTCCGCTCACAATTCCAACTACTCCCATCTGCCACAGTGCCTTGATATTCTTCGGATCCGACTCCAGCAGCTTAGATAACTCGGCCCGAGCTGAGACGTAGTTTCCCGTCTCGGTGTACAACCCACCTAGCGCCGATTCGACGTCGGAATTCTCGGGCATGCTCTTGGCGAGATTTTCGAATGCTTCGATCGCCTTCTTGTTGTCCTTCGTGACCCGGGCATGCGTCGCCTCGATAAGATATTTCTCCGCTACTGGTAACGATTGGCTCAGATCGAGCGCTTTGCGCGATGCCTGTTCCGCATCACCGTCGTACCCCAAGGCAGAATCCGCATCCGCCAGGCGCGAGTATGCCAGTGCAAAGTCCGGATCTTCTTTCCTGGCTGACTGGAACGACTTGACGGCGTCCATGTTCCTGCCGTCTCGAAGGAACTGAACTCCCTCGTTGTACGCCTTGAGCGCCGGCGCCGAACGCGAGCTCGGCTGGAAGGAACTCGCCTTCAGCTCCCGGATCGCATCCGAAGAAATCGCCAGATTGTTACGAATCAACGCCGCTAGTCGGTCCACGGCGCCGGGAATATCTTTTTCGTCCACACTGTCGATCTTGATCGGCACGGTGCGATCATGCTTGAGATCTTGTACCGTTGCGTCGATGCGAATCTGCCCGCCGAACCTGGCGTACTGCCCCAACACCAACGTATCCGCGCTGCTGAACTGGGCCAGACTGCGCAGAGTCGTCGGATCGACGGAAGCGTTTGGCGCGATGCGCAGATCGGATATCACCTGATGCAGCCGGTCCTGCGAGATTGTGCGTAGGCTGGCGGACTGGCCGACATCGGTGTTCAGCATTTCCGCGAGACTCGGTCCCAACCAATCGAGGCTGGGATCCCCGGATCGGTTGCGAAATGGCAAAATTGCCAGCGACAACGAAGGGCCCGACACGGCTTTCTTAGTTGGCGGAGCCAACAGCGAACCGCGAAAAACATATCCGACAATTGCCAGAACAATAACGGTCGCGATGCCGGTCAACAGCGGCCAGTGAATCGTGCGTCCCCAAGGCTCGACGGCCGGCTGAAAGCCCAGCGTCGCTCCTGCATGGTTGCCTTGCCAGGCTTCGAGATCGCGCAGCAGTTCCGCTGCAGTCTGGTATCGGAGGTGCGGATCGCGCTCCAGGCATTTACTCACGATGTTGCTGAGCGCAGTTGGAATCGTTCCATCGTGATCGGAAACAGGGATCGCTCGTTCGGATGTCCGCCTGATCAAGCTCGCGACGGCACTGTCCGCCCTGAACGGGGTTTCACCGGTGAGCAGCTCATAAAGAATCAATCCCAGACTAAAAAGATCTGAGCGCTGGTCCAGGTTCTTCGCCAGAGCCTGCTCCGGCGACATATATTCCATCGTCCCGACCAGTGCTCCCGTCTGGGTCATTCCGTCGCCTTCAAGCGTGCGCGCCAGCCCGAAGTCCATAACCAAGATCCGGCCGCTGGTGTCGCGCATGATGTTCTGCGGCTTCAGATCCCTGTGGATCACTCCTACGGCGTGGGCGGCTTCCAACGCGCGACACACCTGCTGGATGATCTCCACCGCCTGCTCCGGCGAGAATTTCTTCTTCTCCTGAATCAGCGCTCGCAAGTCCTCGCCTTCGACGAATTCCATCGTGATGAACTTCACACCCTCGGCGTCGCCCAGGTCGTAGATTCGAATCACGTTTTTGTGTGTGACTTGGTGCGCGAGGAGCAGCTCCTGCTTGAACCGGGCGAGGATTGAGGGATTCGCAGCTAATTCCGGCCGAATCAACTTCAGCGCCACCGGCCGGTCCAACTCCCGATCCATGGCCTTATAGACCGCTCCCATGCCGCCTTCTCCGAGCATCTTCAAAATCTCGTAACGGCCGCCGAGCACATCGCCGGGTTCCAGCGCAGCCACAGCGGGATGTAGGCGCGCGCGGGGTACAGGACCGGGAGGAGGAGTGGTGTCTACTTGCGTGGCCTGCGGGTCGAACTGCTTGGCCCCAGAATCCGAAGTCGGCGCAGGAAAGTCGATTAGTGTAGCGTCGGGGTCGAACGGGGGTGCCGAGCCGGAGCTGTCGCCCTTGGTGGGGACGCTCACGGCCGGCTCATTGGTCGAGTTGGCTCGATCCCGGGGATCGAACCTTGGATTCTGTTTTTGCATGACTCGCCCGGCTGGGGCGACCAGAGTGAAGAAGCCAAAACCCCGCACTTTCGCAGCAAAGTATATACCCACCAGCAAGTCACGGGTAAGGGCTCCCAAGGCACGCCAGCAAAGGATAGTGTCTCAAGTGAGCGGATCGTTTCCCTGC